>Ga0256841_1000829_pt1 | contig 29268 bp, 17 predicted proteins | sample 356308metaG_FD_185971 | JGI IMG/M metagenome (GOLD analysis project Ga0256841, IMG submission 185971) | Hydrothermal vent microbial communities from Mid Atlantic Ridge, Atlantic Ocean - 356-308 | ecosystem: Environmental > Aquatic > Marine > Hydrothermal vents | place: Atlantic Ocean: Mid... | reverse complement strand
ATAAATATAATAAATTCAAAAATATAAATATTATAATATTATTGTATGTGTTAGTGCTAAATGATTTAGGTGGTTTGATTAGTATTTATTTTGATAAGATATTCAGTGATTAAGGTAGGACATTAAATGGGATGGCTAATCAAAGGAGGTGTGTCTTGACTCTACTCAAAAAATAAAAATGGAAGCCTGCTCTCATAAAAGATCGGGAGAGTACCTAAAGAGAGGGTAGGGAGGGAAGATGCTACTCGACAGTGCTTTGGAATTAGTCCCCCTAAATCCTAAAAAAAACATTCTCGATCGGCAATCGGAACCTCGGTGTGTAGATGCCTCCTTCGGCTCTTTTTCCACATGAAATAACCATGTTTATCTCTGCTCCTCGCGGGAGTTCTAAAATAGAGCGAATGCGATGGCTGTCTATCCCCTCCATCGGGCAGGAGTCATATCCTTCTGCTGACAGGGCGAGCATAAATGTTTGGGCACCTAAGGCTACACTCTTATGGCCCATTGAGCGCACTTGAGAAGCTCTCACCTCTCTATACATAGGACGACGCAAGCCAATAAAGAAAGCCCCGATGGCTTTAAGAAAGCCCAAAATACCTCCAATATCATAATACAACATCGGAATCGTCTTGCGAAAATATGTCTCCGCTTTAATTGGTTTCTCCTTCGGCTCGTCTTGTTGTAGGCTGCGGATAAAGTCTAAGTTGGCTTTGCATCGTTGTCTCCATAGGTCGTGTCGTGTGACGACAACCACGAGATCCGGTGCATTGGCTGCAGCCGGTTGGCTCATGCAAGCTTTTATCAACGCCTGCTTTTTATCGGGATGAATTACGTGGTAATATTCCCAAAGTTGGAGGTTGCTACTGCTCGGTGCTAACAGAGCAGCTTGTATACATTCCTCTATGATAGCTGGAGGGACAGGCTCCGGTAAGAAGTTTCTTATCGCTCGTCTATGATTGAGAATCCGTAGAAGTGTTTGGAATTCTTTTGGCATTTTAGTTCTTTTTAGTAGTTGACCATTTCATACCTAAAAATAGGAATTAGTATAGCGATTGTCCTTCGTATCATCAAATGTTCCGGGGTCAAAAAAGGGCTCTTTCTTTTCCTCTATGAGTTCCCAGTCATAAGGCTTCTGTATCTCGTCCGGTTCTTTATCTTTTCTCATCAAAAAAGCGATAATCACTCCGGCAACTACTCCAAAGAGATGACTCTCCCAAGAGACTCCTTCGCGGACGGGAAACACCCCGATGAGCATCCCGCTATATAGAATCATTACGACCAAGGCAAGCATGATAGACTTCAGACTCCGGCGGAAAATCCCGGACCAAAAGATGAAGGATATCAATCCGTAAACGACTCCACTAGCACCTATATGATACACTTCTCTGGCAAAAAGCCATACGAAAACACCCGTGAGGATATAGATGGATAAAATACTCTTAATAGCTACTCTTCGATAGAACAGCATAATAACGCCTAGTCCTGCAAAAAGAGGAAGTAAATTAGATAGTAGATGCCCGATTCCTCCATGTACGAAGGGAGAAGTCAGAATGCCGGTAAGGTAATGTATATCCCTAGGGAGGACACTGAACAGTTGAGCTGGGACGAGCAATATTACCCTGAGAAAATGCAAAAATGCGATGAGAAAAACAACAACGACCGGCACTAAAAGTGCGCTGCGCAAATGGTTTCTGTCGTATTGTGCCATAGGATGTACACTTGGATTTTATTAACGGAGAAGCATCTATAAGTGCATGTGGTATTGCACGATTTATTTATAGAGTGTCCTCTTTTCTACTCAAACACCTTTGGAACCTAAAGTGTTTTAAGAGAGTATATCAATAATGTCAAGTAAGACCGGATTGAGCTCATGGTGATGTTTGACCGCTTTCTCTAAAGGGGTAAATACGATATCATGACAGATTTTACCGACCATAACTTCTCTTTGTCCGTCCAGTAAGCCTCTAATGGCTTCTAATCCAAGTCGGGAGGCTAGGACTCGATCCATACAGGTGGGGCTCCCCCCGCGTTGAATATGACCGAGAATCGTTATCCGGATATCGTATTTGTCGAATCGTTGACCGACCTTTTTGGCAATCTCAAAAGCACCGCCCATCTCATCTCCCTCTGCTACAACGACGATACAAGAACGCTGTTTGACCTGGTAAAGACGTTCAAGCTTGGCAATGAGTCGATTGATATCTGTACTGGATTCCGGAACTAAAACAGACTCTGCTCCTGTAGCAATCCCACTTCTTAATGCGATAAACCCCGCATCTCGTCCCATTACTTCGACAAAGAATAATCGGTCATGGGCATTGGCGGTATCTTTAATTTTGTCTATGGCCCACATGGCCGTATTGATGGCAGTATCATAGCCGATCGTAAAGTCTGTGCCAAAGATATCATTGTCTATCGTGCCCGGGCATCCGATGACCGGAATGTCAAATTCTGAAGAAAACTCTAAAGCCCCTTTAAAAGAACCGTCTCCTCCGATAATAACCAAAGCATCAATCTCGTAATGACGGAGTTGATTATAGGCTATCTCCCTACCTTCCTTGGTGCGGAATCGTTCACTCCTTGCGGTCTTGAGAATGGTCCCTCCTTGGTGCATGATCCCACTTACTGATTTCCAATTCATCTTGCGCATCTTGCCTTGAATCATACCTTGATATCCATGTTCGATCCCGTACACTTCTAGTCCCTCTTTAAGGGCTCCCCTTACCACTGCTCTCACACAGGCATTCATACCTGGGGCATCTCCGCCCGAAGTCAATACCCCAATAGTCTTTATCTTTTTCTTCATCTTAGCTCTGTCTGGTTTTATCTATTTTGTAATTTAAGGAGGGCTCCTATGCGGGGCATGGGTCGCAGTATTCCCAAATAGTGATATCACCCCTTACTACTGCCAAAATTTAGATAAATCTCCTCTTTATCAAAACTAAGAATTGCTTCAGCTTTTTGATTTTATCCGGTGCGGTCCAATTGAATTTCTCAATAATCTCATCTGTTAGAATGTCCTTGGCACCCTGAAAACTACCTGCCTCGTTAAGCGCACGAATTGTATGGTCAAAGGTGACTTTATCCCCTCCGAATAATTCGTTGATGGTAAATATTTTTTCATTGATACTCATTGCTTTGAGTATGTCCTTAATAGGCTGCATCCTCAGCTTATCCGACAAGTCGTTCATCTCAAATGATTCCAATAATTCATCTATGAGATGTGCCCCTTCCGAATTACTTTTTTTAGTAACCTTTTCCACCTTTACAGCAACTTCTGCTTGTACAGATGAAGGAGCAGGACGAGAAGGAGCGTCTTCCCTTGGTACAACAGGCGAAGGCTTAGAGATAGGCTTCGCCGGAATCTCTTCAAGGACGTATGCCGCATCGATATGCGCTACCTGCTTTTCTTTCTTTTCTCTGTTTTCGTAGTTTGGGGAGATACGTATAATCTCATACATCTGCAAGAGGTAGTTAGCGATCAGGTCTCTTTCTATGGTATTCAATGATTCATTGCCCTCCATATTGTCTATGATCGCATGAACTTTTTTAGATAGCTTCTTGAATTTTTTAATGCTCATTTGCCAGGATTGTTTTGTGGTTAGTTTTTAGTATTAAAATTATTAATAATATGTATCAAATATGTTGCCAATATGATTTATATTAAATAATAATTTAATGAGTTATTCCTAATTTACTGTTCTCACCGCTTGTTGCAATTGGGATGAATGTACTGTGGATGAGGGTATAATGGTCTGATTTCGCTTTTTGGCCCGATAAGTTTAGATAATATTAATACATTCTCCGTAATATTGCACATGCATAAGAGGCTAAGTCCTTGTTCATATCATCACTAATACCTAATAATCAAATGATACAACGTATTCAAACCCTATTGTTATTGTTGGCGGCGGTCACATCTGCTCTTTTGTTATGGGAGCAAATGGCGATTTGCAATATCCAACTACCTGCTACAGATGTAATAGATGCAAGCTCTCCATTGGCAGATGGTCGTTATGAAGCCTTGGATAGCCCAATATCCGCTATTCTTGTGGGAATCGTCACTCTAATTAATATTTTGGCAATTTTAATATTTAAAAATAGACCTCGTCAGATTCTTTTGTCCAAGATGTCGATTCTCTTTCTTCTGGCATTTAGCATTTTTATGGGCGTGTGGTTTTATCAGAATTATGCAGTTTTGCCCGATGGTTGTCAAGTGCGTCCGGGCCCGGGTATAGCATTGCCTTTTTTGACCATCGTGTTGCTATTGCTTGCCATAAGACAGATTGCATCAGATGAAAAGTTGGTTAAGTCCATGGATCGCTTAAGATAATTATGAAGAAAGAGCAAGCCGGATCCGTTACGAATGTTACTCGAGCGCTAGAAGTTCTAGGAATGGTACTTTTAACAGGTGGCATTCTCCTCGTAGGATTTTATGCCTCTCAGGATAATTTCAAGCTTATCTTTACTGGCTATACTTTGGCATTTCTGGGATACGCCTTAGGTATTCACCTCGGTGTGATGGGGCATTCTTGGCGGCAGTTTTTTATACTCGCTTTGATTTTGAGAATTGTATTGCTATTCTCTCTCCCCAACCTCTCAGATGATGTGTTTCGCTTTATTTGGGATGGTAAAATGATGCATTTGGGGATTCATCCGTTGAGTGATCGTCCGGAGGATTTCTTGGTTACTCACCAGTTCCTTTCCGGAGAATTAAACCCTCTTTATAGTCAACTCAATTCCCCTAATTACTACACCGTTTATCCTCCGGTAGCGCAGATTATTTTTTTCTTGTCTACTTTTTCCTTCTTCGGGAGCATGAAGGTGATGGTTTTTATTATGAAATTGCTTTTGCTCTTGGGTGAGGGTTTTACAATGTATGGATTGTTGCTTGCTTTGCGCATGTTTAGGTTGTCCCATTGGAATTTACTCTTATTTATGCTCAACCCCTTGGCAATACTAGAAATCATGGGAAATATGCATTTTGAAGGCTTGATGATTGCCTTTTTGTTGTGGAGCGGTTTGGCTTTAGCTAGAAAGAGGTGGTTTTGGAGTGGGGGGCTTTTTGCATTGGCTGTCAGTACCAAATTATTGCCTTTGATGTTTTTGCCTTTGATTCTATTGTATCTGAGCGATGTCCGTGTTATCACTAGATTTTTGCTGGGATGCTGTCTTATCGGGGGACTTTTGTTTGTTCCCTTTTTATGGGGAGTCGGCTGGATGCATTTTTGGACAAGTCTGCATTTGTACTATGGCACCTTTGAGTTTAATGCAGGGCTTTATTATATTCTTCGAGCCATCGGAAAATACTTTGTGGGGTATAATCTCATACATTTTATAGGCCCTGCTTTGGCAGCGGTGTCCCTTGTTGCTATTCTTTGGGTAGCTCTAAAGGCTAGACGGCCTATCCCCATGAGAAATCTACCGGGATACTTATTGTTGAGTTATATGATTTATGCCCTGTTAAGCCTGATCTTGCACCCTTGGTACTTGCTTCTTCCGTTGTTTTTATCAGTATTTGTCCCCAATGCGATTGTGCCCGTTTGGACTTATTTGATTACCTTGACTTACATCAATTACAGTTTCCATCCCTACAGCGAAGCGATGTGGGTTGTTCTTTTAGAATATACGGTCCTTCTCGCACTGATCGCATGGGAATTTAGGACGACCCGATGGTTGAGAAAGAGTCTTTGGGGTAGGAAGCAATAGTTGGCCGTGTTTTTAAGTGTCCATCCACTTTTTATTTTGGTATGAAATGGTCGCCTTTTATCTGATATGTAAAAAATAGGTAATGTATTAGACGCTTTGTGCGTTTTTATCGAACATTTTGCACGAGGGTTACTTTTTCTTCCTGCACCCTCATTCGAAAATAGGATGATTTTAAGGAGTTGACCTGCGATAAGATACTGCAATTCCTAATCTTTAAGTGATAGCAATTTATAGTGCGCATAAAACTTTTCCACACCTATTTGTATGAAACGAACATGAATTTTATTAAACATAAATTTCACACAGAAGTATGTTTAAAAAAATTCATGTGAGAGCGCAGCGGTTACATAGCTGCAGAAATTTTATAATACATTTATTTTCAATTTATTAGAAAATTTTAAAGATATGAAATGGCCGAAAATAGAAATATATTATATAAAATCTTAATGTGTTTTTTCTGTCTTTTTTTAAGCTTAAAGACTTGTTTGCGATTGAATTTTGATACTTTATCTCCGATGATGGGTCTAATGCGGGGTTTTGGTTTAATAATGGTATAATCTTGTAATCCCATAAACTTTAGCATTAACATAATTGTTAATGTATAAAAAAATGTAATGTTATAAAAACGAAGGCTTATCCACAAGGTTTTCCACATGCTATGGCCGATATTCACATACATGTAAAGAAGGCCAACCATTTCATATATAATGAAAAGTGTACATTTGTTCTTTGTTTCTGATTTTTATAAAGCAAATTAATAAAGGTAAGCTATGGCAGAGCACAATGCGCCGATGCGTAAGATTGATGGAGGACGTCGAGGAATGACTGGAGATTTGACCAATCTGATATATGGTCGTGTACAGCCACAAGCGGTGGATCTCGAACAGGCAGTGTTGGGGGGAATTATGTTGGAGAAAGATGCATTGACGGTTGTCCTTGATATTTTGCGCCCGGAAAGTTTCTACAAAGAACAGCACAAGCAAATTTATAAAGCCTGTCTGAATCTGTTTGAAAAATCACAACCGGTTGATCTTTTGACCGTTACGGAGAATCTTAAGAAGTCAGGGAAAATTGAAGAGGTAGGCGGAGTGAGCTATCTCGTCGATTTGACCAATAAAGTCGGCTCTGCGGCCAATATTGAGTTTCACGCCCGCATCATTGCTCAAAAATATATTCAAAGGGAACTCATACGGGTATCAACAGAGATTATTAATGATTCGTTTGAAGATCGCAAAGATGTATTTGACTTGCTCGACTCTGCAGAACAAGGACTCTATGAAATTACAGATAAAAACCTTAGGCGGGGGTACCAGCATATAGGAGACCTCGTACTTAGAGCCAGGACTCAAATGGAGACTATCTCCCAAAGTGAAAATGACCTCACAGGGGTGCCCTCCGGCTTTGAAGATTTGGATAGTCTGACCAATGGTTGGCAGCGATCTGATCTCGTTATTTTGGCGGCTCGTCCGGGTATGGGTAAAACCTCATTTACCTTGGCTTTGGCGCGCAATGCTGCTTTAGAATACGGTAAAGCCGTCGCTTTTTTCTCCCTAGAGATGTCTAACCTCCAGTTGGCGCAAAGACTTATATCAATGGAAGCGGAAATCGAAGGGGGAAAGATGCGTAATGCCCAACTCGAGGACTACGAATGGGCTCAATTGAATCGCGCCATCGAAAAACTCAGCGATGCCCCTATCTATATAGATGACACGCCCGCCTTGAATATCTTTGAACTCCGGGCCAAATGTCGAAGACTCAAACAACATCACAATATCGAACTGATAATGATCGATTACTTGCAGTTGATGACGGCTAGTGCAGGAGACAAACGCACGAATAGGGAGCAGGAGATCAGTAGTATTTCCAGAGCTTTAAAGGGGCTTGCTAAGGAGTTGGAAGTGCCGGTAATCGCCCTTGCGCAGTTGAGCCGTCAGGTGGAAGTGCGGAGCACCACAGATAAGCGACCTCAATTATCAGACTTGCGGGAGTCCGGTGCTATCGAGCAGGATGCGGATATCGTATCATTCCTTTATAGACCGGAATACTATAAGTTGGAAGAAGAAGGGGATCCTCCAGGGAAAACAGAACTGATTATCGCAAAACACAGAAACGGAGCCTTAAAAACCATCAACATCAAATTTATCGCTCAATTTGCGAAATTTGTCAATATTGAGGATGATAATTTCCTCTTACCATCCAGTTTGAATGATGATTTGAAGGCTGTCGGTGGAGATTCTTTCTCCTTGGAGGAGGATGGAGGGTTTAATGATTTTCCCGATGATGCATTCTGATGATGGACCCTTAAATGATAGGGTCATCAAATGGAAAATATTAAGTCAATGAAGCTCAATAAATACGTCGCACATGCGGGTGTTTGCTCTAGAAGAAAAGCTGCCGAACTTATTAAGAGGGGACTCGTTCAAGTCAATGGCGAAGTTATCCTTCAGCCCTTTAGGGAAGTGACGGAACAAGACGAGGTAGTCTATCAGGGAAGACCATTAAAACCCGAGCGAGATCACCTATACCTCCTAATGAATAAATCCAAAAATCTAATTACTACACTCCAAGATGAAAAAGGGAGAAAGACGGTCATGGATATTATCAAACCGGAGCACAAAAAGCTTCGGATTTTTCCGGTCGGAAGATTGGATCGCAATACCACAGGTTTACTCCTATTGACAAATGATGGCGCTTTGGCGGATAAATTGACCCATCCTCGCAATGAGATTAAAAAAGTCTATCATGTGGAGCTGGATAGACCGTTTCGCAAGGAGGATATGGAAGAAATTCGAGAGGGGATTGCCCTAGAGGATGGACCTATCCGAGTGGATAAAATCTCTGTGCTGGAAGGTCGCCCTGCTACCGAAGTAGGGGTGGAAATTCACTCGGGGCGCAATCGCATTGTGCGACGTATATTTGAATATTTTGGTTATGAAGTCGTTCGCTTAGATAGAGTTCGGTTTGCCGGTTTGACTAAGAAAGATATTCCTAGAGGACGATATAGAGTATTGACAGAAGAAGAAGTCAGACGATTGAAGCATTTTACTTGAAGGGACTATATTCTTTGATTAAGACCAATAAGAGGGGGCAAAATGTGCGTTTCTAACTTGAATGCTTCTGAGTGGGCTCGTTTGAAAAGCAATTGATACCAATTTGTATTGGTTCTATGATTATCCAAAAGTCAGAATCTTTTACTCGTATGAGACAAGATAAAATTCAGTCGAAAATCTTTCGAACTCCCGTTCAAATACCGGAGTATCCCTTTGAAATCAATTATAACACTAATGTGTTAACAATTGGTTCTTGCTTTGCCCAAGATATGGCCCTACGCATGCAGGGCAGAAAGCTTAAAGTTCTTTCGAATCCGATGGGTATACAGTACAATCCCAGGAGTATTGTACGGTCTTTGAATCGTTTGTTGGACGGAGAACTCTACCGTCCATCTGAGTTGTATTTCGATGGGACGTTATGGCATTCGTGGGATCATCACGGGAGCTTTTCGGGGACGGATAAGGATAGGGTTCTATCCGGGATAAATCGCTCTTACGAGGAGGCTACCCGATTTATAAATGAAATGGATGTGTTGATATTAACTTTTGGCACAAGTTTGTATTACGTGCTTAAAAAGACCGGACAAGTGGTGAGTAATTGTCATAAGGCACCCGCTCAAATGTTTGAACATCGACCTATTGATTTGGAGGAGATGAGAAGTACTTTTGAGCGGTTATTTAATCGATTAAAAGAATTTCGCCCGGGATTAAAGGTGATATTGACCATTAGTCCGGTAAGGCACTTGAGGGATGGACTAATAGAGAATAATTACAGCAAAAGTCTACTCAATGTTCTAGTCCACCAAATGGAAGCAGGTAGAGAGGATGTAGTCTATTTCCCTTCGTATGAAATTCTCCTCGACGAATTGAGGGATTATCGATTTTATGCCGAGGATATGACGCACCCTTCGAAGATGGCCACGGATTATATTTGGGAATTGTTTAAAGTTTCATTTATGAAGGAGAATACCTTATCGACCCTCCGACAGGCTGAAAGCATTTTGAAGGCGTTGAATCATAGGCCCTTGCATCCAAGAAGTGCAAGACATCAAGCATTTTTAAAGGAGCTTAAGGTCAAGATGAAGGCATTTGAGAACTTGGTTGGTCGGGGAGTGCATTGGGATAATATGAGCAAAGATTTTTTTTAACCTAAACCCAATCGATCTATTAAAAAATAATAATTAAATATATAAATTTTCTTATATATTTAAAAACTGCAGTACCTTTGCATTTCAAATCCCCAATTGCCATGATCATACCCCGAAGATTTTTAATTACAGCAGCGTTGCCCTATGCCAACGGGCCACTACATATTGGACACTTGGCTGGATGTTATATTCCGGCAGATATTTATGCTCGTTTTCGTCGGTTAATGGGTGAAGAGACCCTTTTTATATGTGGCTCTGATGAACATGGTGCTGCCATTACTTTGCGCGCCAAGCAGGAAGGGCAAACCCCTCGTGCCATTGTAGACAAGTATCACAAAATGTTTGTCGATAGCTTTGCTAAACTCAATGTCTCTTTCGATTATTATCATAGGACATCGGCTGATTTGCATCATCAGACGGCGGGTGATTTTTTTAAGCATCTCTACAACAAAGGTGAGTTCATAGAAAAGACTTCCGAGCAGTATTACGATGAATCGGCACAACAGTTTTTGGCCGATAGATACATCACCGGTACCTGTCCTAAATGCAATTATGACAAAGCTTACGGCGACCAATGTGAGCAATGTGGTAGCGCGCTTAGCCCTACGGATCTGATTGATCCCAGATCTACCCTTACGGGGGCCAAGCCGGTGTTGAGGGAAACCCGTCATTGGTACTTTCCACTTAACAAGCATGAAGATTGGTTAAGGGATTGGATAGAGCAAGGCATACTCGAGGGGGAAGAGCATCACTATGTAGACGAATGGAAGAATCATGTTCTGGGCCAATGCAAGAGTTGGTTAGACAGTGGACTTCAACCACGTGCTATGACACGGGATTTGGACTGGGGAGTGGATGTTCCCCATGATATTCCCGGAAGTGAAGGCAAAAAGCTCTATGTATGGATGGATGCCCCTATTGGGTATATCTCTTCGACCAAACAATGGGCCAAAGAACATTCCGGAGATTGGGAGCAATGGTGGAAAGATCCCGAGACCCGACTCACACACTTTATCGGTAAAGATAACATCGTCTTTCACAGTATTATTTTTCCCGCATTGTTGAAGGCTCATGGGGATTTTATTCTCCCCACCCATGTGCCTGCTAACCAGTTTATGAATCTGGAAGGAGATAAGATATCCACTTCTAGAAATTGGGCAGTTTGGGCACATGAGTATTTGGAGGAGGCCCCGGATAAAGTAGATGAACTTAGATTTTATCTCATTAAGATCATGCCTGAGCACAAAGACAGTGAGTTCAAGTGGAAAGGATTTCAGGATGCAGTCAATACGGATTTGGTTAATAATCTCGCTAATTTTATCAATCGCGTAGTCGTATTGATGCATAAATATTATGATGGTGTTGTCCCGGAGATCAATGACTTGGATGAAGTTTTCAGCGCCAGAGGAAATAAGGAGATTTCAACCCATGAAGCTGAAATGTTGGACCTTTTTGATAGGATGCATGAAGTGATGCAGGGTCTCAGAACGTATGAGTTTAGGTCTGCGCTGCACGCCTTACTTGAGTTGTCTACAGCAGGGAATGCTCTCTTGCAATTCAATGAGCCATGGAAACAAATAAAAACTCAACCTGAAGTTGTAGCCCCCGTAATGCACTTGGCTGTCCAATATGTTGCAGCCTTGGGCCTTCTCACTCGTCCATTTATGCCGGACACCTCTGACAGAATCATGGATCTCTTAGCCCTCCCTAGACTTAAGGAGGAAGGAGAACTCTTGGAAGCTACCAATACCCTGGCTGAAGGGTTTTATATAGTCCATGAAGGACATACCATAAACAGACCCAAACACTTGTTTACTCGAATCGAAGATGGCTTTATTGAGCGTCAAATGAAAAAATTGGAGGAGTCCAAGTCCGCTTTACAATCTACCTTTGAACCTATGAAAGATGAGATATCGTACGATGATTTTACTAAGATGGATTTGCGTGCCGGTACCATCCTTGAAGCGGAAAAAGTGCCCAAGACCGATAAGCTAATTCGGCTGCTCATCGATTTGGGCTTCGAGCAAAGGCAAGTCGTGTCAGGGATCGCTGCGGATTTTAGCCCGGCCGATATTATCGGTAAAAAGATTACTCTGTTAGCCAACTTAGCTCCGCGAAAAATACGAGGGGTTGAGTCTAAGGGGATGATTCTAATGGCTCAAAATGGAGATGGCCATTTGCATTTTGTAAGTCCGGATCCTCTTTGTGAAGATGGTTCGACCATTTCATAATACGATCCTAATCTCCTGGTGAAATATATTCCAGGTTTGGAGGAATTCATAGGTGTACTATAGTTACTTATAGTAGCATTTATTTTAAAGTTTACCCTTCGATTGTAGCCTTCAGATAATCTAATATTGCTGCTTCATTATCCGCAGGGAAAGATGTCCATTTGTCACTGCGCCTGAACCAGGTGCCTTGCCTTTTGGCATATCTTCGTGTGTTTGTCTTGATCTTTTCAATAGCTTCTGTAAGGGTATATTTACCATCAAAGTATTCGAATAATTCCCTGTAGCCTACCGTGTCCAGGGCCCGATAGGAGCGAAGGGGGAGCAAACTCCTCGCCTCTTCGATTAATCCCTGTTGAATCATATCGTCCACTCTCTGATTAATGCGTTCGTACAATGCGATTTTTTCTCGCTGAAGCAATATATAATGGGTCTGGAAAAGTCGGCTTTTTGGGCTGTTTTTTCTGAAGGAAGATAAAGGCTTACCGGAAGTTCGAATGACTTCTATCGCTCTGAGAATTCGGCGAGGATTGTATCGATCGACTCGGTGATAGTAATCGGGATCTGAGATCATGAGTTCCTCTAGAAATGGCTCCAATCCCTTTTGGTCATATTCTTGTAAAACAGCTGTTTTTATTGCGACAGGTACATCGGGAAGTGCATCCAATCCCTTGCACAATGCATCGATGTACAATCCGGTTCCCCCTGCTAATAGCAATACGTTTGAGGCACTAAAAAGACGATGTACCAAAGCGAGTGCTTCTCGTTCGAAAGCCCCCGCACTATAAGGGGTGGAAATGTCTAAATGATTTATGAAGTAATGCGGTACTGCATCTAAAATGGCCTGCTCAGGTTTGGCAGTCCCTATGTTCATACGACGATAAATTTGCCTGCTGTCTGCTGAAATTATTGGCGTGTTGAAATACCCTGCTAGCTGCAGACTTAGAGCGGTTTTGCCTACAGCTGTAGGGCCGGATAGTACAATGAGATGCTTATGACTCCAATCTATCGACATACTTTTAATGTTTGTCCCGCAAATGTATCCCATTCTTTGTATTCTGATGCTATCTTTCGAACTTTGTTCTGACCACAAAAAAATATGTATTTGTTAATTATTATGAAAAAACTAAGGGATTTATCATATTGTATTCTAATGCTTATGTGACTGAATAGCTGCATTTAGGGGTAAAAAATACTCATATTATAACTATTTCATATATGAAAAACTAGCAGCTTCCCTTTGTTTTTTCTCATTTTTGTACTATCTTTGACTATCTTTGTGACTTCCCATGGACCATTTGCGGACAAAAACAGCTAAACTTAAATATGAGTTGGTTTAAGAGATTTAAAGAAGGGATTCAGACAGCCACTAAGTTTAAAAGATCCATTCCGGATGGACTTTGGATTAAGTGTAAGAGCTGTGGGGAGACCATGACGAAAAAGAAGTTTGTAGAAAACTTTTACAAGTGTACCAAGTGCAATCACCATATGCGCATTGGACCGGGAGAGTATTTTCAGATTCTTTTTGATGGACCGTTTGAGATACACTTTGAAGAGATTCGCTCGGTGGATATGTTGCAGTTTAAAGATTTAAAATCGTATCCTGAACGATTGGAAGCTGCCAAAAAGAAAACGGATTCTTCTGATGCGATCACAGTAGCATCCGGGAAGATCAATAAGATCCCGACAGTAGTTGCAGCTATGGACTTTAGTTTTATAGGCGGGTCTATGGGGTCGGTCATGGGAGAGCGTATCAGTCGGGCTATCGACCTTTGTATTAGAGAGCAGATGCCGTTGATAATAATATCTAAGTCAGGAGGCGCCCGAATGATGGAAGCGGCGTTTAGTTTAATGCAAATGGCAAAGACCTCTGCCAAATTGGCTTTGCTTGCTAAGGCGGGGATTCCTTTTATTTCTTACATGACAGATCCGACCACAGGAGGGGTGACGGCTTCTTTCGCTATGTTGGGAGATGTCAATATATCTGAGCCCGGGGCCTTAATTGCCTTTGCCGGACCTCGTGTTGTCAAAGAGACGATCAAAAAGGATTTACCGAAAGGTTTTCAGACCGCAGAGTTTCTTTTTGAAAGGGGATTTATTGATTTGATAATAGATCGCGCAGAGGTCAAAGAAAAGTTGGGGCACTTGTTGAATGTCCTTTGGGGAGCGAAGTTGCCCAATTCGGTCAAGGTCAAGAAAGAAGCTATCTCTGCTGAACCTGAATAGATTTGAATAGGCAGTAGATTTGAATAGGCAGTACATTCAAGAAGATCTCCCGGTCAAGGATGGTTTTAGTCAAGCATATAACGAGTGTATACACTTTAGGGTAGCACTTTAAACACCTTCAATCCCGGACTTAGCGGGTCAAGTTGATCTATCAAAATATTGAAAAAAGATGGACCTAATCGCAGGTAGTTTGGTATGAAATTGTTGACGCGTTCTTGAAGTTTTCCCCCAGGGAAAAGTTGTGAATGGACTTTGTGCAGTTTTCGAATCGAAATGCCGTGTTTTTGCTTGATGGCTTTGTTTAGTTTAGCATTAACTTGCTGTAAGAGCTGCAATCCCTTTTTTTCTGCAGCTTCTATGTATGCTTCGAGATGCAACTCTTCTTCAGAGGCATATTTGAGCAACGCTGCGTAGACCTTTTGCAAGTGTTTTTCAGCCGAATCGTATGGGATGGGACGAGTATTACTCTGTGCGATGAAGGAGGCTTCCCATCGCTTTATTCCTTGTAGTAGATGCTCTTGGGATGCTAATCCGTATCTATCTAATACTTCCGCTTCACGAGTGTTAATCCATATCGCTGACGGCCGTCGTAACAAGACAGGGTAATGTACATCAAAATGTTTAAATACATCTCTTATCTCCATCCAATACGCCACTTCCGACGGCCCTCCTATAAATGCAATATTAGGTAGAATGTATTCTTGATATATTGGGCGAAGGACTACATTGGGACTAAATCTATCCGGATGTTGTTCCAAAGTTTCTAACAACCGGGTTTGATTAAATACAATGGAAGTATCCAATACCTGCCATCCCTCTTCGGATTTTTCAATTCGCTTTCTCAGTCCGTTTTCCTGATAAAATAAATTAATGGGCCGGGGAAATATCTGTGCCTTTCCTCCCCATTTTTCTTGTAGAACCTTCTGGCGTCGTAAGGTCAACTCCTTTGTAGGAGCATGGAGGATTTCCTCTTGTAATATGGACTTGAAATGGTGTTTGAAGGCTGGGTCATCCATATCAAGTACGATGAGCTCCGTATCGGCAAATATCTTTAGCAAAAATGCCTGATAGCTTCGCCCATAAGCTCTTCCAGGTATAAAACTATTGCCTATAAGTTCTTTTAATGTCTCAGCATACGAAGAAGAGCCCAGTATGGGATGAATCACTTCACTGAGAAGGCTGCGAAGTTCCTCCGTATGTAACCGGCCGACCGGACCGATAGGTTGTGAAGTGTTCCATTGTATCACTTCGTTAAAAAGGTGCACATGATTAATCTCCTCGAAGTCATGGTCTTCTGTTCCCATCACAAAAAGGGGACGAATGATTTTGTCACTTTCCTTAGACAATCGACGGGAGAGATGAATAGAGGCTGCTATTTTATAAATGGTATATAGAGGTCCACCGAGGAGCACCGGTTGATGTGCTGAGGTTACCGTAAAACAATCTTGGCTGAGTAAAATATCCAATCCTTGCGTTTCCTGTCCGATATCATTATACTGTTTGATTAGGGTTTGATATAGCAAGTTTCGGTCGATCGGGTATTGTGTTCTGTGCTCCAAGGCTTGTCCCAGACCCTTTAGATCCGGAGAATAAGATACAAGGGTTTCAAATCGTTCCGGATGGGTGCTATAGGCCTTGTCTCGAGCAGAGAAATAGGGAACCTCTTCATAGGGTAGGCTATAGGTAGTATAGGCTGGACGTTCTTTCACAATAGGTACGGGGTTGACGAATTACGATTATTTTGGAGCATGGTAAACACGGTATTTCAAGAGATATTTTTTACAAAGGGATATTTGTTATTAATTTCATGGTGAATGGCTTGCATTCTGTTGTCCAATCCTTCCAGTGCTTCCTCGAAATTCTTAATTTCCTCAGCTTCATGGCGCAAATGTTCTTCCAACTTGCCGAAAATCTCCTCAACCCGCTCCTTGAGATGGTCGATATACCGGATGAGTTTTTGTTGGAGTGTTTGGTCGAGTTTACTCCTGTTTTCTCGGATACTTTCCCGGTAGGTCTTGAGGATTTTTCTTCGATTCAATCCCAACGTCCCCCCCGCAAACAAAACCCCCAATGTCGTCAAAATTCCCCCTGTAATATCAAATACATAACCATGGGTTAAAGCTGTAATCATGGCTCCTACCACAGCGAGTCCTGTTCCCTTTGCTACATTGGGTGCAAGATCATAATCTTTACTGAGAAATGACTCGTCATAAAAATTGGAACTATCGGATACAAATTGCCGGAAGGTCTCATTTATGTTTTCTAATACCTGATACCGCTTCTCTGCAATGGCACTAAAAACTTCACTGTCGTTCTTGAGAATGGAAGTGCTGTTTTTAATTTTTAATTCTAAAAGTTGGACCATCGTTTGGATGTCTTCCGCTATTTCCTTGATACCTCCATTGAGCTCTTTGGATAAGCCGTCATTGAGCTGTTTTCCTAGATCCGTCACGAAGGATTGCATCCAGGATTTGAGATCGTATTTTTGCCCGAATACAGACATCACAGAGCGCTTCAACACCTGTACAAACCCCAGTTCGGATGCCAGCTCTTTTTCTTTCATAGAAGTGATATCATCGAAAGTATTGAGCAGTTGTTGGGTTAGACTAGTTACTCTCCTTACGGCTTTCTCCCTGTGCTCCTTGAGGTGTTCTTTGACTTCTTGTTCGAATTGGAGATCGACCTCGTATTGTTTTTTTCGAAGGGATAGACCATCGTGTAGGGTATGGCTGATATTCGATAGAGTAGTGATACTGTTCGACAATTTCATAACAGAAGCCTTGCCTCCTGTGATATTGGATTGTATAAACGTTCTCAAGTCCTCAAAACCGCTGTCCGGCTCATTGTTGAGCTCCTGAAGCGCAGATACAGCAAAAACTATAGGGGTCTCAATCTCATGTTTTTTAGCTTGTTCTACGACCCCCTGTAGGTTGATCTGAAGATCATCAGCGTTCATTAAGTCTTTTTGTTGCAGGACAAAAATAACCTTTTTCTTCCAATCTCCCCGGATGAGTTGGAGAAACTCCCAGGCACTTTGGCGATAGGGGTTTTTTGCTTCAAAAACAAAGACAATCAAATCCGACGCAGGTATAAATTGCTCGGTTATCTCCTGATGATGCTCGATGATGGTGTTGGTCCCCGGGGTATCTACTATGGTGAATTCTTTGAGAATGTCATCCGGATAATAGATTTTTTTCAGATAGGGGTTGATGGGGACTTCTTTGTGCTTTTCTCCCCATACGATCTGTTGAATGGTGTCGGTCATTGGGGAAGGGGCAACCTTGCAAATTTCGTGCTTCGAGCGCAATAGTGCATTGATAAAACTACTCTTACCACTTTTGACCTCTCCGACGATTACAAATAAATAGGGCTCGGTGAGATGCATCCGAAGTTCACTTACGGTCCGCGCGAGTTGAGCGTTGTCCGCTTGGCTCGTCAAATCCTGAATAGAGCGGGCTATATCTCCGATCTTGCTGCGAAATGCCTCTATATCCGTCTGTACTAATCGAGCTCCTGATGATGGATCCATAGAAAGATGGTTTGTTTTTCCTAAACTACTCAACAAAGGTAATGCAATTCATGAGGATGCGTTTGTCGTAGTGTGTTGTTTTTTCAGATAGAGAATATTCTTTACCTTTAAGGCTCCTTATCGTAGGGTATGAAAAGAGTAGATACTATGCTACCTACCGGAGTAATTATTTTGAGAAGGCCGATTTCTGAGTGTAAGGGGTGGATGGGATGCGTTTAGAATGTCTTAGGTAAACTTTAAAGTATTGGGAAAAAACAAGATATGATATGCATAAATTCGCTTTAGTATTTATAGGGATGCTCTTGGGGGGATGGACATTGCTAAGAGGACAGTCCATTCATGGACGTGTTTTCGATGTGCAGACCGATGAGCCCTTGGGTTATGTGAATATAACCTATTGTGAACAAGTGACGACGAGTGATGCCGAAGGGTATTTTGAACTGGTAATACCGGATGGTAAGGCATGTGAGATCCGGTTTTTGTATGTCGGATATAAACCCTTTGTAATGTACCCACTACCGAAAGACAATGCGGAATTAGTCGTGCGACTCAGCCCGACCGATGTATTGCTTAAATCCGCTATCGTTACAGGTTCTAAATACAAGATTCCCTTGGAAAAATCCACTGTCTCTATAGATGTGATCTCTCCGCAGTTTGTCAAAAGCCAAAATGCCACTTCCATCGATGAAGTACTCGACAAGATTCCCGGTGTACAGATCGTCGACGGACAAGCCAATATTCGAGGGGGATCCGGATGGGCCTATGGGGCGGGAAGCCGTGTTTTATTGTTGCTCGATGATATTCCTATCATGCAGCCCGATGCCGGATTTCCTCACTGGAATGACCTACCACTCGAGAATATCGGCCAGGTAGAAGTCTTAAAGGGGGCGGCCTCTGCACTGTACGGATCAGCCGCTATGAACGGAATTATCAACGTCAGAACACAGTACGCCAAATCCGATCCCGAGATCGAAGCAGGTGGATTGTTTAGAGCCTATATGTCTCCACCGGATTCTGTAGAAAAATGGTGGGGCGATACTTTAAAGAGTGAACAGTCCGCCTATGTGGCATATAGGCAGAAGCTGGGGAAACTCGACCTCGTTTTGGGGGGATTTTATCGTTCTAATAACAGTTTTAAGGAGCATACCTTTAGCCGGTATCAACGCGGCAATGTCCGTCTGCGATACCGTTATTCCGACAAACTTAATTTCGGAATCTATGCCAATGCCAATGCGACCGAGGGACAGAGTTATTTCTATTGGGACGAGGCCTATTCCTATCGGGCCAGTACTTTGACCGGACTTTCTCATAACAAGAGTCTGAGATATAATATCGATCCCTTCGTACAATACCACGATCGTTGGGGCAGCAAACACAAACTTACCGGTCGATACCTCTCCATCACCAATCGCTCCTCTGACAATCGATCTACTGTAAGCCAAATGAGTTATGGAGAGTATCAATGGCATCATCCTATAGAATCTCTTGGTGCTCATATTACGGCCGGCATCGTCGGAATGCGCACTGGGGTTCGGGCAGAACTTTACAATGACACCTCCTATGTGTCTGACAATCTCGCCGCCTATGTCCAATTGGATAAGCAATTCGGGGAGCGATTCAATTTGGCTCTAGGTATGCGATATGAGTACAATGATGTCGTCTTCCCCTCGGATTTGGTAGGAGATACCCTTCATGACGGCATCATCCGCGAACGCCGTCCCGTCTGGAGGTTAGGCATGAATTATCGCCTGGCCAAGGCGACACATCTTAGAGCTTCTTGGGGACAAGGGTATCGCTTTCCTACGATTGCTGAGCAGTTTATAAAGACCGAAGCGGGCTTCTTTAGAATCATCCCAAATCCCTATTTGCACAGCGAGACAGGTTGGACGGCAGAGTTGGGTCTAAAACAAGGCTTACAATGGCAGGGGTGGCAAGGATTTGTCGATGTGAGTGCGTTTTGGTCCAGGTATCAGGACATGATGGAGTTCAGTGCCTTAATTAAGGATTTTCAACTATACTTTCAATCTCAAAATGTCGGCAATACCGTCATAAGAGGTCTCGATGCTAATATGCTGGGAAGATGGAGCACCCAGAGCTGGGGACTCCAACTTATTGCCGGATATACCTTCGTGGATCCGAGATTCCAGGAGTATGATTCTACAGGATATGGCAAGCCTGTCGTCGACCAGTCCTTGACCCTGGCTCAACGCAATGCCGCCAATTCTTCCTATAAGGGCAATGTCCTCAAGTATCGCAATAAACATACAGCCAAAATGGATGCAGAGTTCTCCTATGGACCGGTTTTCGCAGGTATGAATTTGAACTATACCTCCGAAGTGCTGGCGATCGATCGCGTATTCGAATTGTTTATTCCCGGGGAAGTGGACTTCCGACAGCAAAATAAAGGATACACCCTGATGAATGTGCGTTTTGGGACACAGTACAAAGCGCATCGCTTGACTTTCGAACTGAGAAATGCCCTCAATACGATCTATCAATCTCGCCCCGGTATTTTGGAAGCCCCGAGAAGTTTTGTTGTGAAGCTCGATATGAAGTTTTGAGCGCCGTTCGAACGTTTCTGCCAAGGACTGTAGCAACACTCCATCCAGACGGGTTAGCTGAGCCTCCTCATTAAATAAAATTGTTAATTTGGCATTAAAGTTAAAAAGCGTTATATTATACTTAATATATATGCAATGCCAAAGAATGTTGTTGATTTGCCACTATGCACTTTGCGATTTCATACAAGGACAAAGTGGTATGAAATGGCTGCCCTCTACGATTTCATACAAGGATAATGAGGTATGAAATGGCTGCACTTTGCGATTTCATACAAGGACAAAGTGGTATAAAAGGACTGCACTTTGCGATTTCATACAAGGACAATGGGGTATAAAATGGCTGCACACTACGATTTCATACAAGGATAATGAGGTATGAAATGGCTGCACTTTACGATTTCATACAAGGTTAACGCGCAGTGCAGTAAATACAACCTTCCTGAGCAATTTCAGGGGGGAGAGATGTAATAAGAGGAGGGCATTGGGCTGACACAACCTGACAAATAAAGACAAGTTGCCATATATATTTAAGGAGTTTAGGCGGGCAGATGGACAAGTAGGTGACATAATGGCAGGAAAATTATAAGATGATAGAGTTGGTACATGGATTGATAATACAAAGTCGATAATCATTTACTACGAAAACAATAAAACCAAATACAAATGGGAAAAATAATTGGAATTGACTTGGGAACAACGAACTCGGTAGTGGCAACCATAGAAGGGAAAGATCCTACCGTTATCCCAAATGAAGAGGGGAGAAGAACGACCCCCTCGATCGTTGCTTTTTTGGACAACGGGGAGATCAAAGTGGGAGACCCTGCCAAAAGACAAGCGATCACCAACCCGGAAAATACGATTTCATCCATCAAGCGATTTATGGGAAGGCGTTATAGCGAGTTGGGCGATGAGGTTAAAAAAGTGCCGTATAAGGTAGTAAAGGGACCGAATGATACAGTGCGCATTAAGGTGCGAGACAAGGAATATACACCACAGGAAATATCTGCCATGGTCCTTCAAAAAATGAAGAAGACGGCAGAGGAATTTTTGGGACAAGAGGTAAAGGAAGCGGTGATTACCGTTCCGGCCTATTTCAACGATTCTCAGCGTCAGGCTACAAAAGAGGCCGGAGCTATTGCCGGTCTGGAAGTAAAGCGAATCATTAACGAACCTACGGCAGCTTCATTGGCCTATGGACTAGATAAGGCCGGAAAAGATGAGACGATAGCGGTCTATGACTTAGGTGGAGGAACTTATGATATATCTATCCTGGAACTTGGAGATGGTGTGTTTGAGGTAAAGTCCACGAGCGGTGATACGCACTTGGGTGGAGATGATTTCGACCAAAAGATTATAGATTGGTTGGCCGATGAATTTAAGAAAGAGCAAAATATAGACCTTCGAAAAGATCCGATGGCTTTGCAGAGATTGAAGGAGGCAGCGGAGAAAGCGAAGATAGAATTATCCTCTTCACAAGAGACCGAAATCAATCTTCCTTATATTACAGCAGTTGACGGTGTGCCAAAACATCTGGTGAAGAAATTGAGCCGACCTAAATTTGAAGCATTGGTCGATGACTTGGTAAAACGTACTATAGCACCGATGCAGGAAGCATTGAAACAAGCGGGACTGTCCAAAGGAGATATCGATGAGATCATCTTGGTAGGAGGATCAACGCGTATCCCTATGGTACAGCAGGCAGTTGAGAATTTCTTCGGTAAAAAGCCCAACAAAAGTGTTAATCCAGATGAAGTTGTGGCCATCGGTGCTAGTATCCAAGGGGGTGTATTGAGTGGGGACGTGACGGATGTACTTTTATTGGATGTGACTCCGCTTTCTCTCGGTATTGAGACGATGGGCGGTGTGTTTGATAAAGTGATAGAAGCCAATACGACGATTCCGGCAAAGAAGACAAAGATCTATACCACAGCTACGGACAATCAACCTTCCGTCCAAATACACATTCTCCAAGGAGAAAGACCAATGGTTAAGGATAACCGACCCGTGGGAAGGTTTATTCTCGAGGGCATTCCTCCGGCACCCAGAGGTGTACCTCAGATCGAAGTGACCTTTGATATCGATGCCAACGGAATTCTCAATGTATCCGCAAAGGATAAAGCTTCAGGAAAAGAACAGACGATTAAAATCGAAGCTTCCACCGGCTTGAGCCAAGAGGAAATAGACCGTATGAAAAGAGAAGCGGAAGCCAACGCGGAAGAAGATAGAAAGACCCGTGAGCGCGTCGAAAAGCTCAATGCAGCTGATGCTTTAATCTTCCAGTCCGAGAAACAACTCAAAGAATATGGTGACAAACTACCGGACGATAAGAAAGGTGTGATAGAAACTGCGTTACAAGAGTTGAAAGAGGCACATAAGATGGAAGACATGGACAAAATTGATGCAGCTCAAACCAAATTGGATGAAGCCTGGAAAACGGCTAGCCAAGAGATGTACCAAGCTACCCAAGGGGCTGATGGGAATGCTACCGCGGATGCCACAGCTGGAGCGGGCGCTCAGGACGGCAATGCAGGTGAAGATGTCGCAGACGTTGAATTTGAAGAGGTGGATTAATACAATCATAGTGTAGGAATACATGTTAAAAGCCCCGAAGCTTGCTTCGGGGCTTTTTTTGTTGGAAGGGGGGGAGATCATACTTACTGAAGATATATAAGGATTAGAAGAACTGTAAAATTACATTAGGTCATTGGACCAAGACAAAGGTAAGGACAAGTTGGTATGGTTACGCTTGCCTATGGAAGAAAATAGGCTGTAAATTTTGATGTTGTGCACTCATTTATGCTTTCTTGGAAGCTCTTTAGAATAGAGAAGTAAGCAGCTTCTACACATTTCATAGCTGTTTTTCTTCCATTCTAGAATCATTTGAAGGTTGCGGAGAGCAGGAGGACAAATGGAAATGACTTATTATATATAACCTATCTGGTTTAAAAGCTAAAATAAATTAGAATATTATGTCAAGTAATTGAGTGAAATACTTGATAATCAATTATTGAATGGTTGTCAAAGTGTTCATATGTAGTTGTTTTTTAAGGATAAACATTTATCGGATATCCTAGTCCAATAAGCTGTGAAGTAAGGAGAATGGTGTTAACCAGGTATAGTAATGCGAAAATTGAGTTCATATAATAAAATGTCATCAACTATAATATATTGTAATTGTTGTCACTATAAGTTATATAAAAATATATGTAAAAAAAAGATATTTAAATTCCTGAATTGAAAGGTTTTGTAGTTACATTTGCGTGTTGATTAAGAAGAGTGAATGTGATTTATTTTTTCAGTTATTTTACTAAAAAAAGGGTCTTTGAGAAAAAGAACTGATTAGTAAAGGGATAATTGGAATTTTAATTTCGTCCATCTACGAAACAATTACAAAACAATTAACCATGAACATTTTAACTTACCTGAATTCATTTGTCCGAAGCTATCTTACCGGTTTAAGTTTTTTATTCGTATTTTCTGTGTCGATTAATGGCCAATCCAATATTGCTCTGTTTTATGATGGTGCTTACGTGGATAATGGTCCTGGGTGTGTTTCTGAAGCAACGAATTTATTGAATTACTACAATGGTGCCGGTCATACGGTTACTACTTTTGTTGGTTCTACCGGGGCTACTTGGACTCCGGCCCTTATGGGTAAAGATGCAGTCATTATTCCTGAATTAGAAATTGGAGCCTTAGCCCTCGACGCTGCTGCGACTACTTCCCTACAAAATTTTGTCTCTTCAGGAAAAGTTTTAATAATTCACTCTTCACTCATCATTTTTACCGATGTGGCGTTTTTAAATAGTGTATTCGGGTATTCTCTTACACGAAATGGTGCCATTAATGGTGGAATATCGAATTCCACGGTAAGTTTACCGGGTTCATGTCTTGCGGGTGGTGCAGGATCGGTTGCGAATAATGATGGTACCGGATTCCTCACTACCACCAGTATTCCGGCAGGGGGATTAAGCTTATATGAATTTGGAGCTAATCAAACAACAGTTGCAGAGATTACATATGGCAGTGGTAAGATATTTTTTATGGGATGGGATTATTATAATGGAGGACCAGGTTGTATAAATGTAGACGCCAGTTGGAATGATCTATTTGAGCGGGCCTTAGCTTGTTCATCTTCCTGCCCGGATGCCCCATCAGTGGTTTTTTGTCCGGATACGATAAAGGTTGGAAATGATGTGGACGATTGTGGTGCTTATGTGAATTACGCGATTGTATTTCAAGATACCTGTAAGGATGGAACGATAGAACATTCGCTGGATATGGGGATGACCTGGCTTCCGGGAGATGGATCGGGAAGTCATTTTATTGTAGACACAGTGGAAGTATGGGTAAGGGATACAAATGCAAATGGAGGAGATACTTGTATCTTTCATGTAGCGGTAATGGACACACAGAAACCGGATGCTGTATGTACAGATGTCAATGCCATAGTAGGTGTGGGGTGTACTGCGACCGTTACAGCACATCAGGTTGGATTTTTGAGTACGGATAACTGCGATACGATGTCTACAATGATTTCAAAGGACAATGTTACATTTACTCCGAGTGTTTCATTTACATCAGCAGATTTACCTTCTTCCCCAATAACGGTTTATATGAAGGTCTGTGATATTTATGGGAATTGTGACACTTGTTCCGCCCAAGTTTTCCTTAGTGACACTTCTGCGCCGATGATTACATGTCCTGCAGATATGACGGTTGACAATGAAGCGGGTACGTGTTACGGTAAGGTGCCGGACCTTGTAGCAGTGGTAAGTGATAATTGTGGGGCAGTAACGATAACACAGACTCCTCCTGCCGGCTCGCTTTTTGGATCAAGCCATGGAGATATGGTTACGGTGAGTTTAATTTCTGAGGATAATAGCGGTAATAAAGACACGTGCATGACGATCGTAACTTTAAATGACGCTGAATTTCCGGAGTTGGTTAGTTGTCCTGCAGATGTGACGATTGGGACCTCTGCTGGTGGATTAGGTGACTGTATGGGTGAGTTTAGTTGGACAAGTCCACATGTAGATGAGAATTGTGGTGTTAATGTTGCCACGTTTTTTAGAAATCATTACTATCCCTATCCGGGTGGTCCTTTGACATTGCACATTTTAGATCCAATTAATCATCCCTTACATGATGATTACCCGGTAGGTGTTACCCGGGTAGTTTATACAGTTAGAGATAATGCAGGGCATAAGGATGCCTGTTCGTATACAGTAACAGTAGTAGATGATGAAGATCCCATGATTACTTGTCCAGCAGATATGACCGTGATGACAAGCACAGGTGGGACGGGTGACTGTAATGGAGAAGCGAGTTGGACGAATCCGACGCCTACAGATAATTGTATGATTGACAGTATGAATTATACGGTTAATCTCATGGACAATACATCTATTACTCAAACGAATGTAACTGCCGGTGCTGCAGCAGTTGAAACTCTTCCTGTCGGGACGCATGTTGTTCATTATACGGTCTGGGATACGAGTGGTAATGCCAGTTCTTGTTCCTTTGAGATTAAAGTGATTGATGATGAAGATCCAAGTATAACATGTCCAGCAAATATTACTTTATTTACTCAAAAACCAACCTGTGCACATGTTATACTTGATAAAGCATTGGATCCCATGTATAGTGACAATTGTCCAGATAGTGCAATTATGCACAACTATCCATTTGCTCCAAACCCATGGACCTTGCAGGGGGCTGCTTTTCCTAGGGGGACAACTCCTGTAATGTGGACGGTAACAGATAAAGCGGGTAATACCGCTACATGCATATTTACAGTCACAATAGAAGATAATGATGAACCGTATATTATAAATTGTCCAGACTCCAATTTGGTCTACAATAATGATCCCGGACAATGTGGTGCAGTTCCTAACTGGGCACCACTTATCGCTACAGATTTTTGCGATGGAATAGATAATGTTGTATTGGAATATTCCTTGGACATGGGAGCAACTTGGACACCGGGACACGCTTATAGCTTATTTTTCCCATTGGATACTACTGTAGTATGGTATAGAGCAAGGGATTTGGCCGGGAATATAAGCGATACTTGCATGTTTAATGTCATCGTAAATGACACGGAAGCACCCAATGCTGTATGTACCCCTGTTACCGTCGCAGTGGGAGCTATGTGTGACGGATTTGTAACAGCAGATCAAATAGGATTTTTAAGTACGGATAATTGTGATACCATCACTCGGCAGATTGGTAGAGATACGATTACCTTGAGTGATACTGTATTTTTTACAGCTGCTGATTTACCCTTGTCTCCGATCACCGTTCATCTGAAAGTATGTGACACTTTGGGTAATTGTAGTTGGTGCAGCACCGCCATTACCTTAGTAGATACAAGTGCACCAATGATTACATGTCCGGCTGATGTAACGGTAGATAATGAGCCTGGACAATGTCATGGGAAAATACCGGATTTTGCGGCCACAGCTTTTAGCGATAATTGCGATCTGTATACCATAACGCAAACACCTTCCCCAGGTACGCTTTTTGGGTCATTTCATTGGGATAGTATTTATGTCCAGCTCATAATTGAGGACAATAATAATAATCGTGATACTTGTAGTGTTAAGGTTACTTTAAATGACGCTGAATTTCCGGAGTTGGTTAGTTGTCCTGCAGATGTGACGATTGGGACCTCTGCGGGTGGATTAGGTGATTGTATGGGAGAGTTTAGTTGGACGAGTCCTCATGTCGATGAGAATTGTGGGGTAGATGTTTCTACTTTTTTTAGGAATCATTATTATCCATATCCCGGTGGTCCATTGACGTTACACATATTGGATCCGATTAATCATCCCTTACATGATGATTATCCCGTCGGAGTCACAAGAGTAGTATATACAGTTGAAGATATGGCCGGACATAAAGATGCATGCTCCTATACAGTAACAGTAGTAGATGATGAAGATCCGATGATAACCTGTCCAGCAGATATAACAGTAATGACGAGTGCGGGCGGTACGGGAGATTGTTCAGGACATGCGAGTTGGACAAATCCGACCCCGACAGACAACTGTATGGTTGATACGATGAATTTGGTCATAACCTATCCGGATAACAGCGTAGAGTTGCGTCCAAATGTAACAGCCGGCGGAGTGGAGATGGGAGATTTTCCGAAGGGAGTGAGCAATCTAAAGTACACGGTGTGGGACACGACAGGTAATATGAGTATGTGTACCTGGAAGATAACCGTTCAGGACGATGAAGACCCGGTTGTGACTTGTCCTGCAGATATAACATTTTTCACACAGTATCCGACCTGCGCGCACGTGGTATTAGATAAGGCATTGGATGCTGCGTATACGGATAATTGTCCGGATAGTACAATTATGCACAACTATCCATTTGCTCCAAACCCATGGACCTTGCAGGGGGCGGTATTTCCTTTAGGGACAACTCCAGTAACATGGACAGCAACAGATGCCTCTGGCAATACATCTACTTGTAGTTTCAATGTAACGGTAGAGGATAATGATGCGCCGGTAATAATAAATTGTCCAGATAGTGTACTAGTGTATAGTAATGACCCGGGAAGCTGTGGAGCAGTACCGAACTTTGCACCGATTATAGCCGTAGACAACTGTAATGGAACGAATGTGACCTTGCGTTATTCGTTGGATAAAGGAGGAAGTTGGACGACCGGACAGGCATACAGCTTATATTATCCTGTTGGGTCGACAGAAGTATGGTATGTAGCAGAAGATATGGCTGGCAATGTAAGTGACACTTGCAAGTTTGTAGTGGAGGTAAATGACGATGAAGCACCGGATGCGGTATGTAGCCCGGTAACGGTATTTGTTGGCGCGATGTGTGAGGGATATGTGACAGCGGATCAGGTAGGATTTTTAAGTTCAGACAATTGTGATAGTATAACACGTAAGATAGGAAGAGATACGATTACTTTGGCGGATACGGTATTTTTCACGATAGCAGATTTGCCAAATTCTCCGATAACGGTACACGTAAAGGTATGTGACACATTAGGCAATTGTAGTTGGTGCAGTACAGCTATTACCTTAGTAGATACAAGTGCTCCGATGATTACGTGTCCTGCGGATATGACAATCAACAATGAGCCGGGGCAGTGCCATGGAATAATACCGGATATTGCAGCCACGGCCTTTACGGATAATTGCGGAACATATACGATTACACAGACGCCACCAGCAGGGTTATTATTTGGGAGCCATCATGGAGACACGCTGACAGTACGATTAATAATAGAGGACAATAATAATAATAGAGATACCTGTCATGTATTATTGACGTTAAATGATAATGAGAGTCCATTCGTCAGTTGTCCACTGGATGTGACGGTAGGAACATCAAGCGGAGGAACAGGGGATTGTAATGGAGATTACACTTGGTTGCATCCGGTACCTACGGATAATTGTCACATAGATAGTTTGAATTTGGTTATCACGCATCCGGATGGAAGTATGGTAAGTTTTAATGGTGTGACCTTAGGTGGCACGATGACACATACATTCCCAAGTGAGACAAGTACTTTAAAATATACAGCGATAGATAGTGCGGGGAATATGAGCATGTGCACATGGAGAGTAACAGTAGTAGATGATGAAGATCCGATGATAACCTGTCCAGCGGATATGACAGTAATGACGAGTGCGGGCGGTACGGGAGATTGTTCGGGACATGCGAGTTGGACAAATCCGACCCCGACAGACAACTGTATGGTTGATACGATGAATTTGGTCATAACCTATCCGGATAACAGCGTAGAGTTGCGTCCAAATGTAACAGCCGGCGGAGTGGAGA
>Ga0256841_1000828_pt1 | contig 29280 bp, 25 predicted proteins | sample 356308metaG_FD_185971 | JGI IMG/M metagenome (GOLD analysis project Ga0256841, IMG submission 185971) | Hydrothermal vent microbial communities from Mid Atlantic Ridge, Atlantic Ocean - 356-308 | ecosystem: Environmental > Aquatic > Marine > Hydrothermal vents | place: Atlantic Ocean: Mid... | reverse complement strand
GGAGCGTCCCGATGTGGAGCGTCCCGATGTGGAGCGTCCCGATGTGGAGCGTCCCGATGTGGAGCGTCCCGATGTGGAGCGTCCCGATGTGGAGCGTCCCGAAATCGAGTTGCCAGAGATAGGGAAACCGGATTAATTGTGAATCCTTACATAAATAAAAAGGTCACTCTGAGTAATTTGGAATTTCCGCGGTACCAGGACATGCCGTTATTGAAAATGAGGAAACCGGCAAAACCGCATTTTGCCTTATTCCTGCTTTGATAATTCATCGATGAATTAATCCAGCCTACCCAGCTGACTGCCGTATATATTCATACATGACAATCGAACCAGCGATGCTGACATTCAGACTTTGCACCTGTCCAAATTGAGGGATTCTGATTTTACGGATTTCCGGATAATCTTCGAGGGCAATGCTCAGTCCCACCTCTTCATGCCCCAAAATAAAAGCGCTTCTGGCAGGAAAACTTGTTCGGGGAAGTGTAGCTTCCGCTTCAGGATCGAGTGCAAAAAATTCGTATCCCCTTTGTCTTAGGTTCTCATGGCAAGCTTCAAACGTTTCATGAAACCTGGCCGGAACCTTACGAAAGGAACCCTTTGCAGGGGCAGGATCGAAAAAACCAATATTGATCAGATGCACTTCGCATGCACCAAAAGCCTCTGCACTACGAAACAGTTTGGCTACGTTGAAACCTGCCTTGAGATTATCCAGCACAAGAATAAATTTATGCTTTCCCGATTTGGCAAGCAGGTTTCTCTGGCGATCTTTTTTATATCGAAGAAGCGCCTTATTACGGATCTCCTTACGGGTAAGTTGCTGGTTATTTGTTGACAATGATAAGGAAACTACAGTTGAACGACGCGGACGAGTACTCCAAACAAGGGATGATCAAGGTAATGGAGTTCCTTCGGCTTGAGCCTGCGATGCTGATTGAGCCGTACCTCCCCATCATAACTGCTGAAAACCAGATCAGCGATCAGATGAAGGTAACGTCCCTTATACAGGTTGATACTGCCTTCGACTTGGCCTGGTAACTCAATCCATGCCGCTGTATTTTCCTCTTTTGAGAGTACCGGTTGACTCCAGGCCTCATGGTACAGCACGCGGTATTTTCCTGACTTTTCAAGCCGATGCCGTACCTGTGAAAGATTCAGCGCGGTTGATGACATCGCTTTGAGCGGCCCTTCACCTGCAGAAACCGGAACCGTGTTCCATCTGGCAGGACGTTCCTTAAGTTTACGCCACTGTTCACCGTCAATACCCATATCCACGAGATTCTCAAAAATCAAAACCTCTACCTTGTAGATTGGTGCAGAATAAACATTCTGGACGGTTATGAACAACAGTGTGATCAGCAAGGATTTTATTTTCTTCATCATCACGCAGCACTTCTTGTAGTAAATTGCTCAAGCAGGTTTTCGATGGTTCTGAACCGGTCTTCCGGTTCCGGCATTTCTTTGATGACGCGAAGTTTTGTATTCTCCAGTTTGTAATTTCCGGGTTGGGTCTGGATCATGCGAATGATGACCGCCGGATCGATATTTGGTTGTTCATTGAACACTATGCGCCCTCCCGATGCACCAAAATCCATTTTTCGGATACCCAGCGGAGCCGCCTTGATCTTGAGCCGAGTAAGAGCAAAAAGATTCAGTGCCTGCTGGGGCATTATACCGAACCGATCTACAACTTCCTCTTGTAACTCCCTCAACGCCTGTTCACTTTCTGCACTGGCAATCCGCTTATACATTATCAACCGAGTATGCACATCGGGCAAGTAATCTTCCGGAATCAAAGCGGGGGTATGGATATCGATTTCAGTGCCGTGATCAAGGGGCCGATCCAATTCGGGTTGTTTACCCTCTTTCAATGCCTTCACGGCACGTTCCAGCATATCCGTATACATGCCAAAACCAATCTCTTGAATGTGGCCACTTTGATCCTCACCTAGGATCTCCCCTGCCCCTCTGATCTCCAAATCGTGAGTTGCAATGGTGAAACCGACACCCAGTTCTTCCAATGCTTCGATGGCTTCAAGCCTTTTTCTGGCCTCTCGGGTGAGTCCTTTGATACTGGGCACCAACAGATAGGCATAAGCACGGTGATGAGAGCGCCCGACCCGACCACGCAGTTGGTAGAGTTGGGCCAGACCAAACTTGTCGGCACGGTTTATGATGATCGTATTGGCACTGGGAATATCGATTCCGGTCTCGATGATGGTGGAACAGACCAGGACATTGAAACGCCGATGGTAAAAATCCTGCATCACCTGTTCCAGTTCGCGCTCCCGCATTTGTCCATGCGCGAAATGCACCCGTGCTTCCGGTACCAATGCAGCCACATCCTTGGCCATCTTTTCAATGGTCTCCACCTTGTTGTGCAGTAAGTAAACCTGGCCACCACGGCTGATCTCACGGAGAATTGCCTCTTTGATCACCTCATCATTCCATTCTCGCACAAAGGTCTTGATCGCCAACCGTCTCGCCGGCGGTGTCGCAATGATCGAAAGCTCGCGTGTGCCTGTCAGAGCCAGATTCAGAGATCGAGGGATGGGTGTAGCCGTCAGGGTGAGGATGTCTACCTCCGCCCGAATCGCCTTCATGCGTTCTTTCTGGCGGACACCGAAACGGTGCTCCTCATCAATGATCAGCAATCCCAGTCGTTTGAATTTGACATCGTTCTGAATCAGTTTGTGGGTACCGATGATAATATCCACAGTCCCCTTGGTCAGGGCGTTCAAGGTCTCTTTTGAGGTCTTGGAACCGCTGAAGCGGGAAAGTTGTTCCACACGCACCGGCCAGTCGGCAAACCGATCCTTGAAATTTTCATAATGTTGTTGGGCAAGGAGCGTGGTTGGCACAAGAATGGCCACCTGCTTGCCCGCGTGAACTGCAACGAAAGCGGCACGCATTGCAACCTCCGTCTTGCCGAAACCCACATCCCCACACACCAATCTGTCCATGGGGTGTTCCGATTGCATATCCGTAAGTACCGCTTCGATCGCCGCTTGCTGATCGGGAGTTTCTTCAAAGGGGAAGGCTTGGGCAAATGCGCGGTAGGCATCTTCATCGACAGGAAAGGCATACCCCTTACGAGCCTCGCGACGGGCATAGATCTCCAATAGTTCAGCGGCCACATCACGTACACGTTCAGCGGCCTTCGATTTCGCTTTCTGCCACTGCCCACTGCCCAGCTTGTGTAGCGGGGCATGCTCCGGATCGACACCCGAATAACGGCTGATCAAGTGCAAGGATGCCACCGGAACGAAAAGTTTGTCACCATCGGCATATTCCAGCTCAAGATATTCCTCGGTCACTTGGCCTGCCGTTAATGTCTTCAACCCCTGATAGCGTCCCACACCATGTTCTTCATGGATCACTGGTGCCCCCAGGGTCAGTTCGGTCAGGTTGCGAACAACGGCTTCGGGATCCTGTCCAGAACGTCGCCGCCGGCGTTTTTGGGAAACCCTCTGACCGAACATCTGCGGCTCACTGATCACAGCCACGGCCGGGTTCTCGATCTGCAAACCTTGGTCCAGTGAAGCCACGGTGATCCCAAGCTCTGCCTCATCATCAAGAAAATCTTTCCAGTCCGTGTAAACCTTTGGCCGCAGTTCATGTCGGCGAAGAATATCCAACAAGGTTTCGCGGCGACCACTGGAATCAGCCGCAATCAAAACCCGGCCTGGAAACTGTTCCAGGAAACGCTTTAACAACCCTAATGGCTCCTCCACCCGGGGATCGATCGGGATCGGCATCGGCATGGTCGTTGAAAAACCGATCCGGCTGCCCTGGGTGTTGGCTGCCGGTTCTGTATCCATTCCCATCACCTGTACCGAGGGCCGTAGCCGAATAGCCTCAAAAATTTCGTTGACCCGTAAAATTAGCTTCTCCGGTTCCAGAATTGGATGCTTGGGATCATGACGCAGTTGCTCGTAACGGCCGCTGAACTCATCCCAAAAATGTCCGGCAGCTTCCTCGACCTGAGCATCCATCAGGACCAAGGTGTGCTCGGGTAAAAAATCGAAGAGACTACTGGTCTGCCCGAAAAATAGAGGTAGGTAGTATTCGATTCCCGGCGCGGCCAAACCGTCGCTGATGTCGCGATAAACCGGGCATTCACCAGGCGCACCTTCAAAATGTTCACGCCAGGATTGACGAAATCGGGTAATACCTTTTTCTGTGAGCGGAAACTCATGTCCGGGCAATATCTCAAAGCGTTCCAGGGTTTCGGTCGAGCGCTGAGTTTCCGGATCAAAATAGCGCAGGGTCTCCACCTCCTCATCGAAAAGGTCGATCCGGATCGGATATTCACTGCCCATGGGAAAAACATCGATCAGTGAGCCACGGATGGTAAAATCACCATGCTCCAGCACCTGCGAAACGTAACGGTAACCACTATGTTCGAGTTGCCGGCGGAAATCATCAACATCCAGAATATCGCCTACTGAAATCGAGAAACTGTTTGCCCTGACATATTCAGGGGGCGGCAAACGGTGCATAAGAGTCGAAATAGAACAGATAAGCCCTCCCCGTTTCATGCCAGGCAACTCTGACAGAATCGTAAGACGATCGGAGATAATATCGTGATACGGAGAGAACTGATCATAAGGCAGTGTTTCCCAATCCGGGAAATGCCGTATTGGTAGTTTGTCGTCGGAGACAAAGAAACCGATCTCATCGGCCAGTTTTTCTGCCATCAAATTATCAGGAGTGATAATCAGAATGGGGCCATTGTGTATCCTCAGAGCATTGGCGATTGCCAGTGCCTTGCTGGAACCGTAAAGACCGATCCAACGCAACCGATCACCTTTGTTTTCAGGCAAAGGAGGTGTAAACGGGCTCAGTAAATCGTTATCGCTCATAAGCCTCGTTTAGATGAAACGAATGGATTCTGTAATTGAATCCAATACAGCGACTGGATCGGGTGCCTGCGTGATAGGGCGGCCGATAACCAGATAATCTGAACCATTTCTGATCGCATCTTCGGGTGTCATGATACGGGCCTGGTCATCCTGTCCAGAACCTGCTGGTCTGACACCTGGTGTCACCAATAGAAAATTATCTCCGCAGGTTTCTCTCAGCATGGCTGTCTCCAGTGGAGAGCAAACGACACCATCCAACCCAGAGGATTGTGCAAGTAGAGCCAGACGGTGAACAGCCTGTTCCGGTGTTCCTTCAAGTCCGATTTCATGGATTTCTGTGGCGGAAAGACTGGTCAGGACCGTAACTCCGATCAGCAACGGCTTCTGCTCAAACTGATCGAGAGCTTCACGTGCAGCATTCAACATACTGCGCCCCCCACTGGCATGGACGTTCACCATCCATACACCCAGTTCTGCAGCAGCTGTGCAGGCCTTGGCAACGGTATTGGGGATGTCATGAAATTTAAGATCAAGAAATACATCAAACCCCAGGCCGACAAAACGCTCCACCAGTTTGGGCCCAACGCTGGTAAACAGTTCCTTGCCCACCTTGAGTCGACACTTTTCCGGATCAAGTTGTAATGCGAAGGAAAGGGCCGTACCAGCATCACTACAATCGAGTGCTATGATTATTTTTGAGTCATTCACTTGTTGTTCCACGTACAGGTTTTACGGTATCCCAGTGTTTACAGCCCGGACACTGCCAGTAGAGTTTGCGGGCATTGTAACCACAATAATTGCATTTGTAGGTTGTTCCGACTTCGACCAGTTTTTCAGTCAACCGTTTAAAACATTTGAGTTTGCTTCTGTGATGATCATCTTCTGTCAGCAGAGAGAGATCAACCAACCTGTCCAGCATTTTGGCCGAAGGCAGTTGTTCTATCCTGCCAACAAGAAAACGGATGGCACTCTCTACTCCTTCATTTTCCTGAATCAGATCAGACATCTCGATGACATGATTGACCCCGGTTTCCGAAGAGGGTAACTGGTGAAGGTATTCGAGAAAATCCTGGGTTCTGTCAAGTTCCCTGTAACATCTTTTCATGTCATTGAGTACTTCTCCAATAAACTCTGGATTCTGTTTTTCAATCCGTCGGAATGCCCGGATCGCTGCCCTGTAATTTTCCTCTTCCATCTCCAGCCTTCCTTCGAGTAAGCTGACATGAACAGAATCAGGATCCTGCTTCAACGCCTGCTTCAAAAACTGGCGGACGGTTTTTAGATCATTTTCACCAAACTTTTCTTCGGCCTTGTGACAGTAATAGTGAGCAATACGCCGGTTCAGATTTTCCGTATCGTCATGCAACCAAATTCGTGCACACTCCATTGCCTTGTCCCAGTCCATTTCTGCTTCGTAGATTTCCACCAGATACCGAGCAGCCCTTGTTCTGTATGTCGTATCGAGCAAACCTCGGAAAAAATCTTCAGCTCGATCGAGAAGACCTGAACGGAGATAATCGACACCTAGTTCGAGCAGAGACTGGGCACGCTGTTCATTGCTCAGTACCGGCCTTGCAATCAGGTTCTGATGTATCCTTATTGCCCGATCGACTTCACCTCGCCTGCGAAACAGATTGCCCAAAGCAAGATGAACCTCAACGGTATCCTTATCCACTTCCAAAAGCCTGAGGAATACCTCGATGGCCTTGTCCGGTTGTTCATTGATAAGGTATCGCAGACCCTTATAATACTCAGGTGCGACCTCGTCCACGTAGGATGTGGAGGATTTTAGATATTTCTTTCGGCCGGCAATCCAGCCACTGGCAGCAGCAACAGGCAGCAACAGAAAGAGGAGCCCTGTAATAAACTCAGTCGGCATCCTTCAACGGGATGGATCGCAGATTTGAAACTTCTTTCTCGGCTGTTTTTACTGCCTTATTGAGTTTTGCCTTCTCCCGAAGCAAGGGAATGATGATGCTCAGGCTTGCGACAAGTCCCAGAATAGCGCCGATCAATACTGATGTGATGACGACGACGGAAAGGCTGATCTCAACCGTGCCCAGATAGTAATCAAGGGTTACAGGGCTGTCATTATTAATATGAAATGCCAGACCAATAGCTACAATAATAATAACAAAAAGTAATTTCAGAAACCCAAGCATTTTTCCCCCATTATCAGTCGATTCATGTCGGCGGTAGGAATATTAGCATGAAACTTTTCCAGGGGATGCCTGAATACAAGGATCAGGATGATACCTTCCCATTTTGCATGGAAGCATTCACACGCTCCCTGAGTTCCTTACCAGGTTTAAAATGGGGAACATATTTACCGGGAAGCGAAACCTGCTCGCCTGTCTTTGGGTTACGTCCAATCCTGGGTGGCCGGTAGTGTAATGAAAAACTGCCGAACCCCCTGATTTCAATTCTCTCCCCATTGGCCAGTGTGTTTGCCATGTGTTCCAGCATGGTCTTTACAGCGAGTTCTATATCACTGTATTTGAGTTGAGTCTGTTTGCTGGCGAGAGCATCGATCAGTTCAGATTTGGTCATTTTTCTTCTCAGGATTTTGTCGGTCGTTCGATAAATTTATGAGAAGGGTGGATACCTATCTTCAATATGGGTACCCACCCCGTTGCAAATCAAGTCAATCAGAAATTCTGATTACTTGTTTTCCAGTTTCTCTTTCAACAAGTCGCCCAAAGTGGTAGTACCACCTTCGGACGAGGAACTGTATTCCCTGATGGCTTCTTTCTCATCCTTACTATCTTTGGCGCGGATTGAAAGATTGATCGAACGCTTCTTGCGATCCACACCAACCAGCATGGCTTCAACCTCATCACCTTCTTTCAGGACCTTGCGGGCATCGTCAACAGGATCCTGGGAGATCTCGGATGCGCGCATGTATCCTATGACACCATCAGCAAGTTCAATTTCAGCTCCACGCGCATCAACAGAGACAACCCTGCCTTTGACGACCTGACCTTTGGGATGCTCATTCATGTATTCGCTGATGGGATCGCCATCAAGCTGTTTGATACCCAGTGAAATACGCTCCCGCTCGGGATCGATCGACAGGATAACGGTCTCCAATTCATCACCCTTCTTGAAGTTACGTGCAATCTCCTCACCAGAATCATTCCATGATATATCAGAAAGATGAACCAACCCGTCAATGCCACCTTCAAGTCCAATAAAGACACCAAAGTCCGTAATCGATTTGATCGCACCCGTAACCTTGTCTCCGCGTGCATGTGTGGCAGCAAATTCATCCCATGGATTCGGCTGGCACTGTTTCATGCCAAGAGAAATACGACGACGTTCTTCGTCGATATCCAGCACCATGACTTCCACTTCCTGTCCAAGATGGACCAACTTGGAAGGGTGAACATTCTTGTTGGTCCAGTCCATTTCAGAAACATGGACGAGACCTTCGACACCCTCCTCGATCTCGACGAAACAACCATAATCGGCAAGATTGGAAACCTTGCCGAACAGGCGTGTGCCTTCTGGATAACGGCGAGAAATATCGACCCAAGGATCTTCACCCAGTTGTTTCAGACCAAGTGAAACGCGGGACTTTTCCTTATCGAATTTGAGGATCTTGACTTCGATCTCATCGCCAATGGAAACCACTTCACTTGGATGCGTGACACGTTTCCAGGCCATGTCTGTGATGTGTAACAGACCATCGATCCCGCCCAAATCAACGAAGGCGCCATAGTCAGTGAGGTTCTTGACCAGCCCCTTGACCACCATGCCTTCCTCCAGGCTATTCAGGAGCTCCTCACGATCCGCAGAGCTTTCACTCTCGACCACTGCACGACGGGAAACAACGACATTGTTGCGCTTCTGATCAACCTTGATTACTTTGAATTCGAGTGGCTTTCCTTCCAGATAGCTAGTATCCCGAACAGGACGAACATCAACAAGGGAACCCGGCAGGAAAGCACGGATCCCATCGATATCCACAGTGAAACCGCCTTTGACCTTGTCTGTGATTATACCGGTAACGGTTTCGTTGTTTTCAGCAGCCTTTTCAAGCTTGGTCCAAGCCATTGCACGTTTGGCCTTTTCGCGGGAGAGTCGAGTGGCGCCATAGCCATCCTCGAAGGCTTCCAGTGCAACATCGATCTGGTCACCGACTTCTACCTCTAGTTCACCATTTTCATTGTAGAACTGTTCGATCGGGATCATACCTTCGGATTTCAGACCGGCGTTAATCACCACATATTTGGGGCCGACCTCCATAACCGTTCCGGTTACGATTGCACCGGGGCTGATATTTAATTCGTTTTGACTTTGTTCAAATAATTCCGCGAAACTTTCGGACATAATAAATTAGACTCCAGATCCGGCCTTTTATGCCAGATCCCCTTCCGCATAAAGCGGGTTAAAGTTAATAAAACAACTGAACTAGAATCCTTGAATCCCGTCATTCAGTCACCCAAAGTATAAGGGCCGGCAGAACCTGCAGACCCAAAATTGTTTTTGTCTGTTGAGAATGATCAGACAATATCTTTCTCTTTTACCAGAGCCATAACCTCCGCCTCCACTTCATCAATATCCATATCACTGGTATCGATTACAATCGCATCTTCTGCCGGTTTCAGAGGCGCGACCTGGCGCTGGCTATCTCGGAGATCGCGTTCAGCAATTTCTCTGAGAAGGTGCGCGACATTAACATCATTCCCTTTGTCTTTCAACTGCTTATACCGTCTTTCAGCCCTCACTTCAGGACTTGCGGTCAAATAGATTTTCAAATCCGCATCAGGAAATACAACTGTACCCATATCACGCCCGTCGGCGACCAGTCCCGGAAGCTTCCGGAAAGCTTTCTGACGCTCCAGCAGTGCTGTCCTGACTTCTGGTATGGAGGCCACCTTTGAAGCCAGATTACCACACTCTTCACTGCGGATTTCCGAAGAAATATCCTTACCCGAAAGCAAAACCGAGACCAGCTCATCGTCCTTTCTGAAACTCAAATCCAGCGTGTGGGCCGCATCAGCCAATGCATCAATCTCATCGATCGGGATCTGCCGGGTTGCTGCAACGTAAGCCAGTACACGATAGAGTGAGCCGCTGTCGAGCAGATGCCAGCCAAGCCGTTTTGCCAGCCATCCACACAGAGTTCCCTTACCGGTTCCGCTCGGCCCGTCGACCGTGATCACAGGGACATGTTTTCTGTTCATGAGGCAGTTTTGATCTTCAGACCCGATTCGCTGGCCAAATCGACAAATTCCGGGAAAGAAGTTTTCACGTTTTCACAGTTGAGGATATGTATCTCACCTTTTGCCCGAAGTCCTGCCATGGCAAAAGCCATTGCAATACGATGATCGCCCTGACTGTCGATGGTGCCTGACTGGACGCCCCCTCCGGTGATGACCATGCCATCCGGTAACGCTTTGGCGTCCACATTCAATGCCGCAAGCCCCTGCTGCATGACATGGATGCGATCGCTCTCCTTGACCCGCATCTCAGACGCACCACGGAGGACGGTTGTTCCTTCAGCACACGCCGCGGCGATAAAAATCGCGGGAAATTCGTCAATTGCCAGTGGCACATATTCTTCAGGAATAACAATCCCCTTTAGGGGCGAAGGCTGGATCCGCAAATCAGCAACCGGTTCGTTACCCGCCCGGTATTCGCGCAAGATCTCAATCTTTGCACCCATACGCCTGAGGATCCGGATCACACCATCGCGGGTAGGGTTCATTCCAACATTCTCCAGAATCAGATCCGACCCTTCTGCAATACAGGCACCGATAATAAAAAAAGTCGCGGAGGAGATGTCCCCCGGCACGGTGATGCTCTGTGCCTGTAACTCGCCGCCACCGACCAATCGGGCATGACCTTTACCGTATTCAACTGGGTAGCCAAAGGCCTCCAGCATGCGTTCGGTGTGATCCCGCAACACACCCTTTTCATTGATCCGGGTTTCACCTTCGGCATAGAGTCCCGCCAGCAACAGTGCGGATTTCACCTGAGCACTGGGTATGGGTAAATCGTAGGTGATACCCTTCAATGGATGCCCACCCTGGATACGGACGGGCGGCGTGCCCTCTTTATCGCACTCGATCTTTGCTCCCATGGTAGCAAGTGGTTCAGTCACCCGTTGCATAGGACGTCGGGAAAGAGACGCATCACCAGTAAGAACCACATCAAACAACTGCCCCGCCAGCAAACCACTGAGAAGCCGCATAGAGGTCCCGGAGTTGCCGAGATAAAGTTCGGATGCCGGTTCCTGCAAGCCTCGCTTTCCGGCACCTCGGATGATCACTTCACCGGTAGCGGGCCGATCGATACGAACGCCCATGGCTTTGAATGCAGCCAGGGTCGCAAGGGTATCTTCTGCCTCGAGAAAACCATAGATTTTTGTCGTCCCCTCGGCAATTGCCCCCAGCATAATGGCTCGATGGGAAATAGATTTGTCACCAGGCACCTTGAGTGTGCCTGTGAGTTTCCCTCCAGGTTGGATGATGAACGTCTCAGCCATGGCGCTATTCTTCACCCTCTTCTGTTTCTGGATCCACATGCCGCCGTTTACGATTGTCGGCAAAGTCATCCCGTGCCTGTTTGGCCTCAGTCAACATATTCATCACAAATTCACTATCATCGTTGCGCAGGGCTTCTTTCAGTTCATCAATTCCTGCTTCATAGCGATCCAACATGTCGAGCACAGCTTCACGGTTAGCAAAAACAATGTCATGCCACATGTGTGGGCTGCTGGAGGCAATGCGGGTAAAATCCGCAAAACCTCCGGCAGCAAAACGAAAGACATCTCCGGATTCCTCCATCTTCGACAAGGTACTGACCAGGGAGTAGGCCATCACATGCGGCAGATGACTGGTAGCTGCGAGGACTTCGTCGTGCCGTTCCACGTCCATGAAATCCACACCAGCTCCTGCAGTTTCCCACATCTTTCGGACGGTATCGAGTGCCAGAGGATCGGTCTCCTCAACCGGTGTCAGGATCACCCGATGGTTATCGTAGAGTTCAGCAAAAGAGGCCTCGACACCGCTCTTTTCGGTTCCAGCGATGGGATGGCCTGGCACGAAACGGGAAAAGTGACGACCCAGCTTCCGGCGCGCCGACTCGATAATACTGCCTTTGACGCTACCGGCATCGGTGACGATAGTATCGTTTTTCAAAGCCGGTGCGATTTGCTCGAAAACCTGTTCGTAGCCGCCTAGTGGAATTGCAATCACCACCATATCCGCCTTGTTTACCGCTTCCGTCGGATCCACACAGAAACCATCAATCACTCCCAACCTTACCGCCTTTTCAAGTTCTGGAACCGAGCGTGCACAGCCGATGATTCGGTCACAGACATCGGCACGTTTAAGGGCACGGGCAAGCGATCCTCCAATGAGGCCAACACCAATGATTGTCAAGTGTCCAAAATTCATGATGCAAGAGTTTTTTCCAACGCTTCGATGAAACGAGCGTTTTCTTCTTCACTCCCGACAGTAACACGCAGATAGTCCGGCATCCCGTATACAGCGATAGGGCGCACGATCACGCCTCTTTGCAGCAAGGCCTCATAGATTTCCATACCTGGCCGGTCAAAGGCAACACAGATAAAATTACCTACGGAAGGGATAAATTCGAGCCCCAATCTTTCGAAAGCTGCGGTCAATTGCTGCAATCCGGATACGTTGGTTTCGATGCTCTTCTGTACATGATCGGCATCCTCAAGGGCGGCCTCCGCAGCGGCCAGGGCAATGGAGTTGGAATTGAATGGCTGACGCACCCGGTTCAACAGTTCGGCCAGATCGGGGTGCGAGACACCATAACCAATTCTCAATCCGGCAAGTCCATGGATTTTGGAAAAGGTACGCGTCACGATCAGGTTGGGAAAGTCATCCAGCCATCGAACCGTATCCGGATATTCCTCTTCCTGTACATATTCGAAATAGGCCTCATCCACCAAAATCAGTACATGATCGGGGATACCGGAAAGAAAGGAGTAAAGCTCACCGGAGCGCAACCAGGTTCCGGTTGGGTTGTTTGGATTCGCAATGAAAATTAGACGTGTGCGATCGGTGATCGCGTTGTGCATGGCAACGAGATCGTGCCCCCAATCCTTTGCCGGTGTCACAACAGCTTCCGCTCCGACTGCCTGAGTCAGGATTGGATAGACAGCAAAGGCGTGTTGCGAGAAGATCACTTGGTTCTCTGGGCTGACAAACGTACGGACAACCAGCTCCAATACTTCACTTGAACCATTGCCCAGGGTCAGATTTTCACTTCGCACCCCAAGCTGGCTGGCCAGAGCACTCTTCACACGGAAGCCGTTACCATCAGGATAACGGTGGATCTCTCCTGCTACAGATTGGATGACGGTACTGGCCCGTTTCCCGGCACCCAACGGATTCTCATTGGATGCGAGCTTGATCGCATTGGAGACACCGTACTCCCGCTCCAACTCTTCGACAGGTTTGCCCGGTTGATAAGGGTGCAGCCCCGCAATACCCGGTGCCGTGAGAGATACAAAATCAATCGTCATATTTTATGCATTTCAATCTGAAAGAACCGAATTATAAAACTGCCTTTGGATAGGAACCCAGTATCTTCAGCATCGAGGTGTGATTTCTCAGATCCGACAATGCATTGCTGACCTGAGCTTCATCCTTGTGCCCTTCGATATCGACAAAGAAGAGATAATCCCACATCTCCTGACGCGAAGGCCTGGATTCAATTTTCATCATGCTGATCTGATAATGATCGAATACCGCCAGGGTATGAAACAGCGCGCCGGGTTTGTTGGGTGTCGAGAACAGAATCGAGGTTTTGTCGTCTCCGGTTGCCGGAACCTCAGTCGCACCGATGATCAGGAAACGGGTGGTGTTGGTGGAATCATCTTCGATATTGCTGACCAGCTTACCAAGTCCGTAGAGTTCCGCAGCTGACTCACTGGCAATAGCCGCAGTCCCGGCTCGTTTTGCCGCCTGCCGGGCTGCTTCCGCATTGCTGCTGACAGGAACACGTTCGGCATTGGGCAGGTTATGATTCAGCCACTGCCGGCACTGGGCCAAGGCCTGCTGATGGGCGATCACCTGCCGAACGGCCTTCAGATCCGTCTCATTGCTCAGCAGATGGTGATGGATCCTGAGGGCAACCTCACCACAGATTTTCAGGGGTGAGCGGGTGAAACTGTCCAAGGTATGATTGACGACACCCTCAATGGAATTCTCCACAGGAACGACACCGTAATCACAACTTCCAGCCTCGACTTCACGAAACACCTCATCGATGGCATCAAAGGGTTCGGTCTTGATGGAATGTCCGAAATGTTTCAGTGCCGCACCCTGGGTGAATGTGCCTTCCGGCCCCAAAAAGGCGATCTGCAAGGGCTTCTCCAGCGCCAGGCAGGCTGAGATGATCTCTCTGAACAACCGTGCCATCTCCTCATCAGAAAGGGGTCCCTGGTTTTTCTCCAGAATCCGACGCAGGATCTTTGCTTCCCGTTCAGGTCGATAATACCCCCCCTGTGCTGGTGGCTCACCCTTGGCCTTGGCAACCTCCTCGGCCAGCCGACCGCGCTCGCTGATCAACTCTAGAATCTGATCATCGATGCGATCAATCTTTTCCCTGAGCTGATGGAGTCGTTGTTTGTCTGTCATCGAAGGATCTTCATTAACTCAGGGCAATCCGTGATCATCGTTTCCACCTTCTTCTTCATCGGTTTCCACGATCCGCTCGATACCGACCAGCACCTCATCGTTGCCAAGATTGATCAATTTGACACCCTGAGTGTTTCGACCGACGACAGAAACATCGGCAACCGGTGTCCGTACCAGTGTGCCTTTGTTGCTGATTAGCATGATTTCGTCATCGTCACTGACCAATACCGCGCCCACGGCCTGGCCATTGCGTTCCGACGTCTGGATCGCGATCACGCCTTGTCCACCGCGCCCCTGAACAGAAAACTCTGTAATCCGTGTACGCTTGCCATAGCCGTTTTCCGTTGCGGTGAGGATCTTGCGATCGGCCTCAATATCGGCATCATTGAGAGTGATCAGGGAAATGACACGTTCACCTTCACTCAACCTGATCCCACGAACCCCCCGTGCTGTACGCCCCATAGGCCGCACATCTTCTTCGCGGAAACAGATGGCCTTGCCATTACTGTTGAACAGCATGACCCGATCGTCACCAGCGGTGATGGCCACACCGATCAGTTGATCATCTTCAATCAAATCAATGGCAATGATGCCGCTGGCCCGGGGACGGGAGAAATCCATCAGCGAAGTCTTCTTGACGGTGCCGGAACGGGTCGCCATAAAGACATAGTGATCCTCGCGGAATTCCTTGATCGGAAGCACCGCCGTGATCTTTTCCCCCTCTTCCAATGGCAGCATATTGACAATGGGCTTGCCCCGTGCGGTACGGCCTGCCTGCGGGAGTTCATAGACCTTTTTCCAATAAATCTTGCCCTGGCTCGAAAAACAGAGAATCGTATCGTGTGTATTGGCAACAAACAGCCGATCGACGAAATCCTCTTCCTTCATCTGCGTTGCCGCCTTACCCTTACCTCCGCGCCGTTGTGATCGATACAACTCGAGTGGCTGAGCCTTGATATAGCCGGCATGAGATAGGGTGACGACCATGTCTTCTTCGTTGATCAGATCCTCAAGGCTCAGATCCAGATGGGATTCGATGATTTCGGTTCGACGTTCATCTCCAAACTGTTCCTTTATCTCAACCAGTTCATCACGAATCACCTGCATCAGCCGTTCGGGCCGGGCGAGGATATCAAGCAGATCGTCGATCAATTTGATCAAATCCTTGTAATCGGCAACGATCTTGTCCTGTTCGAGCCCGGTCAGGCGGTGTAGACGCAATTCCAGAATCGCTTGCGCCTGTGCTTCCGACAACCGGTAGCCTTTTTCGGTCAGGCCAAACTCAGAACCCAAACCTTCCGGACGCGAGGCATCAGCGCCTGCCCGATCCAACAGATCTGCAACCACACCCGGCAACCAGATCTCAGCCAGCAGTTTTGACTTCGCCTCGGCGGGATTTGCGGATTTTTTGATTAGCTCGATGATGGGATCGATATTTGCGAGGGCAATGGCCAGGCCCTCAAGAATGTGCGCCTTTTCCCTGGCCTTGCGCAGATCGTAAATCGTGCGGCGGGTCACCACTTCCCGACGGTGGCGGATGAAGGCATCCAGCAACTGCTTCAAGTTTAATAACAGGGGTTGATTATCGATCAGAGCGACACAGTTGATGCCAAAAACAACCTGCATCTGTGTCTGTTTATAGAGATTGTTGAGCAGGACTTCCGCCGACTCGCCCTTCTTCAGCTCAATGACCAACCGCATGCCGTCTTTGTCCGATTCATCGCGCAGACCATCCGGGCGAATTCCCTCGATCTTCTTTTCCTTGACCAGTTCCGCGATCTTCTCGATCAGCCTCGCCTTGTTGACCTGATAGGGCAGTTCTCGCACGATGATGGCCTGACGTTCATCTTCGCCACCCTCAATCTCGACCCGGGCACGGATATGGATACGTCCACGCCCGGTATGATAAGCCTCACGTATACCTTTGGCGCCATTGATGATGCCAGCGGTGGGAAAATCCGGTCCGGGCAGGTGTTCCATGAGGCCATCGATATCCAATTCTGGATTATCGATGAGAGCCACACAGGCATTGATCACCTCGGTCAGGTTGTGGGGTGGAATATTGGTCGCCATCCCCACGGCGATACCACTGGAACCGTTGATCAGGAGATTGGGGATCCGGGTCGGGAAGACCGTTGGCTCCTGTTCAGATTCGTCGTAGTTTGGCTGGAAATCGACCGTTTCCTTGTCGATATCGGCCAGCATTTCATGGGCGATCCGAGCCATGCGTACTTCGGTATAACGCATGGCCGCCGGTGCATCACCATCCACCGAACCGAAGTTCCCCTGTCCATCCACCAACATATAGCGCAGAGAAAAAGGCTGGGCCATACGCACAATGGTGTCGTAAATCGCGCTGTCGCCATGAGGATGATATTTACCCATGACATCACCGACGATACGCGCCGATTTTTTGTAGGGCTTGTTCCAGTCGTTGTTCTGCTCATGCATGGCATAGAGCGAACGGCGATGAACGGGTTTGAGACCGTCACGGGCATCGGGAAGGGCACGCCCCACGATTACGCTCATGGCGTAAGCGAGGTACGACTCCTTCATTTCATCTTCGATATTGATCTGCGAGAGGTTTTTGGCGAAATCGGCCATATATGCTTGATTCAGTGATTATTATTTAAAAATCCAAGCTATGCATTCTAGCATAATCGCGGCTTCCACTGCACCTTTTCCGCACGATTAACCGTTGTTGTGGAGCTAAAATTCGATACACCTCTCTCCGTTTTACCTACAGAGGTGATTACAAGGGAAGAACTCCGCTCAATAGAGAAAACAATGACGGTTGAGGCAGGTAAAAGCAATCGAATGGTCCCGCGAAAGACGAAACCTAGTCAAAGAGGACTTCACATAGTGGTTTTTGTACACACGGTAACACATCCTTGTATCACGTGCGTGATCCTATGATCGTTGATGGTCATGTCACCTTGAACTGGAGGCATGATCGTCGTAACTGCTCTACTTCATGGACGAAAACTGATTTGCATACCGACCTCCTCATCCGGGCTCCCGTCTGTAAAACCGGCAACACCATAAGTATTCAGGGACCATTGTCTATTCAGCTTCCAGTTGAAATAGGCAAAGAACTCAACTACATCATCCGAACGATCTGTCGCTGCCTCCCGGAAATCCAGGGTAGCTCCCGTACTAAATTGCTCATTGATCTTGTATGCTGCCCCCAAGGAAATGAAAAAAGAATTATTAAAATCGAGTCCGTCGGGATCACCGCGGAATTTATACCCCAAGGTTGCCAAAGGTGTGAGCCTGCCGATATTTTTTGATGCATCCAACTGGATGGTGTAATCGAATTCACCCGTTCCGAGACCTTTGTCTTCATCGGCAGTAGGGAATTTGATTTTCCCGGTGAAATCTAGGAGTATTGACGCAGGTGTGACAGGGTCCAAGCTGTACGTCAGACCGGCCACGATATCACCAAGACCGGATTCGGTCGTCCTAACCACGGTACCACCATCCACGATAACCAAAGACTCACCACCACCTACAACGCCCCCTGGACCCGTGATCTCAAGCCAAGGGATCGTTACTTTTGCGGTCCAGGGAAAGGCTTTGTATTTCAATGTTAGTGGCACATACCAAATCTCTGTATCGATGGCGTTACCGTAATCACCGGAACTATAGTCGAACCCTGTGGTGACTTTAAAGGAACCCGTCTCTTCTGCCTGAACACATATACAAAAAAGAGTTCCCAGGATGATTAGACTTTTACCAAGCAGGTTTCTGGAAAAAGAGATAGGTTTTGCATTGTTGTTACTGATAGACATAACGAAGGTTACCCCTTTTTGTTAAAAACGTTTACAGACGAGAACACTCTAACATTGGTCTAAATCGTCCCCATCTGCAAAAAACGGAAAGAGAGGTAGCGCTACCCACCTCTCTCATTTCAAAACTATACCCTATCTAATGCTGGTTACTAATTCTAGTCCCGTTCTGGACGCTCCATGAGTTCTGGACGCTCCATGAGTTCTGGACGCTCCATGAGTTCTGGACGCTCCATGAGTTCTGGACGCTCCATGAGTTCTGGACGCTCCATGAGTTCTGGGCGTTCCATGAGTTCTGGGCGTTCCATGAGTTCTGGGCGTTCCGCATGCTCGTACTGAGCATGCTCGGGTCGCTCTGCATATTCATGGCGATCGTAATCAGGCCGATCTGCGTGTTCATAACGATCGGGGTCAAGCTGCTCTGTGTATTCGGGCCGGTCAGCTAACTCGTGATGTTCACGTTCAGTTCGTTCATATCGCTCATGCTGAAGCCGTTCTACACGGTCATTGGAACCGGGACTTCCAGTTCGTTGAATACTGCCAGAGTGTCCACTCCTATCGATCTCCGCTAAATCAATGGCAAAAACAGGGGTAACTGTAATGCCGGATAATAGCATTCCAAGGAAAATCTCCTTTCTCATCATTTGTCTTTTCATAATATTTCTCCTGTCAAATGTAACCCAGTGATCCTCAATATGAAATTCAGGGTTATCCGTATTGTCTGCAACTCCATAGCGTGTACATTATGACCACGCTTACCGGTTATTATAGTGTGCTTTTTTTACACTTAAAGTAAAATCTGTTTTCTTAGGCTACTCATACCTTGAAATGTGAAACAGGTCACACATTTACAAATGTGTACTCTGGAGAAGAAAAACCGGTTTTTAACTGTCCAGTAAAAGTGAGGAAACAGACCATATAATTATGGGAAGCTCCAATTCAACAGACATGCCTACACAATGAATCGGGATAGGGGAGACTGGAATATGGACTTGCGATGGTGTCTTCTTCCTGCAGGATCCAACCGATCCCTTTGAAAAGAACGATCAAGTCCTAAAAAAAACACTGTATTAATTCAGCGTTTTCTCAGCATAAGGAAAGGGTATGCTGCCAGATTCAATGGCATATCTCATTGAAAATATAAAAGTCGCTTTTTTATTTTTGCCTTCGGACAATTTATGGATAAGTTGATCAGAGGTTCTATACCGGATCCAGGGTATTGATGGATTACGTTTCCGGAAACGTGGTGACTATTTACAAAAACAAAGTAAAAAGTTTTAGTAAATCAAGGGCACTCGAGAGATCCTGATTGATCAATCGTTACATCCACTGAGCGTGCTCGCCCACTCAAGCACAGCCTTGAGGCGAGGATTGAGCAGCGTTTCTGCTTCTTTCGAAGTCACCCAGCGCCACTCGTGGTGTTCGGGCCCGCCCAGTTCCGGGCTGATTCCCAACTTGATGTGCTTCTGATCGGTTCTGGCGAGATAGTAGCGAGCGATTTTGAGGAACTTACCCGTTCGGTAAGGCCGGGTTTCATAATAGTCCCTGCCCCAGGGGAAGGTCAATCGAGTGAGCCCCGTCTCCTCTTCCACTTCTCGAATGGCGGTTTGTAACGGATCTTCATCCGGCTCCACTTCACCTTTCGGAAAGTCCCAGTAGTTGAAGGATCGCAGGAGCAGAAACAGGCATCGATCGTTTTCCGCCCGGACGATGACGATACCGGCCGATCGCTTGAGTGGTCTTTCTTCGGTGGTCATGAGCGGTGCAGTGCCTTCAGGAGTTTTTTCAGATCGAGCGTGTTCAGGACGTCTTTCTTTTCCAGCCAGCCTCGCCTGGCCTGGGCGATACCGTAGCGCAGAAACTGTAACTGGCCAATGGAATGGGCATCGGATGAGATCACGAGTTTCAGCCCGCGTTCTTTCGCCATGCGACAGTGCAGATCATGGAGATCGAGTCTTTCGGGCTGAGAATTGAGTTCGAGGTAACAGCCCCGTTCGAATGCGGCGTCCATGATTGTCTCCAAATCCAGATCACAGGCAGGTCTTTTCTGGATCAGACGCGCGGTGGGATGCGCAAGAATATTGAAATGGGGATTGTCCATGGCACGCAGAACCCGCTCTGTCTGTTTTTTGCGATTCAGTCCAAAGGCGGAGTGGATCGCACCGACACAGACATCCAGTCGGGCCAGCACCTCGTCGGTCATGTCCAGTGTTCCATCTTCCTTGATGTCCACCTCGATCCCCTTGAGGATTCGAATCCCCTCAAGAGACTCATTGAGCCTGTCGATCGCTTCGCAGTGTGCCAGTAATTCATCCGGAGTCAGACCGCTCGCGATCCCGAGCGCGTGGGTATGTTCCGTGATGGCGAGATATTGATGTCCAAGTTCCCTGGCGGCCTCAGCCATCTCTCTCAGGCTATTTTTGCCATCGCTTTTTTGAGTATGGCAATGCAGATCCCCTTGCAGATCCCTAAGTTCGATCAGCTGTGGCAGTTTGCCCTCGGCAGCCGCTTCGAGCTCACCCCGTTTTTCCCGCAACTCCGGTTCGATCCAGGGCAACTCCACCTGTCTATAAACCTCTTCTTCGGTCCGACCTGCAATACGTTTTCCCTTGCGATCAAAGACGCCATATTCGTTGATTTTCAAGCCACGCTGCACGCCCATGATGCGAACAGCGATGTTATGGGGTTTGCTGCCGGTAAAATAATGCCAGGCGGCACCGAAACTCACTTCAGGGACCACACGCAGATCCACTTGCAGACCAGTTCGGAGCACCACGGTCGATCGGGTACTGCCTTTTGCGATCACCCGCTCGACGACGGGAAGCGAGACAAAGGTATCCATCACGGGAGAGTCTTTCGATGCGATGACAAGAATATCCAGATCACCAACGGTTTCACGCCGCCGTCGATAACTGCCCGCCATTTCGACCCGTTTGACCTTTTCGACCTTTCTCAGTTCGGTAACCAGTTGCTCCGCCATCTCTTCCACCTCATACCAGAGGAAACGGGTGATCCGGCGTTGCAGTTCACTCAGTTCTGCGAGCATGTTTTTTTCGGTCTTTTCACCAAAGCCTGGGATCTGCCGGATCCGTCCTTCGCGGGCTGCCTTTTCCAGATCTTTGAGGTTGTTAATCTGAAGATAGTCACGCAAACGTTTGAGTCGTTTGGGACCGAGACCAGGAACCTTGAGCAGGTCAATCAGTTCAGGGGCCACAGCCCTTTCCAGTTCCTGTAGTTTCTTTGTTGTACCTGTCTCGACGATTTCCCGGATCTTGCCCGCCAGATCTTTGCCGATACCCGGCAGTGTTACGAGATTGTCCCCTGCGGCGACCTTTTCCGCGAGGCTATAAGTGAGCCCCTGCACCGTTCGCGCCGCATTACGGTAGGCCCGGATGCGAAAGGGATTCTCGTCCTGGATCTCGAGAATATCCGCGATCCGGTTGAATATCGCTGCGATCTCTGCGTTGGTCACCTTCACGGTTTAGCGTTCATAGGTGCCCATCAGAACAGCCTCGCCGATCACATGGCCCTGCATCGCTTCCAGCAGTTCATCCTTGGTCGGTTCATTCAGATCGGGAAGCACCGTATCCAGTGCATAGAGTTTGAAAAAGTAGCGATGTCTACCAATGGGTGGACAAGGTCCACCGTAACCAGTACGGCTCCAGTCGTTGATACCTTCCCGCGTGCCCGGTGGCAGATCGATCACCGCTTCCGGCAGCCCGACCGAACCCGGTGGCAGGTTGTAAAGCACCCAGTGTACCCAGACCATTTGCGGTGCGGCTGGATCAGGCGCATCCGGGTCATCCACGATCAGGGCCAGACCCTTTGTGCCCTCCGGGACATTCCCCCAGGCAAGCGGAGGTGAGATATCCTCTCCATCGCAGGTGTAAATCTGGGGAATGGGACCCTTGTTTTCAAAAGCCGGAGATTGAATTGTGAAACTCATGTGTCTACCTCCATTGTTTTTTCTGTGCAAGGATAACAACCTCTGTGAAGTCCTTGCTGATCCAGATCATCCGGACTGAAATTTTCACGGTATCCGGGGAGGCACATAAGGAAACAACCCCAGGTATTTTCGTTTCCACCAGTGACCCGTTTCGCGATGCTCCTGCGGTGAGGTGAAATGATATTCCCAGACTTTGACACGCATGAATTTTGGTGGCTTGTCCGGAAACGGATTGGTTTTCAGCAGTGCCAATACCTGCGGCGTGCCTTTCTTCAAATGATTCTGAAATTTATTGAACCAGTACAATTGTCTTCCATCCTGGGTCGGAACAAACCACATCATCCAGTCGAGGCGTGGATGATGTGGCACAATGAACGCCGGTTTTTTATCCAGCACTCCCGGTTTGTATCTGAATTCATACTCCTTCCAGTTTTTTCCATCCAGGCTGCCCTGAATGATCAACTCCTGCCGTTGCGTCTGCATGGTCGGAAAGATGTGATAGATGTGGCCGATCCCCCACATCTGCACGGCGGTATCGAATTTCACAATCGACTCCGGCAGCATTTGCCGGGTTGAAAACATGTAATAAGACGTTGTGCTGACAAACAGAATCAACACACCCACGATCGAGACTGCCAGTTTGTTGAACCCGCCAGAACGATAATGATTTTTGCCCAACCACCGGATCAGTGGTGAAGGCAGTATGCGTTCGATCAAGCGATCATCGAGCAGCAGGATACACAACACGATCACCAGCAGATTGACAAAGGCATGGTTACTGGTGGCGATGATCAGCAGCTGCATGAAAATCGTGATCAGCGCTGCGACGATCCGGTAGCGTCGTGGCATGAAGATCAAAAACGGAACGATCAGTTCGGTAAAAAAAGTGAAGCCCACGCCGAAACTGTGCAGCCAGTGCGGGAGATGATGGGCGTACCAGGAACCGATATGCGGCAGAGGCTGGGTTTCAAAATAATGATCCAGTGCGGTGAAGTTTGCCCAGACCGGATCATCTGAAAGCAGTTTCGACAGACCCGACATAAATCGAAACCGGAACAACAACCATTCGTACAGCAATAACAGCAAAAACGTCGGTCCACTGATCAGAAAGATGGCCAGAAATCCGGCCTCCAACAATAGGCTGTCCCACTGGAAGCTGAGAAAGATCTGCCCCGCATGATAGAGTGACAAATACAAAACAAAGAGTGCGATCGTGGCGAGGCGTTCCAGCACACCGAACAATAGCAGAATGGAAAAAACACATCCCGCCAGAGTGGCACCGTACAACGCCAGATCAGAGGCATCGAGCCAGAAGAGAGTCGGGAGTTTAAACCATCCCCACCAGCCCGCTTCCAGCCTCACATAATCGAGCACATCCGTAAACGGCAAAATACCCTCGGGCCCGGCAAGTCCGGTGATCTGGACGGAGAGTGAAGCAAAAGCAATGAAGTAGATGCAGGCCAAAAGACGGAGAAAAAGCCGGCTTGTCAGCCAGATCTCGCGCCTTTCCGCAAACAGCGGTTGGAAAATTCGGGGAACTGTCATCAGGGCTGGCATCGCTCCCATGCATTTCACCATTGTCCAGAATCAGCATAGGCGATCACAGACGTTATCACAATCCATCCAATCGTTCGGTGACTGATCGCGATCCGGAGAGGTTCTGTAAGGGCAGTGCCCGGATTAGAATCCACCACCAGTACGGAAACCACCTCCGCCACCACCTCGGGAACTGAAACCTCCAGATCGGGGCAATTTGAAAATACCACCACCCAGTCCACCTCTGCCTCTCGGGAAATGCCAGGGACTCTTGCGACGGGTTGGAATGCCCAAACCACCACTTCCAAAATCTGGCCATGCACCCACATCGCGATGACGTTGGTGGCGTTGTAAGACACGCCAGAGTTCACCACTGCTGATCAAACCATTGAGAAATTGACTGAACATGGAGGTGATCAGGCCTTCATTTCCAAAGCCCGATCGCATGTCATCGTAACGATGGTTTTTGAATTGTCGTCGGACCTGTTCCAGTTGTTGCAAACGATCAAGTTTAGCTTCGTGCATGCGACGATGATCACGTAGCTCCGCCTCCAGATCCTCTACTTCCTCCTGCAGCCCCGCCAACTCGCGTATCCATTGGTTATCCTTTGGAGTGGGTGTCTGATGTGCAGCATCGTTCAAGTCATAGATTGATCGATGAGCAAGCGCATTGGAGAGTGTCTTCAGGCTCTCCTCCATATAGGTGTCTCTGCCTTCAACAAACCCGGTTCGTTTACGCAATAGTTCATTTAGCATGTCTTCCTTTTGTTCGATCTCAACATCAATGGCATCGACCTTTTCCAGCGACCTTTTGTGATTTTCCTGCAGGGCCGGCAATCCGGCCTGTTCTGCCTTTTTTGTCTCATAATTTGCTAATACTTCAAGTGCCTGTTCTGCATCTCCGCGGGCCAGTGAAGCGTGCTCTGTCAGCCGTTTCGGGATCTCCAGCAAGGTCCAGTAATTGACCCGGTACTTGCCATAGTTGCATAGCCTATCCACCCATCCATCAAGCCACCGCGTCAATGGATTAGCATGGTATTCCGGGGTGCCGTACTTGCGCTTCCAAAGATACATGAACAGGGCATTCTCTTCGTAGGGTTTGCCCTTTTCTTGCCGATCCTTCTCTGCCTGCCGCGCCTTTTGTTCGGCCTGATCGGCAATACTGTCGAGACGGCGAGCCTCTTTGAGCTGTGACTGGTAATCTGTATCATCTTCCAATTCGGACTGGACTTTGTGCTCACAATCAATGACAGCTTGTGCCCGTTGATTGGCCTCTTCCTGTGCTCTGCCTCGCTCCTTCTCCAGTTTTTCCAGTTCCTTCGATTCTCTGTCGATCTCGCCTTCCAGTTGTTGAAATGCCTGGTTCCGCTGTTCGAGTAATTCAAGTGCACGGTGATCAGCTGCATCCAGATCACCAATCAATGAACCCTGAGTCAACTCATCCAGACGTATTTTTGCAATCTGTTTGATGATTCCCGCCTGTTGACGACGGTTTTCATGCAGTTTTTGAGCGATATGATTCAACTCTTCATCAAGACGGTTGATCTCTTCGCGTACAGAGGCAAGTCCTTGATCAAGATATCGTAATGTCTGAATTCCACTCAACATAATTCACTTGCCTTACCACTCGGTGATCGCCGCACCCGTTGTCGGGATACGGTATTCCGGTTCAAGTTGCCCACGTTTTTTCTCGCCCAGCACACGGTTCTGGATGATTCCGTCATCCCTTTTGTCTGTGGCGATACGCTGATAAGTGGTCTTATCCACCCGCAGTCCCCATCGATCGACCATCGTTGTCTTTCCGGTCTCTTCGCTCGTGATTGGGAGTGAGATGACATTCCCTTTTGGATCCAAAGCCTCAACGATAAGATAATAGTTACGGGCACGCGTATTGACATCAGGCACCCGCCAAACACCTGAGCGTTCACCCAATCGCTGTACTACACGAATCGTATAGACCTGTTTGAGCCGAGCAAGCAGTCTTTCCAACGCTTCAATGCTTGAGCGGGCTTCATCAAAGTGCCCGTTGTGGAGCGCCTGTTTACCACTGGTCTGCAACTCATGAGCCCTGGCAAGTGCCGCGTTGTCATCGGTCAGTTGTAGGACCTCCTCATAGCGTTGGCGCAGATCATCGGGCAGTGCATTTTGTGCGAGTTGCTGTGGCCGGATAACAAACATATGGTAGGACGCCCAAAGTGCTGTCAGGAGAATCAACAACAAAAGAAAAGGTTTCAGCCATCTGTCGCGCTTGACATAAACCGTGGCCAACAGGGTGGAGAAGGTTTTCTCCGGCGCGGTATATTTGAAGCGATCCTCTTCCAGCGCTTTGACCCCATCAGCCAGCACCTGATCACTGACTTCAATGCCTTGTGCTCTGTAGATCTCGCGCAGTTTTTCGATCAACCGTTCACGACGTGCATCGGCATCCAGTTCACGATCAATCAGTTGCTGGCGATGGCGAAGCGTATCCACCACATCCATCGCCACCATAAGATCTTCCAGTGGAGCGGTTTTCTCCTCACCCATGAGCTACAGACCGTTTATTTTCAAGAAACGTTGTGAGCGAGGGGCAACGAATTCCCTCTGTTAATAATCGCCGTCAGACGACGTTTACCATCCTCGACCGCATCGCGGATTTCCTCGGCGTTCTTGGTCGATAGCTTACGCATTTCATCAATGATCTCGGCCGTCCGCTGCTGAAAATTGACTACGGAATCCACAAGTTTTTTGACGGACTCGGCACGAATTGTTGGTCCATATCCTGCGCGCACAGCCGCCTCCTGCACCTTACCACCGATGTCGGCCAGATCTTCCAGGCTCTTGGAAACACCATCTTTCATCGCGTTCAGTGTCTGGGTACTTTCATGCAGTCCAAACAAGCCGGTAAATGATGCCGTCAAAGCCGTAAGTACGGTCTCATTGGTACCGAAAAAGGTAATAGCCTGTTTGTAGACCCGATCCTTGGCACTGGTGGTTTGCATCAGGCGGGCCATGATCACTTCCGAGGTGTTGTAACTGACGGTGAGGTTATCGGACAAATCCTTGGCGATTTGGTAGCGATCTTCCGCATATTGCAGTTCCCGCAATCGCTCATCTCGGGACAGTTCCAGCTTCGCTCGTGCCGCTAGATCATCACCCTCAAAATTCTCCACCGTATCCGCCGCCTGAGAAAGCCGACCCTTGGCTTCGTTCCATAGGGCTTCGGCCTGCTGCAGGATTTCAAGGGCCAAGATCTCTGCTTCCTTGAGTGCCCCACGAAAATCCTGATAGGCATTCAAGATGATCCGTTCACGTTCGATCTGATCGCGGGAATCCTCGGCGACCTCAAGATAGGTTTGCTTGATTTTATCGAACCGGGAGGCAATGTCACCCCGGGTCACTTTCATCCAGATATTTCCGATACGTTCAAAGGTATCAATTTTGCCATCTTCCACCTGTTGGACCATACTTTTGGCGTCGTCACGAATACTGTTGAAGGCCTCGGTGATCTCGTTATACCGTTCGCCCATGCGCATCTGGCTGACCTGCTCGCGAACCACATCATTGAAGACTGAAGCCTGCGAGAGTGTTCTGGCAATGGCCACTGCCTTGTCTTCGTCGATATCGGAAATACGTTCGATCAGGGATAAAATCGGAGCTTCTTCGACCTTTTCGGGCATCAAACCAAGATCGCGCAACTGGTTCATGGCCTTATCGAGATACTGCAGAGCGGTGTTGTTCATCATTCTCCTCCTCTAGAATGCTTCGACCACGCAAGTGTACTGATGATGTAGCACAGACAGTGAGTTTTTCCTTGCCTGGTACTGTTATTCAAGTCATTGTTTTTCTAGTTATAAAAATTCATCATAGAATAGCTCTCAAACATTATCAATCATCCACTCTCTGTTGAACGTATGGAACAAATCCTGATCCGGCATGCCAAAATCGAAGATATCGGGTCGTGTCATGTAATTGAAGCTGCCTGCTTCGATCCTTCAGAAGCAGCCACCGAAAGAAAAATCCTGAAAAGATTACAAGACTACACCGAAGGATTTATCGTTGCCGAGTTAGACCGGAGAGTGATCGGTTTTATCAATTCTGCTGCAACAGACCGTCCCGACCTGTCTGATGAACAGCTCAAAGACATGGTCGGTCATGATCCTGCTGGAAAAAATCTGGTGATATTTTCACTGGCAGTGACACCGGAATTTCAGGGAAAAGGCATCTCGCGCCAGTTGTTGGAAGTTTATACAAGACAGGCCCGGCAAAAGAATAAAGCGTCGATCATGTTACTCTGCAAGCCGTACCTCGTGCCTTTTTATCAAAAAATGGGCTTCGTCGATTGTGGAAAATCAGCATCCTCTCATGGTGGGTTCGAATGGCATGAAATGCGGATGAATCTGATTGAAGGGTAACGCTCCCTTTTTTTAACACATTAAGCCACTTTCATTACATTTTTGCGATAGTTCATGAAGGTCACATCCCGACGCAAACCCAAATTGGCCCAGGGACGATAGGTATGGTTACCACCGATTTCTTCAAAAATACTTCTGGCTGTTTTGTTATCGCCCATAAAATGAAACACGGCCGCAAAATAATTGAGCGCCAGATGACGTTGGTGTCGTTCCATAAAGCCCTGCCCTCCGGGCTGATCTTTCATTCCGTCATAGGCTTTTTGTATTTCTTCCTGAACTTCAGGTTTTGAAAAATATTCGTCTCCTTCCTTGCCCTCAAGTTCAAGCCAGTTTTCAAAATGTGCTGCCGGGATCAGTCCATTCAATGCTCCATTTGCGCGAGCAGCATTCTCGCGTGCAAACTGGAACATCTCTTCTGTTGAGCCCAGCCACTTTTCTGTCAGCAAGGTCAGCATATTCAAGTGATAATCCAGTTGATCGGGAACCGTTCTGCGTCCATCATTATAGACTTGTTGGGCCTTTTCACGGTTGCTGACTCCCATTTCCGCACGGATCAAAGGTGCATAAACACCCGCAAAATCACGATCCTTTTCATAGGATCTGAGCAATTCCAGCTCGGCATCGCGCAATAAAGAAAGAAATGTTTCACCTTTTTTTCTTGAGACTTTACTGGCAACGGCGCCACCCCGGACTCGCCAGGCTTCTTCGATTAAAGAGTTCCCGTAAAGAAACCGTGCACGCGGATTATCCTGGTTCTTCTTTGCCAGCTTTTCAATCAACGGTGATTGAAAATCAATTACAGATAATTCTCTGAGTGTATCTGGGCTTGCAGCATCAACAAGACTTCCAAAGCGATCAAGATCACGTTTCTTACCCGCTTTTACAATCGCTTCAGCTTCTTCAGAAATCGCTTCCTTCTCCAGCTTTTTAAGCGCCCTCAGCAATCCCCGAACCTTAAATGCATGATAGATATCCCTGATTGCTGATCCATACATCCAGACGATGAACGCGATCACCAAAAGCCCAATGATGACTTTCATAACTATTCTCCCTTCATTGATTTTTTACTCTGGATTTTTCACCAACCGAAAGCCGATTTTATCCAGAAGAGTTTCATATTTTTTAAACTTT
>Ga0256841_1000827_pt1 | contig 29314 bp, 33 predicted proteins | sample 356308metaG_FD_185971 | JGI IMG/M metagenome (GOLD analysis project Ga0256841, IMG submission 185971) | Hydrothermal vent microbial communities from Mid Atlantic Ridge, Atlantic Ocean - 356-308 | ecosystem: Environmental > Aquatic > Marine > Hydrothermal vents | place: Atlantic Ocean: Mid... | reverse complement strand
GGTGCTGGTGCTGCTGGCCTGGGGCCAGGGTACCCTGGCGGGGCCAGCGCCGGCGCAGTTCGAAGCAGGCCTGCACTATCGGCGCATCGAGCCGCCGGCACCGCTGGCGCCCCGGCCCGGCCGCATTGAGGTAGTGGAGATGTTTCTCTACGCCTGCCCGCACTGCTACCGGCTGGAGCCGGCCATGAAACGCTGGCTGAAGCGTCATCCCGGTATCGACTTCAAACGCATGCCGGCCATCGTCGGCCCGACCTGGGCCGACCAGGCGCGTGCCTTCTACATGATCGAGGCGCTGGGCGGCGGCGAGGCCATGCACCAGGCACTGTTCCGTGCCATCCACGAAGACGGCCGGCAGATCTACAACCGCTATGCAGTGATCGAATTCCTGGTCGGGCAGGGCGTGGAACGGCAGAAAGCAGTCGATCTCTATTACTCGCAGGAAATCGCCGGGCGGGTAGACCAGGCGCGCCGCATGACCGTGAAATACGGACTGCGCGGCGTGCCGGCGGTAGTCGTGAACGGGGAGTACCTGACCGCGCCCTATTTCGCGGGCAGCCAGGCGCGGATGTTCGAGGTGCTCGACAGCCTGGTGAACGAGGTCGAGACCCGGCTGGCGGCGGATGCCGGGCATGCGCCGCGGCGCTCACCGGGTGTGAATCAAGCGTTCGACAACAAGAGGAGGCAACGATGAACATTGACCAGGCCATTGGTGCGGTGCTGCTCGCCGCCGCTGTCGTCGGCAGTGCAGGCGCGCCGGCCGCCGCCGGCCAGCCGGCCGTCGAGGGCACGCAGGGCTACCGCGACGAGATCTACCGTCCGACAGAACCCCGGAAGGGCAAGCCGCGCAGCGGCCGGCAGGTGTACGAGTACCGGTGCAAGGCCTGCCATGCAAAGAGCACCCAGGGCGCGCCCTTGCCGGACGACGATATCGAGTGGGGGCGGCGCGCCCGGCAGGGCATCAGTGTGCTGGTGAAACACGCCATCGAGGGTTACAACCAGCAGCTCATGCCGCCGCGCGGAGGCTGCGCGAACTGCAGCGACGCGGAAGTGCGGGCGGCGGTCATGTACATGCTGCGGCGCAGCGGCGCGCTGCGCAGCCGCTGAAGGCCACCCGGACGGTCAGGGTGGAATTCCTTCGTCACGCCGCTTTACCGAGGCTGGGTCAGGGGTGGGGCGAGCGCAGCAAATCCCGCCACGGCGCCGCAGGCGGCTGGCGTACCCCGATCCCAGCGTCAAACCGGCCCTACTTCAAGCCAGCAACGCCGCAATGATGCCTGTGAAAAATATCCCGTCGAATGTCCCTGCGCCTCCGATCGAGGCCAGCGGCGCTCCCACGGTATCCATCTCCCGCAGGTGAAGGATGTCCGCCCCGATCAGCACCCCCAGGGTGCCACTGATGTAGGCCACCGGCGCGCTGTGCGCCGGGTCCAGCAGCAGCGCCGCCAGCACCGCGGTGAGCGGTGCCACCAACAGCGGCATGCCGATGCCGACGCCGGGGATGGGGCGGCTGAAGCGGTAGCTGACGAAGGTGACGATCGCCAGCGCCAGCGCGGTGCCGGTCAGCGACAGCGGCTGGTGGCCGAGCAGGTACAGCGATACGCCCACCGGGATCAGGCAGCCGCCGACGTTGACGGCGATCAGGGTCCTGCCGGTCCAGGGCAGTCGCGGAATACCCCAGGGCACGGGCAGGTCGGCGGGTGGGGGCGGCGCCTCGCCGCGCGACTCGCGTTCGAACAGCGGAATGTTGATGCCGCTGCCGATCAGCGAGCCGAACAGCAGCAGCATGCCGGTGCCCGGCGACAGCCCCAGTTTGTCGAAGGCGATGGTGATGGCGCCGACCTGCACCAGCACCACCAGGAACACCACCGCCAGCAACAGCAGCAGGAGCGTGAACGGGTTCAGCGGCATCGACGGTTTTCCTCCGTGCCCCCCGTAGGAGCGGGCGTGCCCGCGATCCCGGCGTCAGCCACAGGCCCGGACCGGAGAGCGGCCTGCGTCTTCGCGGGCATGCCCGCTCCTACAGGGGGCGGGGGCACCGGGGCTGACGGGCAGGCGTAGCCCGGGTGGCTCAGGGTGCGGGGCTTTCGCCCTGGCCGGCCCCGGGTTTCGTTTCGACTGCCGCCTGCGGGGCGGTCTTCATCTCCACGTCCGCATTCTGGCGCAGCTGCTGGATGTAGCCCTGGATGCGCTGGTTCTGCGCCAGTGCCCGCAACTGCGGCTTGACCTGCTCGAAGGACGGCGGGCTGGAGTCGCGCACGTCTTCCAGCTCGATCACGTGCCAGCCAAACTGGGTCTTGACCGGTTGCTTGGTGTACTGGCCCTTTTCCAGCCCCGCGACGGCGTCCGAGAACGGCTTGACCATCTGCTTGGGCGAGAACCAGCCCAGTTCGCCGCCGTTCTTGCCGGTGGGGCCGGTGGAGTGTTTCTTGGCCAGTTCCGCGAAGTCACCGCCCTTGTCCAGCTCGGCGATGATCTCCCTGGCCTTGGCCTCGTCCTCGACCAGGATGTGGCGGGCCTTGAACTCCTTGCCGCCGCTGCCGATCTTCTCGTCGTACAGTTTCTTCAGGTCCTCGTCGCTGACGGGGGACGATTGCAATTGCTGCTGCAGCGCGGCACCGGCGATGACGGCGCGCTTCTGCTGCTCGATCTGGGCGGCGATCTCCGGCTTCTTGTCCAGCCCCTTGCGGACGCCGTCCTGGCGCACCAGCTCCAGGTTGACGAGTTCCTGCAACGCCGCCTGTTCGTCCATCTTGCCGTGCTGGCGCTGGGCGCGCTGCTGCATGTAGGAATCGAGCATGTTGCGCGTGACCGGGCTGCCGTTGACGGTGGCCAGCACCTCGCTGGTGTCGGCTGCAGCCGTGTCGGCCTGTGTCTGCGCCTGCGGCTGCGTCTTCTGGTTGTTCAGCGGGATCTGGTCGCAGGCTGCCAGGGTCACGCCCAGGGCGACGAGAAGGGGGATCCGGGTAAATTTCATGGTTGGGTTCCTTGGTTTGTTATCAGGAGGCCGCCTTGGCCTCGTCGGGAGTATGCGCCCTGATGCTGAGCGCGTGAATCTCGGTCTGCATGGCGTCGCCGAGGGCATCGTACACCAGCCGGTGACGCTGGATGAGGTTCTTGCCCTCGAAGGCCGTTGCCACAATGTCGACGATAAAATGCCCGCCGCCGCTGCGCGCCCCGGCATGGCCGGCGTGTTTGGCGCTTTCGTCGACGATATCGATGGACTCGGGGGCGAGCGCGCTCTGCAGGCGTTCGTGGATGAGGCTGATGCGGTCGGTCATGTCAGGGCAATACCTTCTTGAAGGGTTTGACGGTCACGTGGTCGTAGACGCCGGCGGCCAGGTAGGGGTCGGCGTCGGCCCAGCTGCGTGCCTCTTCGAGCGAGTCGAACCCGGCCACGATCAGGCTGCCGGTGAAGCCGGCGTCGCCCGGGTCCTCGCTGTCGATGGCGGGCAGCGGGCCGGCCAGCAGCAGGCGGCCGGCGTCCTGCAGCTCCTGCAGGCGGCGCAGGTGGTCGGGGCGCGCCGCCAGGCGTTTGTCGAGGCTGCCCGGCAGGTCGTGGCCGAGGATCATGTACAGCATCAGGCGCCGCCTTCCGGGTTCTCGTGCTCCATGTACCGGGCCAGGTAGAGTGCCTGCGCCACCACGAAGGCCAGCGTCAGGCCGAGCATGCCGAACAGCTTGAAGTTGACCCAGGTGGCCTCGTCGAAACTGTAGGCGACGTACAGGTTGGCGCCGCCCATGCTGGCGAAGAAACCGGTCCAGGCCCAGTTGAGCCGCGACCAGACGGGTTTGTCGACCTGGATGGCGTGGCTCATCATGCGCTCCACCAGGGTGCGCTCGCCGATCCAGGCGCTGCCGAGGAAGGCGACGGCGAACAGCCAGTTGATGACGGTCGGCTTCCACTTGATGAAGGTCGGGTCGCGCAGCGCCAGGGTCAGGCCGCCGAAGAACAGCAGCAGGCCGGCGGTGAGGAGGTGCATCTTCTCGAAGCGGCCGGTCCTGATGCGGTAGGCCAGTGTCTGCAGCAGTGCGGCGCCGATGGCGACCCCCGTCGCCACGTAGATGTCGAACAGCTTGTAGGCGGCGAAGAACAGCAGGACGGGGAAGAAGTCGTACAGGAATTTCATGACGGGTTCACTTGTCAGTGCAGGGAGCGTTTGACGCTCCATTGCCGATAATACTTGTCCATCACCTCGCGCACCTGCGGCGGGTAGTCGAGCCGCTCCATCTGTTCCATGCCCTCGCTGAAGAACTGCGGCGCGTCCTCGGGCAGGTTGGCGGTCAGGGTCTCGAAGGCCGATTCCATCAGCGCCGGCTCATGGGTGCGGGTGGCGACGATGGCGCGGTTGAGGTTCAGCACCCGCCAGGGGCGGCCCGGGTTGGTCTTTTCCAGATCCTGGCGCAGGGCGGGGGCAATGGCATCGAGCACCTCGCCCATCACCTCATAGAGCCTGTTCAGCTCGGAAGGTTCCTTGCTGCGGTTGGCGTACAACGCCAGGGCGTCGGCCACCGGCTCGGCGGTGTACAGGTAGCCGCCATGGCGGGCGATCCACAACGCCAGGGCGATGGACAGGCCCTGCAGGCCGTCCATGACCTCGTCCAGATCCAGCCGCCGCGCCCACTCCAGGGCGGCATTGAACAGGTTGAAGGCGTACTCGCCGAGTTCGGTGACGTCCTCGGGGGTGGCGCGCGAGGCGGTGCCGGTCCCGTCGCCGGCCAGGCTGGCCTCGGTGCGTACCATGGCCTCCAGCAACTGCGCGAAGGCATCGGCCAGCACGGGCGGGGCATCGTCGGCGCTGGCGCCACCCGCCGTCTGCCAGGCCTCCAGCAGGGGCTCGACGAGCTCGGGTACGCGGGTCTGGAACCAGGCCAGGTCGGGGTCGGGCAGGGGCATACGGAGAAGATGCAGTGTCAGGAGGCCGCCATTTTACCCCATCCGGGGCTGTGCCGCACGGCAAAAACGGGCGGCGGCGGCCGCGCTCCGGTAGAATAGGCCGGATGTCCCTGCGCCACGACCTGCACAGCCATTCCACCGCCTCCGACGGCACCCTGGCACCCGCCGAGCTGGTGCGCCGGGCAGCGGCCGCCGGCGTCGACGTGCTGGCCCTGACCGACCACGACACCCTGGACGGCCTGGCCGAGGCTGCCCCGGCGGCGGCCTCGGTCGGCGTGGCGCTGGTGCCCGGCGTCGAGGTGTCGGTGAGCTGGCGCGGGTTGACGGTGCATGTTCTCGGCCTGGGCGTGGACCCGGCCCACCGGCCGCTGGCCGAGGGTCTGCAGGGTCTGTCCGAGTACCGTGAGTGGCGCGCCGGGGAGATCGGCAGGCGGCTGGCCAGGCGCGGCATCGAGGGAGCGCTGGAGGGCGCCCGTGCCCACGCCGGGGGGCGCATCGTCGGTCGTACCCACTTCGCCCGCTTCCTGGTCGACAGCGGCCGCGCTGCCAGCGTCGGCGAGGTGTTCAAACGCTACCTGGTCAAGGGCCGGCCCGGCTACGTGCGCGGCGAGTGGGCGGCGCTGGAAGACGCGGTCGGCTGGATCCGCGGCGCCGGCGGCATAGCCGTGATCGCCCACCCGGCCCGCTACCGCCTCACCCGCAGCAAGCTCGGCCACCTGCTGCACGACTTCCGGGCGGCCGGCGGGGAAGGGTTGGAAGTGGTATCCGGCAGCCACTCGCGCGACCAGACCCTGCACATGGCCGCCGTGGCGCGCAGCAGTGGCCTGCTGGCCTCCTGCGGCTCCGACTACCACGGCCCCGAGAACCCCTGGATCGAGCTGGGCCGGCTGCGCGCGCTGCCCAACGGCTGCACCCCGGTGTGGCAGCACCCGGACTGGCCAGTGCAGATGACGGTGGGGGCGGAGCCGACGCCGGCATGAGCCAGTTCTTCCACATCCACCCGGACAATCCGCAGCCGCGGCTGGTGCGCCAGGCGGTGGAGATCGTGCGTGACGGCGGCGTCATCGTCCTGCCTACCGATTCCTGCTACGCCATCGCCTGCCACCTCGACGACAAGGCGGCGGTGGAGCGCATCCGCCGCATCCGCCAGCTCGACAAGCAGCACAACTTCACCCTCATGTGCCGCGACCTGTCGGAACTTGCCAGCTACGCGCGCGTCGACAACAGCGCCTACCGCCTGCTCAAGGCACTGACGCCCGGTCCCTACACCTTCATTCTGCGCGCCACCGCCACGGTGCCGCGGCGCCTGCAACAGGCCAGGCGCAAGACCATCGGCCTGCGCGTGCCCGACCACCCGGTGGTGTCCGCGCTGCTGGAAGAGCACGGCGAGCCACTGATGACCTCCACCCTCATCCTGCCCGCCAGCGAACTGCCCGAGACCGACCCCTACGACATTCGCGAAAAGCTCGAACACCAGGTCGACCTCGTCATCGACGGCGGCCACTGCGGCGTCGAGCCGACCACCGTCATCGACCTGGTGGACGGCGTGCCCGGGGTGGCGCGGGTGGGGAAAGGGCCGGTGGACGACCTGGTTTGAGGGCAATGGCATGCGGTTCGACGCAAAGACGCCAATAACGCCAAGGGCGCAGAGGATGATTTTTCCAAAAGACTTTTTCTTTGCGCCCCTGGCGTTCTTCGCGCCTTTGCGTCAGCCCGCGCAGCGCAGCGCCCCAGGCCGAAGAAACCGGTATACTTCACCCCCATGTTTCAAGTCAGCCTAGCCCAACAGATCGCCGCCTGGATCCTGCCCGTGCTGCTCGCCATCACCGTCCACGAGACCGCGCACGGCTGGGTGGCCAGCCGCCTGGGCGACCAGACCGCGAAAATGCTCGGCCGCCTGACCCTGAACCCGCTCAAGCACATCGACCCTGTTGGCACCATCCTGGTCCCCGCCATCATGCTCATGCTGCCCGGCGGCGTCGTGTTCGGCTGGGCCAAGCCGGTGCCGGTGGACTGGCGCAACCTGCGCCACCCCAAGCGGGACATGGGCTGGGTGGCCGCCGCCGGCCCGGCTTCCAATCTGCTGATGGGTATCGGCTGGGCACTGGTCGTGCGCGTCGCCGACCTGCTGGGACCCGACAGCTGGGCGGCGCTGCCGCTGCTGTTCATGGGCGTGGCCGGCATCTTCATCAACACCATCCTGATGGTGCTGAACCTCTTGCCGCTGCCGCCGCTGGACGGCGGCCGGGTGGCGGTCGGCCTGCTGCCGCCGCGCCTCGCCGTACGCTACGCGCGCATCGAGCCCTGGGGCATCTGGATCCTGCTGGCCCTGCTCATGACCGGCATGCTGGGCTGGCTCATGTGGCCACTGGTGAGCCTGGTGATGGTGCTGCTGGCCAAGCTGGCGGGCATGACGCCGCACCAGTTGCAGGGCATTCTGTCCATGCTGATGAGCTGACGAGGAGCCGAACGCGTTGACCAGTACCTCCCACAACCGCGTGTTGTCCGGCATGCGCCCCACCGGCCGCCTGCACCTGGGCCACTACCATGGCGTACTGAAGAACTGGGTCGAGCTGCAGAACGAATACGAATGCTATTTCTTCGTCGCCGACTGGCACGCGCTGACCACCCACTACGAAGACCCGCAGGTCATCAGTGACAGCGTCATCGACATGGTGGTTGACTGGCTGGCCGCCGGCGTCAGCCCCGCCAACGCCCGCCTGTTCGTTCAGTCCGACGTGCCGGCGCACGCCGAGTTGCACCTGCTGCTGTCCATGATCACGCCGCTCGGCTGGCTGGAGCGCGTGCCCAGCTACAAGGACCAGCAGGAAAAGCTGCGCGAGCGCGACCTGGCCACCTACGGCTTCCTCGGCTACCCGCTGCTGCAGTCGGCCGACATCCTCGTCTACAAGGCCGGCCAGGTGCCGGTCGGCGAAGACCAGGTGGCGCACGTCGAACTCACCCGCGAAGTGGCGCGCCGCTTCAACCACCTGTACGGCCGCGAGCCCGACTTCGAGGCCAGGGCCGAGTCCGCCATGAAGAAGATGGGCAAGAAGAACGCCAGGCTCTACCGCGAACTGCGCCGCCGCTATCAGGAACAGGGTGACGCCGAGGCGCTGGAAGTGGGCCGCGCGTTGCTGGAATCCCAGGCCAATCTGGCGCTGGGCGACCGCGAACGCCTGTATGGCTACCTGGAAGGCGGCGGCCGCATCATCCTGCCCGAGCCCCAGGCCCTGCTCACACCGGCCTCGAAGATGCCGGGCCTGGACGGCCAGAAGATGTCCAAGTCCTACCACAACACCATCGCCCTGCGCGACGACCCCAGGGACATCGAGCAGAAACTGCGCACCATGCCCACCGACCCCGCCCGCGTACGCCGCAACGACCCCGGCGACCCCGACAAGTGCCCGGTGTTCCAGCTCCACCAGGTCTACTCCGACGACAAGCGCCGGCAGTGGGTGCGCGAGGGCTGCACCAGCGCCTCCATCGGCTGCCTGGACTGCAAGCAGCCCATCATCGACGCCGTCCTCAACGAATTGGCACCCATCCAGGAACGTGCCCGCGAATATGAGGAAGACCCGCAACAGGTGCGCAACATCCTGCGCGAAGGCGCCGAAGCGGCGCGCGAAGTGGCGGAGGAGACCATGGACGAGGTGCGCTCGGCGATCGGGCTGAACTATTGACGCCTGGCCGGCTTGACGGAAGGATGGGCCGGCAAAGGCAGGTGTAGAATCAGCCGGCGGACCTGCTGTCCGTCTCAGTCAGGGAAACACCCAGGGAGGCCGACATGAGCGAGATGTATCACACCGGTATCAAAGCGTTTTCACTGTGGCTTGCCGCCATTCTCCTGCCGCTGGCGGCGCACGCCGACGATGTCCAGGACTCCATTCGCGAGGCACTGGATTATTACAACGCCGGCGACTACCAGGAGGCGGTGGAAAGCCTCGACTACGCCTCGCAGCTCATCCGCCAGATGAAAGGCAAGAAGCTGGAGACGCTGCTTCCCGCGCCGCTCGAGGGCTGGTCGGCGAAGCCAGCGGAATCCCGGGCCGTCGGTGCCGCCGTGTTCGGCGGTGGTCTCACGGTGGAGCGCAGCTACACCAGGGGTCCGGCTTCGGTCACCATCCGGATCGTGGCCGATTCGCCCATGATCCAGGGCATGCTGGCGATGTTTTCCAACCCCGTGTTCGCCACCTCCGACGGCGGCCGGCTGGAACGCATCGGGCGCGAGAAGGCCATCGTCAAGTACGATGCGGCGTCGAAAAGCGGTGACATCAGGTTGGCGGTCGCCAACCGGTTCCTGGTCACCATCGAGGGTACGGCTGTCACGGAGGAAGACCTGAAGGCCTACGCGCGGGCGATCGACTTCAAAAAGCTGAAGGGCCAGTAAGAGCCAGTCAAGCGGTGCCATTCGGGCATCCCGCAGCCTGTCTCAGGGCAAGGAGGACGGCCAGTCCCTTGTAATCGCGGTAGAAAAAATCCCGGCGGCAGGGTTTGACAACACACATTGAACCGGTCCGGCAGCTGCAGCGACACAGGAGGTGACTGCCAACGGGCGCGACGGGCGCCCACTACCAGAGGGGAGACAGTATGAAAGCCGACCGATGGATTGCCATGGGGGTGGCGGGTCTGTTCGTCACCGGCCCGGTCTGGGGCAACGCTGTGAAAAATCTCGATCTGCGGGACATGCAGGGTTTTGCCGATGCGCCCGTGGTGCACGTCTATTCCAGCAGCGGCGAGAAGTGGGACAAGGTGGACGGCAATCGAAGCACCCACATCAGGCTGGGGTTCGATGCGGAATGCAGGTTCCACGGGAAGAATGGCAAGGCCTATGAGGGCGAATTCGAGGTGCCCGGTTTCGAGCTGCTGGGCAACGTCTCGCCGCCAAAGACGGGCTGGCCCATCCAGTTTGCGGACGAAGTGACGGCCGACTTGCGCTGGACTGGCGGCGCGCCGGGCTTCGATCCGGCCAAGGTGTGCAATGCCGAGCTGGACAAGCGCCTGGCCACGCAGCCCGGAACGAACCGGTACGAACTGCTGGCCAAGGGTTTTTCGGTGGACTATGCCGGCGCGGTGACGGCTGTCTACAGGCTCACGTGCTGGGCCACCGGCCTGGGCAAGACCGTCTGGCGGAAACCCAATCCGGCCAAGGTCAATGTGCGGGTGGTCTGCGACCCGTCCGCCAAGGCGGAAGCGAAGATCCCCGCGCCCGAACCCAAACCCGAGCCCAAGAAGGCAAAGCTGGCGTCGGCGGTCAAGTCGGTGCAGCTCAAGCTGAACACCACCGACTACCGGGGCAAGTGCCCGGCACCGATCAAGGTCGATGCCGCCATCACCCTCAATTATCCGGCCGAAATCAAGTACCGCTACCTCGGCGACCATGGCCACCAGTCCCCGGTGTTCACACTCAAGAAGAAGAACAAGGGCGGCACCTGGAACCTGGCCCCCTGGTCCCGCAACATCAAGCCGTTGCCGGCGGCCGGCAAGCTCGCGACGCCAGGCATGAAACACGGCGCCGACTATCAGGGCTGGATGAAACTCAGGATTCTGTCGCCGGTGGACATGAGCTCGAAGACGGTCCATTTCAAGGTCAGTTGCCACAAGGCGCCGCCGGTGGCGCCGGGCGGGCTGCAGATGCCCGGCTCCCGGCCCCAGCCGAAGCTGCCGAAGCTGCGCACCGGCGGCCAGGTGTCGCAGCCGGCCGGGGGCAAGAAGAAGCCGCGCGAGATCGTCATCGTCGGCTCCAAGGCGAAGAAGGACGCGGACAAGGAGAAAAAGGGCGCGACGGTCATCCGCCCCCTGCGGCCGCTGGCGCCCGGCCGGGCCGCGGATGAGGGGCGCTAGGCGCGGCCGGGGCGGGGCGATGGCTGGCACCGGTTTTACTTTTCCTTCGTTCGCCCGACGCTGGCGGGCGCTGCTGGCGGCCCTGCTGATGCAGGGCGCCGTGGCCGGCGCCCGGGAGACGCCACGGCTGGTGCTGCCGGACGGCCGCGACTGGCTGCAGCCGGATGGCACGCTGACGCTGCTGCTGCCGGCGGCGCTGGCCCGGGTCTCCGAACGGTTGCGCCTGGAACTGGATGCCATCGACGTGACCGAACTGGTGACGTCGGGGGAGGGACGGCTGGACTACCGGTCGCCGCAGCCCCTTGACCCCGGGCCACACGAGTTGCGCCTGGTCGAATTCGCCGACAACGGCGATATACGGGAACGCGGCCTGTGGCGTTTCGAAGTGCGCCAGTCGGCCGCCTTCCGCGAGATGTCGCTGCGACCCGCCGGCGAGTTCGCCTACCAGCGGCGGGTGTCGGAACGCAACCTCGATCCTTCGCCGCCGGCCGGGGTGGAGCAGGCCAGCCTGCGCCTGGATGGCGGCCTCGCCGATGCCGCCTACCGGCTGACGGCGACCGGCGCCCTGGTCCACGATGGCGCCCTGGAGCGGGACCAGACCCAGCTCTATGAATTCCTGCTCGGCGTCGACAGGGGGGCGGCCCGGCTGCGGCTGGGCCGGCACGCGGTGGAAGGTGGCACCCTGATCCGCCAGGATTTCCGGCGGCGCGGCCTGTCGCTGGGCCTGAGACGGGGACGGCTGGCGCTGGACGTGTACGCCCAGCGCACCGCCACCCTGGCCGGTGTCGGCAACCCCACCGGCCTCAACGACCGCGACCGTCTCACCACCGGCATCACGGCCCGCTTCTCGCCGCTGGCGCAGGATCCCCAGCGGCTGGTACTGAGCGCCGGTTACCTGAGCGGCCGGGGTCGCGAGGAGGGCGTGGCCGAGGAGGGCGACGGCGGTGCCGGCGGGGACGGACCCGGCGGCACCGCCTGGCAGGTCGGTCTCGACAGCTATCACCTGGGCGGCCGGCTGCGTCTGTACGGCGAATACGCCCGCAGCGAGTACGACTTCGACGGCGTCGGGACCGGCTTCGCGGCCGACAGCGACGAGGCCTTCCTGCTGCTGGGACAGTACCAGCCGTCCGGCGGCGGCGCGCTGGACTGGAATGCCTCGCTGCAGCTCCAGCAGGTGGGCACCGACTTCCGCAGCCCCGCCAATGCCGCCCTGCCCAACGACAAGCGCGTGCTGCAGGGTGTCGTGCAGGCGACGCTGGGCGGGCTGAGCGGCACCCTGCTGCTCGGGCTGGAGCGCGACAACCTGGATGACCGGCGTGCCTTTCCCACCATCGCCAGCCGCGTGCTGAATCTCGATTTGGCCTGGTCACCGGCGCAGCAGGCGGCGCCGGCCGCCCCGCTCGGCCGCGTGTTCGCCAACCCCGTCTACCAGTTGTCCTATGCGCAGGTGGACAACCGCCAGGTCGACGATCCCCTGCTGTACCTGGGCGACGACACCGACAACACGAACCGCGACCTGTCGCTCTCGGCGGCGTTCGCGCCCGGCGCCTGGAACTGGTCGCTCGAATACCGTCTGAACCGCTTCGACGAGGACGCGGGCGTCCTGTCCAGCACCCGCAGCGACCTGCTGGGCCTGGCGCTCAGTCTGCCGCTGGCCGAGGGGCTGAGCCTGGCGCCGACCCTGCAGGCGGGGCGCGGCGAGGAACGCGCCACCGGCGCCAGGACGGACGAACGCCTCGCCAGCCTGGCGCTGGCCTTCGCGCGCGGCCCGCTGACGGCGTCGCTGGATTACAGTTTCAGCCGCAGCAAGGTATCGGACGGCAGTCTCGATCGCCGCGGCCAGGTGCTGGGCCTGGCCGTCGGCTACCGTCTCGTGGCGCCGCGCCCGGGCCGGCCGGGCCTGGACCTGTTCATGAACGCCAACTGGGCGGACGCCGACGAGGTCGACCAGGTGCAGGGCATCGCGCCCAGCCGGCAGATCTATCTGGGCCTGCGTGTCGGCGGGACGCCGGATCAAGGGGGATAACACCATGTCTCGACCCGTGCGACTGTTTTCCACCGCCGTACTCGCCGGCCTGCTGTGGCTGGCGGGTGGCGGGCTGGCCCGCGCCGCCCTGTTCTCGCCCCAGGTGTTTCCGCCGCAGACCAATGTGGCCCTCAAGCGCAGCGCGCGCCTGGGCATCGTCTGGCAGTTGACCACCGATGCCGGGCCACGCATCGACTCGCCCCAGGGTGTACTCGAAGACAGCGCCGGCAACCTCTATCTCACCGTCACACAGCCCTTGTCGGCGAGCGCGGCGGCGGCCGGCCAGCCACTGCCCGGTGGCGGGGTGTCGCGCCAGACGGTGCGGCTGCGCGAGCGGCTGGTGCTGCCGGCCGCGGTGCTGGCGCGGGCCGAGCGCAATGGCGTGACGCGGTTGCTGTACCGGCGCCAGTTCAGCGACGGCGGCGGGGGCACGGCGACACTGAACCTGCTGCTGAACATCACCGGCGCCGGGGCGGCGGCCTTCGGCATCAACTACCTCGGCATGCGCTTCGACGACGACAGCGTGCGCCGGCTGGTGGCGCCCGGCGCCACGCTGCGCGCGCGGGCGCAGGTACGCTTCACGGGCAGCGGCGAACTGCAGGGCGTGTGGGAGGTGGCCGACCCGTCCAGCGCCAGCGGCACGCCGGTATTCCGACCCCTGCGGGTGGTGCGCCGGGCGCTGTTCGGCGGCCAGGCCGCGACCCTGGCCAGCCCGCCGCTGCCGACCGGGCGCAGCGGCCTGTACCGGCTGCGCCTGCGCCTGACCGACCCGGCGCTGGCGGAGGCGCCGGAGCTGCAATACTACGTCAGCCGCGACACCGGGCGGGATGCGCGGCCCATCGAACTGCTGGCGCCGGCGCCACGGGCCCGCTTCACGGCGGCCACGCGTTTTCGCTGGCGGCCGCTGGCGGGTGCCCGCGCCTACCAGCTCGAAATACACGCAGCGGCGCCACGGACCGCCGGCCGGCCACTGGCCGGCCGGCTGATCGACGCCCGACGCGCCGAGGTGGAGGCGGGGGCGCTGTTGTGGCGCCATCTCACCCCGGGCCGGGCCTACCGCTGGCGGGTGCTGGCCATCGACGCCGACGGACGCCGGGTCGGCGTCAGCGAACTGCGCCCGCTGGTCGCCGCGCCGCCATGACGGCCGATCCGCACCAGGCCTGGCTGGACGCCATCGCCGCCGGCGACGAGGCGGCCATGCGGCGGTTCTACGAAACCTACGCCGGCGCCGTGTACGCCTTTGCGCTGCGGCGCCTGGACGAACCGGCCGAGGCCGCCGACCTGCTGCACGACGTGATGCTCGAAGTATGGCGCAAGGCGGCCGGTTATCAGGGCCGCTCGCGGGTGCGAACCTGGCTGCTGGGCATCGCCCACCACCGCATCCTCGACCGGCTGCGCGCGCTGGGCCGGGCGCGCCGGCGCGAGGATCCGGAGGCGGACGCCGCAGCGCATCCCGACGAGAGGGGCAACACGCTGGCGGCGGTGGCCGGGGCCGGTGATGCCCGCCAGGTGCGCCGCTGCCTGGACGGGCTGCCGGCCATTCATCGCCAGGTCATGCACCTGGCCTTCTACCAGGAACTGTCCTACCCCGAGATCGCTGCCGTGCTGGGCTGCCCGTCCGGCACTGTCAAGACGCGCATGATGCACGCCCGGCGGGCCATGAAACGCTGCCTGGAAGCGGCCGGGCTGGGCGCATGAACCGCCGCGCGCCGGGCGACGACCCAGTGGCAGGGGCCGGCGGCGCCGGCAGACCGAGGGGAATCACGCCATGAACGATGCAACCCGACACCCGCTGGACCTGCTGCCTTTCCTGGTCAACGGCACGCTGTCGGCGGCGGAACGCGAGCAGGTGGAACGCCACCTGGCGGCCTGTGCGGCCTGCCGGGAGGAAGCCGGTTTCCTGCGCGCACTCAAAGACGGTGTACGGGCCGCGGAGACGGCCGGCCCCGGCGAACTGGGCTGGCAGCGCCTGCAGCGCGCACTGCGCCAGGACGGCCGGTCGCCGCGCCGCCGCGCACCCGGCTGGATGAAACTGGCGCTGGCTGCCAGCCTCGGCGCGGTGGTGTTGCAGACGGCGTTGTTGCTCGATCGCAGCGGCGACAGGGTCTACCGGCCGGCCGGCGAGCAGACGACGGGTGCTGTGGTACAACTGCGCTTCCGGGCGCAGGCGACGGAGGCGCAGATCCGCGCCCTGCTGCAGGCGGTGGGCGGGCGCATCGTCGACGGGCCGGGAGCGCTGGGGGTCTACCGCGTGCAACTGGCGGTCGATCCCGGCGATACCGGGGCGCTGCGCCGGCGCATCGAATCGCTGCGGGCGCAGGACGCCGTGGTGACCCATGTGGCGCCGGACTGAGGCATGCCGGCGTGCTGCGTTGTGCGGCCTGCTGGCGCTGGCCGCACCGCTGGTGGCGCAGGAAGCGCCGCGCGCGCCCGGGGCCGGACCGGTCCCCGGCGCCGGCGACGGCCGGGCGGCTGCAACGGCGCGGCCGGCGGCGCCGGCGCCCGACCCTGACGGCCGGACGGCGGGTGCGCCCGCCGGTGCGACGCGGGTGGCGCCCGCCTCGGGCAGCCTGCTGGGACGCGAGGCCCCGCCCCCGCTGGCCGGCGTGAAGGCCGGGGGCGGTCCGGTCGACCGCGAGCCGAACGAACTGCTGGTGTTCAGCCCCGACCTCGACAGTGCCGAGCGCTTGCGCCGCGAACTGGCCGGCGCCGGGATCGGCGTGCGCAGCCGGCGCGTGCTCGGCGCCCTGGGGCTGGTGCTGACGCGGCTGCGGCTGCCGCCCGGCACCGATTCCGCGGCGCTGGCGCAGCGGCTGGGCAGCCGTCACCCGCGCAGCCTGGCCGACGTCAACCACCGTTACCGCCTGCAGGCGGCCGACGTGCGCCGCTACGCCCGGCGTCTGACGGCGACCGAGGGTGCGGGGGACACCTGTGGCGCCGGCGGGCACATCGGCCTGGTGGACACCGGCGTGGACGGCAGTCATCCGGCGCTGCGCGGTCAGGCCCTGGTACAGCGTTCGTTCCTGGCCGTCGGCGAGCAGCCGGCGCCGGCCGATCACGGCACGGCGCTGGCCGCGCTGATGATCGGGCGCGCCGATGCCGGCGCGCTGGCGGGCCTGGTGCCGGGCGCGCGGCTGTCGGTGGCGGCCTGCGCGCGCCGGCGCGCGGGCGGCAGCGACATGACGGCGGCCTGTCTCATCGAGGCGCTGGACTGGCTGGCGGGCCGGGACGTGCAGGTCATCAATCTCAGCCTGGCCGGGCCGCGCAACCGGCTGCTGGACGTGGCCGCCGCTCGCCTGACCGCCGCCGGCCGGCTGCTGGTCGCCGCGGCCGGCAACGGCGGTCCCCGGGCGCCGCCCGCCTACCCGGCGGCGCTGCCCGGGGTGCTCGCCGTGACCGCCGTGGACGCCGACCTGCGGGTCTATCGTCTGGCCAACCGCGGCGACTACATCGACCTGGCGGCGCCGGGCGTGGACCTGTGGCTGGCGCGCAGCGGTGGCCGGGCCGCCTTCCACAGCGGCACTTCCTTCGCCGCCCCCTTCGTCACCGCCCTGCTGGTGCGCGGCCTGGCCGCCGGGCAGGCGCCCGGGGCGGCGCGCAGCCGGCTGTTGCGGGACGCCCGCGACCTGGGCGCGCCGGGACCCGATCCCGTCTACGGCCACGGCCTGGCGCGGGCGCTGCGGCGCTGCCCCTGACCGGCTCCGGATCGAGGTGCCGACGGACGCCGGCAAACCCGGTCGCGCGGGCGTGTCGCGGAAAACATGGACCCCGTGGCGGCGGATGGCCGATACTGTGGGCCGGGCGCCCCGCCCGGGCACAAGCGGGAGGACACAGCATGAGCGCAAAGCCGGTCCGGACATGGCTGGTCCGCTGCGCGGCCGGGTTGTTGCTGACGGTGATACAGGCGCACGCCGACTGGCGCGCCGAACTCGCCACCGGCGGCCAGGTCCGTGTGGATCCTGCCACCAACCGCGCGACCGTCACCCGCGGTGGCGTCACCACGCCGCTGTGGGATGGCGTCCACCGCTTGAAGGACGGCAGCGCCATCACCGTGCGCTCGGGCCAGGTGGTGCCCAATGCCGGCATCCTGCGCGAGCGGCATCCGCGACCGCCGGAACGGAAACCGGACGCGGCGCGCGAGTGGGTGGGCCAGCCCATCGTCGGCGCCTCGCCCTGCGAGCGGCTGGTGCGCCGGGTCTGCGGCGGGCACGCCGAGTGCGCCAGGGCGCCGGCCTGTGCGCCGGCCCGCCACCTGCTGGTGGAAGAGCGCCGCGAACGCCGGGAGAGCCCGACGCCGGACCGCATGACCTACAGCAGCGGCCAGTGCCGGCTCGCGGCCGGCGACACGGCGTTCTTTCGCGCCTGTGGTCCCGGCGGGCGTTGAGGAGGGGCCATGATGGGGAAGACGAAGTTCATCGTCGGACTGGCGGCGGGGCTGGCCGCGCTGGCTGCGGCCGGCGCCGCACAGGCCGGCGATGTAAAGATACTTGCCGCCGAGTTCCGCAAGGCCGGCGACGACCGCTGGTCCGTGAACGTGACCCTGAAGCACCATGACACCGGCTGGGATCACTACGCGGACGAGTGGCGGGTGGTCGATGGCCAGGGCCGGGTACTGGGTGACCGGGTGCTCTACCATCCGCACGTCGGGGAGCAGCCCTTCACCCGCGGCCTGGACGCGGTCGAGGTACCGCCGGGCGTCACGACGGTCCATATCGAGGCCCACGACAAGGTCCACGGCTGGTCGCCGCAGCGCCTGACGGTCGATCTTTCCCGCGCCCGCGACGGGCGCGTGCGGGCGGTGGCGGAGTAGACGCGTCCGCGCACCCTGTGGCAGGCTGGCCGCTTCAGGATGCGAGCTCAGGCCAGACACCATGAATACGCCCGTCGAACTGCTGTACTTCTCCGACATCCTCTGCGTCTGGGCCTACGCCGCCCAGATCCGCCTCGACGAACTGCGCCGCCACTTCGGAGACCAGGTGGTCATACGGCACCGGTTCATATCCGTGTTCGGCAACACCGGCCAGCGCATCGGCGAGGCCTGGAAGGACCGCGGCGGTTACGCGGCCTACGCCGAACAGGTGCGCGGGGTCGCCCGGCAGTTCCCCCACGTCACGGTCAGCCCCGATACCTGGACGCGCTGCGTACCCCGCACCTCCATGACCAGCCACCTGTTCGTCAAGGCGCTGCAGCGCCTGGATGTGGAAGGCGAACTGCCGGAGGCCACCGGCGAGGCGGAACACACGGCGGTGGAACAGTTCATCTGGCGCGCCCGCTGCGCCTTCTTCGAACAGGCACAGGACATCGGCAGGCTGCCGGTGCTGTTCGATCTGGCCGGGGAGATGGGCCTGCCGAAGGACCCGGTCAAGGCCTTGCTGGACGACGGCACGGCGCTGGCCGACCTGGCCTGGGACATGGAGCAGAAGGAACTCCACCGTCTGGAGGGCAGTCCTTCCTACGTCCTCAACGAAGGCCGCCAGAAACTCTACGGCAACGTCGGCTACCGCGTGCTCGAGGCCAACATCCGCGAACTCCTCGAGCACCCGGGGGGACAGGCGAGCTGGTGCTGATGCCGGCCGGAGGTGCGTTTCCGACCCGCGGTCAGCGGCCGGCCTGCCGGTTCCGGCCGCGGGGCGTCCTCCACCGGGACGCCCCGCGACACCCTGGACACAGGCACCGCGATACCTCTACAGCTATAATGTACAAGATGAAAAAGCATATATAACATATTGTACTTACACTAAAACTATAGCTAAATAACGGTATCTCAGGAGCCGCCGGTTCCCAATCCACCTGCACTGTCATACAATCCCACGAACCCCCGCGAGCGCATGGAATGACAGACCAGACCACCCCCCCGGATGCACCGCCCCAGCAGGCCGAGATGCCCTTTGCCGTCGTCCAGGGCGAGGCGGTCACCGCGCTCCCGCAGGACCTCTACATCCCCCCGGACGCGCTGGAGGTGTTCCTGGAAGCCTTCGAGGGGCCGCTGGACCTGCTGCTGTACCTGATCAAGCGCCAGAATCTGGATATCCTCGACATCCCCATCGCCGAGATCACGCGCCAGTACATGGACTATATCGGCCTCATGGGCGAGTTGCGCCTGGAGCTGGCGGCCGAGTACCTGGTGATGGCCGCCATGCTGGCCGAGATCAAGTCGCGCATGCTGCTGCCGCGGCCGGTGGAAGAGAACGACGAGGAAGACCCGCGCGCCGAGCTGATCCGGCGCTTGCAGGAATACGAGCGCTTCAAGCAGGCCGCCCAGGACATCGACGACATGCCGCGGGTGGGTCGCGACGTCTTCCCGGTGGAACTGCCGGCGCCCGAGAAGCGGGTGGTGAAGACGCCGCCGCAGGTCACCCTGCAGGAGCTGCTGCTGGCCGCGCGCGACGCCATGATGCGCGCCGAGATGTTCAGCCACCACCATATCCAGCAGGAACCGCTGTCGGTGCGCGAGCGCATGTCGCTGGTGTTGTCGCTGATCGGTACCGACGATTTCACCGACTTCGCGAGTCTGTTCAGCCCGGAAGAGGGGCGCATGGGCGTGGTGGTCACGCTGCTGGCGGTGCTGGAACTGATCAAGGAATCCCTCGTCGAACTCGTGCAGGCCGAGCCCTACGCGCCCATCCATATCCGGGCCGCCGGTGGTGTCACCGAGGGCGCGGCCGCCAACGAATAGTCGGACCAGACACATGAGCGAAAACCGGATCAAGCACATCATCGAGTCCGTCCTGTTCGCGGCCGGCAAGCCGATGTCCATCGACCAGCTGCTGCGCGTATTCCTCGACGCCGAGCAGCCGGCGCGGGACGAGGTCCGCGCCGCCATCGGGGCCCTGCAGGCGGACTACGAGGGCCGCGGCATCGAGCTGGTGCAGGTGGCCAGTGGCTACCGCATCCAGGTGCGTCAGGACATGGAGCCCTGGGTGTCGCGCCTGACCGAGGAAAAGCCGCAGCGTTATTCGCGCGCTCTGCTGGAGACGCTGGCGCTGGTCGCCTATCGCCAGCCCATCACGCGCGGCGAGATCGAGGACATCCGCGGCGTCAGCGTCAGCTCGTCCATCATGAAGACCCTGCTGGAACGCGAGTGGGTGCGTATCGTCGGTCACCGCGACGTGCCCGGCAAGCCGGCCATGTACGGCACGACCCGGCAGTTCCTCGACTATTTCAACCTGAAGAGCCTGGACGAGCTGCCGACGCTGATGGAGCTGCGCGACATCGACAGCATCAATGCGGAACTGGATCTGGGCGCACCGGAAGGGGCCGATGACGGCATACCGGACGAAGGCGGGGCGCCGGCGCCGGCCGACAGCAACGTGGTGAGCATCGACAGCGCGTCGCCGGACGCGCCGGAAACGACGCTGCATTGAACGGGCCGGCCATCGTCGACCACGAGAGGATTTTCCCGTCCCCACCTTACGCTTCGACGTGGGCCGCTGAGTGCCGCGGGGAGCGGCGCGGCGAAACATGAAAACAGTTCCCCGGCATTCTTCGCGATTGAAAAAGGGTTTTCCTTGGTGCGCCTTCGCGCGCCTTTGTGGTTAAATAACCTCCCTCCAACACGGACCCCCATGCCCGAGCGCCTGCAGAAATTCCTCGCCAACGCCGGCTACGGCTCGCGCCGCCAGGTCGAGGCCTGGATCGAGGCCGGCCGCGTCCAGGTCGACGGCCGGCCGGCGGTGCTCGGCCAGCGGGTGTCCGGTGACGAGCGCATCCTCGTCGACGGCCGACCGGTGGACGCGCAGGCCGCGGCGGCGCGCGAGCCCGAGCTCATCGTCTATCACAAGCCGGTGGGCGAGGTCTGCTCGCGCAGCGACCCGGAGGGCCGGCCGACGGTCTACGACAAGCTGCCGCCGCCCGCGCACGGCCGCTGGATCGGCATCGGCCGACTCGATCTCAACACTTCCGGCCTCATCCTGTTCACCAACGACGGCGAGCTGGCCAACCGCCTCATGCACCCGTCGCAAGTCGTCGATCGCGAATACGCCGTGCGGGTGCTCGGCGAAGTGAGCGCCGAGGCCCTGGAGGCGCTGCGGCGGGGCGTGCAGCTCGAGGACGGTCCGGCGCGCTTCACCGACATCCAGGAAGCCGGCGGCCGCGGCGCCAACCACTGGTACCATGTCGTCATCCAGGAGGGCCGCAAGCGCGAGGTCCGGCGCCTGTGGGAATCGCAGGGCGTGCAGGTCAGCCGCCTGATGCGGGTCCGCTATGGACCGATCCTGCTCGACAGGAAGCTGCGTCCCGGCCACTGGCGGCCGCTGGACGCGGGCGACCGCGCGGCCTTGTATCAGGCCGCCGGCCTGCCCAATCCGAAACCCGGATCCAGACCGAAATCGAAACACGCCGTCGGACGGGGCGGTTGCAGCACACCCCACCGGAAACGGCGCCGCAAATGAAAGACCACTACCCGTCGCTGCGCTCACCCCACCCTGCGGTGGGTTACGGAGGATGTCTCGATGAAAGGGGGCTGTGATGGCGGCTGACGTGCAACTCTGGCCGCTCGGGCTCGGCTGGACCATCGTGTCCCTGCTGGCGCTGATGGGATTCCGGCGCCAGGCGCTGATTGCGGCGGCCGGCATGGCGATCGTCAGCTTCGCGGTACTGTCGGTGGCCTTCAGGACTCCATGAGACGGCGCATCCAGGTGGCGGAGGCGCACCTGCGCCGCGCCGACCCGACACTCGGCGAACTCATCGAACGGCACGGCCCCTGCACGCTCATGCAGCGCCCGAAGCCGCACTTCCACAACCTGGTGTGGGCCATCGTCAACCAGCAGTTGTCGGTGAGGGCGGCTGCGACCATCGAGCAGCGCCTGCTGGACTGGTTCGGCGCCGACACCTTCCACCCCGGTCATTTCGCCCGCGTGCGCGACACCAGCCTGCGCCGCTGCGGCCTGTCCGGCAGCAAGATCCGCTACATCCGCGACATCGCCGCCCGGGTACGGCGCGGTGAACTGGATCTGGACGCCCTGCAGCGCCACGACGAGGACGTCATCGCCGAACGCCTCATGCAGATCCCCGGCATCGGCCGCTGGACGGCGGACATGTTCCTGATGTTCTCGCTGGGCAAGCTCGATGTGCTGCCGGTGGGAGACCTGGCGCTGAGAAAGTCCATGCGCCTGCACTACGACCTGCCCGAAGACGCCGGCCACGACGCCTACATCGCGGTGGCCGAAGCCTGGCGGCCCTACCGGACGGTGGCGAGCTGGTATATCTGGGCGGCGGTGGACTAGGGATATTCACCGCCACCGAAGCCCCGGTCAGCGCGTCTCCCACGCCATCGGGTAGAGCAGATCCAGTACCTGGTTGAATGCCGTGGCGCTGGTGCCGATGGCGTCCTGGATGTCAGAGGCGGTGATGCGGGTCAGGGCGAAGGCTTCGTCGCCGGCTTTTTCGATGGCGGCGATGGTGATTTCCTCGGCCTTGAGGTCGGAGTCCAGCAGTGCGCCATAAGGGTCGTAGAAGGGCGAGCCCAGCGGGTCCTTGCTGTCCTGGGCGCAGTGGGTGACGATGTCGCCGATGTGCAGGATGGCGGCCTCCAGGTGAGCATCGTGCGCCTCCTGGGGGCGGTGGTGGTAGCGCACGGTGGCGCACAGGTTGGGTGGCAGGTTCCAGTGCGACAGCAGTGCCTGGCCGACCTCGGTGTGGTCGAAGCCGAGCAGTTCCTCTTCCACCTCGCAGACCTCGCGACCCGAATCGGCCTGGATCTGCAGGGCGCGGCCGGTCTGTTCCGGCAGTTTCATGAACATCAGCAGGCGGCCGACATCGTGCAACAGGCCGGCAGTGAACAGGCGTTCGCTGTGCAGCACGTTGCAGCGCTGCGCCAGGTTGCGCGACACCAGCCCGCAGTAGACGCTGTGCTGCCAGAAAGCGGCCATGTCGACCACGCTGGCGGGGATGTCCTTGAACACTTCGGCGGCGGAGGCGGCCAGGGTCAGGTTGCGCAGCTCGCGGGCACCCACCAGGTTGACGGCGCGGCTGATGGTGTCGATGCGGCGCGGCATGCCGTAGAAGGCGCTGTTGACCAGCTTCAGCAGCCGGGCGGTCAGGGCGGTGTCCTTGCTGACCACTTCGCCGATGTCGGCGGCGGTGGTGTGGGGGGAGTCGGCCATGGCCTGCACCTGCATGCAGACTTCCGGCAGCGACACCAGGGCGACGTTCCTTGCAACCAGCTCTTCCGGAGTCACGGTGTTGTTTTTCCTGCGTAAATCACTGTTCCTGTTGACGGCGTGCCGGTGGCTTTCTTTAGAGTCCCGGCGGGATCAATGGCCCTGGACTGGTCTGGTTTTATAACTTCTTGATATAAATTGCTATTCGGTTAGTATCCGGGGCATCGGAACAGCCAGTGGGGCAGGGTGGGCATGACGGGTACAGGAACGGGCAAGTCGGGCCGGGAAGACAGCCGGCAGGGGCGGCTGGTCGTCGAGGACGGGCGGGTCGGCGCCATGGCGTTCAGCCTGCCGGCCTCGCTGCAGGCGGACGTGGATGCGGTGCTGGCCGACTGGCAGGCCGGCGCCAAGGTGGAGCGGCTGTGGGCGCGCGACGCCAGCCTGTGGACCGGCAACGACGAGGACCGCTGGCTGGACTGGCTGACACTCGTGCCCGAACAGCTCGAGCAGGTCGACGACCTGCAGCGGGAGTTGCAGTTCGTGCGCGGCGAGGGGTTCCGGCATGCCGTGCTGCTGGGCATGGGCGGCTCCAGCCTGGCGCCCGACGTGCTGCGCCACACCTTCGGTGTCGTCGACGGCTACCCCGACTGGCACATCCTCGATTCCACCGACCCCGCCCAGATCCGCGCCGTCGAGGCCGCCATCGACTACGACACCACCCTGTTCCTCGTGTCCAGCAAGTCCGGCAGCACGCTGGAGCCGAACATCCTCAAGGACTATTTCTTCGCCCGCGCCGGCGAGCAGGTGGAAGGGCGTCACCCCGGCAACCAGTTCATGGCCGTGACCGACCCGGGCTCGGCACTGGAGCGGCGCGCCGAGGACGACTACTTCCGCAAGATCTTCCACGGCAAGCCGGAGATCGGCGGGCGCTTCTCGGCGCTGTCGAACTTCGGCATGGTGCCGGCGGTGGCCATGGGGCTCAACGCCGAGCGGCTGCTGGAGCGCGCCAGCTTCATGGTCGATGCCTGCGGCGCCGCGGTGGCGCCGGCGCGCAACCCGGGGGTGGTGCTGGGCGCCATCCTCGCCGCCGCCGCCGGGCGAGGCCGCGACAAGCTGACGCTGGTGGCGTCGCCCGCCATCGCCACGCTCGGCGCCTGGCTGGAGCAACTGGTGGCCGAGTCCACCGGCAAGCAGGGCAAGGGCATCATCCCGGTCGACGGCGAACGCCTGGCGGCGCCGGAGGCCTACGGCGACGACCGCCTGTTCGTCTACCTGCGCCTCGGCGCCGATGCCGATGCGGCGCAGGACGAGGCGGTGGCCGCCCTGGAGGCCGCCGGCCAGGCGCTGGTGCGCATCGACATCGAGGAGCTGTACGACCTCGGCCAGGAGTTCTTCCGCTGGGAGATGGCGACGGCGGTGGCGGGCGCGGTGATGGGCATCAACGCCTTCGACCAGCCCGATGTCGAGGACAGCAAGATCGTCACCCGGCGGCTGACCGACGACTACGAAAAGACCGGCGCGCTGCCGGCCGGAACGCCGCTGGCCAGGGACGGCCTGCTGGCCCTGTACACCGACGACGCCAATGCCGATGTGCTGCGCGAGCAGGCCGGCGGCGACGCTTCCCTGGCCGCGTTGCTGCGCGCCCACCTGGACCGCCTCGGCAGCGGCGACTACTTCGCGCTGCTCGCCTACCTCAACCGCTTAGACCCGGTGCACGAACAGCACCTGCAGGCGATACGCCACGCGGTGCGTGACCGCAGGCGTGTGGCGACCTGTCTCGGCTATGGTCCGCGTTTCCTGCATTCGACCGGCCAGGCCTACAAGGGCGGACCGGACAGCGGGGTGTTCCTGCAGATCACCTGCGATGACGCCACGGACCTGCCCGTGCCCGGCCACGCCTACAGTTTCGGCGTGGTCAAGTCGGCCCAGGCGCTGGGCGACTTCGCCGTACTGGCCGAGCGCGGGCGGCGCGCCCTGCGCGTGCACCTGGCCGCCGACACCGGCGCGGCGCTGGCGGCATTGCGCGCCCTCGTCGAAGCGGGCGGCTGACATGGCACGGCGGGCGCTGACCGGCGTCGCGATCGGCCTGGCGTTGTCATCGGTTTCGGTTGTCGCGGCGCAAGTCCACACCCTGTACAAGTGGATGAACGCGGACGGCGTGGCGGTATTCTCGGAGACGCTTCCCGAGGGTGTCTCCGACTATGAGGTCATCGAAATGGAGACACCGCCGGAGGAGGCGCCGGATGCCGCCGCCCGCGAACGCTCGCTCGAACGCCAGCAGCGCTGGCTGGACGTCAGCCGGGAACTGGAGCGCTCGCGACTGGAACGGGAGAAGGCCGCCGCCGAACAGCGGCGCGAGGACGAGCCGCCGGTGGTGGTGGTTCCGGTGGCGCCACCGCCGGTCTATGTCTATCCCGGCTTCCGCCCCCGCCCGCACCCGCCGCGCCATCCCGGGCCGCGTCCCGAGCCCGAGCCGGAACCGGAACGGCCGCCGGGCAACGCCTTCCACCCGCCGCCGAAGCAATAGCCCCTTTGTCTGCATACCTTTTCCAGGCCCCGCGCCGGCCTGTGTTAAAATCGGGGGGCCGGCCAGGTCCCGGCACAGCGAGGAACCCACGTGGACGAACACAAGATCGAACAGCTGATCGCGGGTGAGTACAGCAGTTGCGGCGCCGGCGAACTCTACGCCCTGCGCGTGCTGGGCGACATGATGGAGCCCGAGTTCGAACACGGTGCCATCATCGTCGTCGACCCGGGCGGCATCATCAAGGACGGCTGCTTCGTGGTCGCCTACCACGACAACGAGTACTATTTCCGCCAGCTGGTGAAAGAGGGCGACCGCTATCTGCTGAAATGCCTCAACCACGCCTACGGGGAAGTGGTGGAGCTCGACGGCATCCAGGCCATCCAGGGCGTGGTGGTGCAGAAGGCCGGCAAGCGGCGCAAGGACAGAAAGCACTACGTCTAAACCCGGCATACCGGGTTGCCGGGTTAACAGGAAGCCCTGGTCAATCCGGCATTCCCGTCATTGCGGACAGACCGTCCAGAGACCTGCTGAACAAGGCTTTGTCAGCGCAGGGCCTGGTAGCCCCCTACAGCATCTCCACCACCCATTTCGCGACCAGGGCCGAGGCCCGGGCGCACTTGTCGCCACGTTCGCGGCCGAAGGCGGCATACTCTTGACGGTTCCACATGTCGTAGGTGCGGCCCGCGAAGCGGACCTGGAGTTCCTCGCAGGTCAGGCCGCCGAATTCTTTCTGGAAGCGTTCCACCAGCTGCCTGCCGGCCTGGAAGTTGGCCATGCCGCGACCGCGGTCCAGCTTGTCGGCGTCCCGGCCCCGCTTGGCGCCCAGCGCCACCAGGCCGCCGGACAGGGCGCCACATACGCCCCGGCCGCTGAGAGCGCTGCCGCCGGAGAGGCCGTGACTGGCCTTGATGGTGTCGTCACTGACGACGCCCAGCGTCTCCTTGACCGCGGTCAGCACGCACTGGGGGCAGCAGCCGTAGCTGAGCTCATATTCGAAGGCCTTGTCGTAGGCGTGTTCCGCCAGGCGGGCCTTGTCGGTATCGGGTTGGTCCTGCTTTGCCATGTGTTTTCGCCCGTTGCGATGGAGGAATGATATATAAGAATACGCTTATATACACTACGCGGATCCGGTCGGCCCGGCAACGGGCCGACGCGCACGAACTGCGGCGGATTTGACCTGGGTCAAAGGGGACGGCGGCGGGCAGACTCAAGTCCTGCCGAGTTGTTCGGGGCGCAGTCGGGGGGTGAAATACTCGATGGCGGTGTCTTCGTCCACCGGTTTCCCGTCGGGGCCGACCAGTTCCTGGTCGTAGTCGCTCCAGCCGCGCAGACCGGTCTTCAGCGAGCGGACCTTCCGGTAGCCCAGTTTCTGCATGACGTCGGCGGCCAGGGCGCTGCGCTTGCCCGAGCGGCAGATGACGACGATGTCGCGGTCGCGGGCTTCCACCAGTTCGGGGACGGTTTCCTCGTATTCGTATTCGCAGGCCGATTCCAGTACGCCGCGCGGCACGTTGATGGAACCGCGGATATGCATGGCCTGGTATTCGTAGGGCTCGCGCACGTCCAGCAGCAGCAGGTCGGTGTTTTCGGTCAGTTCTTCCTCCAGGTCCCAGGGGAAGAGTTCCTCGACGTGTTTCAGGGCTTCGTTGACGAGTTCTTCGAATTTCATGGTGGCAGTTTTTCAGCGGGTCGTGGTGCAGGTGACAGGTTTCGGATCCGTCCCCGGGCGGCGGCCAGCGCAGACGCGCTAGTCGTTGCGCGTCTCCAGCTCGCGGCTGGTGCGCAGGCCCTGTTCGACGGCGATGACGGCGGCCTCGACACGCGAATGCACCCCGAGCTTGCGCAGGATGGCCTTGACATGCAGCTTGACGGTGCCGTCGGAGATGCCCAGGTTGCGGGCGATGACCTTGTTGCTCTGGCCCTCCGCCAGCAGGCCGAGGATCTCGTTCTCGCGCGGTGTCAGCTCGTCGAAGGGCGTGGATTCCTCCACCAGGCTGCCGTCGCCCTGCACGACCTTGGCCAGTACCGGCGCCAGATCCGGCGCCACCACGGTCTTGCCCTTGACGATATCGCGCAGCGCCAGCACCAGTTCGTCGGGTTCCATGTCTTTCAGCAGGTAACCCTGGGCGCCGTTGCGCAGCGACTCCACCAGGTCACGCTCGTCGCTGCTGGTGGTGAGCATGACGATGGGGTTCTCGAAACCCTGTTCGCGCAGCTTCTTGAGTACGCCGATGCCATCGATGTCTGGCATGCGCATGTCCAGCAGCACGATGTCCGGCTTGAGTTCTGCGGCCAGGTCCAGGCCTTCGCGGCCGTCACCCACCGAGGCGACGATCTCGATACTGCGGTGGCCGAGCAGCCCCTCGAGGCCGACCCGGAACAGCGTGTGGTCATCGATGAGCAGGATCCTGAGACTCATGGCTGGGTGTTCTGGCCGGGAATATCGACGGTGACGGTGGTGCGGACGGGTTTTTCCTCTTCTGCAGGCCGCCGGAAACGCAGGGTGACGCGCGTGCCTTCGCCGGGCTCGCTCTCGATGCGCAGCGTACCGCCGATGCGGGCGGCGCGTTCCTGCAGGATCTTCAGGCCCAGGTGCTCACCCGGCGCGCCCGGTTCCGGTTCCTGCATGCCGATGCCGTCGTCTTCGACCAGTACCATGAACTCGTCGCCGGGCAGGGCGCGCAGAATGACGCGCACGGCGTGCGCCCCGCTGTGCTTGCGGATGTTGGCCAGCGCCTCCTGGATGATGCGCAGCACCTGGATCTCCACTTCCGCCGGCAGCACCGCCTTGTTCCATTCCTGCTGCAGGAAGGCGCTGATCCGGGAATTGCGCCGGAACCGCTCCACCGCCTGTTCGACCGCCGGGATCAGGCCGCGCTTGTCGACCGGCGCCCGGAAGTGGGCGATCAGCTCGCGCAGCTCGGTGTAGGCCTCGTCGAGGCTGTTCTCGATGCGTTCCAGTTCCTGCCAGAGGGCCGATTCCTCGCCGCTGTGCAGGGTCTCGTCCAGCACCCGCACCTGGAAGCGCAGGCTGGCCAGGCTCTGCGCCAGCGAGTCGTGCAGCTCGTTGGCCAGCCGCGTGCGTTCTTCCATGATGGACAGCAGGTTGGCCTCTTCGTCGAGGCGCGACTTTTCGATGGCCATGCCGAGATGGTGGCCGATGCTGGTGAGCAGGTTCTTCATGTCCTCGCGCTCGACCAGGCCGTGGTGTTCGGTGAACAGGTTGTAGACGCCCAGTGTCTTGCCGCGGTAGTTGAGCGGCACGGCAATCATTTCGATCTTTTCCTTGCCGAAGAACGGCCGGCCGGCAAACTGGCCGCAGCTGTCCAGGTCGCTGAGTGCGTGCACCTCGCCTTCCTTCGCCACCCGCCCGCACAGGCAGCGGTCCACGGACACCATCTGTTCCTGGCGGACCACTTCCGGCTCCAGACCGCTGGCGGCGATGAGCTGCATCCGGCCGTCGTCGGTGAGCATGCGCACGGTGCCGGCGCGGGCGTCGACCACGTCCTTGAGGGTGTGCAGGAAGCGGGTCAGCAGGTCCTCGAGGTCACGCGCGGCGTTGATGCTGGCGGCCACGTCATAGAGGATCTCCAGCGAGTGGGTCTTTTGCTGGATGCGCTCGGTCTGTTTCTCCACCTGCGACTGCATGTCCAGCGACAGGGATTCCAGCCGCTCGCCGAGGGCATTGATGTCGCGGTACAGCTTGCGGAAGTCGGGCTGCAGCGGCTCGGGCAGGCGCGCGTCCAGACGGCCGTCGCGCATCTGGTTGACCCAGTCGCGCAGTTCCGCCAGCGGCGCCAGCAGGTCGCGCTGGGCGGCGTGGAACACGAAGGTGAGCAGCAGGATGCCGAGTACCAGCAGGATGCCGTTGGCGAGCTGCAGCCAGTTGCTGCTGTCGGAGTCGAAATAGAACCACAGGTTGA
>Ga0256841_1000826_pt1 | contig 29340 bp, 29 predicted proteins | sample 356308metaG_FD_185971 | JGI IMG/M metagenome (GOLD analysis project Ga0256841, IMG submission 185971) | Hydrothermal vent microbial communities from Mid Atlantic Ridge, Atlantic Ocean - 356-308 | ecosystem: Environmental > Aquatic > Marine > Hydrothermal vents | place: Atlantic Ocean: Mid... | reverse complement strand
TCACAAAAGAGCCTAGTCCCGTAGGGACGAAATCTTTGTAGCAAAGAACAACATAACGCATGCAAGCTCCGTGGGAGCGAAACCAACCCGTGCCGTATGAGACAGAAAAAATCAAATATCTGAAAAATACGAGATCAAGGTTAATTTACTTGTACTTTTTTGACGAGGGTGATTTGTTCCTCTTGGGGGGTACGGAGTTTAATTATCAGAACATGAAGGCCGGATCCCTGTAATAACATTGGCAAACTGCTCTTTTGGGAGAATGTATTGGATCGAGCTTCTCCCGTTATTTTTCCGGATACATTATAGGCTGTTATTTGAACCTGGACAGGAGCATTTGCTTGGATGTCGATGGTGCATTTGCCTTTGGAAGGGCTGGGATGCACTGTGGCTATCGTACCTGCCTTGAGCACATCCAAATTAGCGACGATACAGTTCGTAGGAAATTCAGGGCAAAATGTCCGGTACGCTAATGTACAATCCAATATAAAGGGGTTTTTCTTGCCGGATTGATAACGGGCTTTCATATCATTTCTAGCCCATTCTACCGAATCTACAGGATCATCGAGATGCCATTGGCAGAGGGTTTTTCTCTGACCGCTAAAGAAGCTTGCATCTGCTTGAGAGCGGTACATGGTCATAAAGTAAAACATAGCCCTAGCGACATCTCCTTTGACATCTTCTCTTGGTTCGAAGGCACCATCTATGCTCTCGCTGTAATCCTCTTTATTTTTTGTAGGGATAGAACGGACGGCTTTGTCTTTGTAGTACCACCATTGGGTGCGGTTATCATTGATTTCAGCATAGGGGTAATTTGATCGTGCCGAATTGACTCTTGCCATAGCAGGAAAGAGATGGTGCATATCGCTACGCGCATTGCCTTCTCGGGCTCCTTTACTCTGAGGAAAGGTATGTTCGGTATTGATGCCATAGGGGCTATTGTTGCGAATGAGGGTTCCGATGGGGTCCGGGTCGTTTGGCGCAAGGTGGAGTCCATACCGGGTATAAATACCGTAGACGGTGTCGTTTTCATTGTAGATCTCGGTGTACATCTTTAGGCGGGCGTGGTAATAATCCAATACGGTGGAGGGTTTGTAGGAAGTTCTCAGAAGATTGAGTAGTTCGCTGCCTGATTTGTCAGGGAAGATGTCTTCGTGGCCTTGGCCGAATATCGCAGTACTTTGGAAAGTAAGCACGGTGAATGCGATGTAAAGTATGTAGGAGAAGGACTTCATTTATTGGATTGTTTTAAATCGTTGGCACAGTATTTAACGTTGGAGAAAGGCTCCCAATGGATAATTATAAATGACGCTCTGCATGATAGGACGATCGGACGAGCGGACTGCTTTCCACTATCTCAAACCCTCTTTTTAAACCTTCTTCCTTGTACATGGCAAATATATCCGGATGCACATACTCTTCAACTGCAAGATGCATTTTGGTAGGCTGGAGATATTGTCCGATGGTCAGTACATCGCATCCATGAGCGACAAGGTCATCCATGAGTTGGAAGACCTGTTCCTGTTTTTCACCAAGCCCGACCATAAGACCTGATTTTGTTCTTTTGCCGTAAGCTTTTGTTCTTTGGATTTGTTCGAGGCTTCTCTCGTATTTGGCTTGGGGTCTCACCATTCTGTAGAGAGCTTTGACGGTCTCCATATTGTGAGAGACGACCTCTTGGCCAGCGGAGATCATTCTTTCCAAAGCCGTCCAATTACTTCGAGTATCAGGGATGAGGGTTTCGATGGTGACGTGTGGAGTAGTATTTTTGATAGCCCGAACAGTTTGATACCATATTTCAGCCCCTTTGTCCGGTAATTCATCTCTATTGACAGAAGTGAGGACAGCGTGTTTGACGTTCATACGTCGGATGGCTTCGGCGACCTTTTGGGGTTCCTCCAGATCGTATTCTAGCGGTCTTCCCGTCATGACCGCACAGAAATTGCAGGATCTGGTGCATACATTACCCAGTATCATAAAAGTGGCAGTTCCGGCGCCCCAACATTCCCCCATATTAGGGCAGCTACCACTTTCACATATGGTGTGAAGTTGGTATTCATTGACTAGGGAACGGACCCTTTTGTAATTTTCTCCGGTCGGTAATTTTACTTTTAACCAGGCGGGTTTTCTTCTAGGTTTTTGAGAAGATGAAATAACAGGGAGATCTATCATGAATTTACTTTCTTTTGCCGATGTGCAAAGATACGAATAAACTAACGAAGAAGGGGCGATTCTGTTCAGTGACCATGATGGGAATATTTCTAACAAAGAGGTCTCCTTTGGCACCTACTTCCATGTCGAGGACCAATGGCGTATTGCCTCTAAAGGTCAGGTGCAGACTTGCTTGAGCGTGTGCCCCCGGAATTAATTTTGTTTCTTTTATTCCGGTAAAAAAGGGAGCGGCTCTTCTTATTTGAACAGGGTCTAAGAAGACGTCTGCGGTTTCATTAGAGTATTTGATGTAGGTAGATTCAGCACGGTCATCATGCCCTTTTCGAACCGTTAGATAATAGGGCTTAAGCAGACCTAAAGTAATTCCCCATAGGTAGCTAGAGCCTATGCCCACATTGCCGGTGCGAGCTTTTTCAGAATAGTACTTCACTCTTCCTTTGGACGCGCGGAGTACGAGCAGGGTGTTTTGCTTGCCATAGGCGTATACACTTCGACGATTGCCTGCGGGGTCAACAGACCGAGATACTTCCCTCGGATGGCGGATGTTTGCCATTTCATACTGATAAAACGTATTGAGGTAGTATTTTTCAATATTAGACTTACGATATCCTAGGGCTACACCATTGGTATGGATACTCAAGAGTCCTGCCCATTCGCTAAGGCGCAAGATTCCTTTGCGCTCTCGAATCATATCCCGAGCCGTCTTATGTTGCCCACTTACACTGGTATAGGCAAGTAGGAGCACGGTGATGGATAAGAGTATCTTATGCGTCATATATTATGAAAATATCTAATATAACAGATGTAATACACCTCAAATATAGTGTTTTTTTTAGAAAGGTGGGGGGTGCAACGGGTTTGCATTGATGAAATGTATCTTTGTTAAAACGAAGCGAGATTGGCTATTTAGGGTAGATCTGTGTTGTATCTGGCTGACAAGTATGGCAAAATATAGCTTCAATAGAATAAAATGTTTATATTTGTGCCAAACAGTACAATTCAGAGCCTATGTCACGCACACGTTTTTTGCAAATTGTTTTTGACAAACCGATGCAATCGTATGATGTTCCAAAGTTGAGAGCAGCCATCATTGAGAAGACCCAAAGGATGTCGGATTTATTTCACAATCATCTGGGGGATAAGACATTTATCTACCGATATCCGCTTATTCAGTACAAGATAAAAGACCGACGTCCGTGCTTGGTGTGTTTGAAGGAAGCGACGGAGGACATCCATTATCTTTTGCGGGAGAGAGACTTCTGTTTTAATATAAATGGAACCCATTACGATCTTGAGATAGAAGATGTGCGATTGCGGTATGTCAATATTCAGACTTTTGACAAACTGTTTACCTACAATATTCATAATTATATCTCTTTGAATCAAGACAATTTTGAGTTGTATAAAAGGCTGGAATCATTAGTAGAGAAGATCGCTTTTTTGGAAAAAATGCTCTGTAAACACCTTGAGATTTTTATGGAGGAAATGGGAGCAGAAGCGCCCTTTCCTCTAAAATGCCAGATTGTAGTTATCAAAAATGAAAAGTACATCAGGTATAAGAATGTCTTTCATCTCACTTTTTCGCTCAACTTTCGATCGAATCTGGTTATTCCTAATTACGTAGGGATCGGGAAGGGCGTTAGTGTGGGATTTGGGATCATTAAAAAATTGGGAGAGGGAAGGCCTTCCTCAAGGAGAAATAATAAGGAGGATTAGCAGATGGTGTACAAGATGAATAAACTAGGTATGGCGAGCAGAACATTGGGACATAGGAGTATTTGTATGCTCATGTTTGTATTTTTTGCTTTGCAACTGTTGGGACAAAACGAGTCCTACTACAGCGATAGGATTGCCGTAGAGCTGGATGGAAAGCGGGAGGTTAAGGTGAAGGGGGGAAGAGTCGATATATTGACGGAGGATTATGCCATAGAAGTCAAAAAAGCGCCACATTGGAAGCATGCGATAGGTCAAGCCTTGTGGTATGCTCAGCAGACCAACAAAATGCCCGGCATCATCTTGATTATGCAGAACTCAAGGGAGCGAAAGTACGGGATCATGCTCCAATCAACACTCGATTATGCAGGATTGGGGGGAAAGGTAAAGGTGTGGTTTTGGCCGGAGGATTTTGGTGTCGATTTTCAAGAGGCCGAAGTGCAATCCAACTCCTATCGGCAGGCTCTGCTATCCAATGGAGGGTGTGCCTATTGGCTGACACGCTCTTCGGGCATAAGGCATAATAAAACCTGTCGTAACTTCGGCAATACAAACGGACGCTGTGCTACCAAAGACGAAGGAAGAGCCTGCCATTTGTGCGGGGGATGAGGGGGGATTTTTTTAATAACAAAAAAATAGAATATTAAAATGAATAGTATCGAACGACAACGGATAGTAAAATATATATTATGAGTGAAAAAAAATATCTATACGGCGCCAGTATTCAAGGCATCCAAGGGTTTATATTTAAGACCAATAAACTGAAAGAGATTGTGGGTGCAAGTACTCTGGTAGAAGAAATTACCAATGCAGAAAGTACTTTCCCCGAACTAAACCTGCAATCAGGAGAAAAAGTCATGACTGCCGCGGGCAACATCCGATACAAGCTGGATGAGGAAACCTGCAAAAAAGTGGTGTACTTACTCCCAAAGCTTGTGGCCAATTATGCACCTGGCATTACGATTAGTCAGGCAGTAGTGCCCATTTCAGAAGAAGGCAGTGCCGATCGTAATGAGTTAGAAAAAAGGTTAAGAACTCAACGTAATAAACCTGTCATGCCTATAGATATAGGCTATATGGGGCTGGAGAGAGCAAGAAGAACCGGAGGTGTAGGGGTAGAATATAAAGAAGAAGTATTGGATCGTGCAACGCAAAAGAAAATCAAAACTCGAGAGGAAGATACTGTTAATCTCTTTGAAAAAGCAACAGGAACGACTAATATCAAAAAGTCAGAAGTGGCTTTCAATATAGAAGATATAACCAAGGGTGTAAACAACTCCTGGCTCGCCATCATCCATGCTGACGGCAACAGCATAGGCAACAAAATCAGAGATTTGAGTGAAGATCAATTAAAAGACTTTTCTGTTAAATTGGAAGATGCTACAAAGTCTGCTGCTAAAAAGGCTTTTGATGAGGTTGTGCCCAAATTTAACAGTGAATTGAAGAGATATCCCATCCGACCCGTTATTCTAGGGGGGGATGACCTTACGGTCATCATCCGAGCAGATCTTGCTTTTGACTATACTGTGGCTTATTTGAAGGCATTTGAGGAAGCAACAAAAGAAAAGCTTGGTCAACTTACTTCTTTCCAAAACGGACTGACTGCTTGTGCTGGCATCTCCTATATCAAGGATTCATATCCGTTTCATTATGGTGTTAAACTAGCGGAAGACCTAACCAAAGAAGCCAAAAAAATGTCTAAGGAGATCAACAAGGATTTGCCTCCTTCAAGTTTATCATTTTATAAAGTACAATCTTCATTTACAGATGGACTAGAGGCAATGAGACAGCGAACGCATCAAACTATTGATAAATTATACAATTTTAACTATGGACCCTATCTCATCTTAGAAAATAATGGCAAAGCTTGTGTCAATGAACTGAGAGCAGGAATGGAAGTGATTGACAAACATTCTAACGATAAGTCAAAAGGAGTGTCAAAACTCCGACAATGGCTTACAATGTTGCACCAAGACCCTTCAAAAGCAGGGTTTCTGATGGATAGAATTAAAAAGGTTAATTCAGCTCTTTACAATGAACTTAAATTAGAAGATAAGGGCAAGAAGAATATACTCTATGACCTCATACAACTGCATAGCCTAAAATAAAAATGAATAATCAAATAACATAATACTATGACTGTAAAATATAAGATAAAAATGCTCTCTGATTGGCACTGTGGCTCTGGTCTTGACTCTGGAGCAGATGCTGATTTATTGGTGATCAAAGACGAAAATAATTTACCGTATATACCGGGCAAAACCATCAAAGGACTGCTGCGTGATGCACTACTGGATATGTTAGATGTCGGAAAAGTAGAACAGTCTGCTCTTGACACTTTATTTGGTAAAGTAAATGAAGATAAAAGTACGAGTCCAGGTAAGAGTTCATTCTATAATGCAGAATTACCTGCGGTAGAAAAAAACGAAATCGTAATGAACTCACTATCGACTCATTTGTACAGAAATGTGGCTTCTACAAGTATAGATGAAAAAGGTGTAGCCAATCAAGGGTCACTTCGTACCATGGAAGTGTGTATTCCCATGACACTTGAAGGGGAGATCGAATGCCCAGTTGACCAAAAAGATATTTTAGAAAAAGCGATGAAGTGGGTACGTCATCTGGGGAGCAGTCGTAATCGTGGACTGGGAAGATGCCAATGGACAATAACCGCATAAAAAAGAAAATCATGATAATAAAATATTTTAAAGTAAAACTCCTGACTGATATCGTACTCAATGCTGCTCTTAATACAGAGGGCAATATGCAAACCTTGGATTATATACCAGGCAGTAATTTTTTGGGAATAGTTGCAGGCAAATTGTATAAGGAATTGAACGCAGAATTCTCTTACGATATATTTCACTCCGGCAAAGTGTCGTTTGGGGATGCTCTGATTTCCAAGAATAATGCAATGAGCTATGCGATGCCTTTTTCTTTGTTTCAGGACAAATTAAATAACGAAATCACGAAAGATCCTATATGGCTACACCATGCAGAGAAAATCCCTTCTGATATCCAACCCAAACAAGTCCGATCGGGCTATTTCAATACAGACAATAGTTATATCAAAAAGGTCGAGAAAAAATTTTCCCTCAAATCAGCGCATAATCGAAAAGAAAGGCGGTCAGAAGAAGGCAAAATGTTTGGATTTGAATCCATCCGCAAAGGACAAGAATTTATATTTTCTATCACATTTGAAGATGAAAACTATGTAGATCAAGTTGTTGGTGCCCTTATTGGAAACCAAAGGATTGGAAAATCTAAAACGGCTCAATTTGGTAAGGTAGCAATATCTGAGATAGAGAAAACACCGGAAGTATTCAGCTCAAATAATTCCAAGAATAATCTCCTCATCATCTATGCCGAAAGCAATCTTTGTTTTGTCAATGAATGGGGGCAGGCGACGTATCAACCTACAGCAGGGAATTTTGGTGCAAAAGGAACTATCCGGTGGGATCTATCACAGATACGTACACATAGTTATTCTCCCTGGAATGGACAACGAAATACTACTAGTACACAGAGGGATTGTATCCTCAAAGGATCTGTAATTGTGATTGAGACGGATAAAAATGATGTTTCATCACTGCCTCCTCAAGTGGGAGAATATAGACAAGATGGGCTGGGCAGGGTGATCTACAATCCTGACTTTCTACAAGCTGATGCAGAAGGGAAATGGAATATGAAATTGGAGAAATATAAGGAGGAAGAAACATCTTTTGAAAAGTCACCTATAAATACTGCCCTTGGTAAATTGTTGACTAAAAAGAAAGCCGAAATGGATGCCGACCACAAAATCGGAAAAGCGATTTTAAAAGCTATGGAGAAATATAAAGACGATTTCAAAAAAGTCACCCGTAGCCAATGGGGAGTTATTAGACAATATGCTAGTGAGTATAAAAAAGTTGATGAGTTGATGGCGTTCTTATTTGGATCAGATACTCAAGAAGGACTTCTAAATAAAGGAGTCGCCGCTGAAAGGATATGGGACAAAAATGGAAATCGTAATAAACTACAGAAGATATTGATTGATAACAGAGGTTTAGGTACAAGATTCATTGCCAAATTTGCTGCAGAAATGGCTAAAAAATAATATCAAAATGAATAATAAAATGACACATAGATATATAGCTCGAATCATATTAGAAGCCAAGACTCCACTTTTTGTAGGATCAGGTGAGTCATCGTTATTAACGGACGCCTTAGTGCAAAAGGACACCTACGGGTTTCCTATGATTCCTGGGACATCGCTGACGGGAGTGCTGAGACATGCTTTGGAGGATGGTACAAAAAATAATAATGGAATTAGTGATCAATGGAAATCGTTTTTTGGGTATCAAGGTGAACGCAAGGAAGGGCTAGGCTCTCAAGTTCGTATAAGCTCCGCTTACCTCATCTTGAAAGATGGGAAGGTCGCTGATATGGATAATTATAGTGAATTGCAATCAGAGTTTCCTTATTTTGACAATCTACCTTCCCGTCAGCATGTGCGCATCACAGATAAGGGAGTAGCGGACAAGGAAAAACATGGCTTATTTGACAACGAAGTGATCTACAAGGGATGTCGATTTATATTTGAGATTGAACTTAAAGGTACTAGAGCCGATACTGATCAATGGGAAGCATTGCTCAAAAATATTCATAGTCCTATGTTTCGTATAGGGCAAGGAACGCGCAATGGATATGGAAGTTTAGGTGTTTTGAGTTGCAAATCAAAGGTTTTTGATTTGGAAGTAGAAGATGATTTTAATGCCTATTTGAATTATTACCCATCGTTTAATGAAGTCAATGATTCATTAGAGAAATGTGAAATCGTACCGGATTCAACTGACCTTCTTCATTACCGTCTCACCCTAACCCCCGACGACTTTTTTATTTTCAGTAAAGGATCAGGCGATGAAGAAGTAGACAATATGCCCGTCACAGAAAAAATAGTAGAATATACGGACGATGGAACGCTTAAGCTATCCGATATGGACTATACGCTCATTCCCGCCTCTTCCGTCAAAGGGGCCATTGCTCATCGCACTGCCTTTCACTACAACCGCCTCAAGCGGCGCTTTGTCGATGAGCTTGAGCCAAAAATGGGTATGGATGTAGTCCGAGAGCTCTTCACTGGATCGGGCAACAAGGCAGTCAATGACCTTTTTGGATTGGGTGCAGGATTTGAATTTGGGAATGAAGCAAAATCAGAATACGATAGAAATCAATCGAATTATGAAGGCATTGGGGATGCTAGAAGAGGTCACGTGATTATCGATGATCTTTTCTATAAGGATGTAGATAATTCCAAAATATTTAATCATGTCGCGATCGACCGCTTTACCGGTGGAGCGATGGATGGTGCATTATTTAGTGAAAAAGTTTCCCGAAAAGAGGAATTAGTCTTAGATATTTATGTTGAAAAAAATAAATATATGGAGCATGTGGTACCAGCACTGAAAAAAGCTCTTTTCGATATCGCTCATGGACTTTTACCCCTCGGAGGAATGACCACTAAAGGACATGGGATGTTTACCGGAACACTTGAAAAATTTGAAAACGAAAAAACAAAAGTAGATTGCAATGAAGAAAAAAATTGAAATAAAAGACATCCCTGATAACATCCCATTTGAAGGATACGTGTGGATGTCAGACGAAACAAAACCTAAAGTGTTGCAGAATAAACTTTTTGCATGTGATACGATAGGCACAAACCCCTTTGTCATCGAAGGCTTGCTTTGGGACAAAAAAAATAAGGTGTCGTATCATATCACGCACTCAGGTAAATATTACGTGTACCGATACAATTTAACCGACCTGCCATCAGGAGCTCAATTTGAGGAAGTAAACTACCTTCCTCACCAGCTGGATGGGGTGAATATGTGCAAGTTTAAGCAACTCTGGGTACCTGAAAAAGATCCCCTGTGTGAAGATATGCAAGTCCTAGTAATGAAAGCTTTGATTTTTGTAGGCTTTGACTAATGGCTTACGCAAATTTATTTGCGTACGGCAGCTTGTTGCAAATAAATATGCAACGCCATTGTAATATTAAAATTGAACTTTATGTCAGTAATAGTACCATATAACTTTGTACCGCTCAATGAAAGGGTGTGGTTCCCTAAGTGGGCTACACAGCTAAGTCATGACATTCCCTTCAGCGATGGAGTGAGTGGAATCATTTATTATCAAGTGGAAAACAAAACCCCACTTTTTGTTGGAAGTATGAAACAAGAGAATAAGGTGTTGGATTTTTTTTCGGATGCGGATGGAAAGCCTATGATACCTGGATCGGGTATAAGGGGAGTAATTCGCAATATACATGAGATTTTGTCATTTAGCAAACTCGTGACAGATAAAGAAAGAAGACTTTCAATACGCGACACCTATCTTCGGGAATATAAAGATGTTGTAGATTTTAGCACGATCGAAAACCGCATCCGATATGGCTGGCTCCGAAAAGAAAACGGCGCATACCAAATTTGTTTCGTTGATGCACGATCAGTACAAAATAGTAGAGAAGCCAATGTTACTACCGGCGGCGGTCCAGGGACTCAGCCGATACAAAAATACTTTTCTTTTGACACGCCACAGGGTCCTTGGGTGGAAGTTTCTCAAAAAGAAATGCAGCGGTTTGAAATAGCACATAAGCATGTGGATGGTGAGACTTTTAAAAATTACCAAAATACTATCTCCGATGCGAAAAAAGGGCAACCTGCTCCGGTTTTTATCCTCCAACATAATCAAAAGAGATATTTTGGCGTATGCAAATACATGCGCATCCCCTACAACAAAAGTATCGGAGAGAAATTAACCAAAGACCATTTATCCGAAAATCCCGACCTGACAGAATTGATTTTCGGATATACCAACGATGCAGGAAACCTCAAATCCCGTGTACAGTTTTCCAGCCTCAAACTGGAAGGGGAGGCACGGTATGGAGATAAAGTAAAAACCGTTCTCGCAAGCCCAAAACCGAGCTACTACCCTACATATATCGAGCAAGATGGACACCCGCAGAGCACATTGCGTTCCTATAACACAGGACAAATAAGAGGCTTTAAGAGATATCCGATCCATCAAACATTTCATGCCGGGCGGGCTCAACATACTATACCGGATGGAGGTAAGGCAGCTGACAACGAAGATATCCGTGTAAAATTCCGTCCTTTACAAAAGGGGCATACTTTTACGGGTAAAATTGTATTTCACAATCTAAAGTTAGTAGAATTAGGCTCGCTACTCAGTGCACTAACATTTCATGGGCAGGAGGAGTGTTTTCACGCTATAGGTATGGCAAAACCCCTAGGATATGGCAAATGCAATCTCGTTATAGACCAGAAAAAAAGCTATTTCGTCTGGAATAATGATGGAAAAAGGGAAAGCATCAATGTACCTGCCTTTTTAGACGAGTTTGAAGGTATGGTAAAGGAGCAACTATCAGAAGATAGTATGAAAAGACGTTGGTCAGAACTCTTTCTGATGGCGAAGGGGCATGATTTTTTGCCTAACGATAAAACCTATATGACCATCCAGGAGCATCGCATTGCGAAAAAAAATAGAGAATATCTAAAACGCTTTAGTGAAATAATCAATTGAAGTTTCTTGCAATACAAGACCATTAAGATAACGATATAAAACAAATACCATGAATGTAAAATCACCTTACAACTTCGTACCCGCACCAAAAGAGTCAGAAGTATTTAAGCCAGAATGGTCCCATCAAGTTAGCCACGACATCCCTTTCTCCGATGGAGAATCTGGTGAGATCGAAATCAAAATCATTGCCAAAACACCGATCTTTATACGCAATGGACATGCCAAGGATGTCGATGAAACAGAATTTGCTCATTATGTAGATACCGACGGAAATAAGCAATACTTCATCCCAGGCTCATCCCTCAAAGGGATGATCCGCAATGTGCTGGAGATCATGACGAGGAGCAGGATGAGTCAGGTGGGGAATAATCGTTATGCCTTTCGAGACTTGACAAGTAATAGTCTGTATATGAAAACATATAAGTCCAATAATGTACAATGCGGATGGCTGCAACAAGATATTAATGGAAATTGGAAAATATTGGATTGTGGAAGACCCATTTTAATCCATCATGAGGAGGTGGATAAAATATTGTCGAATACTTATAAAAGCGAGTATAAGATTGGGGATAATACATATGAGTTCCACGGATTTCGTAAATTATTTCTAAATGGAGATCATAAAAAATGGGGAAAGTCTGCTAAATGGAAGTATGACTTAGTAAATGATTCTAATAAACTTACTACAAGGTTTACTCTATACACCGTCGAAGATCCCAAAAATCCTCATGCATCTAAAACAAAAGCTAGATATGATAAAAATGGTAGTCCGGGCACTATCGTATTTACCGGACAGTCAAGCAAAAGAAAAGAACCTAAAGGAAATCAAGATTTCAAACCATCCGGTAAAGTTCACGAATTTGTTTTCTTTGATCCATCTGAGGAGAGGAGACTTAATATAAGTGAAAAGATGCAAAAAGATTTCAAATTTATCTATCTGGATCATGATAAAAACAACATATCGCCGGATTGGAAATATTGGAAAAGTAAATTGGTTAAGGGGGGAAGGATTCCGGTTTTTTATACCCCTGACGGTGGAGGTGGAGTGAAGCATTTCGGTCTGGCTTTTATGTATAAGTTGCCGTATAAATACTCTATACATGAAATGGCTCCTTTTAAGGATTATATATTTAAAGAGCCAGACATGGTTGAGACTATTTTTGGATACATAGATGATAAAAGAGGATCTTTAAAAGGCAGAGTGATGGTCGGACATGCAATGTCAAAAAATGCTAAACTGGATTCTCAAAAGAAAGAAATCCTCGCCGGACCCAAAGCATCGTATTTTCCATTTTATTTGGAACAACCAAATCCACAAAATGCATATAAAACCTATCAGGATAATGGTGGAATACTGCGAGGGTTCAAACGGTACCCTACCCAAGACTCTTGCAGGGAAGGAACGTATGATGTTAAGCAATCGAACAATGTAAAGGTCTTTTCAAAATTTAAACCGGTTAAGGCAGGGGCTACATTTGTGGGAAAAATTCGTTTTCACAATCTTCGCAAATCAGAGATTGGAGCACTATTATCAGCACTTACTTTTCATAATTCTGAAAAGGTATTTCATAGCTTTGGAGGGGCTAAATCATTTGGCTATGGAGTAATTAAAATAGAGATAACATCACTTAAGCATCTAAAGTGTAAGAAACTGGAATATTTGAAGGACTTTGAGTTGTTGATGGATCAAAAGTGTACGGGATGGAGGGGACCAGTTAATGAATTACTGTCTATGGCATCAATACCTGATGACGATAGTAGACTTACATACATGCCTTTAGCAGATTTTGTGAAGTTGAAGAATGAAAATAAGTTTTTAAGGCCTCACTCTAATATATTTAAAAAGTGCATCAAAAAGACTCCTCAACTGGTAAGCCAAGATGAGCGCATTGAAATTGAATATAAAAAAGTTGATGAAAATTCTATTGAGGAACTCGAAGGTTTTATAGATAAATATCCAAGTAGTCATAAAGCTGCTGAAGCTAAAAAATTATTGAAAGAGTTGAAGGATAAAAAGGTGAGGGAAGAATATAATAAAGTTGATAAAGGCGATATTGAATCACTTGAAAAATTTATAAGAGAATCTTCCAATAGTCCTTTTACCAATGAAGCTAAAGAATTGTTGGAGAAGTTGAGAAATAAGAAAAAGGAAGGTAAAATAAAAGAAGCTCAAAAGGAGAAATTCGAGACAGAAGGATACACTTTTGATCAGATTAAAAAATGGCCAAATGAAAAGAAAAAGGTAAAAGGGTTTTCCTTTACAGAGAATCAGAAACAAGATATTATTGAAGCAATAAAAGAATGTTTTAATAAAGAAACATCGGATGAAGGAAATAGGCGAAATAAATTCTATAAAAACGGCAAATTGGTTAAGGGTAATAAATTTCCGTGGACTGACATCAAAAAATGGCTTGGCGAAGAAGGAGCAAAAAAGCTATATAAAGAACTAACCGGCGAGAAGGTCTAATGGCTCACGCAAATTGGCTTACGCAAATTCATTTGCGTACTGCAGGATGTTGCAAATAAATTTGCAACGCCATTAGTACGTACTGTGGGTTGTTGCAAATAAATTTGCAAGGCCAGTTACTTAACAAATGAATTTAAAGACAGACCGGTTTTGCCTAAACCTATAGAGGTTAAAGAAAAGAGCAATGATAGGTTTATCTAATGGCTTACGCAAATTGGCTCACGCAAATTGGCTTACGCAAATTCATTTGCGTACTGCAGGATGTTGCAAATAAATTTGCAACGCCAATTAGTGCGTACTGTGGGGTGTTGCAAATAAATTTGCAAGGCCATTAGTGCGTACTGTGGGGTGTTGCAAATAAATTTGCAAGGCCAATTAGTGCGTACTGCAGGATGTTGCAAATAAATTTGCAACGCCAATTAATGCGTGCTTCGGGATGTTGCAAATAAATTTGCAAGGCCAATATTTGCAAGGGCATTAATTTAAGAAAATTATGAAGGTAAAAAGGTTTTACAGACAGCGATTGCCACATATACAGCAAGTTGGTGCTACGTTTTTTGTGACCTTTAGATTGTATGGCAGTATCCCGAAAGTGAAACTATATGAGCTAAAAGAAAAATACACAACTGCAGTCATTACACTCAAAAACATAAAAGATAAAAAGGAAAGAAATCAAAAATTATTCCGGCTTAGGAAAGAATATTTTGCCAATTATGATCGATTGCTTGACAGGATCTCTGCTGGTCCTACGCACCTCAGTGAGGACAGTATATCCGGCATTGTCAAGAAGCAATTACATCGCTTCGACGGAGAATTGTATGACTTGATATGTTATACGATCATGTCCAATCATGTGCATCTACTGATCAGTACAGATGTACAACTAAATGAAGAGATGGTCGATATGAACTTGCTGGAGAACTATGTAAATCTGGATGAAATTCTGAAGAGGATAAAGGGTCCATCAGCAGTATATAGCAATAGAGTACTTGGATTAGAGGGGCAGTTTTGGGATCGAGAGAATTATGATGTATATATCCGAAATGAAAAAATGATGGACAATGTAATCAGTTATATACTGAATAATCCTGTAAAAGCGGGCATCGTGGAGACATGGGAGAAGTATAATGGTTCGTATTATAAGTATGAGGACTAATGGCTTACGCAAATTCATTTGCGTACTGTGGGTTGTTGCAAATAAATTTGCAACGCCAATATTTTCAAGGGCAATGGAACTAAAAGCAGAATAAGTGTGTTATGGATTTAAAATGCCATCATTATGCCTACACTACAAATCAGAAATGTGCCGCAAAAGCTTTATGATGAGCTTAAGCGAAAGGCTATAAAGTCCAGAAGGAGTCTCAATCAAGAAGCTATCGTTATGTTGGAACTTGCGATGGAAGAACATAACGATAACCATAAAAAAATAAAAATGGCAACTATTGACCGGATATTGAGTAGAGGACCAGTAGAAAATATAGATGCCAGTATGGGTATAGATCAAATTAGAAAAGACCGAGATAGTGATTGTCTTGGATGCTAATGCGGCCATACGATTTGTCATCGATGCGGAAGAAAACATCGGCATGGCATTGGCATCTCACGAGGAGGTCATTGCTCCAGCTATATATTATGCGGAGACTTCCAATGCTGTTTTATATTATCTGAAAGCAGGTTTGTTGGATATCCAAAAAATAAAGCCATTGCTCTTAGACTTAAGTCACTTGGTAACCATTTTGGAGCCAGTACAGCCCCATGTAGAGATTATATCATTGGCAAAGTCTAATAATTTGAGCTATTACGATGCCGAGTATCTGATGATGGCGATCCAATACAATGTGAAGCTATTAACCTTGGACAAAAAACTATTTAAAGCAGCAGAAAGTTTAGGTTTCGCTTATCAAATATAAAACAACAATAAAATGCCTCGTTTTTTACAACCATTATTTCAAGATAAAAAGACCTCTCTACTGAGCATTGTGCTGATAGTTATTATGGTGACATTAGGCTGCGGATATTGGGAGCGACTATCATCAAAGCAAGAATTTTTTGATAATCTGTGGGAATGGATAGACCCTATTGCTGGCATTATGTCATTCTTGATCACCCTTGTTATCCTCTACAATCAAGCCTATGAACGCTGGGAAGACAACTTGGAAAAAAGGTTGACTGTGGAGTACAAATACCAAGATAATACGATAGCAATGGTGGAAAATGCTTATCTTGCCGGGGAATCCGATATCCGGCAGTGGGCACAACAATTGGGTAGTCAAATGATGGGAGGACATCTTGATTTTGATATGAATTGGGATGAACCGAAACCTACTATTGACAGAGACGGAAACGATTGGTACAAGTTCTACAAGGTTGAAATGTATCTTACGAGCAATCCTTTTGACGAAAAGGCAAGAGAAGATAAGATCGATTCATTTACAAAAAGACCATTTAAGCATTCTGAGGTTTTTAAAAAGGACGGACAATTGAATTGGCGTAGAAAATCATAACTTATGTGAAAAAATAACACCAACTATTAGCAGATTTTTACTGTACTCAACAAAACGAAAAACCATGCAAGAAAAACTAGCTAAACTTCGGGAAGAGTTTAATGTCAAAGCGGACGACTTTGAACTAGAGTTCAAAAAATTTCATAACGGGGAATTGAAAAAAGCTAAAAGAAGGGGGGCAAGAGATGGACAGGATAATCGACCAACTGCTGATACAGAGCAGGTCCCGGCTGTGGAAAAGGAGTTCTATCATTCCTACTCCACTCAAATGTCAGAGCTTCACATCGACCTGGGGGGCTTTCTGCCAAGAGTACGCGAAGACCATATCGAGTCGCTCCGTAACCATCTAGACGAGCTCAAAAGAACAGGACTTTCTCATCAGATGCAATCTCTCCAAGAAGAATGCCACAAGGAACTGAGCGATGCTGAGGAGGAATACCACAAGAACTTATCCCTGCTCCATGAAGACCCTGCTCTCCGTAGGTTAGAGATGGAATATGATGACTGTGATGATCAGTACGATGAAATGTGTGATAAGTTGGGTAGAAAAAATACGAATGCATCTGAACGAATACCCAAGTGGTTACATGGGGTTATTTTATTATTTATTGGGTTGGCAGAAGTCGCAGCCATTTATGTTTCCTTTCTAAATTTTGAGGAGCCACCCTTGATTACCTGGGTGATGACCATTGGAATAGGACTGGGTTTGGCAGGATTTGGACATCTTAACGGTAAGTTTTTGTCGGAAGGAAGGGAATCCTGGATCAAAATGATAATCGGCGTATTTCTGTTACTTTTAATCGCTGTGGCCATTTATTTCCTTGCTAAATTGAGAATGGAGGGGTTGGACAGTGCAATCAAGATAAAGGATATCGCTCTTCCCCTATTTTGGATATTTAGCATGATTCTTTATTCGATAGCTACAGCTCTTTCTTTTTTAAGCCACGACTCCAATCCCACCTTTGCTCGAATCATTAAGAAAAGAGCTGAGCTAGACGCAGCAGTTAAGGCCAAGGAAAAGTCTATGTATAGTGAGCAGAAAGCACTACATGAAAAGTTGCAGAGTACACAAAAGGCCATCAATATGAAGTATAATCAAGAACAGGAGCAATTAGAAAATCATCAAGACAGTGTAAAATTTTTGCTCAATGATGCGATCACTCTGTACGACGATATGTTGGTGAGTTTACGGAATTTGGAGAAATACGTCTCGGCTGCTTTTAATGAGTGTATCACTACATATCGATCAGAAAATGCCGATCATAGAAGTGAATCGGAACCCAAGTATTGGAATAGCGAAATTAGACCCCTTTCTATGGTTTATAAACATAAAAATCAACTCAATCCTGATCATCCAAATTTAGGCTTATGGCATTACAATCCAAACTGACTCTAGCTGCATTCATCTTTTTAGTGCTAACCGGATGCAGTAATATTGTACCGGAGACCCATTCTGTTCTGGTACTGTATGATGTTACCGGATCTACCCATAGCGCACTGCCGCCTGCGAATAAAGTCGTCGCCGATATCTCCAAAATCTATAATATTTCGGATGATGATGCCATAGAAGATTTCGTTTATGATGGCTTTGATATTGGGATGACTTTTTTTGACGAGCTCTCAGGAGATCGAATCAAACACAAAAGATTTAAGCCGGCGAAAGGAAGCACCGCAACCGTTAATCCAATAAAGAGAAAACGACTTCTCCAAAAGTATTTACAATCGGTGAAGAATATGATTGCTAGGACGCTTCAAAATACCCCTGTGAATAGACAAAAATCCAAGATCTATAGTAAACTATGCAAATCGTTGGGAAAGATTTCAGAGAGTGATGCAGACACCCGACACGTTGTTATCTATACCGATTTACTTGAAAATAGCGAATTGGCCAATTTCTATGATATTGCAACACTAAATCAAGCCGCAGCCGAGCCGGTAGCCTTTGCCAGGAGACATTTTATTTCCTCCTGCGCGCTACCCGATTTGGATGGAGTCATCGTTCATCTTTATCCCTATCGTTCGGCTTCAACCGATACACGGATTAATCTCGCCGAGCGCTTTTGGGTTGCGCTTCTCGAAGATGCCGGCGCAGAAGTAGAAGTGGACCCATGATGAAAATTTCCCATATTAACCTCTCGATTTTTGCCTCTACTACCGTATCAGATCAGCTGTTAGATAGGGTTGCAGATACTTTTTCGGATATACCTCGAATCTCAGTAACAAAGCTCAGAATACGTATTCGATTAGAGGATAATTTTAGCTTTGAGGAAGTTTTTGGTAGTATAGAAAAGATTAGAGCCAATACGAAGATATCTGAAGAAGAGTTTTTAATACTACTTACGGATAAAACCAATGCTAGTAATTGGTTCTCAGCTTTTAACCAAAGCTATCCTAAAAATATTTTTATTCAGACTACGGATTGGGATAATTTTGTCTATCTGGATGAATCATTGGCTGTATCTAGTCAAATAATGAATAACATATTGCAATCCTTTATTTATGAGTCTGTTGAATTAGAGTTAATACATGGTCATCCCATTGGTTGTATCAATGATTTTTGTGGCTGGAAGCCGGATATCCAGTTGAAGATGAAAACAGGAGATATCTGTCCGGAATGTTTGAATGTGCTACAGGCTAAACTTGAGGATATTGTGCTCCGAGATGTCGGGAAATTGTTAAGCAAGATAAGGGATATGATGGTTTTTCATTCAGATAAAAGGAGGCAAAGCTTGCCTGATTTTGAAACAACGATGCATACCCCTTTTGCACTGACAAAAAGGAAGATTAGTACAACTACTGATTCACTGAGAAAAACCCTCTATGCCATTGATCATTTTGATGTTATAACTAAAATTCTTATTTATTATTATCTTGCAAAAGAGTATACTGAAGAAGATCAAAGACAATTTTTGAATCAAAATAGGCTTATTGGGAGAATTCCTTTAGGCCGTTGGGTAGCAGCTCTTGGAATAATTGGTAGAAATGAAGAAGTCTTCCAAAAAATTTACAATATTGCGGATAATGAAAGGATTGTAAATTTGAGAAATAAGCATAGAGGACATGGGTATATAGATTGTTGTGATAGAACATATGACGATACTTTTCTCAACCTCAACAATAGTTTAACTCAAATAGAATCATTATTAATGGATTTGTTCGAGCAATATAAATTGATTAGGATTCTAGCTTTTGAGCGAATAAATAATTATAATTATAAGTTGAAATATAATGAACTGACCGGTAGTAACCTTATGTTGATCGAAAAAACAACAATTACCCAAAACAATCTTAATCCTGTTGTTAATAGAATTTACCTGGCAGATAGGAATTTTAGTGCGATTCATGGTATTTTTCCGTATCTTATTTTCGACCAATGCCCACAATGTAAACATGACCGATTAATGATAAAAGATGGGCAGCAATATGTCGATATTTATAAAGGCCACTTTGTTCAGCTCCAAAACTAAAATGGTATGGCACGTCGCGTCTTCCTTTCTTTTCTCGGTACTAATAACTACATTGAATGTAATTATTATTTGGAGGGCCATCCCGTAATAAGGGTCGATAATACCAAGTACATCCAAGAGGCGCTCATTCGATTGGTTTGCATGGATTTCGATGAAGAGGATCTGCTTGTATTTTTCCTTACAGAAGATGCCAAGGATAGAAACTGGTGCAGCAATGGGCAGTGGAATCCTGAAACCAAAAAGTATGATTTGCCCAATCAAGGACTCAAGGACTGCATCAACCTTCTTAAAACAGATGCCCGCCTCAAAGCACAAGTGCTTACCATAGATATTCCGGAAGGATATTCGGAAGAAGAGATATGGGAGGTTTTTGGAAAAGTGATGAATGTCATCGAAGAGGGGGACCGTATCACACTTGATATTACTCATGCTTTTCGTTCGTTACCGATGCTGTCAATGGTGTTGCTTAATTTTGCTGAAGCTACAAAAAACATTGAGGTCGATGGTGTGTATTATGGGGCATTTGAAAAACTCGGTCCAGCCCCAGTCGTTAAGAAAATACCTATAAAAGCCCGCAATGCACCTATTATCGATTTGAGTAGTTTTGTTAAGCTCCAACAATGGACTTTTGCCGCACGCCAGTTTATGCATACGGGTAATCCGAACACGATGTACGATCTGGTTCAGCAGAATGTTAATCCCGTATTGGAAAAAAGTAAAGGCAAGAATGGAATTGCAAAAACACTTAAAACACTTATTAATAGCTTGCGAATTTTAGCGGCTGATATCTATCTCAATAGAGGAGCCGCAATTATCCAAGGAAAAGAAGCAATAGAAGTCAAAGAGAAGCTTCAGGTTATCCAAAATAAAGAAATTATTCCTGCTTTAGGACCACTACTTACAGGTGTTAAGACAAAAATCGATGGATTTAGAAAAGATGGCCCTATGAATTGGCTTACCGCTGTGGATTGGTGTGTCCTTCATAAACTCTATCCTCAGGCTATCACCCAGCTACAGGAAGGCATAGTCACACATATATGTAAAACCACTCAACTTGATTGTAGGAATAGAGATGTCCGAAATGTTGTGTCAGGAGCTTTTGCTATATCTCAACGGAAGTTTAATGAAACGGAATGGGGGAAGGATAATTTGGAGTGTAAAGAGCTAACTCATATTCTCCTCGAAAACAAAAACGTTCAAGAACTGGCGAAGCCCTTTGACCACCTCAGTAAACTGCGCAATGATGTCAATCATGGTGGCTACGGGCTTGACCCAATAAGAAGTGACAGAATCGTTAAAAAAATTAAAGTGATTTTAAAAGAAGTAGAATCCATCATTTCAATAGAATAGCCGCATGACCACGCTCATCTCTATTATCTCCCGCCAGACCTTGCCCAATGTGCTTTTTATCAAGCAGATGGGACCCTTTGATTCCCATATTTTTATAACGAGTGCACAAATGGAAAGGGAAGGTCGTTCTGATGACATTATAGCCTCTTTGCGACTTTATAATGTGACGCGAGTAGAAATAGAGCCCGAGGACTTACACCAATGCCTCTCCCAACTGCATAGTGAGGACTTCGATCCGGAAAAACACTATGTCCTCCATGTGACCGGCGGAACTAAAATGACCTCCTTTGCGTGCTTGACCCATTTTACTTCTGCTCCATTTAACAATACGGAGGTCTATTATATGCCTATGAGAAAATCCGTCATTCAACGTATTTTGCCCGAGAAAAAAGACTTCCCCTTAAAGGCTAAGGTCAATCTTTATGAATACTTAGCAGCTTATGGGGTCTACATCGAGCAGGAACAAAAAGTAGAAGACCATTCCAATAGAATCCATCAGGCCGTTCAGTTATGGGACCAAGTAAAACAGGGTAGTGTCCCAAGGGAAATTCTTGCCGCTTTGAATAATCGATGTCACTGGAACGATAGGCGTTTTTTGATGGGGGAATGGTTCGAGTTGTGGGTGGCTAGTTATATCCAGCGACACTTCAAGCTCGATCGGTTAGAGCTCTCTTATAACATGCGCTTGACCCGTTCAGAGTTAGATAATAACGAAAATACAGAATATGATGTCGTTTATGTCAAAGACAATAAATTATACATCGTAGAATGCAAGTTTTTTATTAAGGGCAACTTTAATAAGTCCAAGATTAAATCGGACTGGTATAAGCTCGCCGGTTTGAAATTGTTCTTTGGATTGAGTGTGAACCCTTATTTTATAACAGCCAATAAAATCCCCAATAAGCTCATGAGTGGGCTCAAACAAAATATGCCATTATTCAACATTAGAGGCATCGCTGATATTGATGTTTTGAAGCGTGAAGAAGCATTTCATAATTTCTTAAATAAACTTTAATTATGCTGGTTAATCTTTCTAATCATCCCTTTTCCAAATGGTCTGAACTCCAAAGTAATCTGGCTATCGAGACTTTTCGCCAGGTGAAAGACATCCCTTTTCCGCATATCAACCCCAATCATAGCAGGGCTGAAGTGGAAGAACTCGTGACACAATATATTGAGAAGATCCTCGCTCTCAGACCAATGGCAGTACATGTCATGGGTGAGTTTACATTTACTTTTCTCTTGGTCACTGAACTAAAAAAATTAAATATCCCGGCTATAGTAAGCACAACGGAAAGAATAGTTTCCGAAACAGACGGTAAAAAAGTGGTGACCTTTAATTTTGTGAGATTTAGGCACTATTTTTAACGATTGAATATGCAGGAGTTTCTTTACAGTGATCTGAAACGTTGTGCCGAAACCCTGCGCAAACAAAATCGTTTTGAGGAAGCTGCTAAATGGTATTTAAGATTGCTCCATGAATACCCTGATCAATGTGATGTTTGGGTCTATTGGGGGGCAGCAACGAGTTTTGTCAAACTCAAACGCTATCGTGAAGCAATTATGGTATGCACTACCGCTCAGAAAATATATCCGGGCAATATCTATATCTATAATGTATGCAGCTGGGCTGTATTCCATGCTATTATTAAAAAGCTCAATGTTCATTCTCTGCACAAGATTTATAAAGCCGCTAAGTTTATCTTCAAATACTGCCCCGACATCTCACCCGCCAACCCGCGTATGCCTACCTTGCTCGAAGTGATGAAATATGTGGATCAACAACAAATCGCCTACCCAGAATTCCTTGTTCAAGCAGCGGAAAGTGTCGATATTAAGCTGCTTAGTGACCGCCCTACTTCCTTTAAGTCTCATAACAATGTCCTCTCTATCGCCTCTGAACTCGAACAATACCTCTCTTGTATGATTGACCTCTATTTCGATCAAAAAAAATGGGATGCTTGTGTGGAGTATTGCGATAAGGCTTTAACCTCTATTACATCACCGCACTATAATAACCGTATCTGGTGGACGCGTACCAAGGCACTTGCTTTGGTAGAAATGAATGAAGATGATACCGCGATCCGACTCCTATCGGATATTTTACAACAGAAAAAAGAATGGTTTCTATTTGGTGACCTGGCACATGTGTACTACAAGATAGAACAGTATGGTAAATCCTTGGATCTGGCCCTCGAGGCAGTGTTGTCTAACGGAACTCCTAAGATGAAAGTTAACCTATACCTGTTGCTCGCTAAGTGCTTTGAAAAAAATGAAATCTATGCGCCCATCCCGGATACGCTTGCATTGGCAGTATCCATTAGAAAGCACAACCAATGGAATGTTCCCCCTGCTCTCCTTAAAATCAGCCTTCGCTGGCAAGTGTTTGACGTGGCTCCTGAAGATTCGACAGGACTATTAAAACGATGTTTGCCGATATGGAGGCGCTTGTGGTCTGAACGCCAACAGTGGGCTTTCGGTACGATATCTTTCCTCTTTGAACATGGAAATGCCGGATTTATTCTCCGAGATACTTCACGACAGTCCTATTATTTTAAGACGGAAGATTTCAAAGGCCCTCTGAGTAAATTGAAGGCTAATACCCCTGTTCGGTTCTTGCTAAAAGAAGGATTCGATAAGAAAAAAAATATTCCCACTACCGTAGCATTTCATATTATACCACTTTCCGCTACTCCTTCCACTGGAGTGGATCCCATAACAACAAATTAACTTATCCTTTTACCCCAACACCTGCCCAAAATGATGGAGTACAATTTGGTATAATCTCCTTATATTAGAGGCCAGAATTCAAATGACAAATTCAACTTTTTTTTAAATAAACCCACTCTTATGTTACTACTCACCTACATCACTTCAGCCCTTATCATTCTTACAAAATTATTGGATGCCTGGACTACCGTCAGAGGGATCAGATATCCCGAGCAAGAACGCAATCAATTAGTGTCCCGATGGATGAAAAAGTACGGCATCAATACTACTATTTTCATAGTGATGCTTGTCGTTATTCTCATTGTCTCAATTTCCCAATATAGGATAGTTTGTTGTATGCATACCATTTGGGTAATGGTGTCGTATATAATAATAGGATTATTTCTAAGTTATGCGAATTTGGCAGTAGCACATTCCAACTATTTTCAACGACACAATGCATTTACCAGATGGCTTTCCCGACAGAAAAACTATCGATACCCCTAGTGTGTGGAGACGAGCGGCCCACGCTATCCCTCCCCTCCAAACACGAGAAGATAGGGGACGCATCGTCCAATATATACAGAATATTATATTATATAATATTGTATATTCGTATATATATTTTAATAAATATGTGTATATAGATATATTATATATATGTCGATGGGTTAAACGGTGTGCAAGGCTCCATGTGCCGGCTTTCAGTAACGGGGCGAACTTGTAGATATTCCTCTGATGCAGGAGAGCGGGAGGGGATGTCCCCTTTGGATTCATTTGCCCTATTGGAAGAGTCGACATATCCGACCCTACTGGCCTAAAGCCCGGCTTGTTCTTTTGTGTATTTTTTATACAGTGTAGAGACGATGCGGAGCATTTCATCCCTTACCGGTTGGGGGGAGAGGACTTCCAATCCGGTTCCCGCTGCCATAAACCGATGGATGATCTCATAGTTTACGCAGACCTCTATCGTATACCGGATTCTGCCCTTCTCCCTTTCCTCTAACTTCTTTTGGGAGGGATGGATGGGCTTCGTGTCGAGGTATTTGGCTTGTATCTTAGTCGTCTCAAAGGTGATTAACACAGGCGTATTATCCTCCGGGATCGTTACACCGTAGATATGAGCGTACATCTCATCATGAGCAGGTTTATGCGTGGCATCGAAAGGTCGTATAGAATCCCGGATACTGTTGATTCTATCTAGGGAGAGGTTGACGACACGTGTGTTATTGTGATCATACCCTATGACATACCATCGGTTGTTGTATTCCTTTATAAAATATGGAGAGATCGTGATATACAACGGCTCCTCTACAAATGGAAAATAATGCAGGGTGATCGCTTTTGATCTTGAGATGGACATATAGATATCATTCAGCCATCTTTGTCCGGGTGCGTTGGTGCTAGTCTCCAGATATAATTTGGGTTGATAGTTTTCTTCCTTGTTTAAGCAGAGGGCCTCTCTAAGATTAAGCACGGCCTGCTGCAAGTGACTCAATTGATTCTCTTGTGTGAATTGATGTAGAAGCAACAGTGCATCCTTTAGTTGAGGGACGATGGATTTGTTGAACTTGAAGTTGTGTATCGAAAAATTCGGATTGGTATAGTAGTATCCCTTTTCTTGTGAAAATTCGATAGGTGCGATATATCCCAATGCCCCAGAGCGCATATGGTTAATGTCGTAGCGCAAGGTCCTTATTGAGGGCTTTTTGTAGGTCCCGGTATGATCTTCTACTGCTTGTGCACAAGCTTCTCTCAAGCTCTCTAGATTATACGTTCTCGAAGGGTCTCTGAGACATCGATCTATAGTGCTGTAGCGGATTAATGCATGAATACTCATATGGATTGGAGAGTTTGTGTTGGCTTTAAAAAACAAAAATACAGCTTTCCCTTCATAATAGCTCATTTCATTTCAATTTTATTGGTCGGCGCAAGAGTTTTGCACCTTTTCGACTAATATTGCAGTAGGGTAGGGGGCAGGATAGAAAGGGGCTTTACCATTTCATACCATATCCTTCGCATCATAGTGTCACTTGTAATAATATGTAAAGGATAGGGAGGGGCTTTACCATTTCATACCTAATCTTTCAACTTACAGTGTCGCTCACAAAAGAAGTCCCCGTTAGCTTCTTTGGAATAGATATTAAGAACTATGGGGCAGGTATGAAATGGCAGGTCTTCCCGGCACATAGGACAGTTAGAGTTACTGATCGGTCTCTGTGTGAGGAGTTTTGGTATGAAATGGTTGGCCCTCGAATGGATCTTAAATCGCTAATCAAACTATAATAACTATGATGAGAGCATCCTCTTGGTTAAGGCGTCTTCAAAGTCACATTAGGCGTCCTTCTGACTCCGACTTCGAATCCCCAAGAAATATAAAGGAGAGGTATGACCTGTCCTTTTTGTCTGAAGAGATGAGGCAAGTGCGGCCGGAAGACTTATTGGAGAATAGTTGTTTTTATTATAATGCCAAGTACGGTATTGCTCCGGTAGCTCTCACCAATATATGCTTTGAGAAGAATTATATCGATACTCCCTTGGAGCTTGCACCGGATTTTTGGTTAGGACATATGGCTAAGTGTTATACTTGGAAGCCCTCCGCGCACTTCCCCAAAAGAGGCGATAAGAGGTATGTGGATTGTTACAAAAAGCTCGATGTATATTTTAAATACCTGAGTGAATACGGTGGAGCCAGTGCAAGCCTTTTTTACAAAGACCCCCTTCCTCCAGAAAGCGAGCGTTTTTGTCAAGTTGGAGTGATTGGTTCATTGTTACAAAAATATGCCCAATCCGATGAGTACTATTGCTGTTTATACGGTGAATCCGATAAATGGGATTCAGAAGAATAATCACTAAAAGAGTCTGTTATGTTAGTATTTATCAATACCTACGGCACTTCCTTGAGGATGAAAGACGGGCTGCTATCCGTTAAGAAAGATAGCGAGATCCGACGTATTCCCATCGGCAAAATCAAACAACTCTTCATTAGCAAAGGCATCCTCATGAGCTCCGACGTACTCTATGCTTGTCTGGATAACGGCATCGACCTCCTTATCACCGAGCGCAACGGTCGCCCCATCGGCAGAATGTGGAACAATCGCTTCGGATCCATCTCCTCCCTGCGCAAAAAACAACTCCTCTTCAGTAAGTCCGACCGTGTTACCCCTTGGGTGATCGATCAGATAATGAAGAAAACACATCACCAGATCGAACTCCTCCAGTGCCTCAAAGGCCTCGAATGGGCCTACCTCAACGAAATAGATAAGTGCGTCGAAAAACTCCAACGTATCCGAGGCTCCCTCTCCCGTTATGAGCAGGAAAATATCAAGGAGGCCGCCCCCAGAATACGCGCCATCGAAGGACAGATGGCCAAGGTGTATTTCAATTGCGTCAGCCGACACCTGCCGATGGCTTATCGCTTCGACAAGCGCTCCAAACACCCGGCTTACGATATGACCAATGCCATGCTCAACTACGCCTACGGTATCCTCTATAGTCATATCGAATCCGCCCTCATAAAGGCAGGATTGGACCCGTATATCGGCTTTTTTCACCGCGACGAGTACAATCGCCCCGTCCTGACCTACGACGTCATCGAAGTATTTCGCCCCTGGACAGATTGGGTCGTTTTTCACCTCTGTTTCAATGAAGTATTGGACGATACGATGTTCCAGATAGAGCAGGAAGCCTACTGGCTACAAGGAGATTCCAAACGCATCCTCATACAGCACTTTACAGATTTTTTTGAAGAAATCGTGGACTTCGAGGGGAATCGGTATTCTCGCTTTACCCATATTGATAGACTGGCCATCGCGCTCGCTTCCAAGATTAATACCATCCAAGATAATTAATATAGTTATGACTCATAATCTTTTATCATTCGATGAGCGGTATGACCAACTCCTACTTACCTACGGCGAGGATTGTAGGGACGACAAGTTGGTCCTTAGAGACCTGACCTTGGAGAATGTGTATGAAATGGTTAAGTCCGGAAGTCATGGACTCATCGAGCGAACCAGAGTACTCCGGACGGTCCGAAACTTCAGCAAGGAGCGTTACCGGTATATGAAACTCCAACTCCCCTTCTTCTCCGCAAGCCATTTTGAGGCCGGCAAACGTAAAATTACTGCTTTCCTACGGGCGGTCGGATGTATCATGGACGTGGATTGGAAAGACCGATTTGTACAAGAGACCTACCAGGCTGTCACCCGAGACCCGAGGGTCGTATTGGCTTATATCTCTCCCTCAGGGTGTGGATTTAAGACCTTTTTTGTCTTCGAACAACCCATCATCGACCCCAGAGTCTATAAGAGCGTCTATCTGGCCAATATACGAAAATTTGCCCACGAATACGATCTCCTGCAATATGTCGATCTTCGAACGCATGACGTAACCCGCATATCCTTCCTCTGTCACGACCCCCATGTCGTATATCAACCCGAAGCAGTACCGATCCCCTCTGTTCTTGCGACAACACCCCAGGATACTAATCCTGCTCCTGCGTCCAAAGAGGAAATTCCACCTGATATATATCGAAGTATTCTTCAAAAACTAGGAACACGCCCCAAAAGAAAACACCATGAAGTCGCTATCCCGGAAGCCATTCAATCCGTGCTCCCTGTAGTGGAAAAAGAGCTGGCGGAGTTTGATATGCGACTCATCGAACAATCCGGTATCCAGTACGGCGTCAAACTCAAAGTGCAATACGAAGACCAATTCGGATCCGTCAATCTCTATCATGGAAAACAAGGATTTAGCGTCGTTACCTCCCCGAGAAGAGGGACAGACCCCCGGCTTAATAAATATCTGCGACAGATTATACTGAGATGTCTACCCTATGATGAGATAGGATAATAATACCGAGATGAATTACCGTGTTTGTAAATATCATTAGATAACTGCCAATGTCCACCGAAAACAAACCTCCTTTACTACCTGTATTCCGAACCGTCGATAACGTGGTCCGGTTGTCCCAAGGCCATGATATCTCCAAAATGGATATCGATAAAAAAATGAAAAAACTCACCGAATGGCTGAGCATTACTCGACGAAGAAAAACTAAATATATGTTATACATGATCATGTACGATATCGAGAACAATAAGATACGCACCCACATCGCCAAATACTTAATTAAAAAAGGATGTATGCGCATACAGAAGTCCGTATATATCGCCAAAGGTACATCCCGCGAGATGAAGGAAATAAGTCAGATTTTGTATGAAATAAATGCAGCATATGCCAATAATGATAGTATCTTTGTATTGCCGATACCTCAGGAGAAATTTAACAATATGAAGGTAATCGGTAAAAATATGAGCTTTGAAATCATCACAAAACCAAAAAATGTACTCATTTTCTAAAAATAACCATAGCT
>Ga0256841_1000825_pt1 | contig 29354 bp, 19 predicted proteins | sample 356308metaG_FD_185971 | JGI IMG/M metagenome (GOLD analysis project Ga0256841, IMG submission 185971) | Hydrothermal vent microbial communities from Mid Atlantic Ridge, Atlantic Ocean - 356-308 | ecosystem: Environmental > Aquatic > Marine > Hydrothermal vents | place: Atlantic Ocean: Mid... | reverse complement strand
TTTACGGTATCCACTTCAGGCAGCTCAATATCAGGATCTTCGGGCTTGGGCGTAGAGTAAACGGTTGTAAGAGCATAACCCAGCACAACCTCATCCGGAAAATTGATATGGCCTTTTGCAAGAAAAGCCTCAACCTCATGTTCAGCCGTAAGAATAGAAGGCAGGATTGGATAAATAGGTTTTTTAGATGTCTTCATCTTTTCGTCCAGCACATCATAAACATTATAAATCGGAAACAATCCGGGTGTTCCGAATATCACAACCATCCCGTCAATAATATCAAACTTATCGTTAACATAATCAATGATAGTTCCCAGCTGTTCAGCCGTACCGGTTGCCAAAAAATCAATGGGATTAGCTACCGACGATCCGGGAAAAAGCTTGGCTTTTAGTTCTTCAGCATATTTACCTTCAATTGCCGGCACTTCAAACCCACCGGCGGAAAGTGCATCGGTAAGCATAACGGCAGGGCCACCGGCGTGTGTAATGACAGCGATATTTTTACCCTGTAATTCGGGATACATAAACACCGACGCCACCGTCACCAATTGTTCCCTGTTGTAACACCTTACTATTCCGGCTTTACGAAACAGGGCGTCAACGGCTACTTCGGGGCTGGCAAGTGCACCTGTATGTGAAGATGCGGCACGGCTTCCCGCTGCCGAGGTTCCTGCCTTTATTGCTGCAATCTTGCAACCTTTACGAATAAGGGAAGAGGCATGTTTTAACAGAAGGTCGGGTTTTTCGAGACTTTCAATATAGAGCAATATGACCTTTGAATCTCTTTCGGGATCAAAGTTAACATCCATATACTGAATTATATCTTCGACACCCATTTGTGCGGAATTCCCCACGGAAATGACATTTGCAAAGGTCAGCCCCTTTGGAATACCGGCTTCCATAATGAAGCACGCAGTAGCTCCGGAACCTGAAATAAAATCACAACCGTTACGGTCGAGTTTGGGTATCGGCTTGGTAAATACCCCGTGGTACTGTGGCGTGAGAACTCCAATACAGTTCGGGCCTATCAGTGCTCCGTTGTATTTATCAATCTGTTCAACGATTTTCTTTTCAAGAAGTCTTCCCTCTTCACTCGTTTCGCTATATCCGGCAGAAATAATAATAAAAGCTTTGGTATTTTTTTGCTCGGTCAGCAACTTAACTATTTCGAAAGTATATTTTGCTGCAATTGCTATAATCGCCAGGTCAACATCGGGAAGGTCGGCAGGATTTTTATAACTTTTTATTCCCTGCACTTCATCCTCCTTTGGATTTGTAACATACAACGTTCCGTCGTAACCTCCGTCAATAATATTTTTCAGCACCTTACCTCCCGGTTTGTGTGTGTCGTTTGAGCCACCCACAATAACAATACTTTTGGGATAAATTAATTGCTCATTAATCATTACTTATTTTGTTTATAAATTCCTAATCCCGGTATTTATCAAGCCATTCCCCGTTTAAATTAAAGAAACGTCGCTAAACAACCATTATTTTCTTGTGACCGCGAAAGTAGAAATTATTTTCCAACGACAGGGAAATTAGAAAAAGTTTGTTTGAGTTTGCAAACAGCCACAGCCGTCAGGCAAACGACGACCGGATATAGTTTTCAAGTTGGACAAAATGTTCGGAACTGATAGCATAAACAGTTATTTCAACAATAGAAACCGACTTGTCTTCAGAATCAACCGGGCGTATTTTCGGCTCCCTTTTCAGCGATGACCAGGGAGATGTTATAATAGCTACCTTGATGCGTTCCATTAACTCCGGAGAAATGGAAACGCCGGCAATCTCAAGCCTGAAAGTATGGCTTAATACATTTTCGGAAGGATGCGATTTCACAATAATATTCCCCAAAATTTTACTGTAAGGGATATAAACGGTTTCGCCCTTCTCTGTTTCGAGAATAAGGTTCCTGCTCTCAAATCCGGAAATCCTTCCCGAAAATTCACCTGTTTGAACCATCTCGTTTTTCACAAACCTCCCCGAAGCCTTAAAAACGGCACCTGCAATAAAATCGCGCAAGGAAAACCAGGAAACCACAAGAACAAAAAGAGAGAGTATTACGGAAAGTTCCAGAGCAAAAAGCCTGTTGCTTTGCCACAAATACTGTATTGCCCAGATTACATAAACAAACCAGACTGCCATCTCTATAACCGGCAAATAATTCACCAGTACCTTTCTGATTTTCTTTCGCACGGGAATAAAAGGCAGAAACCTGTTTAACAATCTGAAGAGAATAAAAATTATAATGGCAATTAAAAGGAAAAGATAAATCTCCCCTTTCGATAATTCCCAAAAATCAGTTGTCATTGATTTCATATTTATTTAGTTTCTTACAACACACCTTTTGATCTTAAAAACTCAACAACAAACGAATAAACCGCACTATCAATATCATATAACCCGCTATCGCTTCGCCTGATTAATATACCCGCTCTTTCCATATTCTCCAGTTTTTCTTTTAGCTCCCGCAATTTTTTCCCCTTTTTCTCTCCCCCGTTTTCAGGAAATAAAATCCGGGCTAATCTTCCAAATGACATCGCTCGGTGCAATGCAATCTGAGTCAAAATAATATACCAATCCGTATCCATCCTCTCAAACACCTGGATATCAGGATACACAGGCTTATCAATTGCAATATGGTTCTCCTTCACATCCTCAATATTTGCAATCCAGGAATACATCAAATCTCCCACATTACCCTTCGTTAAGGAAAAATATCTTGAGAACAACCTCGCATAGTCCCAATTGCCGGGAATAGGATTTTTCCTGTTGGCAAACCTGAGTTTATAACTTCCCGAATTGTGTCGCACCATAACAGCCTCCTGTAACTCCTCGGCATTCATAGGCTGTAACCGTATCACATTTAAAAAATAGCTGCCGATATCAATTATTCGTGATACAAGATTAAGAGAAAAACTGTTCATCGTGACAATAAACAGGTGTTTTTGACCAAATTTTGATATTAGCCGGATTAATTCATTGACAGCTTCCATACCATTAATACTTCGTTCGGTAAATAGTTCAAAGTCATCAAAAACGATCACGGAATTCTCAGACAACTTACTAAGGATAATATCAGGTGATTCGTCCGTCTCAAAGGTATCGGAAATAATCTTCCTGAAATGTTTCTTATCCGGGTTTCCTTCTATGGGAGGAATTACATAATATGTTTTAGCCTCGTCAAGAAAACGATGAACAATATACTGAACAAAGAAAGTCTTACCCGACCTTCTGTCACCTGTTATCATAATCCCACCCTGGCGACCTTCTTTAAAACGTCTGATTGATTTTTCAGTTTTCTCAAGTTCATATCTCCTTCCAACCCAAAACTCAAAAAGGTTCGACTGGCTGCTAAGAAACAACTGGCGGTAATAAAACGGTATTTTATCACTTTTAGCCGGACTTATTTTCACCGTTTCGACGACATTCAACAGGTCATCCAAATCCGATCCGGCAGAGTTTTCAGAAATGACTTTTCCGGCCTGAATTATACCCGAACTTTGCCTGTACCATATCTGCCCGATAAGATGATTGGCATATTTTTTCACTTTTACAGCAGAATCTCTCAACAGGTTCAGATGCTTTCTCGTCTCTTCGCTCCACACATAATGCTTTAGGTTACTTGTGTTACGGGTAAAAGCAGTAATTGAAAAAACATCTTCAAGTTTTTGCAACTGAGGATAAAAGAGATCATCAACCTGTTTCATAAGGATTTCCGCCTCTTTCTCAATCGTATTCAGCTTGTCAAGTTGCTCGCTAATAAGTTTTGCACCGTCAATATCCGGCTCTTCACCGGCAACATTAAAGGAGAGAGAACTGACAACCTCTTTTAAAATAACATCAAGCTCTCCGACCTTTTCTCCAACAGGTCCCATAGAGTGATAAACAGGCTCAATACATTTTACCTGAACAAGATAGTTAAGAAGCTGTGAAGCCGATATATTAAAAGTCTTAAGATAATCGAACTGCAGGTTTTCAAAATCATAAAACGACTCTTTTTGTATAATCTCAACCGTTTCCGGAAAATTCCTTACGGAAAGCTGGATTTTCCTTCCTGTTTCATTGAGCGAATCGCGAAAAAATACTTGCAGGTTATCACGATTTCCATACTTCTCAATAAATGCAGATAAATCGTCGCTTTTCCATTTCCCCTTTTCATTAAGATTCATTAACACCCGGCGCAGCTCTTTAACACTACTGATAAATTTACTTTCGTAAACATTTTCAAACCTTCGCCACAGGTTTATATATACAGTCCCTATTTTTGATTTGACTGACATCAGCCAGGCTTCAAGATATGCATAACCGTAAAGTAGTGACTGGCTTCTGAGCCAATTATGCGGAAGTATATCCAGTCTGTCACGAATTTCAGCAGCACTCTTTCTTCCCATCCGATTCTTAATATTATTATTTGTATCAGGCTGTACCAGTTTAACACTAACCTCCCGGATAATCTCATAAATATCTTTTTTCAAAGAAGATGACAATGAAGCAAATAGCTCTATGTTACTTCCTTTTATCTTTTCAAAAAGTTCATTTACCTTTTCCCGTTCAGCCCTAACCATATCCAAAGTCAGATTTTGCTCTGACAACTGCATCCCAAAACCGCTAAAGCAATCGGCAACCGAGCGTGTGTATTCACGTGCGGAAGTAATGTTGCGGAATCCGGCAAGACCGAATCCTGTGAACATTCCGAACAAAGCTTTGTAAGCCTTTCCCGGAAAATAAGATTTCACCAGCTTGCGATATTTTATACTGTATTTAACTTTCCCGCCCGCAAAAAGTTTTTTAAACCGCATAAGTAAGTAAAACAGCCTGAAAGCGAAATTCTTACTTTTATAATTTTTAAGAGATTTAACATCAATATCTGTGATCAGTTTGTCGGGAATATCCGACAATATGTCATCCAGCCGGCTCAGGTAAACTTCTATTCCCGATTTAAGAATTTTGCTCTGATGTTTTGATTCGGTATGAATTAGATTTTGCAGATGCTTTCTGTACTTAACAATATAGTTCTGCAATAATTTCAGAATACTGCTGTTATTGACAACCTCATTATTTTTCAGTTTTGTCTCAAGAGCATCAAAGCTTTCATTTGCAAGTTGATTCAGAGATGTCAGAAATCCGGCATACCACTCGGCAGAACTGTTAAGCACATCATCGTCAATCCCCGACAACAATTCATCAAGCTCACTCTTTAGCGATTTGAGAGCTGTTTCAGGCTCAGGATCAACGGGAAAGATTATCTCGGGAACACTTTCTTTTATTTGTGCCTCGAGACTTGCTTTCACATCTACTTTTTCAACAACACCATCTGATCCGTCAAAAGCCGACACATTATATTCCTTAAAAAAGGATGATGCTTTTATTAGTAAAACCGTTCCGACATTTCGACAAAGATTGTTTGTTCTTTCAATAAAATCTTTCTCTCTCCCATTATGAAGTTCAGGGATACCGAGAATCACAAGGTCGGCATCATTCGATTCGGACTCAATAATTTCATAAAACGGACGATTTACAATTTCATTATTTATCACCAGTACTTCACCCCGAATCCTCAAATCGTCAAGCATTGCTTCCGCCTCCTTTTGTATCCTCGACTTTTCATCATTTTTCCTGTTGACAATCAGCAACCTGATCACCGAGTCCCTCCAATTCTCAGACAGCCATATAAACTTAACGAGTGAAAGTGCAAACTTCCCGTTGTTTCCCCTGCCGCGCCACCAAATATCAATTTTTTTTCTTTTTCCGAATCCGAATCTGAAGTCATAATCCATCAATAAGATATTCAAATCAAGCTCGGTAAGTACGTTAATTGTCTTTGGAAACCTGACGGGATTCCGGCTTTGCTTTTCCCAGTTAAAAAGCACCGTATTCGGCTCTATACCGGAAAAACCGTATGTACGTGCAATCATCTCCACACCTTCATAGTAGTCCTTGCACTCCTGCTTACGGGTAAAAACACCTTTGAACTTTCTGCTCTCTTCCGTTTTTAACGACTGTTTGTGTTTTGGAAAAAGGACATTGGCATTTTTATTTTCGATAAGATCAAAATTTGAGAGCATCCCCAACCTGCCCACAAGGTCTTTTCCGAATTCAATCAAATGTGGTTTTGCCTCGGTATTACTGCTAAAAAGCATAATATTGGGCTGCCAGTTCCGCTCTTCCTGCTTTTTATTGTCCATCTCGTGCAATGACGACCGGATTACAGATTGCCAGACACTTCGCCACACATCGCCAAAATCAAGTTCAAGAACTTTCTTTTTCAGGAAAAAATAGATACTGAACATAATGATCAGCGAAAGGATCATTGCAACAGTATCAATTTTAAACATAATGCCGAAACTTGCAATAAAACCGACAATCCCGACCCATTTTGATATTCTGAACGAGGGGCGGAAATCCGAGCTTGCCCAGCGTTCAAGGGCAAAAGCCAAATTGATAAAGCCGTAAGCGGCAATATAAAACATTGATACTATTCCCGCAATCACATCCAGCTCTCCAATCAGAATACCCGCTTCGGCAAGCAGAAAGGTAAAGATAAGAGCATTTCTGGGTTCATTGTTAATACCGAAACCCTTACCTAAAAATGCAGGAGTTATTTTATCTTTTGAAATAGCCTGAATGATTCTTGGTCCTCCGAGAATACCGCCAAGAGCCGAACTCAGTGTGGCACCCCAAATACCGGCAACAACAAACGGCGAATACCAGGCTATCTTCATCAGAAAGTTCGTATCATTCAACAACATATCCCTGTCAACAAAGAGTGCAAACAATATTGCAAGCGATATATATACCACAAACCCTACTGCTATTGCAGCCATCGTACCCACAGGAATGTTCTTCTTCGGGTCTTTCAAATCACCTGACATTGCAACACCGGCCGTAAAACCCGTTACGGCAGGAAAAAAGATTGCAAAGACATACTCCAAAGATTTATCCCCGGCAGGTTTCAAAATTACTGTTGCCGATTGAAAGTCAACATTCATAAAAACACCGGCAAAAACCGATATAAGAGAAAGGACTATGGCTCCAAGAATGATATATTGTGATTTAATCGCAAGAGAAGTGCTGATAAATGCAATTATTACAAGAAGCAACAACACAGCAGAACCGACAATACGATAGCTTTCAACCGACGGCACCAACCCGAGAAAATCGCTTATCTCTTTAATAGACAGAAAATTCTCAGTAAATCCTATTATATATAATGAGATGCTCAATGCTGTCCCGATAAAAATAGTGATTCCGATGGAACCACCCATAGGCAGACCGAGACTCCTTGATAAAATATAATAGATACCGCCTGTCCGTATTTTTTTATCCGTCGCAATCGAAGATATACTCAATCCCGTAGTCAAAGAAATAACATGAGCCAAAACAATAATTCCTATGGCTGCAATAAGACCCGCCTGACCGACTACCCAGCCAAGACGCAAAAACATTATAACACCAAGAATAGTGAGGATTGAAGGTGTAAAAACACCTGAAAAAGTTCCGAATTTTTTTTGCGCCGGCATATAACCTACATATTTTTAATATGTTACAACAAATTAATCTCCGATGTATATTTAAAAATAGTCAGTAAAGATAATATTTTTGGTTTAAATCAAAAATTTAATATTAAAATAAAATCTTGAAAGGACTAAAAAGTCACCGTTCTATTTCGCCATATATATCCACCAGTCTGACAGCCTCAACAGCTTCCTTAACATCATGAACGCGCAGTATGTTTGCTCCGTTCAGCAAGGCTACCGTATTAAGAACCGTTGTTCCGTTTAGTGCTTCGGAGGGTGAAATATTCAAGACTTTATTTATCATTGACTTACGCGATATTCCGACAAGAACCGGAAATCCCAAATCTTTAAATATTGAAATATCTTTAAGAAGCTCGTAATTGTTTTTGAGTGTTTTCCCGAAACCGAACCCCGGATCCAAAATGACATTACTTGTAACGCCGACATTTTTCAACTTCCGCAACTGATTTTTAAAAAAGTATTTAACCTCCTGAACCACATCAACATATTGCGGATTATCCTGCATATTACGGGGTGTGCCTTTTATGTGCATCAATACATAAGGCACGTTCAAATCCGCAATTGTCGTGAACATATCATCATCAAATGTTCCTCCGGAAATATCATTAATAATATGAGCTCCATTTTCAATGGCAATTCGTGCAACATTGCTCCGGAAGGTGTCAACGGAAAAAATTGCCTCGGGAAATTTATCAATCAGCAGGCGCAAAGCCGGTATCAGGCGGTTCAACTCCTCCTCTTCCGTTATCTCATCTGCTCCCGGACGACTTGAAAATGCTCCGACATCAATAATTGCAGCACCCTCATTTAACATTTTATCCGTCTGAAATAATATGGCATCTTTTCCCGAGTATTTTCCTCCGTCAAAAAAAGAATCCGGGGTAATATTCAGGATACCCATAACCACAGGAGACGAGAGGTCTATAGACCGTTTTTTTACATTTAATAAAAATGATGTACTTTTATCCATCTAAAATAACAAACTTCATTTAAGTTTGCAAAAGTATATTAATTCAACTTAACGTGGAATATTTACGTCATTTTAAAATCGGCAAAGCAAGGATTGTCAACATTCTTATATTGACGGCCATTGTCTATAATATGTTTAACATTCATTACTGGACACATAAAAACAGGGTGATTTATAATGATGTGATCTCCTATTATGCTTACCTTCCGGCAACAGTTATATACCACGATTTGAGTCTGGATTTTACACGTGACAGTTCCGATTATTTTGCAGATAAATTCTGGCCGCTGAAAACACCCGAAGGACGAAATGTTATAAAAATGTCAATGGGCCTTTCATTTTTGTATGCACCGTTTTTTGTTGCGGGGCATGTTATGGCAAAACTCACAGATTATCCTGCCGACGGTTTTTCGTTGCCTTACAAGATGCTTTTAAATCTCAGTGCTGTATTTTATCTTGCTTTGGGGCTCTTTTTTCTCAGAAAAGTACTTGAGAAATATTTCAATCAAAAGGTTGTCATTATAACTTTGGTAGCAACGGTTTTGGGCACAAATCTTTATTTTTACTCGGCTGTTGAGTCAACAATGCCTCACGTTTATCTGTTTTCCCTATTCTCTGCATTCCTTTATCTGACAATAAAATGGTACGAGAATCCTGATATGGAAAAAGCTATTATTATCGGACTGCTCGGCGGATTAATAACTTTGATCAGGCCCACCGATATCTTACTGGCTGTCTTCTTTTTTCTTTGGAATGTGAAATCGGGCAGGGAGCTGAAGCAGCGTTTTATGTTTTATGTAAAGAACCCCCGTTTTAAAATAGCTATGGCTCTTTCCTTTTTCGTTATCTGGATACCGCAATTTGTTTACTGGAAATATGCTACCGGACACTGGATTTACTATTCGTATAATGATGAAGGATTTAATTTTTTACACCCGCATATTATTGACGGGCTCTTCAGCTATCGAAAAGGGTGGTTGGTTTATACACCTGTAATGATTCTTGCAATTTCAGGACTTGCAATTTCATTCAAAAAATTTAAAACCGTTTTTTATCCCACATTAGTTTTTCTTGTTTTAAATATTTACATCATAACATCCTGGTGGTGTTGGTGGTATGGCGGCAGCTATGGTAATCGCCCCTTTATTGACTCCTACCCTCTTATGGCACTCTCTTTGGCTGTTTTTATTAATTGGGTATTGCTACGGAAAAAGTTAATCGGAATTGCTGCGCAAATAGTTATTGTACTCCTTATTTTGCTTAACATTTTCCAAACCTGGCAGTATTACGGAGGTGATATTCATCACGATGCAATGACAAAGAAAGCATACTGGAAGCTCTTTCTCAATCCTTTTCCCGACGACACCTACAAACAATTTCTGGACCATCCGGATTACGGCAAACCGGATTAATTGTAAATCATTTAAACTCTATTGTCAATCTTTTATATATTTTTGCAGTTTTGTCAACTTAGAATTTTTATCAGGATTATGAAGTTATAAAAAGTTGTTTAAAGTTAGTTTACGAAAAATGGATCTAATGCTCAATTAATCGCAAATGGAAAAAACATTACAACAATTTGAAAAGATAATCGCGATGTGCCGGGAAGTCTTTTTAAACAAGATGAAAGATTATGGCAGTGCCTGGCGTATTTTACGCCCCTCTTCACTTACCGATCAGATATATATTAAGGCAAACCGGATCAGAAGCATTCAGGAAAAGGGAGTGAGTAAAGTTAACGAGGGTATCAAACCCGAATTTATAGGTATTGTCAACTATTCGGTTATGGCGCTGATACAGCTTGAACTTGGCTCTTCCGAAGAAATCACAATGGATCCGGAAAAAGCTGTTTCGCTGTACGATAAATATATTAATGGGGCAATGTCGTTAATGACCGACAAAAACCATGATTACGGTGAAGCCTGGAGAAACATGAGGATAAGCTCTCTAACAGACATTATACTGATGAAGCTTCTGAGAATAAAACAAATAGAGGACAATGACGGGAAGACCTTCGTTTCGGAAGGCCTTGATGCCAATTATAACGATATTATCAATTATGCCGTTTTTGCTCTTATTCAACTTGAAGAAAGCTCCAATCCCGAATTTTAGATGCCGATGATGACAACAAAATCAAAATCCGCGTTAACCTGGATATTTATTTTCACCGTTCTGTTTTCAGGGTATCTGATACGCAGGATTATTGATTTCAACTCATTATTTATCACATTACTTATAGCTGAAATTGTTGTTGCGGCATTCATAAACTGGAGATTTAATCCGCTGCAGGTAGGAGTAGTAAGATCAATTCTCGGATTATTGTTTATGTTTTCCGGTTTTGTAAAAGGTGTTGATCCCATTGGAACACAATATCGCATTTCAGATTACTTTATAGCCTTCGGTACCGAATGGGCAATACCATATTCACTGCCTTTGGCTGTCATCCTGAATGCATCCGAGTTCGTGCTAGGAGCTATGCTGCTGTTCAATATTAAGCTGAAGGTCACTTCCTGGTTAGTGATGATTATGATGACTGTTTTTACTGTCACAACGCTAAACGATGCCATTTACAATCCCGTACCCGATTGCGGCTGCTTTGGCGATGCTCTGATATTAACCAACTGGCAGACATTTTATAAGAACCTGGTTATTGATGCCTTGTTAATGATAGTCTTTTTCTCAAGATTCAGAATCCGCTTCAGCTTTGATACAAAGGTTGAATATGCCCTGATTGTCTCATTTATTCTCGGATTTGTTTGGTTTGAGATATTCAATATTCAGCATTTGCCTGTCATAGATTTCAGAGAGTGGAAAGTTGGAAATAAAATGATTATCGAGGAAAAGAAACCGTTGCAATATTATTTGACCTATAAAAATAAAGATACCGGTGAAATACGGGAATATCTCTCACCCGACTATCCTTACGACGATTCCGTATGGATGTCGAAGTGGGAATTTGTAAAACAGAGAGTGGTTGATCCGAATCCGAAAGTAAGCGACTTAGCTATTGAAGATGAAGCAGGAAATGATGTGACCAATGATATTATTGCCAATCCCGACTTTCAGTTTATGCTGGTTTCATACGATATCAATCGAATGAACATAAAAAAGATGGAGGATATTAAAAAATTCCTGTCAAAATGTAATGAAGACGGATATTCATTTGTATTACTGACAAGCAGTATTCCCGAAGAGGTTCACAGTTTTCTTAATAAATACAATCTCGACATTGATTATTATTTTGCCGATGACGTTTCCCTTGAAGCAATGGTACGAGCAAATCCCGGATTAGTCTTGTTAAAAAATGGCGTTGTACTCGGCAAATGGCATTATAATGATTTTCCGGATTTTGAGGATTTCAAACATAAGTTTGTTGATAATTAATTTATTTTTTCAAATATAACTTTTTTCAAATTAGTACTTTTGACAACCGAATAACAAGATAAAAATCAGATTATGAGAACACAAATAGTAGCGGGCAACTGGAAGATGAACAAAACATTTCAGGAAGCCGACGACCTTATAAACGATATTGTTGAGTTTATTAACAATAATGACATTGGAAATACGGAAGTGATAATTTGTCCTCCGGCAGTCTATCTTGAACTTGCATCCGATTCGGCAAGTGAGACAGACCTTTTTGTTGGTGCCCAAAATGTAAGCGAACATGAATCCGGAGCATATACCGGTGAGATATCGGCAGCCATGCTTGAGTCAATGAAAATTGATTACTGCATCATAGGCCATTCCGAAAGGAGAAAGTATTTTCACGAAACAAACGAAGTTCTTGCAGAAAAAATTAACAGGGCTATTGAGCATAGTCTCAGACCTGTTTTCTGTTGTGGTGAACTGCTTCCCGAAAGAGAGGCAGGAAAACATTTTGACATTGTCAAGACTCAACTTACAGAGTCGCTGTTTCATCTGAAAGAGGATGATTTTGAGGATGTTGTAATTGCCTATGAACCGGTTTGGGCAATAGGAACAGGTGTGACAGCCACATCCGACCAGGCGCAGGAAATGCACGCATATATTAGGTCGTTGATAAAGGAAAGGTATAATGAAGATGCTGCTGAAAACACAACAATCCTTTACGGAGGAAGCTGCAATCCGAAAAATGCCAAAGAGCTGTTTGCAAACAAAGATGTTGACGGCGGACTGATTGGCGGAGCATCATTAGTAGCGGAAGATTTTATCAAAATTATTAAATCATTTTAGTCTTAAAGAAATCTGCAAACTCCGAATCATGGATTACACTGAGGTAACTTTCAAAATCGAATCCAGTTATCCGTTAACGGATATACTGATTGCGGAATTATCGGAAATCGGTTTCGAGAGTTTTGAAGAAGGTAAAGATTTCTTAAAAGCTTTTATACCGGCAAAAACCTATGATAATGAGCGACTAAAGTCAATCCGGATTATTGAGAAAGAGAAAAACGGCATTTCATTCACAGAAAAATTAATTAAAGAACAAAACTGGAATGAAGTTTGGGAAAGCAACTTCCAGCCTGTAACAATTGGGAATGATGTTTATGTCAGGGCACCATTTCACAAAAAAGCAGAGGACGTAAAATATGAAATAATAATTGAGCCTAAAATGTCATTTGGAACAGCACATCACGACACCACATCTCTTATGATTGAGCAGATGCTTGATGAGAAAATAGAGAACAAATCGGTTCTTGATATGGGATGTGGTACCGGAATTTTATCAATATTAGCCGAAATACTTGGTGCTTCAAATGTTGTTGCAATTGATAATGATGAATGGGCTTATAATAATGCACTTGAAAACCGCCGGAAAAATAAATGTAAGAAAATTGACGTTAGATTAGGCGACAGTAGTGCGTTAAAAGATGAAATGTTCGATGTTATCCTTGCAAATATCAACAGAAATGTTCTTCTGAAAGATATGCAGGTGTATCACGATCATTTAAATGATAACGGCATCCTGCTTTTAAGTGGTTTTTTAATCGAAGATGTGGAATTGTTAAAAGATGAAGCTAAAAAAATAGGTTTGATTTTCAGCAGTATGATGATGAAGGATGATTGGATTGCCCTGAGATTTTCTAAAGACAGCATCATTGAAAAATGAAGAATTATCGTACAATTATAATTATATTTACACTTCTGCTATTTTCACCGGCAGTTATCTCCCAACGGTTTACTCATTTTTCCGAGGACTCCCAGACCTTTCTTAAAGAACTTGACTCATTTTTCGGAACTGTTAGCCATAAAGGTAACAAAAAGAAATGTGAGGCTCTTATGGAAAAGTTTACCGAATACTGGAACACGGGAACATACAACAAAGAGTTTAAGGACAGCATTAAAGTTGTAAGCAACCTTCTGCTAAAGCGCAGGTTACGGCCATACCCCCATTTTTATAATTTCCTGTCAAGTATGAACGGGATTATGGATTCCGATCATCCTACGGATAGTTATAAGGCTTGGTATAAAAGCCTTGTTATTCTCGCCAATGATAAAAGGAGCATAAAGCATATTACCACTTTTCTTGAAGTTAGTAATAATTTGATAAACAACTTAATCATATACAAATCAAGAGGAGTTACCTGGAAAACGGACTCCTATGATTTCATATTCAAACAAGATTCGGTTCCCGAAGTGGATTTCTCAACCTTTACGCTTAAATGTTATGCTAATAAGGATAGTTCTGTAATCTACAATACAAAGGGAACTTATTTTCCTCTGCAAAACAAATGGTTTGGCGTTAACGGAAAAATAAACTGGACACGTTCGGGCTTTGACGAAGATACCGTTTATGCCATTTTGGGGAAATATGAAATATATATGGGATTTTCACGGTTTCATGCCGACTCAGTTACGTTTTATCATAAAAAATACTGGAAAAGCCCATTACTTGGCAGCCTGGAAGAAAAAGTATTATCAAATGTTACACCTGAAAAGGCAACATACCCCCGGTTCAGTTCTTATCTTAAAAGAGTACCTATAAAATCCGTGTTTAAAAATATTGATTATGTGGGTGGTATTGAGATGCAGGGCAGTAAACTAATAGGTTCGGGTGATAAATATAATGACGCTATTCTCACAATTAAGAAAGGGAAGAAAGATTTTATTGTAATACGTTCAAAAAACTTTGTCATCAGACCACACCGGATATCTTCCATACTCTCCTCTGTTGCAATCAGATACAAAGAGGACTCCATCTATCATGCAGACATACAGATGAATTATGTGGATGGAAATAAAGAGCTTGCCCTCGTCCGATCGGGTGAAGGATTATCCAAAAGTCCGTTTTACGACTCATTTCATAACCTTGACATTTATACTGAAGCCGTTTACTGGAATATGAAAGACAGCATAATGGATTTCAGGGCAGTTAAAGGGGCAACAGGCTTGTCACGTGCGGTTTTTGAATCAAGCAATTTCTTCTCGGCGGGAAGATACGAAAAATTGCAGGGTATTGACAGAATCAATCCCCTCAATGCCATTCAGGAGTATTGTCAAAAAAACAACACCAATGAATTATACCTTAAAGACTTATCTTTATATATGAAAATTCCTCAGGAACAATTGATAGGAATGCTCGTAAACCTTTCAAACAAGGGTTTCGTAATATACAATCCTTCGGATAAAAAAGCCGTTGTAAAAGATAAACTGTTTGACTACATAAAAGCTATTGCCAAAAAAATTGATTACGATGTTATTCAATTCAATTCGGAGACATACAACCTGAAGAATGCAGCCCTCGAACTCGACAGCTTTGCTTTACGGCTTTACGGTGTTCCTTTCGTTTTTCTCAGCGATTCTCAAAATGTGTTTATATACCCCGATAACCGGCAACTGTTAGTCAAGCAGGGTATGGACTTTGAATTTACAGGGAGAGTTCACGCCGGACTTTTCGACTTCTTTGCAAACCAATGCGAATTTAACTATAGCCAATTTAAGCTTGACATGCCTTCAATAGATTCTATGAGGTTTATGGTTCAAAGCTTTGAGCCGGATGAATACGGCAAACATCCGCTGGTTGCAATAAAAAGTGTTGTTGCCGACTTGGGAGGAGACCTGATTATTGATGATGCCAATAATAAGTCAGGCCTCAAAAACTTTCCCCAATACCCTTTGTTTCACAGCACAAAGGACTCGTATGTTTATTATGACAAGCCTGAAATATTTAACGGGATTTACGATAGAGAGAAATTTTTCTTTTATCTATATCCTTTTGACATTGACAGTCTTGACAATTTTAAAACCGAGATGCTTGAATTTAAGGGCTACCTTGCCTCGGCAGGGATATTTCCCGATATGGAACAAACACTTAAAGTACAGGAAGACTACTCTCTCGGATTTAAGGCTAAAACACCTCCGGAAGGCTTGGCTGCTTATGAAAAAGGTACATTCTTTTCCGATTTGCAGCTTAGCAATAAAGGATTACGCGGCAACGGGTCGCTTCAATATTTAACCTCTACGTCCTGGTCTGATGATTTTATTTTCTTCCCCGATTCTTGTAATGCAAATGCCAAGAATTTCGTTGTTAACGAGCAGTTAACTCCCATTGAATACCCTGCTGTCAAAGGCATAGATGTCTCCATACACTGGGTTCCGTATAAAGATTTTATGGTTGCAACACCCAATGAAATTCCAATGGATATGTTTGGCGGTCAATCAAAGCTTTACGGTTCATTTATTCTGACTCCCGAACAATCAATGGGTAACGGGAAAATCAGTTTTGAGAATGCGGAAATGCAATCCGAGCTATACAAATTTAAACAGCACGAAATTTTTGCCGATACTGCCGACTTTAGTCTCACATCCCGAGAGTTTAATACGTCTGCATTTACAACTCACAACTACAATTCGCATATTGACTTCAATGAAAGAAACGGAAGTTTCGTATCAAATGGCGGTTTGTCACTTGTTGAATTCCCTGTTAATATGTATGTTTGTCTGATTGATGAATTTACCTGGTTTATGGACTCATACGAAATTGCAATGGGTAGTGCGGAGAAAGAAGCCGAAATGGCTAAGTACAATGATATGAGCATACGCAAACTGATTGATGTCCCTCTTGTGGGATCTGAGTTTATTTCAACCCATCCGGATCAGGATTCGCTCAGATTTACTTCCACAATTGCTACATATAGCTTAAAAGATTACATCATTAAAGCTGAAGATGTTAAATATATCAAAGTAGCCGATGCGGCAATATTCCCTTCCGACAGGAAGGTAACCATTATGAGAGATGCCCGGATCAACACATTCTCGAACGTAAAAATACTGGCAAACACTGTCACGCGTTATCACGAAATATATAATGGAGAAATAACTATCAAAGGGAAAAACAGTTATTCCGGCACCGGAAATTATGATTATGTTGATGAAACGGGATACAGACAACAAATCTTCCTGAAAGAGATTGGAGTTGATCAAACATATCAGACAATTGGTAAGGGTTCCGTTTCCGATTCTACAGGATTTTCCATTAGTAACGATTTCGACTTTTCCGGCAATGTCAAATTAATGGCAAACAATCAATTTTTGAACTTCGACGGCGGATTCAGAATCAGACATACATGTAGTGCCGGAGAGCGAAGTTGGGTTAAATTTAATTCCGATATAAACCCAAAAGATATCTATATTGAAATTTCCGATGAGCTCACCAATATGGACGGCGATAAATTGGAGGCGGCTTTATTGTTCTCTCCGGAGATTAACAGATTCTACTCGGGTTTCCTTCAACCGAAACGCAGTAAATCGGATCAGGTTATAATTTCCGCAAGCGGCTATATCAGGTTTGACAAAAAGAAAGAGGCTTATATCATTGGTAGCAGGAAGAAACTAAAAGGAAACACACTTGCCGGAAATCAGCTTATGCTTGAACGGAAGCAATGCGTTCTTACCGCTGAAGGAACATTGAATCTTGGTGTTGACCTGGGTATGGTGAATCTGAAAACTTACGGAACAGTTGTACAATATATTATTCCCGATTCAACGACCTTTGATGTTGTGATGGCTTTGGACTTCCCATTCGATAAAAAAGCAATGGATATGCTGGTGGATAATACTACCGGAAAAAATTTACAGGGAGTAAATGTTAGAAGACCGGTCTTCCTGAAAGCTCTTACGGATATGCTCGGGGAAAAGGAAGCCGACAGGATTGTTTCTGATGTTAACCTCTTTGGCAGACTTAGAAAGTATCCTTCCGGGTTACAGCATACCATACTCTTTTCCGATCTTAAACTGAAATGGAATTATGCTACAAGATCATATATTTCCAGAGGTCTCGTCGGTCTCGGGGGTATAAATGATCAATCCGTCGGTAAGTATTTTGACGGATATGTTGAAATTGCAAAAAAACGCACGGGGGATGTTGTCAATGTCTATCTTGAGTTTGACAGAAGAAAATACTGGTATTATTTCAATTACAGAAATAATATGCTGCAAACAATATCATCAAATACCGAATACAATAACCTTATCAGAGATACTAAAGATGATAAACGAACCTTTAAAGGCGAAAAAGAAGGAAGTGAATATAGGTACATCATCTCCAATTTGAGAAAGAAAACCGACTTCCTGAGACGGATAACAAATGCTTTTTAACTCCCGGGAAATAAATTCCAGAAATGAGAAACTTTCCTAATCAAGGATATTTTCTAATTTTCAAAACCTTTTTCCCAAACTTGCGTACAAACCTCATAATTAATACTTTCAAAAAATGAAGAAAAAGTTGGTATTATCAATAATAATGGGGTTTATAATCCTTATCAGTTCGGAAACCGGCTTCTCACAGGCAAGCTCCACCGCTGAAAATGAGCTAATTAACAATGCTGAAAAACTATTCGGCAATAGTAATTTCAAAAGTGCAATGCCGTTGTATGCACATTTGGTAAGTGTACATCCCGAAAACGCAACTTTCAATTTCAGATATGGAGTTTGTGCATTATTTGCCAAACGGGATGACAAAAAAATTCCGGTAAAATATCTGACAATAGCAGAAAAAAAGATGCAGGGCAATTCCGACCTTGACTTTTATCTCGGTCTGGCATATAATTACAGTCAGGATTATGCCAAAGCCCTAAAATACTACAACTTATACCTGAACAGTGCTGCTTCCGATTCTCCAAGGAAAGAAGAGGTACTTAAATCGGTTAACTCCTGCCTTAACGGACTATCCTTGTCAGGGAAAAAACTCATTTCGGAAATTACAGATAAAACATCATTCGATAAAGACAACTTTCACCGCGGATACTATGCCGATGATTTGAATGGAACTCTAATTGTAAAACCTGATATTTTTAAAACAAAAGCAGACAAAAAAAGTGAAGAGATAACTTTTGTTTATTTGTCCGAACCGCAAGGGACTTGCTACTTTTCAAGTTACGGAGATGAAGAAAACGGAAATAAAGACATTTACAAGTCGTCTTTGATGGAAAATGACGAATGGAGTAAACCGGAAAAAATCTCTTCCGTGGTCAACACACAATTTGATGAAGATTATCCGGTTGTAACCGATAACGGCACAACTCTCTATTTTTGTTCCAAAGGACATAACTCTCTCGGAGGTTATGATATTTTCGTATCAAAACTTGACAAAGAAAAGAATGAGTGGAGTGAACCAGAGAATATGGGTGTTGGAGTAAATTCACCTTTTGACGATATACTTTTCATTCCTTGCAAGAACGGAGATATGGCATACTTCTCTTCCGACAGAGATAATTCGGATGACAATATAACGGTATTTAATGTAAAACTGAATAGTGACGGTTCAACACGGCAATTGGCTCTTGCCGAAGCTTTACCACAGGAAAAAACAAACCCTGCAACAACAACAGAGACAGTTGAAACAGATAAGACAGATCTTATTGCTCAAAAATCAATTCAGGAAGAAAAGCCTTCCGATACAAAGGTGGCAGGTACAAAATCCACCGCTTTTATGCAAAGAGAAAAGCTGTTAAAGGAACGAAGCTATGCCCGTTCGCTGACTGACAGCGCTTTTCTCTTTGTCGCAAACACAAAAAATGAAATCAGAAGGTTAACAAACACAAGAGAAAGGGTTAAACGAATTTCAAACTATAAGAAACAAAAGGCCGAAAGCACCTTATCATCTCTTGATTCATTGATGAAAAGTATTGAAAATATCAGTGATATCGAAATTGTTAAAAGTGAACTTGAAAAGGCTAAAAGCCTGAAGCGGGAATATTGCGTATTGACGGCTGCGGCAACTGAGGCCAACGAGATGGCAAAAGACCTTTCGAGCCGGATTATCGCTAAGGAAAACGAACTTGCTACCCTTAAACAATTTGCCGGCCGTATCCAGTTAAATTCGGTATCCGGTGATATTGACTCCATTAAAACCCTCTTTACCGAAGTTAAAATCAAAATGGACGGAACTGAAATGCCAAAGGATATTTCAAAAGATATTATGCTGATATCTTCGGAAAAATTTGAATATACCGTTCCCGAAAAGGAACTTGCCTTTGCAGATGAATATCTGAAACAAAAAGAAGAGGGTACAGACCATGTGCACACCGGAACCTTTGATAAAGTAACGGTTTCAACAACCATTGCGGCAAGTGCTAAACATCCTGCACCTGCAGAACCGGCAGTTATTAAACCTGCAAATACCTATACCCTTGTTTTGGCAAACACAGAGCCCGAAGATGAAGATATTGAAGTCCGTTTTACAAATGATGTCACACCTGTAACTCCTGTTGAAACAATTAACATTGATGCTCTTGCAATGAACGAGCAGCTTCCGGATGACAATATTGAAATCAGGTTTTTCAATGACATCACACCTGTAGCTCCCGTTGAAACAATTAATATTGATGCTCTTGCAATGAACGAGCCACTCCCGGATGACGACATTGAAGTTAACTTCAACATTGATACCGACACTTCCGTTCCCGTTGAAAATGTAATTGCAAAACATCAGACAATTGCAAAGAATGATCAAAAAACGGAATCATATTCGGAGATTAACACTCTGAAAAATAATAATAGTTCAAACGACGAATATGCCGGATTAGCATATTTCAAAAGCTCCTTCGTATTGCCCGGTGAGATTGAGACATCCAAGACAGATTCCGAAATACTGGAACTTGCCACAGGCGATCCAGCTAAACTCTCTTATGAAGAATTGCTGTTTGCAGCCGGGTTGGCTCCCTCCCCGTCAAAAAGTCTTGAAATTCTCGATTTTGCGTTTGTTAATGCTGACCGCGACTGGAGAGCATATAACAATGCCGCTGCCTATGCTATTGAGTTAAAGGATTATAATCGCGCTAAAGTATATCTGAAACAGGCATTAATGATCACGGATGATAATGGAATGATAGAAAATAATATTGGAATACTGGCTTATCATACGGGCAACTATGAAATTGCCGAAAAACATTTTATTGCGGCGGAAAAATTGGGCGAAAACTCAAATCATAATCTGATGGTGCTTAAATATGAAATTGAACGGAGCAACCGGAATACCGGAAATAAAGTGGACACTACCGTTGAGCCTGATGAGCTTATCGGGGATATAATTGATTATTTCCCTGCAAACGAATAGCCCAACAACATAGTTCGGCATAAGCAAAATACCGGTATGCAGATAACTTTCCCTGTTTCCCGTATTCAGGTATGTCTTAACTTCCTTATGTTTAACTCTCTATATCAACTCTTTAGCAGACTTCTCCAAACCATTGTATTGCTCTGAAATTCAATTGTTTGAAAAATTGTTAAGAAATTGCCATTAAAAATCCTTTGTCAATTAAAAAAATATATAATTTTACCCTTGAATAAAATTTGTCGAAACACGAAAAATTTATGATATGAAATTTATAATTTCAAGTACTGTTTTACTTAAGAACCTGCAAATGATCAGCGGTGTTATCAATTCCAGCAACACCCTGCCGATCCTTGATGATTTCCTGTTTGAGCTTAGCGAAGATGCATTGACAATTACAGCCTCGGACCTTGAGACAACGATGTCGGTAAAAGTTCAGCCCGACAAATCTGAAGAACCGGGTGTGGTTGCAATTCCGGCTAAACTTTTATTGGAAACGATCAAATCTTTACCCAATATTCCGGTTACCATTTCAATTGATCCGGAGTCGCTGGCTGTTGAGATTCTTACCGACGGAGGAAAATTCAAGCTTACGGGTCACAAAAGTGACGAGTTTCCTTTGAAACCTACGCTCGAGGACCCGTCTTCGGTTACTTTGGATTCCGAGATTCTCAGAAATGCATTTACCAAAACACTTTTTGCTACCGGCAATGATGAATTGCGCCCGGTAATGACCGGTGTTTTTTGTGAACTCTCAACCGAGGATGTTACTTTTGTTGCAACCGATGCACACAAACTTGTAAGATACAAAAGAAAAGATGCCAAGGCTCCCAAACCCGCATCATTCATCCTTCCGAAAAAACCTATCAATCAATTAAAAAATATCTTGCCTGATGATGTTGATGTCAGAATTGATTACGACCAGACAAACGCATTTTTCGAATATGAAAATGTAAATTTGGTGTGTCGCCTGATTGACGGAAAATATCCCAATTATGATGCGGTTATTCCAAAGGAAAACCCGAATGTTCTATCCGTCGAAAGATTGCTTTTTATCGGCGCTTTAAGAAGGGTTTCTCTTTATGCAAACCAGTCAACAAATCAGGTAAGACTGAAGATAACCGGTCAGGAACTTATCCTCTCTGCCGAAGATATTGATTATGCTAATGAAGCAAAGGAAAGAATTTCCTGCAGTTATGAGGGTGAAGATATGGAAATCGGTTTTAATTCCAAGTTTCTCCTCGATATGCTTAACAACCTTGAATCCGAACGCATACGCATTGAAATGTCGGCACCAAACAGAGCGGGTATTCTTATTCCTGCCGATAATGAAAACGAAAATGAAGATATCCTGATGCTGGTTATGCCCGTTATGCTTAATCAATAGAAGGTTAACCCGTTAATATTTTAAAGCAAGTCACCGACTTGCTTTTTTTGCCGGTACCTGTCGGGTTTTGTTCCGGTTATACCGAAATAAATAAGATGCTGACGGATAAATATCACATTAAATCAAACCGGATTCCGGTATCTGTATAAAGATGAAAGACTGGATTGGAAAATATTGTTTGATTAACGGAAATATTCAACCTGTTGACTCTATCCTTAAATATCTGTCTTTTTCTGAAAAGTCGGTGTATGAGGTGCTTAGGGTTGAGCAGGGTGTGCCATTGTTCGTCGAAGACCACTTTTTCAGATTGGAAAATTCATTTCTGTTATGCGGTAAAAAGCTAAAAATCGCACTGCCTGAATTTAAGGGGGCCGTAACTAAACTTGTTGACAAAAACGGAATAACCGAAGGCCCCGTGAAGTTTGTTTTCAACACGGCAAACGCCGGCACCGACTTCGTTGCATATTTCATGATTCCTCATCGCCCCTCTCCGGAAGAGTACAGGTCGGGGATAAAAACCGTAACCCTCTGTGAAAGCCGCAATAATCCCAATGCAAAAATATGGAATATGCATCTGAGAGAGACCGCTGCCGGACTGATAAGTAAAAATGAGGCTTATGAAGCCATACTGATTGACAATGACGGCTATGTCACAGAAGGCAGCAGATCAAACATTTTCTTTGTCAAAGGTGATACTGTTTTCACACCTCCCGATGAGTTTGTCCTGCCGGGGATTACGCGTAAAAAGGTTATCGAACTTTGCCGGCTGAACGGAATAGAGATCATATTGAAAAGAATCCCACTTAAACAACTCGGCACTTTTGACTCGTCCTTCCTGACCGGGACATCCCGCAAAATCGTTCCCGTCAAATATATTGACGATCTCTTTTTCGATACCAATAATAAACTTGTGAGAAAAATAATGAGATATTTTGATGATTTGGTTAACTCTTACATCTTAAAACACAAAAAATTATGACAAAAAAACCAAAAGGAAATAAAATAGAGAATATCGCCCTCATTGCCATAGTCGTTACCCTCGTCGCACTGTCACTCTTTTTCTTTATCTATTATTTTATAATCCAAACGTGATTACCAGGCTAACCTCTTACTAAAACTCTGTTGAATAAAAAATTAACCGATTATGTTTAATGCCTTAATTCCGCAAGAAATTATTAATAATTAACCGTAAGTTATTGAAAAATAAGACCTGCAATTGCTTGCAGGTCTCGTGTTTTTTCACCTATTTTTGTGAATGAACAAAACTACAAATGCAAAGATAACACCTTTTGGTGGAATACACCTAATCCATAAGAGATTAGTTTCGGAGAAGACAATACAATTTATTGATAATGTGCTTGGTAGTAGAGGTAATAGTGCTCAGTATAAATATTCGGATATTCTATTGAGTAGAATTTATACCTCTTTTTGCGGTGGCAACTCAACAGAGAATGTCAACTACATTAGAGAAAATACGATAAAATCTCTCAAAAAAATTTCAATTCCATCAGCAGATACCATTCTCAGAGGAGATTCAGAACTTTCTATGCCCTGTCAGTTTATAGAAACCGAAACCGGTTCTGAAAACAAAATAAATATAAACACCAAGTTAAATAGGTTCTTAATACGTTCTGCCATAAAGTTTAAACAGTTAGATCCAGATGATAAAGATTTGGTGTATGATTTTGACCATCAATTTATTCCTGCCGAAAAATACGATGCAACTTATAGCTACAAAATTTACAAAAAGCGGAAGAGAGCAGGTCGTCCAATTCGCAACCGACAACACTGCATTAATAAATCTTGTCAATTCCGGCTAACATTACCACTTCTTGGCCACAATGCTTCCCCACAACAGCCTTAACCAAAGTGGGTAAGGGGGATTTCTGCCCCCAAATCTTTGAAATTGAACTTTTTATCGGTTTTTAGTAAAAAAATATTTCCAATTCGTGCAAATTCGTGAAATTCGTGGAAAAATTTTTTCTTTTGCGGATTTTAGGTATGTAAATTCTAATATCCATTTCAAAATATTATCCTACCTTTGTATAAATTTGCAGGGTTGCTTTTCATGCTTACTCTGCATTAACATTTTGCTGTAATGTATTACGTAATAGTTGTTTCGGACGGGACGGGGCGAACGGCCCAGCAGGCTCTTGAGGCTGCGCTGACACAATTTCCGCGTATAAAACCGCAGGTGATTGTAAGACCGGGGATACGCAGTGCGGAACAAATTGAAGAGGTGGTGCGGGAAGCAGTTAGTTATAATGCGCTCATCCTCCACACTATTGTCTCCGACGAAATGAGAAGTGTAATGCTCAGGATATCCCGGAAGTATAATGTTGAAGCCATTGACATTATGGGGCCTTTGTTGCTGAGACTTTCACATCATTTTAAAGATATCGAGCCGTCGGAAAAACCCGGACTTTTTCACAAGCTCAATGAAGCCTATTTCAGGCGAATTGAAGCCATGGAATACACTTTCAGGCACGATGACGGGCTGAGAAGCCACGAGATTGACAAGGCCGATATTGTAATACTCGGCGTTTCACGTACTTTCAAAACACCATTGAGCATTTATCTTGCCACCAAGGGATGGTTTGTGGCCAATATTCCAATAATACTTAATATTGACCCGCCGCAATCTGTTTTCAATGTTGATCCGGGAAATGTTTTCTGTCTTGTGACAAACCCGAAACACCTTGCACAATTGAGAAAATCGAGACACGAACATCTCGGAGGTACAACAGGTAATTATGCCGAATATTCTTATGTTGCCGCCGAATTGAAATTTGCACTGAGGTTGTACCGTCTCCGTCCGAAGTGGACAATAGTGAATGTCACGGGAAAGTCAATAGAAGAGATAGCTTCCGAGATTCTTTCATTGAAACGAAAAAAACAGGATTTCTAACTGATCACTAATTTGATATATAAGTGTTTGCATCACATATTGGCGAAATAGCCGCACTGCTGACAGCCTTTTTCTGGACAACAACGTCAATGGTCTTTGAAATTGCCGGCAAAAGGATAGGTTCTTTAACGGTTAACATCATAAGGCTCTATTTTGCCTTCATAATCTACAGCATTTACCTTTGGATAACACGTGGTATGCTTTTTCCCACAGACGCCACACAGCAGGCTTGGTTATGGCTTTCGCTTTCGGGACTTGTGGGTTTTGTGCTTGGAGATCAGCTTCTTTTTCAGGCATTTGTGCTTATCGGAGCCAGGATTTCGATGCTCATTATGGCATTGGTGCCGCCTCTGACTGCTCTTATGGGTTGGTTGCTCCTCGGAGAAACACTTACCTCTCTGAACATTATAGGAATGATAGTCACAATATCCGGTGTCACTCTTGTTGTTCTGGAACGCAAGACAACTAACGGAAACAACGGAGACAAAAACAAACTGAAACTTTCATATCCGTTGGTTGGTGTTCTATTTGCCTTCGGAGGTGCTGTGGGACAATCGGCAGGACTAGTACTCAGCAAGTTCGGGATGAAAGATTATAATGCTTTTTCCGCTTCGCAAATCCGGGTTTTTGCAGGAATGGTAGGTTTTACAATACTTTTTACTCTCAGGGGAAAATGGAAAAATGTCTCTGCAGGCTTTCACGACAGGAAAGGATTGAAATATACAACCATCGGTTCGGTATTCGGCCCCTTTCTCGGAGTTGCCTTTTCGCTGATAGCTGTACAGAATACCTCCACGGGAGTGGCTTCGACCATAATGTCAATTGTTCCTGTTCTGATAATTCCGCCTGCGGTGATTTTCCTGAAAGAAAAAGTGACTGTAAAAGAGATAATCGGAGCCATGATTGCTGTCACGGGAGTTTCGTTACTGTTTATGGGTTGATAAAGAAAATATAGAAGAAGGCACGTAAGTGCCGTTAGGTACGAAACAGCATTATCCACACAACAGGAGTTACCGTTTTTGATTTTCCTTTTTTTTAAATGTATGGGATATAAAATCCAAAAGTTATCAACTTTCGGATTAACCCGACACTCTGACCATCGCTGAAATCCGAAAGAGCCCGATATAGGAGCCTCTCAGGCAATAAAACACCGGGCTGCCGGAATTTGCAAATCAGGAACAAAATATTGAATATATTTGAAATTCTAAAAAATTGACAATTATTATTGATACTAAATTTCCATTGCGCCCGTCAGCTCCGAGACGGAATCAAAATGATGTCTTTCAAGATAATTTTCTATACCTTTTATTATCTTCACGGGGATCTGCGGGTCAATAAAATTGGCTGTTCCAACCTGGACGGCGGCAGCGCCTGCAAGCATAAATTCAACGGCATCGGTGGCATTCATAATTCCCCCGATCCCGAATACGGGGATTTTAACGGCATTATAAACCTGCCACACCATACGTAGTGCCACGGGTTTTACGGCAGGCCCCGACAATCCGCCGGTTACGGTTGACAAAACGGACTTTCGCTTTTCGGCATCAACAGCCATTCCGAGGAGAGTGTTTATCAGAGAGACAGAGTCCGCCCCCGCTCCTTCAACGCCCTTTGCTATCTCGGCAATGTCGGTAACATTGGGTGACAGTTTCACAATCAACACTTTATCGTAAGCTTTTCTGACTGCTTCGGTAACGGCAATGGCCGAAGGACAGCTTGTTCCGAAAAGCATACCGCCTGCTTTCACATTGGGACAGGAGATATTTAATTCTATTGCGGGAATAGTTTCTATTTCGTTCAATTTTTCGGCAACCTCAATATAATCCTCAACGGTTGAGCCGTTAATGTTTGGAATGATATGAGTATCAAAATGTTTGATACGGGGATATATTTCCTTGATAAAATGATCAACCCCTTTGTTTTGCAATCCGACAGCATTGAGCATTCCCGAGGCGGTCTCGGCCATTCGCGGGTAGTCGTTTCCTTCGCGCGGCTCCAAGGTCATTCCTTTTACGAACATTCCACCGAGCAGGTCAAGGTCGAAAAAATCTTCAAACTCCTCACCGTTTCCAAAAGTCCCCGATGCCGTGGTAACGGGATTTTTGAACTCCAGTCCGCCAATATTTACCCTTAAATCCGCCATTTCAGATAATTTACGTTAAACACAGGGCCTTCCTTACAAACACGCTTATTTCCTTCTATCGTTTCTGTCACACAGCAAAGACAGGCACCAAAGCCGCAAGCCATCATATTTTCCAGTGATACTTCGCAATCAATGCCGTTCCTGTTTGCAATTTTCCCGATTGCTTTCATCATCGGCTCGGGACCGCAGGAATATATCTTATCAAAATGAATATTGCCGGATTTGAAAAGCGAATGACCGGTTACAAACCCTTTTTCTCCTGCCGAACCGTCTTCCGTGGTTGTAAGCACCTTTCCGAAGCCGGAAAAGAGAGAAGAAACAAGCACATCTTTCTTACTTTTCCCTCCAATCAGGAAAGTCACGTCATTGTTATTACTTTTCAAATTTCTTCCGAGTAGGACAAAGGGTGCAATTCCCGAGCCCCCTCCTACAATCAGGACTTTCTTTCCCGGTTCAGGTAGGGAAAACGAATTGCCAAGGGGATATATCAGGCTGACTTTGTCGCCGCGTTTTGCTTCGCCGAGTTTTTTTGTTCCTTTCCCTATTATCTTGATAAAAAAACTGATCATACGGCTTTCATAGTCAACATCAAGGATTGAGAAAGGACGGCGCAGGAAAACGCCCGTAGTGTTTTCAATTTGTATTTCGGCAAAATTTCCCGGAAGGATGTCGGGGATATCAACAGGAGACCTCAAAGTAATGATAAAACTGTCGTTAACAGGGTAACGAACCTCTACTACTACGTGGTCTGCTATAATTTTCGACATTTGCTACTTTGTATCGGAATCCGTTTTTTCTCCGGCTTTTGCTTCGGCTGTCTTTTCTTCCGTTGCTTCTTTGTTGTCACTATTATTATCGGCAGGCTTATCTTCTTCCTTCTCAAATTCAAGCATATTATTTTCCTGCAGAAGGTTATACCACTGAACAACTTTTTTTATATCCGACACATAAACATTTTCCTCGTCATAATTAGGGACTGCCTCTTTGAAAAATTCCTTCAGTTCTTCCGGATCCGACTTATGTGAAAGTGCTTTTTCCCCATCAAGCATATCATAAATCATCTTCAGAACATCTTTCAACGGCAAATCCTCATCAGTCGTAAAGATGCTAATCTCTTCAAGAGAGCTGATGCGCTCGTGACTGAAAGCGGTCATTTTTTTCCCGTCGAGAAATGATTCCACAACCAATCCGTTCTTAGTCTGTGCCAGCATCTTATATAATCCCGGCCTGCCTGTAATCGCTAATATCTTACTTAATTCCATTCTGTAATATTAAAATTTGTGCGCAAAAATAACTATTATACAATACTTGTCAATTAAAATTTAATAATACCTGTATAATTTTCAGGAGAAATGCGTTTCAACTCTTCTTTCACCGCATCGGATACCTTTAATTTATCAATAAATTTATGAATGGCCTCCTTGTCAATTTTTTCATTTTTCCTTGTCAGCTCCTTTAGCTTTTCATACGGTTTGGGGAAACCCTCCCTGCGAAGGATTGTCTGAATAGCTTCACCAATCACAGCCCAGTTATCCTCAAGGTCTTTCTTTATATTCACTTCACTGAGTATAAGCTTATTCAAACCTTTCATCAATGACTGACAAGCAAGCAAGGAATGAGCAAACGGGACTCCCGTATTTCTCGACACCGTTGAATCCGTAAGGTCACGCTGTAAACGTGAAACCGGAAGCTTATCAGCCATAAAAGCGAACAGCGCATTTGCAACACCGAAATTACCTTCAGCATTTTCAAAGTCTATGGGATTAACCTTATGCGGCATTGTTGATGAACCGACCTCGCCCTTTTTAATTTTTTGTTTAAAATAGCCCATTGAAATATAAGCCCATATATCGCGCGAAAGGTCTGT
>Ga0256841_1000824_pt1 | contig 29366 bp, 25 predicted proteins | sample 356308metaG_FD_185971 | JGI IMG/M metagenome (GOLD analysis project Ga0256841, IMG submission 185971) | Hydrothermal vent microbial communities from Mid Atlantic Ridge, Atlantic Ocean - 356-308 | ecosystem: Environmental > Aquatic > Marine > Hydrothermal vents | place: Atlantic Ocean: Mid... | reverse complement strand
CGCAGAAGAAAGCGGCGAGACAGATCATGCCGCCGATCAGGACTACCAGTGGATCATCGATCCGTTGGATGGCACCACCAATTTCCTCCACACCTATCCACAATATGCCGTCTCCATCGCCCTCCGGCATAAGGGCAGGCTGGAGCAGGCCGTGATTTACGACCCCAACCGTACTGAACTGTTTACCGCGACCCGTGGCCGCGGCGCCTTTCTGGATAACCGTCGGATCCGGGTGAGTCAACGTCCCGGGCTCAAAGGATCGTTGATCGGCACGGGGTTTCCCGTCAGGCAGTACGATCAGCTGGAACGCTATCTGGAAACTTTCAAAGCCATCTTCAAGGATACCACCGGCATCCGCCGGGCTGGATCCGCTGCACTGGATCTGGCCTACGTTGCCTGTGGACGCCTGGATGGTTTCTGGGAACTGCACCTGCAACCCTGGGACATCGCTGCCGGCACCCTGCTGATCCAGGAAGCCGGTGGTCTGGTCGGCGACATCAACGGGGGCAGTGAACACATGAAGACGGGCAGTGTCGTGGCCGGAAACCCGAAAATATTCAAAGAGATCATCCAGCGCCTAAACAAAATCCAGACATAAAAAAAGCCCCTCGAGTGAGGGGCTTTTCTTGACCACCTAAAGTGTAATTACTTACAGGAAGCTGGCAGATATTTCTGAGGGATAGTTGTTGAATCTGCACCTACAGCCGCACCATTCGGATCAGTTGCACCGGCACATACCCATGCTATATCACCAGAGTTTGCAGGCGATGGACGGATAGTCAGAATCTGCCCAGCAATCGTCGCGTTCGCATTGTTACCATAGGTAATATCAATGGCTCCACCGTTGATGTTCATGGATGACACATAGTTACCAGAGTGATCGGCTGCCGCTGCACCTGGATTACCCGCACCATAGATTTGTGTCAAAGTAGGCCATGCACCCTTGTCAGCGAAATATTCTGACATAGCAGTCTTCAGTTTGGCAGCCATCGTCGGACCTTCACCAACCTGTGCACGGATTGTGTAATCCTGATAGGCAGGAATGGCCACGGCTGCCAGAATACCGATGATAGCAACCACGATCATCAGTTCGATCAGTGTAAAACCTTGTTGAACTTTCTTCATAATCAATTTCTCCTAATTTGTTGATTTATGTGCTGCCATCCTGGCGACACGTTGAATGAAACGGTCATCCCGGATATGTATCGCCGGTTGTCTCGAAACCTTTAGCCTGGTCGCTAAAGACAAGGTGGATACTTCCGGACGCCAACTCATCACTGTGAGTTGTCTGGGGAAATGCAGATTGCGTGCCATGTTTTACATCCATCCTCCTAGGGTTGGTTACCTATTGTTTTATTTGAATATTTTTAGAATTGACCGTTGATCACCCAGACGGCACACTGGTCTTTTCAGACAGGACGACTTCGCATTTTCGGCAAAATGTGACGATTTTCGTCACTTTGGGTAGAGGTGTGATGAAGGGTCCAGCTCAGTCCAGCCCCAACTTCTCCAAACGGTAACGCAATGCACGGAAACTGATACCGAGCAATTTTGCAGCAGCCGTCTTGTTCCAGCGGGTCTGTTCCAGTGCATCAATAATGCGTTCGCGTTCGATGGAGGTGAGATAGGCTTCAAGGTGCAGTTCTCCGGAGGCTTCAAGCGCATTGAAAGAACCATTCTCCGGTAATTGCAGATCCTCTTCTTCGATCACATTTCCTTCGCACAGAGTAACTGCGCGTTCCAGTATGTTTTCCAGCTCACGAATATTGCCAGGGAAGGAATAATTTATGAGCGCCTTTCTGGCCGTCGGTGAGAGTAGGTATTCACTATCTGTACTAACAGACAAATCGGTAAGAAAATGATCTATCAATAACAAGACATCGTCACCCCGTTCGCGCAGGGGCGGAACCTTGAGTTCGATCACATTGATACGGTAGAACAGATCTTGGCGAAACTCACCTGCCTCAACCATTTTTGCCAGATCCTTGTGCGTGGCACTGAGAATTCTTACATCGATGGGTTGTTCTTTATCCGCACCGACAGGCCGGATAGCCTTTTCCTGGATGGCGCGCAGCAGTTTCACCTGCATGTGCAAAGGTAACTCGGCCACTTCATCCAGAAAAAGCGTGCCTCCATTGGCAACCTGAAACAGACCTTGTTTGTCGGTATGAGCGCCTGTAAAACTCCCTTTTATGTGCCCGAACAGTTCACTTTCCAGCAGCTCGGCCGGAATCGCGCCGCAGTTGACCGGTACAAAGGGGCGATCTGCTCTGGGGCCTTGTTCATGAATCATCCTGGCGACCAGCTCCTTGCCGGTGCCCGATTCTCCACTGATGTAGACGGGCGCCTGGCTGCGTGCCAACTTTTTAATGGTATTCCGCAATTTGATTATTTGGGTCGATTCACCAATAATGGAGGGTCCGGTTTGTGACCTTCTTGCCGCGAGTTTCAAAGCATTGGAAACAAGCGCACGCAGGTTGTCCAGATCCACCGGTTTGGTAACAAAGTCGAAAGCGCCGGTCTTGAGCGCCTGTATTGCTGTTTCCATATTGCCGTGTGCAGTGATCACGGCGACCGGGATATCAGGGTGGTTCTGCTGTATATATTCCACCAGCTCGAGCCCGTCTCCATCGGGCAGGCGCATATCTGTGAGGCAAAGATCAAACGCTTCATTCTCCAACAGTCGGCGTGCCTCGTCCAGATCAGCAGCCGCCTTGCTGGGGACATCCATCCTCTGCAGTGTGATCGTCAGCAGTTCACGAATATCGGGTTCGTCATCGACGATAAGAGTGTTCGCGACCATTTCTATTCGATATGTATCTGTTTGTCCGGATGTGCAAAAATAATTCTAAAACAGCATCCGTTTTCTGTATTCTTGTGCAGAACCAGGATGGCCTGGTTGGCTTCACACAATTCCTTAGCAATATAGAGGCCAAGGCCAGTACCACCGGAACGATCGGTAAAGAACGGTTCAAAGATTTGATCCATACGCTCTTCACTTATCCCGGGACCTTGATCGATAATATCCAGACAGGGACGTTCAGAACCTTTGCTCACAGAACACCGCAGTACGACTTTTGGATCATGCTGACTGTAACGCAGGGCATTTTCACAGAGATTGGTAAGGATCTGGTGAAGTTGACTCTGATCCATGGTCACGCGGATATTTTCCGGTTCCACAGAATGGATCATCTCTGTTTCAGACAGTTGATGCTGCAGACAAAAATCTGTCACATACTGCTCCAGCCAGGGTTTGATCAGAAAGCTTTCCGGGACCGAGTCATCACGCCGCCCAAGCCTGAGAATGTTTTCAATGATCAGGTTCACTCGTGTGGAGTGATCGCGGATGATCTGTAGAAGCCTCTGGTCAGCCTCATCAAGTTTTGATGATTCCGACAGTAGTTGCCCTGCATGGCTGATCGCTCCCAATGGATTCCGGATCTCGTGAGCGATACTGGCAGTCAGTTGTCCCAGTGAAGCCAATTTAAGTTGCTGCGCTTTCTGGCGCATGGTCGCGGCATCCTCCAGAAAGATGAGAATATCGGAATCTCCCTCTTGGCCAAGATAGGTAAAAGAAACCTGCATCTCTGTCGGGCCGGAGTCAACTTTCAGTAGGCTCGTCGCCTGATTGCCTTTGAGCCAAGCCTTGAGTAACTCATAGAGTTCAGTGGAGATCCTGATCAAGGGCATACCCTCGATTCGGCCATTGATCCCCAGAAACCGGGTAGCAGAGACATTGGCCATGCGGATCACTCCCTTTCTGTCCAGCACCAGCAAACCGGAACGCATACGTTGAATAATACGGGCATTCATACGTGACAAACTGACCAAATCCTGGCCACGCTGGGCTGCCAATGCCTCGCTCTCACGGATCCGTTTCGCCAGCGTATGTGCAAGCGACGCCGTAGCGAAGAGCACTGCACCCAACAAGCCAGCGGTGGTAAAGTTCGGTTGGTAAACGTCATTCAACAGAACCAGTACTTCCACCACCAGGATGACCAGCGCTCCGATAGCCGCAAACAGAAATGCAGTACGTCCCATCAGTAGTAGACTACCGGCGGCAACACTCATGACGATCAAGAGTCCAATGCCACTGCTGACTCCGGAACTGGCATACATCATGACCCCAAAGGCGATAAAGTCGACAAAGACCTGAATGAAGACTTGTTGACGGAAAGCGGGACGCCGGAATCTGACCAAGAGCAGGAGGAAGATCGCACTGCCCAAGAGTCCGATCACGGCAACCATGAAAAGACCTTTCGCATAGGCACCAAAAGGCGCAGGCAGGTGACCGCTTGCGATTAGAATGAGCAGAAATCCTGAAAGGATAATGCGGTAGTAACTGAACAGCCGGAGTGCACGCCAGGCTGGTGTAGTGGAATACTTATTCAAGATTTATGAGCCAACCTGTGCCGTTTACTACAAAAGACATGATCACCGTCCCGTACGGCTTCTTCTTCCGGAACATAGACGCCGCAATACTCGCACTGTACAGTTTTTTTGGCTGCTGTTTTTTGTCTGTTTCTTTTAACAGATCCCCGGTCCTGCCAGCGCAGACGGTTCCGCTGAAATTTCCGGAAGAAGGACAGGCCGACTCCGATCAAAATACCCAGAAGGATCAATCTGATTAATCCGGGCACTGCTTTTCACCTTCACTTACGTTAAGATTTATCATACGTTCTAAATAGCAAATATCATGCACAATAGCTACAGGAAGCTGACTTTATGAATCTGCACGAATATCAGGCCAAACAGCTCTTTGCAGAATACGGGATTCCTGTTCCGGCAGGCAGTCCGGCCCGATCAGTTGAAGAAGCGCTTCGTGCAGCAAAAGCGCTCGACAGTGATGGCTGGGTGATCAAGGCCCAAATCCATGCTGGAGGCCGTGGCAAGGGCGGTGGTGTCAAACTGGCCGCAAACCTGGATGAAGTCAAGACCATCGTCAGCCAGATGTTGAGCCGGAATCTGGTGACTAAACAAACCGGATCGGAAGGTCAGCCGGTTCACCGTGTACTGATAGAGGTGAATACCGAGATTCGAGACGAACTGTACCTGAGTATGCTGGTGGATCGATCCCGTAAGCGGATTTCGATCATTGCCTCTACCGAAGGAGGGATGAACATTGAGGAGGTTGCGGAGCAAAATCCAGATAAAATTTTCTCACTGACCATCGACCTAATCATGGGGTTACAGGCCTATCAAAGCCGCCAGCTCGGACATGCCTTGCGGTTGGACAAAAAACAACGCAAGCAACTGGACCACATACTCAAATCCATGTACCGACTGTTCATGGAAAAGGATCTGAGCCTGATCGAGATCAATCCACTGATTATCGACGATCAGGACCATCTGAAGGCGCTCGATGCCAAAGTAACCATTGATGACAACGCCCTTTTCCGCCAGACGATACTGGCCGAATGGCGTGATCCGGAACAAGAAGATCCACTGGAAAGTGAGGCCAAACGTTTTGATCTTAACTTTGTCCGACTCGATGGCGAGATTGGCTGCATGGTCAACGGTGCCGGGCTGGCCATGGCCACCATGGATATCATCAAGCTTCACGGTGGCAAGCCCGCCAATTTCCTCGATGTAGGCGGTGGCACGACGGCCGAGAAAGTCACTGAAGCTTTTAAGCTGATCCTATCCGAACCCAAGATCAAAGCCATTTTGGTCAACATTTTCGGTGGGATTGTTCGCTGTGATCTGATTGCAGAAGGCGTGATCACGGCCATCCGCGAAGTAGATATCGACATTCCAGTAGTCGTTCGACTGGAAGGCACCAATGTGGAAGCAGGTAAAAAGCTCATCCAGGAAAGCGGCCTGTCCGTCATCACCGCAGAAGACCTCGATGATGCAGCACTGAAAGCCGTCGCAGCCGCGAAGGGAGAAATCTGATGGCGATTCTGATCGATGAAAACACCCGAGTCATTTGTCAGGGAATTACCGGACAACAGGGTACATTCCATTCCCAACAGGCGCTGGAATACGGTACCCGAATGGTCGGCGGTGTGACACCAGGTCGCGGAGGAGAAACCCATCTTGGCCTGCCTGTGTTCGACACTGTCTATAAAGCTGTCAAGGAAACCGGTGCCGAGGCCAGCATGATCATGGTTCCTCCGGCCTTTGCTGCTGAAGCCATCGTGGAAGCGGCAGAGGCCGGGATCCGAATCATTGTCTGTATCACCGAGGGTATCCCCGTCCTCGATATGCTGAAAGTCCGAACCAGCCTCATGCAATACCCGGAAACTGTCTTGATCGGCCCGAATTGCCCCGGCATCATCTCACCGGGCAAAAGCAAGATCGGGATCATGCCCGGCAGTATCCACACTCCCGGAAGGGTTGGGATCGTCTCCCGCTCCGGAACCTTGACCTATGAGGCCGTCTATCAAACCAGCCGATTGGATCTGGGGCAAAGCACCTGTATCGGTATTGGTGGCGATCCCATTCATGGGATGGGGTTCATCGATTGCCTGAGCCTGTTCGAGGACGATCCGGAAACCGAAGGGATTATTCTGGTAGGTGAAATTGGGGGTACGGACGAGGAGGAAGCTGCCGAATTCATTGCCGCAAATATTTCCAAGCCGGTTGTCGCCTATATCGCCGGAGTCACCGCACCACCGGGTAAGCGTATGGGCCATGCCGGCGCGATTATTGCTGGCGGTAAAGGCACAGCCACCGACAAATTCAATGCGTTGGAATCTGCCGGAGTCACCACCACACACTCTCCGGCCGCACTGGGCAAGACGTTGGCAGAATTGTTGAAATGAATGAAACGATCCGCCTCTCTTTGGCACAACTGAACCTGCACGTCGGCAACATTGAAGGCAATACCGATAAAATCATCACCGCCGCGATCCGTGCACGTGATGAACAAAAAGCCGATGTGATTGTCTATCCCGAGCTTACAATCACCAGTTATCCTCCCGAAGACTTGCTGCTACGGCCTCATCTTCACGAGATGGTTCGCGAGGCTCTGAACCGGATCTGTACCGAGGTCAGCGGTATCGATCTCATCGTCGGCCACCCGCGGAAAGAGGGTCGGCTTCTCTATAATAGTTGCTCCCTGATCAGAAATGGGGAAATCGTTGCCACCTACAACAAGCAACACTTGCCCAACTATAGTGTCTTCGACGAGAAACGCTATTTCGTTCCGGGTGACAAACCGGTGGTGGTGGAAATCAAGGGGAGACATATCGCCTTGAGTATCTGCGAGGATATCTGGACACCAGGCACAGGCAGACAGGCCCGGGATGCTGGAGCCAGCCTGATCATCAATCTAAACGCCTCACCCTATCACAAGGATAAATCCGACGAACGCTATGAAGCCCTTGTCGCCAACATCCATGAAGGCAACATGCCGGTGGTCTATGTCAACTTGGTGGGCGGTCAGGATCAACTGGTTTTCGATGGTGGATCACTGGTTATGGACGACAAGGCCAGATACTGTTTCCTGGCACCCAGTTTTGAAGAAAATGTTTATGTCGTGGAGATCAGCCCTGATAACACGATCCGTCATGCCTATCCTCAACCTCGCCCCTTCATACCTGAAGAAAGCATCTACAAGGCGCTGGTTACCGGTGTGCGTGACTATACCCGGAAGAATGGATTCAGAGGCGTCGTGCTCGGGCTCTCCGGTGGCATCGACTCTGCCCTGACGGCGGCTATCGCTGTTGATGCACTCGGCAGTGACAATGTGGAGGTGGTCATGATGCCATCACGCTACACCAGTGAGATCAGCACCAAAGATGCCGTTGCCGAGGCCAAGGCACTGGGCATCAAATATGAGATCATTCCCATCGAGAAGCCTTTCAATGCCTTTCTCGAGTGCCTCAGCGAGGCGTTTGCCGGTACACACCCAGACACGACGGAAGAGAATATTCAGGCGCGTTGCCGTGGCATCATTCTGATGGCATTTTCCAACAAATTTGGAAAGCTGCTTCTCTCCACCGGCAACAAAAGTGAACTGGCCGTTGGTTACGCCACACTTTACGGAGACATGAATGGTGGTTTCAACCCGTTGAAAGATATCTGGAAAACGATGGTCTATCGTCTCGCGGAATGGCGCAATTCCATCTCTCATGTGATTCCACAACGAGTCATCGATCGCCCTCCTTCCGCCGAACTGGCACCTGATCAGAAAGATTCCGACAATCTACCCGAATACGAAATTCTCGATCCCATACTCGAGGCCTACATCGAACGGGACGAGCCACCTCAGCAGATCATCGAAGAAGGCTTTGATCCCGATACCGTCAAACGTGTGGTGACCCTGGTCGATCGTAACGAGTACAAACGGCGCCAAGCGGCACCAGGCGTGCGCATCACCAAACGTGCCTTTGGGCGGGATCGCCGTTACCCAATCACATCGGGTTATCGAGAATTTTAACTCTGCAAACCCATGCGCAAGATCATCCACATCGACATGGATGCCTTCTTCGCCTCTGTGGAACAGCGCGACCATCCGGAATACCGGGACAGGCCGCTGATCGTGGGTGGCGATCCAGACCAACGTGGTGTGGTTGCGGCATGCAGTTATGAGGCACGCAACTACGGCATTCATTCTGCAATGCCCGCCTCCCGGGCGCGCCGATTCTGTCCCGAGGCCATCTTCGTCCGCCCACGCATGGAGGTCTACCGCAAGGTATCGGAACAGATCCGCGCCATCTTCAGGCATTATACGGATCAGGTAGAACCCCTCTCTCTGGATGAGGCTTACCTCGATGTCACCGAGTCCGAACTCTTCAAGGGATCGGCAACTCTGATTGCCCGGGACATCAAACGCGCAATCTTCCAGGAAACCCAGCTCACCGCTTCCGCGGGTGTCTCCTACAACAAATTCCTTGCCAAGATGGCCTCGGACATGGACAAACCGGATGGACTCTACCTCATTACACCGGCGCAGGGCGAAAAATTCGTCGAGGATCTGGCAATCGGAAAATTCTACGGCATTGGCAAGGCTACAGAAGCGAAAATGAAATCACTCGGTATTCATACGGGACGCGAGCTCCGAAAATGGTCCGAAGAGGATCTCGTACGGCATTTTGGAAAGGTCGGACACCACTATTACCTCATTGCACGGGGCATCGACAAACGCCCTGTCAACCCAGTCCGGATCCGTAAATCACTCGGCAAAGAACAGACCTACGCGACGGATCTCGACAATCCTGCTGAGATGCAGCGTGAATTGGAAACGCTGGCAGCCAACGTTGCCACCAGCCTCCATGAAAAGGAGCTTGCAGGCCATACGTTCACAATCAAGATCAAGTACGACAACTTTGAACTCATTACCCGCAGCCAGACCATTGAATCACCGCTCGATCTGGACACCATGAATGCACTCATCCCAGAGTTACTGGCAAAAACTGAGGCTGGCAGACGCAAGGTCCGTTTGCTGGGTGTGAGCGTTTCGAAGCTGGTCAACCGGAAGGGAGAATTTGAGAAACTGCAGAAAAAGCTGTTTGAGCAAGAGGGCATATAAAAACGGCCGCAGTTTGCGGCCGTTTCGGATAATGGTGCCGGCACGAGGAGTCGAACCCCGGACCTACTGATTACAAGTCAGTTGCTCTACCAGCTGAGCTATACCGGCTGAGGTGGTGTATTCTATTGCGGAGCGCCGAGAAGTGCAATCTCCTGACAATCTTTATCGATAACTTTTATCTCTTCAGGCAAATCTGGCAAAGTTTGCCTGTCAACGGCCTGGATATCCAGCCAATAGACCTGAGTGATCTTGTGTTGGGGGACAACCACGGGATGGTACCCCTCTCTCTCCAACTCAACGAGCCTGCGATTGACTGCATCCTGTGAGCTGAACAGACCCAATGAGATAGCATTTTTCATATCACCCTTGCTGACTAAATAATAGTCCTTCAACCCCTTGCGTTTGAGTTCCTCGAGTTTTTTCTTTGCCTCCTTTTCATTCCGTGGTTCCAGATAGACCCAATAACGCTCTTGAGTGCGCACTTCCTCCGCTCTTTTGTGTACCGGGATATCATGTGTAATAAACCAAGTCTCTGTTTCACGAAACCGGGTCTCGTCGGAGAAAGGTCCAATCGAAATACACTTGTCTCCCCCGGGGAAGGACTGCGCGTCTATTCCGGTTCGATCATTTGCCTGAGGATCTATCGGTTCTTCACTGATAACGACTTCTTCATTACGCAAGGGAGGCGGCTCATCGAGTTCACTCAAAAGGGTTAGCGATCTATCCTGACCGGAACTGCTCTCTTCCTCAATTGCAGTCGTCGGGACTACCTGATCGATACGCCGGTTCATCTGCCATCCCAGATAGGTAACATTGGCAACCAACAGAAAAATCGCGATCCATTTCATCATTTTATTAACATCAAACCTTTAAGAACCAAATCAGGCTCCGAGATCAATTCATCATCAATGGCATGGATGACCTGTTCTGCATCACCCCCGGTTATGATGAACTGGATACTGGATCCAAACTGTTGCCTGATCCGTCCGATCATATACTGTATGCCACCGATAAACTGATGATAACATCCTGAATTGATCGCATCTTCCGTGCTGCTTGCCAGCATGGGAAAGTTTTTCCGGACTTCAGCATTCAGCGCATGCGTATGATCTGTCAATGCACGCGCAGACAGTGACAGGCCTGGGGCGATTAGGCCACCCTGATGAACTCCGTTTGCATCCAGCACATCAATGGTGACAGCCGAACCGCAATCGATCACACAGACGCTTCCTTTGACCATGCTCCATCCGCCCAGGATCGCCAACCAGCGGTCAATTCCCAGCTGTTGTGGTTGCGAATAACTATTGGTCACACCGCAGGCTTTTCTGCTGACCACAGCAATGTCCGGATTGATCGACCAATTCTTCCTGCACCAGTCCGTTACTGCCTCTTCTATTACATCTCCTGCGACATTTGAGATCGCAATGCTTTCCGGCCGATCCAACTGTCCCCATTGACAGTCCAGCAAGCGCTGCATGGCCCCCAGTTCCCAGACAAACCTGTTCTGTTCGATAAAGTCTGCCGCACGAGCTAGAGCCCATTTGACCCGCGTGTTGCCTATATCAACCAATAATCTGTTCATACCAGATCGGTGATGCCCCTGATGCTGATCTCACCACTAATGAAGTATTTGGTCTCATTGCCAATTTCTACACAAAGTGATCCGTCTCGAGTGATACCCTGTGCAATTCCTTCCAGTATCTGACTTCCGTTATCCATGATCACATGTTTGTCCCTGCAGAGATCATACGTACTCCACTCCTCTCTGATTCCATCAAGTCCCTGATTTTCCATCACTTGCATCAGGCTCACCAACTCAGAGAGAATCAGACTGGTCAGTTCGTTGCGTGGGGGTACTGTGGTAAGGTGCTGATCGATAGAGGTCCACGGCTGCTGAATTCGCCCAAAATATCCGGCCCTATTATAAACATTTATCCCGATACCGATGACAACGGCACCCCTGGCTGTCATGTCGATCAGGATACCTGCCAGTTTCTGGCCGTTACAGATGACATCATTGGGCCATTTGACGCCCACTTTCTGGATCCCAATCTGATGCAATACACGAATAAGTGCAACGGCAGGCAGGAAGCTGATCAATTGTATATTATCGATCTTCCGGGAAATTTGACTGCATACTGAAAGACACAGACTCGCAGCAAAAGGGGCAATCCAGTTTCTGCCGTGACGTCCTCTTCCTCTGGTCTGATATTCAGCCATGCAAACAGCAATCCCCCTTTCCGAAAGGGTGGCATTCAACAGTTCTTTATTGGTCGATTCGGTAACACTGTGCCAGGTCAGGGATTCAATAAGAGATGATACTGATGCCGGTAATTGTGCATGAATCTGATCCGTATCCAGCAAATCCAGTGGTCCTTCGAGCCGACAGCCGTCTTTATTGAGCTGGTTGAATGCCAGACCACATGCCTGAAAAAACTGTAACCGACAATAAAGATCCTCGACTGAAAACGCATGATGATCGATCCGTCTCCTCAATTGGGACAAATCGGTTACCTGGAAGGGTGACAAGTTGGTGAGAATAATCCGATCAATGGGCGTGGTGCCCGTGGTCAGGAGGTTATTTTTTTCCAGTTTTTTCATCCACCGTCGTTGAATGTTCTGGCGAAGCAGCAGAAAAGTGTCCTATCCTTGCCATTTGATCTCCCTTGCCGGTCAACTCCAGGTGATCGGGTAACCTGAGATCGTCCTGTGTGTCACTGAAAAACTCTCCCAAAGCCTCGGCAACTTTCTCATCGATATCTGGGATCTGCGAAACCAGAGAAAAATCTGCCGGTTTTTCAGGGCTGGAAAACTCTGGTCGTATCTCGGGAGGCCCATCCAGGAGATCAGAATAAAGTCGGACAGTCTTGTCGTCATTCGGGCTTCTGAACAACTGTACGGTCATTTCCTGTATATCCTTTCTCAATTCCTCATCCGCTTTCCCCTTTGACTTTGCTTGCAGACTCGTAAAACTCGCTTCCAGTTCATTCTTGTAGAGTACCTGTGTACGCTGGTGTTCCTCCGTTTGGGATGGCTGGCTCATCCACGTGTCAGGCACTTCATAGATGGTTTTTTCATGATGATCTGCGAGTACTGCATTGGGCGTCACTGTTTGGGGATCGAGAACAGTGGAAAAGGGAGGTATTGATTCGAGCGTTTCAATGGTTTCTTCAAGTGGATTGATGACCGGCATCGTATGTTCGACAAATCTGAAGGTGTATTTATGGATGCGGATGCGATCACCGTCCTTCAACTGTTGGCGATCCTGCACTCGCCGGCCGTTGACATAAGAGCCATTGACACTCCCCTGATCCTGGAGCCAGTAAGCGCCATCCTCATATTCGATTACAGCGTGCTGCCGTCCTACCGTCACTTCGGGCACAACTATAGAGTCATAGAGTTTACTATCGTGGGCCTCGATTCGACCGATCATCACGGGCTTGTCTGTGATGGTGTATTTCTCAAACGGTGTAACCTTGTCGGCATCGATCAGAATCGCCTCCGGTCTTCTGAGATCTGGTGTATCTTTCAGATTGCCTTGAGTACGTCCAAACTGGCGAAACGTGATGATGGTCAGGACTGCACAGATCAGAAATACCAGAATCGAAATCAGCAGCCAGATCTGTGCCGCCGACAAGTTCTGCACACTTTGCAGTAGAGATTCCAATGTCTGATTGCCATCCATATTCTTATTCCGTCCCCGTCGCTACAGGTCGTGAAGGATCAGAACACCATTCACTCCATGAACCCGCATAGAGTCGAGGCTGCGGCAGGCCCGCATGAGTGAATGCCACGATATTGTGACAGGCAGTTACACCCGATCCACAATAAAAAACCACATCCTCCGGTGCCGTATCACCCAGAAGTCTGGTGAAATTTTCAGCGAGTCGATCAGGTGGAAGAAAACGGCCTTGCTCATCAAGATTGTTCTGCCAAAAATGATTGATCGCTCCTGGGATATGTCCGGCGACCCGATCGATCGGCTCCAGTTTTCCCTGGTAGCGATCGGGATCCCGGGAATCGATCAACAGCGGCACCTCCGGGAGCTGGTCAACAATGACCAGACGATCGCGGTTGGGTCTGCCGAAGAAAGAACTCCGCTGGTTGATAATCTCACCGGATTCCACTTTACGATCATCCTTCCGCCAGGCTGACCATCCACCATCCAGCACTGCCACCGCTTCGTGTCCCATATATTTAAGCATCCACCACAGACGGGCACAAAAAGCACCGCCGGTATCATCGTAGACAACCACCTGTTTTCCAGAGTCGATGCCAAGTGATGAAAAGGTGCCCATCATCGTTTGTGGAGCTGGCAAAGGATGGCGGCCATGATCGGTCACCGGATCTCCACTGAGTTCTCCGCTGACACTCGCATACACTGCACCCGGAATGTGTGATTCCTCCCAAGCCTTCCGGCCCGCTGCAGAATCCAACAGATCATAGCGGCAATCCACTATAATCCACTCTGGGTCTCCCAGATAATTGGCCAGTATTTCACTGTCAATTATAGTCTTATACATATTATTTCACATTTATTTACATATTATTAACTTAAATCAGCGCAATGTCAGCCTTCTTTACCGATAAAACTGTGTTATTTTCCTGCAATGCAGCATAAGCAACTGATCTTAAAGGTTTTGTCAGTCACGCTGATTCCCTTATCGTTATCTGCCTGTTCCACACTTGGATATTATTCCCAGTCTATTCGGGGCCAACTGGATGTGATGTCTAAGCGGATGCCGATTTCCGATCTCCTTCACAAAGAGGAGACCCCCATTGAGAAAAAGAAAGTACTGCAAAAGATTCAACAGATACGTTCCTTCGCAAGTGAGTCCTTACTTTTACCTAATAACAGAAGTTACAAAAGTTATGTTGAGCTGGGACGTGAGTTTGTTGTGTGGAACGTCTTTGCTGCACCGGAGTTTTCAGTGAAACCTGTTACCTCCTGTTTTCTAATCGTTGGTTGCCTGCAATACCGAGGATTTTTCAACAGAGATGATGCCATTGATCACGCTGTTGAACTGCAAAGTAAAGGCGATGATGTCTATGTGGCTGGAGTCTCTGCCTATTCCACCTTGGGTTGGTTTGATGATCCGGTGCTGAGCTCCATGTTGGCCTACGGTGAATCCCGGCTGGCAGAAGTGATCTTCCATGAATTGGCACATCAGCTTGTCTATGTCAGAAACGATACCGCGTTCAACGAAGCCTTTGCTACTGCAGTGGGTGAGATTGGTGTACGGCGGTGGTTGAAAAGCAACGGCCGAGAAACTGATCTTGCAAAATATGAAAGAAGAAAACGGTGGGAGCATGCATTCATCGGGTTGATCCTTACCGTAAAATCCAAGCTCGAGAAACTCTATGGCACGGCTCTGCCCGAAAAAGAGATGCGTTCACGCAAGGCAGCGATCTTCAATCAGATGCGTGCGGATTATCAACACTTGAAATCCACCTGGGAAGACCCACCCGATTATGACAAATGGATGTCCCGGGATCTCAACAACGCGAAGATTGCTTCCGTTGTAACCTACCATGAATTAACAGAAGCTTTTAATGATTTGCTCGATCGCTCTGACGGAGACCTCAAGCTCTTTTACCAGCGTGTTCGACACCTCGGCTCTCTGCCGAAAAAGCAGCGACACCGCTGCCTGGATAATATGGACACACTGCCTAACTGTTTTCCCTGATGGGTTTTCTGGTAATCTGTCAACCATGAAAATCACTTTCGTCAAAAAAATAAAATCTAATGGAGAACCGTGTAAAAAATGCCGGGAAGTGGAGCAACGACTGAGTGAGGCGGGTTTGCTGAATCGGATCGACGAGACGGTACTCGCCGACGAGCGTGATCCTGAAAGTCCAGGCATGCAGCTGGCAGCTCGACATAAGATCGATCTTGCACCTTTTTTCATTGTCGAGGATGACAACGGCAACCAGACCGTCTACACCATCTATTTCAAGTTTCTGAAAGAGGTGCTCGGCGTTTCACCCTCAACGGGCAGGTAATTCCATCTCCTCAAATAACCGCTCGATGGCCTCACGATCCTTCGCGGCCATCGCCTGCTCGACGAGCTCACGGGTCAGATGGGGCGCGAACTGGGTAATGAAATCGTACATGTAACCCCGTAAAAATGCGTTCTTCCGGAACCCGATCTGGGTGATCTCCATCTGGAATAAGTGGCTGGCATCCAAAGCCACAAGCTCGGTATCCACTGCAGGATCGTAAGCCATCTTTGCAATGATCCCAATCCCCAGGCCAAGCCGTACATAGGTTTTGATCACATCGGCATCAACGGCGGTAAAAACCACTCTGGGTTCTAGTCCCTTGTCACTGAAGGCTTTGTCGAGATGGGAGCGCCCGGTAAAACCAAACACGTAGGTCACGATGGGATACTCTGCCACTTTCTCCAGTGTCAATTCATCCAGCTGTGTCAAAGGGTGACCTTTAGGTACCACGATGCTTCGGTTCCAGCGGTAACAAGGAAGCATGATCAAGTCTGAGAATAACTCCAATGCCTCGGTAGCAATGGCAAAATCCACCTTACGGTTCACCGCCAGTTCAGAAATTTGCATGGGCGTGCCCTGCTGCATGTGCAGTGATACCCCTGGATATTTGTCCATAAACGCCTTGATCACTTCAGGCAAAGCATATCTCGCTTGGGTATGGGTTGTAGCAATAGTAAGAGAACCGTGTGCTTCGTCACTGTGCTCCGCCGCAACCCGTTTGATATTCTCAACTTCACCGAGAATACGCCCGGCGAGCTCGATTATATCTCTGCCAGCAGGCGTAATTTCTGTGAGATGCTTGCCACTACGGGAAAATATCTGTAATCCCAGTTCGTCTTCCAGCAACCGGATCTGTTTACTGATACCCGGTTGCGATGTAAACAGGCTCTCGGCGGTGGCAGAGACGTTCAAGTCATGCTTTGCGACTTCCCAGATATAGCGGAGCTGTTGCAGTTTCATGATTGGATTACAAACAAAAATGAATAAAGAATATATGACTTATTCTTTTTTATTATAGATGCTTGGGGAGTCAAATGATAGTGGAAGTAAAAAAACCTGGCAGCGTCCAGTCGCCGATTCCCTTTGATAAACCGTAACGATGGAATTGACTGTCTCTCTCAATGAAATGACACCGTGGGTTCTCTTGGTGATTAGGTGGTCTTTTCAGCGAAAAAGAGGAGTATACTTCTAATACTTCGCAATTCGACGACCTGCAGATCAACTGGCAGTACGCCTGTTAGTAGCGGGGCGGAGTCGGGTGTACGCCCTAGCGAATTTCATGCATCTCGATGTCATGGCGAGCTGAATCGGCGCCCGAATTGACCCTCTCGATCATGGAGGCATTACGATGATGAAACCCAAACTGTGGACCTGGCTGCTTTTCTTCCTCCTGGTTCCCTTCCTCCTGGCCAGCTGCGGCGGGGACGAAGAGACCATCCAGACCGTCTCCCAGAGCACGGTCCCGGACTGCCCCACCTGCGTCATCGACTCGGTTGAGGTGACGGCGGAGTACGTTTCCATCCCCTACGTGGGGGACCTGTGGCCCATGACCTGGGCCGACAACGACAAGCTCTACACCGCCTTCGGGGACGGCACGGGCTTGGACGGCTGCTACCCCACCCTGCTCCTGGACGAACCCGACGAGTTCGACGCGGCCTACAACGAGGTCACCCCGGGCTGCTTCGTGCCCAAGGAGCCGGACAACGAGTACTGTGAGGTCTTCGGGGAGTGCTCCCAGTGCCGTCCCCAGTGCCTCTACACCCCCGTGGGCCTACTGGAGCTCACCGGCCCCGTCCCGAACTTCGCCCCCTGTGACGGCTCGGACCAGTGTCTGGTCAGCCGCCACATCCCCTACGGGGATCTCCAGGTCTACCAGAACTCCGACAAGCCCTCCAGCGTCCTCTTCGTAGATGGCCGCCTGATCATGCCCCTCCACTACCCGCCTGGCGAGCCCACCCAAGGCTACCTGGCCTACTCCCAGGACTATGGCCGCACCTGGACCAAGGTGGAGGGCTCCCCCTGGGGGGACGACAGTCCCTTCAAGGTGATGATGTTCATCAACATGGGCCAGGCCTACGAGCTGAACCGGGATGGCTACGTCTACGCCCTGGGCATCCAGGACGAGATCGCCAGCCCACCCCGGCGCCAGGCCATCTACCTGACCCGCGCGCCCGTGGACCAGCTCCTGGAGTACGACGCCTACCAGTACTTCGCCGGGTTGAAACCCAGCGGCCTGCCCATCTGGTCCGCCCAGCAGACGGACGCCGCCCCCCTGCCGGGCCTGCACACCCTGGCCCAAGGCGCGGCCATGTACCACCCGGGCCTGGATCGCTTCCTCTTCCTCTCCGGCTTCGTGGGAACCCTGGAGGACGGCAACCCCGCCGGCGCCCTCTTTGAGGCCCCCACTCCCTGGGGCCCCTGGAGCGAGGCGGATCGCTTCCTGGCCGGCTACATTCCGGGCATCATCCCCAAGGGGACCGGCCCGAACAGCTTCTACTTCACCGCGGCCGGCGGCGGTCCTGTGACCTACAACCTGAACGTGGGCCAGATCACCGTGACCCGTCGCTCCCCCAACGACCTCTACCTGCCCCTGATCCTGGCCGAGACCCGCAAGCGGGAGCAGATCGTGGGGGACTTGGACTTCGAGACCCTGCAGCCCACCCGCCAGCGCACGGAGAGCCGCTTCAACGTGGCCTTCACGGACCTGGGCTCCCCCTTCGAGCACAAGGGCAAGCTCTGGCTCCTCTTCGGGGACACGGACCCGGAGGCCCCGGGCTGGGACGAGTGGCACGACGACACCATCGCCTTCACCGACGCGAAGACCATCCAGGAATTCTCCCTCACCTTCCTCACAGACCCCAACCGGCCTCGGGGCCTGGTGAACCCGGTCATCGCCTGCCCGGCGGAAGGGGACGATGACTGCGTGGACCTGGGCGCGCTCAACGTGCCGGTCACAGGGCTGAGCGACGGGAAGAGCATGTTCGTCTGGTTCACCACCGACGCCGCGGGCCGCAGCCTCCTGGCCCGCTCCGACGACGACGGCCGCAGCTTCCGCAAGGTCTACGACTTCGGCGACACCCACTTCATCGACGTCTTCGCCCAGCGGTTCGACGGCCCCATCCCTGGGCTGGAGGGGGAGGGGCCCTGGGCGCTGGTCTTCGGCAGCGGGGATCAACAGCACAACCACGTCTACCTGGCCGCCGCGCCCCTGCAGAGCCTGCGGGATGGGGATCGCTCTCAGGTGCGCTTCCTCTCTGGCGTTGACTTCCGCCCGGACGGCTCGGCCCGGCTCGCCTGGTCCGAGGAGGAGGGGGATTCGGTGGCCCTCTTCCAGATCGAACACGCGCAGGGGCCGGGCATCATGTCCGAGGTGCCCCACGACTGGGGCTTCGGCGAGCCCCTGGTCCACTACAATCCGGTCCTGGAGAAGTGGGTGGCCACCTACAACGCAGGACGTCAGACCATCCGCCTGCGCATGGCCGACACCCCTTGGGGGCCCTGGAGCGCCTCCCTGGTCCTCTTCGACCCGGCCGCGGACTACGGTCGGGGCCCCGCCTTCGGCCGCTATATCGGCGACGACCGCACCGAGCATCTGGGCGGCCAGGGCGAGCTCTACGGCCCCTACGTTCTGCCCCGCTTCACTCAGCGCCTCCCGGACGGACGCATCAAACTCTACTGGCTCCTCTCCCCCTGGCAACCCTACGTGGTCTACCTCATGGAGAGCACCCTGGTCCCTGCGCCCCGGGTGGCCGTATGCTGTTCCTGAAAGAAGGCTTCACAGCACCGGTAGTCCTCAACGACAACTGTCCTAAAGGTCTGGCATACGTCTTGAGCTGACTACACCAACTTTGGGATGCAATTTGTGTTGTTCACTGAAACCAATCAATAATACGTAAAAATAAAGGGGGCCAAAGCCCCCTCTTTGAGACCTGTCGGTCTCCAGTCAGGCAACGGCCTGATTACTTTGTATAAATTCCATGATCATCCTTTCCATTTGATCCTTGAGATAAAGTTTCTCCTTTTTCATCTTTTCCAATGACATTTCATCGACTGCGATATCCCCTTCATATGCAGCATTGACCTGCTCATCAAGCTGGCTGTGTTTATCATATAAACGCTTGAAGTTGAAATTTGTAGCAAGAAGGGTTTCGACGGCATGTACATATTGTTCGGTCATAAAGAATTCTCCTGATAGCTTCGCTGAGTTGAATGACAAAAAGTCTGACAGGTCAGGCTTTCTTTTCATTGTGGTATTCATTGCGAATACTCCGGGACTTACAAAGTAATGAGAAAGCGATGCTCAGTAGAAGAGAGCACCACTAGAATAAATCTAGAACATGATTCCCAATTCGGCAAGATCATATTTTACTTTAACTTTCCTGTTTAACTTGGCAGCCTAAGCGATCAGCTCACAATCCTTGTTCGCTATATTTCCCAAGGATGTATTCACGTCCATTTCAGGAATATTTCATGTCTTTTTTTATCCTCGTTCTCATGATTTTTTCAGACAACGACTCTAGGATATGACTGTAGAAAACACATGACGACCTAATTCTAAAATGGAAAAGATTAAAATCATGCTGGTTGATGATCATGCCGTGGTTCGCGAAGGCTATAAGATGCTGTTACAAAGTGAACCGGATCTAGATGTGGTGGCAGAAGCTGAAAATGGGGAGAATGCCTGCATGCTTTACCGTCAGCATAAACTGGATCTTGTGATCATGGATCTTTCTCTTCCTGGCATCAGTGGGATCGAAGCGATCAGAAGGATTTTGTCCCGTGACAACAAAGCAAAAATTGTTGTTTTCAGTTTCCACGAAGATCTGATTTTCGTCGAACAGGCACTTCAGGCCGGTGCACTGGGATATATCACCAAAAGCAGCATGCCTGAGATCCTGATCAAGACAATACGAACAGTAGCTAAAGGCGATATCTTTCTTGATCCGGCTATTGCACAGAAGATGGCCTTTCAAAAAAGCAAAGGCATCAACTCCGATCTTGAATCATTGTCTCCCCGTGAGTTCGAAATCACCCGCCTGCTGGCGGAAGGTCTCGATATCCATGACATCGCTGATACATTATCACTCAACTATAAAACCGTTGCCAATTACAACACGCAAATCAAACGTAAACTTAACGTCTGTAGTGTGGCAGAACTGACCCGTATTGCCATCCGCCATGGATTGATCCAGGCATAGAGATGAATTCTCGAATCACTGGGAGATATTTTTTTCCGTTAATCTTGGTTCTCATTGGAGGTTGTGATTCCGATGCTACCTCCTCCGATCTGTTTCCCGCTATTGAGGGTATGGTATGGCATTATGATGCGACCTTCCAAGCGGGCAGGAAATTGAACAGACATAAAATTATTGTCACCAACCTCGGATATATTATGTTGGAAGATGGGACACAGGCCTTTGCCCGCAAGTATCATAATGATGACGTTGCCTATTATAAAAAAAATGAAAAGGGAATATTTCGAATCGGTTATCAGAAAGCAGGCAAGAATCTCAGCCGTGATACCGAAAACCATTTCGTTCTCAGATTTCCGGTTAAGACAGGTATAAAATGGGTATTGACCAGCAAACCCTTTTTCCTCGAAAAAAGTGTCCGCGAGATCAATGCAGGACAAGCCTCTCTCTCCGGAGATTTGTCCCTGCACCCCTTAAAAGTCAGCAATGAAATCACATCTACCAATGAGACCGTCAGGACACCCGCAGGAAGCTTTTCCAACTGCATACGAGTAGACGGTTCTGGTAAAACCACAGGTACCGGATCAGAAATCGGAAAAGTCAATGTAGAAGTAAGGCAGACGGATTGGTATGCACCTGGCATCGGACTGATCAAATCCACACGGAAGGAAACCACTAACTTGAAATGGGCACGCTCGAGCACCTTTAGCATGGAACTTGAAAAATACTACCACTGACTTACGTTTTTTCTCTCAGCTTTTCAACCGCCAGTCCTTCCTAGCTGCCCAAACATACTAGGGAGTTTGAGAGAGATTGACCCATTAAATCTTCCTGATCTTCACGTGAATATTTCAGAATCCGGCTTGGGCATATATCTATTAAAAGGTATGAAATGCAAAATGTCGCCTAGCCCTTACCTTTGATAAAGACATCAAGAGGGCTTATCTAGAATCCATTCATAGGAGGTTAAAAATGAAAAAGAAACTGTCCGCAGGTTCTCTGAACACGCTGTTGGGCGCCACCTTTGCTGTCTCCTTGGCAGCGACCGGTTCCGCTCACGCAGAAGAAACCCCCTTTTCAAGTTCAATCCTGGAAAAGGGTTATGAAGTTTCGGTCGACACGAGCGCAGCGGTTGATGCTGCAAAAGAGGCCGTAACCGAAGCTGCCAAGGAAATGACGGATGCACCGGGAAGGGACATGGAGGGCAATCTCGTCAATTATGAATATGGAGGAGACAGCAAAGGAACCTATGCCGGAGGAAAAATCGGGACTGGTGCCAAGGATCCTTCTGTCTGCGGTAAATTCACTGGCGCTGTGTGTGGTGCTGATGGTGGTGGACACCTGAAAAACAAATAACGAATTATCGACTACTTTTGGGCGTAAACATCGCCTACAGGAGGAGGAAAAATGAAAATATCTCTGAAAACTCAACTTGTGACTGCATCTCTGGCATTGGGGATCAGTTCTGCAGTTACAGCAAATGATGAGCTCATAAAACTGCAGGAAAACCCGAATTACTGGGTTATGCCTGCAGGTAATTACAACGGCACCCGATTCAGTAAACTGGACCAAATCAATAACAAAAATGCCCACCAGCTTCAGGCTGCCTGGACATTTTCAACTGGTGTCCTGCGTGGTCACGAAGGTGGTCCACTGGTTCTTCCACCAAGTGCAACAGGCCTGGATGGAGATACACTCTACATACATGCCGCTTTCCCCAATAACACTTTTGCTATTGATCTCGATACACTTGAAGTTGTTTGGGAATATGTCCCTGTGCAGGACTATAATGAAACTGTTCCGGTCATGTGCTGTGACACTGTCAACCGTGGGCTCGCATATGGTAATGGCAAGATCCTTTTGCAACAGGCAGATACAACTCTCGTTGCCTTAAATGCCAAAACTGGTGAAAAAGTTTGGTCTACCAAAAACGGGGATCCAAAACTTGGTCAAACCAACACCAATGCACCACATGTAATGAAAGACAAGGTCATCACCGGTATGTCAGGCGCCGAATTCGGTGTTCGCTGCTGGATCGCTGCATATGACCTGAATGATGGCCATCTGGTATGGAAAGGCTACAGTATGGGACCGGACAGCGATATCCTTGTCGATGGCAACAAAACCACCTCTATGCTAAAACCGGTTGGCAAGGACTCTTCACTCAAAACCTGGAAAGGTGATCAATGGAAAATTGGTGGCGGTTCTGTTTGGGGTTGGTGGCCATTTGATCCCGATCTCAACTCCCTCTTCTACGGCTCTGGTAACCCCTCCACTTGGGATCCAGTGGTTCGTCCAGGTGACAACAAATACAGCATGACCATGTGGCGCCGTGACGTGGATACCGGCATGGCCTACTGGGTCTATCAAATGACACCACACGACGAATGGGACTATGACGGTATCAATGAAATGATTCTCGTGGACATGAAAGTTAAAGGCAAGGATCGGAAGGCACTGGTCCACTTCGACCGAAACGGTTTTGCCTACACCATGGATCGGGTGACAGGTGAACTGCTGGTCGCCGAGAAGTACGATCCTGCCGTCAACTGGGCAACCCACGTCGATATGAAAACCGGCCGCCCGCAGAAAGTGTTGCGTTACAGTACACACCATAACGGTGAAGACGTAAATACAACCAATATCTGTCCAGCAGCATTGGGGAGCAAAGACCAACAACCGGCAGCCTATTCACCACGAACAGGGCTCTTCTATGTGCCGACAAACCATGTTTGTATGGACTATGAACCTGTCAGCGGCGGCACCTACATTGCGGGTCAGCCCTATGTCAACGCTGTGTTGAACATGTTCCCGGCAGGCCGTGTATGTCCTGATTGTCCGAACAATAACGAAGAGAAAAACAATCTGGGTAACTTCATTGCCTGGGATGCCTCTGTTGGCAAGATCGTCTGGTCAATCCCAGAACGTTTCTCTGTATGGTCAGGTGCACTGGCCACTGCGGGTGACGTGGTCTTCTACGGAAACCTTGAAGGCTACCTGAAAGCCATTGATGCAAAGAGCGGCAAGCTCCTGTGGAAATTCAAAACTCCATCAGGCATCATTGGTAATACTCACACTTGGATGCATAAAGGCAAACAGTATGTGGGTGTTCTCTCAGGTGTTGGAGGCTGGGCTGGTATTGGTATGGCTGCAGGCTTGATCAACGATACTGACGGACTTGGTGCAGTTGGTGCCTACAAGGGATTGAACAGCTTTACTCGTCTCGGTGGCGTACTGAGTGTTTTCAGTCTCCCATAAAAACCGAAGTACCACTAACCTCTCTGAACAGCCCGGCCGTTGCCGGGCTGTTTTTTTATTGAAATACGCTCTTCCCCCTCCTGGTTACGCTCATACTTCATAATTGGGAAATTTTCCTATCCATAAAAGGAATATAGACCAATGCCTCGGGAATGTCTTCCCTGCTATGATCATTCTGTTTTTATTCTAAAAATAAAAATCTCAAAGGGGGATTCTCATGAGAAAAAGAAAACGGCATGTATTCCAGCCTGTCGCTGCGATGCTTGGCACCGTCCTGATCACAGGAACGGTTATCGCTGCCGATGATGTGAAAACTATGCAATCAATAGAAGTCATTGGTGTTACACCGACGCATGGCGTTGGTCTGCCAGTGGACAAGATTCCATCCAGCGTTCAGAGTGCCACAGCAGAAGACCTTGAGCGTACCCAAAGTCTTGATCTGACTGAATACATGAACCGCAGCCTGGGCAGCGTCAACATCAATGATGCACAGAACAACCCATTGCAGCCAGATGTACAGTTCCGTGGTTTCACGGCATCACCGTTACTGGGTCTACCACAAGGGCTTGCTGTGTACCAGAATGGTGTACGTATCAACGAAGCCTTTGGTGACACCGTCAACTGGGATCTTATTCCGAAGTCCGCTATCCACAGTATCAACTTAATTGGTGGTACAAGTCCTTTGTTTGGACTGAATACACTTGGAGGCGCACTCTCAATCGAAACAAAAAACGGGTTTAATTCCACAGGAAACAGTGTAGAAATCTCCTACGGTTCTTTCGATCGACTACAGGGCAGTATTTCAACCGGAGGGAATAACGGAACCTTTGGCTATTTCCTGACCGGTACTTATTTTGATGAGAATGGTTGGCGAGATTTTTCAGATTCAGACGCCAAAAACCTGTTTGGTACACTGAGCTGGCGTTCAGAAAACAGTACGCTAGATCTTATACTTGCACATGGAAAATCACATCTTCAAGGTAATGGGCCAGCGCCGGTTGAACTCCTTGCTATTGATAGAGAGGCTGGTTTTACCTTTGTCGATATCACCGAAAATGATATGAACCTGATCGACCTTGAAGGCACGCACTGGATGAACGACAACATTCAGCTTTCAGGAAATATCTTCATCCGCTGGAATGATACCGATTCTTTCAATGGAGACGGGACAGCTTATGTTGGATGCAGTGATGTTGGGTTGTTATTTCAGGAAGATGATGTTGATCCAGAAGCGGGAGGGGATCCTGAAGAATGTGACGTGGCTGCTGATCATGCAGGTGCCACACCGATTGAAGATCAGAATGGCCTGACAGTCAATGAGGACTTCAATGCCATCAATAACATCAGCCAGCGTGATCAGAAATCCTATGGTGGTTCCTTCCAGCTGACCTTCCTCCAGGATCTGTTTGCCCGTGCGAACCAGTTGATCGTTGGCGCTGGATATTTCAGGGGAGATGCGAACTTTGCCTCACAGGTTGAAGTGGCTTCACTATTGGAAAACCGTTTCACCACACGCACTGGCCGCTTTATCCCCGATGATCGTGTGCAGGTCGATACCAGCACTAACACATGGTCCATCTATTTCACCGACACACTTTCACTTACGGATACGATCGATCTGACCTTGTCGGGTCGCTATAACGATACCAAAGTCAAAACCCGGGACGAAAGTGGACTTACTCCGGAATTGAACGGTGATAACAGCTTCAACCGTTTCAACCCGGCTATAGGACTCACTTGGCAGGCGATGGACAACCTCAATGTCTATGCCAGCTACAGTGAATCTTCCCGTGCACCAACACCTGTGGAACTCGCATGTGCCGATCCGGATGCTCCTTGCAGCTTACCCAACGCCTTCCTCGCCGACCCACCACTGGATCAGGTGGTTGCCAAGAGCTTCGAAGGCGGCCTTCGTGGTAACTATGCGGACATGATCAACTGGAATTTCGGACTGTTCCACACCATCAACAAGGATGACATCATCTTCCAGTCAACCGGAGGCACAACTGGCAATGTTGGCTTCTTCGACAATGTTGGCGACACCAAACGCATGGGTATTGAACTGGGTATCAATGGTGACTACGGGCAGATCAACTGGTTCCTGAACTATAGCTATGTCAGGGCTACATTCGACACCCCATTCCTGTCTAACAGTCCGACCCATCCACTGGCCGATGACAATGGTCTGATCCAGGTCGAAGTGGGAGATCATATCCCGGGTATTCCGGAACACACGCTTAAAGTCGGTGCAGACTATGCTTTCTCCGATGCCTTCAGCATAGGCGCAGACATGACCTACAATAGTGGTGTCTATCTCCGAGGTGATGAAGCCAACCTGCTGGATACAACCGATGCGTATGCCGTCGTAAACCTCCACGCGCAGTATCACATCAATAAAGTGGTCACCGTCTTCGCCAAGATCAATAATCTGTTTGATACCGATTACGAAACGTTTGGAATCTTGGGTGAACCGGATGAGGTTTTCGATGGAAGCTCACCCGGTTTCTCACCAGCGATGTCCGATCCGCGATTTCTCGGTGCAGGCGCACCGCTTGGAGGCTGGCTTGGTATTCGTGTAAATTTCTAGGGAAGGTGCTAAAAGCAAGCCCCTGCTCCATCCGGAGCAGGGGCTTTTTTTAGGCATATTTGAATTTCAAACTGACGATTGGTGACTTGAATTAATTATATTCTGTTTATCAACTCCATGGTTGATAGCCAGCTTTACCATTTCGGCGACGCTGCTCACGTCCAGCTTCTGCTTTATTTTGAGTAGATAGTTTGAAACCGTCTTCTGGGTCAATGAGAGGTTCTTGGCGATCTCCGTTGTCGAATAACCCTCCACAAGAAGAATAAAAATATCAAACTCCCTGTTTGATAGCGCTGAAATGGGGTCTGAATGTAATAGGGGCGAACCGACAGCAAGCTTGTGTGCGATATCTGGACTAAAAAATGCTCCTCCCTTCAGTACCTTTTTTATTGCCTGCACCAGTATTTCTGGTGAACTCGTTTTGGTTACGTATCCTTTTGCACCACTTTTGATTGAACGTGCTGCAAAACTTGGGTCATCATGCATAGTCAAAACGATAATTCCTGCAGAGGGATCTATACTTGATATACGACGGATACACTCTAACCCTCCCATTCCCTGCATTGTCAAATCTATCAATACAATCTCAGGTGACAACTTTGGAAAAAGCTCACGTGCTTCTTCTCCATTCGTTGCCTCACCAACCACATCAAAACCTGCTTGAATCAATAATTCCTTGCAGCCGCTTCGTAAGACACTGTGATCATCTACAAGGAGAATTGTTGCTTTCTTTGCCATGACACTCTATCTGAAATATGAATTACTTTTTCACCATAGAAACAAGAATATGTCTCACTATATTTATGAATTTTTCCGTTTATTTTCATGAATACTGCTCATGACCAATTAGCAATATGTGGCTAAGATAATTCCTGAAGATTAAGAAAGGATCTGTTTCATATTTCTTGAATTTTCACTCCTTGATATTCTTAACTATTAACAGTTGTTCATTTTCAGAGCCACCATCTGGGTGGCTCTTTTTTTCAAAAGGCCAAGCCCTCCGTCACCATACTGTTTATCTTGGTATTGATCATCTACATCCTTGCTTGTAATCCTTACTGATAAAACCAAGTGTATCCAAATCAGCAGGATTTACGACACCTGCGACAGGAGCCTCACCAACGACCTTACCATTTTCGACCATAAACAACCTTTGACGAAGTTGACCGTTACCTCTAAAACTCATTTTTACCCCTTTATTGCCATCAAAGACCAGATCATTTTTCAAATAGTCAAGGAGGACCTTGGGTTCACTGGACTCTGTTCTAACGACAGCTTCAGCGACCATCCTCACTGCGGCCCAGCCTGCCCAAGAAGCATCATCCATCTTTCTCATGGCCACTCTACGAAATCGATTACTCAAGTTTCCAGAAGCATATCGCTTGTATTCCGGATGCCAGGACTGGGCCATAGCTTTTGATTCAGGATGCTTTTCTTTCCACTGCTTCTGGGCGTCTTCAATCATTTTCTCGCTGGGGCTCACATGCAAGACATTTGGCAAACACAGGTGACGTAAAATGTCATGCCTTTCGGTTAAATTAAAAATGGGAACATCAGGATTCAACTGGCTGAGTATGCGCAGGCTCTCTACATCGGCATCCACAAGTATCGCCGATGGTTTTGGGTTTTTAACAGGAATCAGATCAACAGGCTTGTAGGTTTTACCCACATATTTTTGCCCCATGAACTCACCCTGAAGATTGGACTCATCAATACCTAGAATCACACCCAAAGCAGAGGAACTATCACTCTCTCCGAAATATGCAATATTGATCGTCAAAGGTGGTTCTGCTGCAGCTACAGCTGCAGCAGAACCACAAACCAGAATCATGAACACATAGCATTTAAAAAGAATACCCTGCAATAAATATTTATGTGTTTTCATTTGTACTTGTCCCTATTTATACAGATCACCATTCGACTTTTTCTTTTCTTCCTTTGAACTTTGATCGTAGATAGGTCAAGACAAGCCATACATCCTCGACAGTCATATTCGTCATTTCGCCGACCTGTGGCATCGGCGCTACAACCGATTCCTTCTTAATACGTTTATATCCCTGCTTCATTAACTGATCAGAACCAAGCGTTATCAAACGAAACAATACATTATCACCACCCCCATAGACCCATTTTTCATTGATCGCCGAAGGACACATCCCACCACCGCCACCGCCACCGTGGCAGCCACTGCAACCAAATGAAAACCATTTTTTCTTGCCCGCTTCTATCTTTTCCGGATCACCGGTAAAAGGGTTCTTCAATTTAACACTCGTATCCTTAGCAAGTTCAGGTGCTGACTTGCCTGTTTCCAAACCAGAAATTTCCGGAAGGCCTTCCACTTCTTTTTTTGCCTCAGGGATGGGTTGATCAACTGCGGCAAGGACCTTTGGAGTATGATCAACGATCATGGACTCTTTTTTATTCTCCTCATGCACGGAGTTTGTCGATCCTTTCAACAAATTTACCGTCTTCCCTTCTGGGTTTTCTGAGGCATTACATGCCATCAAAATACTTCCACTCGCAAGAACTGCTGAGATAGTAATGGCTTTCCATTTGCTATACATATTCTTTCCTCTTTTTAGTGTTAAACATCAATGGACTTCTTCAAAATCCAATCCTTCAAAATTGTATTTCGGGATCTGAATCCAACGACCGTCGACATTTTGTGGAATCTTGTGAATCCTCACATCACCCACTTTAATCTCACCGGTAGTGTCATCGAGCCAGAAATCAATGTCATAAAATTTTTCCTTGCTGCCTTTCTCACGAAAATCTGTGCACGCAAAATAACGGCCATCTTTTTTCAGTTTTCGAACAGGCATGTGTATATCCACAAAATCCAGATCAA
>Ga0256841_1000823_pt1 | contig 29481 bp, 28 predicted proteins | sample 356308metaG_FD_185971 | JGI IMG/M metagenome (GOLD analysis project Ga0256841, IMG submission 185971) | Hydrothermal vent microbial communities from Mid Atlantic Ridge, Atlantic Ocean - 356-308 | ecosystem: Environmental > Aquatic > Marine > Hydrothermal vents | place: Atlantic Ocean: Mid... | reverse complement strand
GAGAGGACGGATACGGTCGGAAGAGCCAATGCTCAGTCCGGTGAGGATGCCTTCTTCCAGAGGGGGAACACGAGGAGGTTTTCGCTCTTCTAGAGTTCCGGGCCTTTGACATCGAAGAATGGTGAGATCGAGACCGGCAGGTCTTAGGCGTTCATCGATTTTCGCATCGAGGTTGTGGATGGCAGTTTCCATCCATTTCCAAGGAATCTCTTCGAGGAGTTTCTCTTCGCAGGGGGCCTGGTTTGGGTGGGGATAGCCATGGAGGATGGCGGCAGCTTCTGCAGCAAGAAGGATGCGGCCAAGGTCTCTATTGTCGGCTTTTCCTAGGTCTGCTGCATGGGTGACCTGCCAGGCGAAATGCAAGAGGGAAGGAAGGTTGAGTTTTTCGGCCCAGGGGTAAATCCCCATGTGCTGGATGAGGAAATCTCCTTGCGGGGTGATTGTGGGCCAGAGTGGTAGATCATGAATAAGGCCTGCCAGGGCGCAGAGTTCGGGGTCGACTTCTCCTTGCAAGCGAGCCAGCTCTTCCGCCAGGACGGAGGTGGCCAGGGAATGAAGCCAGAGAGGGAATGCAAGGTCAACCCGGACGTCAGGAGTCGTCTGAGCCTGCATGATCTTTTTTAAAGCTGCGCTCCCCAGAAAAGACCCTAGGCTTGAGGCACTGGTAAGTGAGTCGGCGGTGGGCCCCAATGCCGGGATCCGGGCCAGGTGGAGGCTGCGGATCGCCAAGAGCGGATCGCTGAGAATCCATAATTCCTTTTTGTTGCCAGGGGGAAGTTCTAGATTGGGAACGAGCGAACTGAGGTTGGGCAACCCTTGAAGAGGGTGTCCCCAAATCGCGTTGTTCTCCCCCTTCCTTTTTTCTTCTGCTCGGTGGTCCGACAAGGTTTTTTTGCTTTTCTCCCTTTGTATTCCTCGGCCTTTTTTCGTCACCTGGGAGCTTAAATCTGAATCCTTTCAGGACCTGAGACATCCCGAGGTCCGTTTTGAGCTGAAAGGTTTCCATGGAGCCTCAAGGTTTTGAGGAGGGAATCCGGTTTATTTGGAGAAGAAGAGCCCCTGCATATGAGGGCGAATTCAGTCAGGAAACGCTCGACTTCGCACGGGGAGGTCTTTTGGCTTTCGTAAAAGGTTTGGAGAAAAAACCTGAGGAAATATCTGTAACTACATTCTGAATATGCAGTTATATGGCTTCCCCTGTTTTTATGGAGTCTTGGCAAGCCATTCGCTTATGGGTGCCTGTGAGCCTTTGTGAACTCGAAACCTTTTCCCCGAAGCCCCCCAGTCCCGAAGGTCTTCCTAAGGACCTGGAGAAGCGAAGCGATGCGGAACTTTTAGTTCTTTTCGCCAAGTGTGGAGAGCATGAAGTCTTCGAGAAATTGTCTCGGAGGATCCTTCCTTTCATTGAGCGAGTGGCCTTGGTCAACCCTGAGAGGAGGGCCGCGGGGATCCCCGTAGAGGAAGTGGCGCAGGAGGTTCTCCTGAACCTCTTCCGCTACGCTGGATCCTTTCAGGTGGAGAAGTCTTATGCCTTCAACTCCTGGTTACGGCGCATCGTTGTGAATGCGGTGTCCCAGGTCCGGCGCCAATCCGGAGGGAGACCTATGAAATCTTTGGATGACGCCGAGGCCATTGTGGTCGAAGACAGTAGGGTTCGGGGTCCCTTGAATGATCTTTGTCGCGAAGAGAGCTTGAGGGAGGGGCGATGCCAGGCTTTTTTGATTTCCCTGCGGGTTGCGGCCGCCTGGGGTCTTCTCACTGTCCTCCAAAGGGAGATCCTCCGCAGGGTTTGTTTCGAAGGGAAGAACTATGCGGAGATCGGGAAGGAAATGGGGATGAATGCCGATGCCGTCAAGATGGCAGCTTTTCGTGGTCGTCGTAGGCTTCAGAAGCATGTCTTTCCCAAGGATTCGGTGGAAGTGCTTCGAGCTGTCATCTGACCTTCCTAAGGGGGCTCTCAGGCCAGGGGAAGCGGATCGGTCGGCCTAACAGACTCTTACCCCCCTTTGTTCCAGGCGCTATCGTTCTTCTTGAGGTGAAGGATGAAAGAGAGTGTCGATACATTGTTCGTGGGGATCTCGGAGCTGGTCACGCTCCAAGAGGGACCGGAGCGGGGCGGTGTCAGGGGGGCCGAATTGGATCAGGCCGAAGTTGTCCGGGATGGGGCCATCGCCGTTCGAGAGGGGCGTATTGTGGCAACAGGGACGACAGAGGCACTCATGAAGGTCTATGAGGCACCAAAACCCAGGGATCTTAGGGGTTTGGTGGTTTTGCCGGGTTTTGTGGATGCTCATACGCATCCAGTGTTTGGAGAAACACGGGAGGGGGAGTTTCACCTGCGCTGCCGGGGAGCAGATTATGTGGAGATCGCCAAGCAGGGAGGTGGGATTTTATCCTCGGTGCGTTCCCTGCGGGCGATTTCAGAGGAGCGCCTGCTTGGGTTGGTTGAAAAGCGGCTTCGGGGATTCTTGGCGCTGGGAACGACGAGCATCGAAGGGAAAAGTGGCTATGGGCTCAGTCTGGAATCGGAGCTTAAGAGTCTCCGTGCTTTGCAAAAAGCCAGCCTGGAGACCGGGTTGACGGTGAGTCCAACCTTTTTGGGAGCGCACGAAGTGCCGCCTGAGTTTCGGGAGGATCCCGACGCCTATGTGGACCTACTCTGTGAGGAGATGTTGGAAGCGGCGCGGCCTCTTGCGGATTCTTGTGATGCTTTCATTGAGAGCCATGTGTTCGGCCTGGACCAGGGCCGGAGGATCTTTCAGAAGGCGGACTCCTTGGGCTACCGCATTCGTGCGCATGTGGACGAGCTGTCACCCTTGGGGGGGACTGAGTTGGCCGTTGAGCTGGGAGCTGCCTCGGCCGACCATCTCCTCTACTTGTCGGAGGAAGGGCTTGAGCGACTTGCGGCAAGTGAGACGACAGCCGTCTTGCTCCCCGGGACATCCTTCTTTTTGGGCAAGGACCGCTACGCTCCCGGTCGGCGCCTCGCGGACGCGAGGGCCCTGGTGGCCCTGGCGACCGACTTCAATCCGGGGAGTTGTTACACGCAGAGCCTTCCGATGATCGCGACCTTGGCTTGCCTCCATTTTGCCTTCAGCCCAGCCGAATGCTTGAATGCCATGACCCGCAATGCCGCCTACTCCTTGGGTTTGGACGCCGAGCGGGGGACCTTGCACCCTGGTAAGGCCGCGGATTTCGCCGCCTTCGATCTCCCCTCCTTCGCGGGACTCGGCTACAGGTTTGGCGACAATTCCTGCGTTCTGACGGTCAAAGACGGCGCCATCGTCCACGAGGTTTCGCCGTGAACTCTGAACCCCTCCTCGAATGTGTTCCCAACTTTTCCGAAGGCCGCCGGCTCGAAGTCCTGTCGGCCCTCGCCCATGCCGCGGGGACTATCCGGGGCGCTCGGCTCCTCGCATACGAGTCCGATCCCGACCACAATCGCGCAGTCTTCACCCTCGCCGGCTCTCCCCACCCCCTCATCCAGGCCATCCGCGCCATGGCAGGCACCGCCCTTCGCCTGATCGACCTCAACTACCACGAAGGTGTCCACCCCCGCATCGGCGCCCTCGACGTCGTGCCCTTCGTCCCCTTAGGGGACAGCCCTATTTCAGTTGCCGTCCAGGCTGCCGAGGAGGCGGGAGCCCTTTTGGCAAAGGACTTAGGTTTGCCTTGCTATCTCTATGGCCAAGCAGCCCGTAGCCCTAACCGCCGAAACCTGGCCGCTGTTCGGAACCGGGGATTTGAAGCCCTGCGTGCGGATATCTCGACTGATCCTACATTGACTCCCGACTTCGGTCCTCTTCGGCTCCATCCCACCGCAGGTGCAGTTGCCGTCGGAGCCCGGGACATCCTGATTGCTTTCAACGTCCTCCTCGACACTCAGGACCTCCGTCCTGCTCGTGCCATTGCCCGCCGGATTCGAGAACGAGATGGAGGCATGCCAGCCGTCCGAGCCCTAGGCTTACCCCTTGCCCGTCTCGGATGTGTCCAAGTTTCGATGAACCTCATCAACTACCGGAAGACCGGTCTCTTTGCCGCTTTCCGCCGTGTTCGGGAGTTGGCCCAAAGCATGGGTGTCCCCCTTCGCGGGAGCGAATTGATCGGTATGTTGCCTGAGGACGCCTTAGATGGGGGAGAGATCGCCGAGTTGGGTCTTCTCGACTTCGATCCTGATGCCCGGATTCTTGAAAGGAGGCTTTAAGGAAGGGGAAAGGGGGACTGCTTTGCGGTAAAGAGAATGCCTTGAGGTGGGCGGTGTGGCATAGTCGAAGAGAGCCAATGACTAGTTTTTCTGGATCAAGAGGTCCCGAATAAAAGCGGGTATGGAGGGCCGTGTAGGGCAATCCACCCCTACCCAGTCTCCAAATGGATCCACAAGCCCTCCCACGATTCCTGCCGCGCGTGCCCCCAGGACATCGATGGCATAGAGATCGCCTACGTAGAGGACTTTCTCCGGAGGGGTTTTCGTTTTGCTGAGAGCGAGTTTGAAAATCGCGGGATCGGGTTTTTCGACCCCGACCAAGCCGGAGTCGATGACAAAATCGAAATGGGCAAGGATGCCCGCTCGATCGAGTTTACGGCTTACGGTTCCGTCTGCATTGCTGATGATGCCGAGGCTCCGGCCACTCTTTTTGAAGGCGGTCAATGCCTGTGGCAGTCCTTCAGGAACTCTGCTCCAAAGGCGGTCCCAATTCTGCTCTGCTTTGAGGACTCCCAAAAAATCCTCCATTTTGCTTTCCATACCAGGCTTAGCGGGGAGTTTGGTTGTTTTTTCTTCGATCTTGACTGCTTTCTCAATGAGCTTACTCGCGTAGAATAGGAGCGTGTCGGGAGCTTCAGTGGAGGTCCCTTCCTGTAAAAAGCGTGAGAGATGGGGCCTAGCCCAGGCCTCCGCGCGCATGAGAGTTTGGACACTGAAGTCCCAACCAAATCTTGACAGAAGCCCTTTCAACCATTGGAAATCCATCAGGAGAACTGTGTTGCCAGCATCTAAGAATAATCCGTCACAGGGTTTTGGAAGGGTGGAAGCCTGGGGCATTCGTTTGGTCCTTTGCTTGTCTCTTTGTTTGCTTTTCATCGGGGGAGTGGTGGGCGGGAATCCTTTGATCGCTCAGAATAAGAACACCTATGTTCCCGGGAAACCCCAGTTTCCTCCCAAGTGTTCACCCCTTGTGCCTTGCCAATGGTGTAAAGGAAAGGGTTATTTGCGCTGTAAAAAACATAAGAAACGGTACCTGAAGGACTTTCTGGATGGCGTGCTCTGGTATTGCTCGGAAGGAGCTTCTTGTAAAAAGTGCGGGGGAAACCTCTTTGTGGATTGTAAGCACTGCACCAACCCCGATGCAGAAAGGGATCTTGCGAGTCGAAAAAAGAAACAGGACGAGTGGCTGAAAAAGCGCAGGGAGCGGGTGGATGCTTTGATCCAACATTCGGTTTTGCACGGAGCAAGCGAGCACTTTGATTTTGTCTGTGACCTCAAACCAATGAAGGTGAACAAGGTTCGGTTTAGTACCCACGATCTCCTACATCTCTACCTGCGGCGAATGGAGGATTTTCGGAAGAAGTTTATCAAGGTCCTTCAGCTTGGGCCTGCAGACATGGGCATCCGTACGGAGGTTTTGTTTTGGCGGGATGGTCGTGACCAATCCCTTGCTGCTCGGAAGTTCTGTGGAATTTCGGCTTCGGGATCCGGGGTCAAAATGATGGGGACATATTCCATCTATTCTTTCCAGTATCAAAAGCGTTTCACCCCCAAGGACAGTGATGTTCATAGAACCTTGGTCCACAACCTGGCGCATCTTTTTCTTTCCAACATCAAACCCGAACTTTGGATCGGCCACCTCAAGGGGGGATGGGTGGATGCAGGCCTGGGCCACTACTTTGAGTATCTACTTGATGGTACATGTGCAACCTTCTGTTATGAGGAGGTTGCAAGTAACAAATCCTTTAAGTCCGGGAAGTGGCTGGTTCCTGTCCGGAAAATGGTGGCATTGAAAAAGGCTCCATCCTTTTCTGAGGTTTCCCAGAAAAACACGGATAGCATCAATGTCAAAGAGCACGCCGTGTGCTTTAGTTGGATTCATTATCTTTTCGAAGGAGACCTGGGAGGCAAGAACCCCGGTAAGAAGTTTGTCCAGATGGTGCGGATTCTGAAGCATAAGAAGCCCACCAGGGATGCTCTTCGGGCGGTCTATGGGGTTTCTCCTCTCACGTTCGAACGTAAATGGAAGGAATGGGTACTCAAGACTTATCCAAGCCGTTAGATCCCGGGAGCCTGTTCGGCTTCCCCTCCCTGTGGAGTCTACTTGCTTTCGTCCTTCTCTTTTGCACGGGTTTATACGCTCAATCCCCTTTTGGCAGAGAATTCGAAGAGGATTTTTTCGCTCGGAAGGAGGTTTGGGTGGATCGACTTTTTCAGAAAGCCGGTCCCGAACGCCGGATAAAAGCGGCCCCTTTGATTTTGTCTTCAATGGCGAAAAAGGGGATCCAATCCCTTTCCAGCGATAGGGCCAAAGAACTCGCAAAAGCAGCAGCTTTGCTCCAAGGTCTCGGCGGAGAAGACCCACGTTTTTTGCATCGCTTTAATCTGTTTTTACTTGCCCTTCCCGAGGTCGTGGACCCCGAAAAGAAAGGTTATGATGTCCAGAAGATTCGAGGAATCAGCCGGCGAATGTTTCCTCTTTTGCGCAGGAAAACATCCCAGGTGGATCCCGAGGCACCTGCAGCAAACCGAGACAAAATCTTTCTCACTGCGAAAGGCGTATTCTCCTGGGAAAAACCCAAAAACATGAAGCTTCGGCTTGCAGTTTTTTCTCCAGCTGGGAAAGAATTGTTGTCTAAAGAAAGAGGTGATGTCAAAGATGTCGAGGGTTGGCTCCACAATTCTTTGTTTCTTTCTTTCGATGTCGCGAGTCTTGGCCCGGGTCCCTATCTTGGATCTGCAAAGCTTTTGGGTGGCGATTTGCCATCGGGGATCGAATGGCCGAAGACCCGGGCTCAGTTCTGGGTGTCTCCAGGTTTTCACCGCCGCGCTTGGAAATTCTTCGATGCTTCCAAGGCCCTCCTTCAAAAGAGAGGGCCGAGCCGTCCCAAGGCGCAGGATCTTGCCAGGCTGAAGGTTTTGGATGCTGAAGTTTTTCGTGCGATTTTCGGCGATGCCTACCGATTTCGATCCTGGCCCGTGACGGCTCTACGCGAAGGAGAAAAGCTATGCAAGAGCCTGGAAAAGGGACAAAGCGAACCCGTTTTACCCAAAGAAGCCAAGGAGGGAGACCGAGTTTTCGGGGTACCCCTATCCACGGGTGCGGTTTTACCTGTGCGCATCCTCTGGCGGAATTGGACCCCCCAATCCAAAGCCTTTGTCTTTTTTCCCCCCCGAGGCTGGGATGAAAATTTTCTTCAAGAGGGCCTCCGGCTGCCGGTAGAGCGAGTCCTTCCGGATTCGGGGGGGCTTGCTGTTTTTCTTCACTTTCCCGCTGGAAAGGGCTATCTCCCTGCCGTCCAGGATTTGCTCCTGAAATGTTTCAAAATAACCCCGCAGAGGACCTCCCTCGTGGGTGTCCTGGATGGTTGCGTTCGAGCGCGCTTTGGTGCCTACCTCATGCGAGGCCCCCTGGACCGTTTGGTTTTGGTGGGGCGAGACCTTCCGGATCCCGTTCAATTTGCCGAAAAAAAAGTGAGCCGCTCTCTGGTCATTTCCTGCCTGGGGGAACCTAAAGCCCGAGAGGAGCCGGGCATGAAGCTCCAATTTCGCAAGGTTCTGGGCTCCTTTGATCCCAAGCTGGTCGTTGTGGATCGGGCCGAAAAAGCACTTCGCTCCATCTCGGAAGCCCTGGAACGGATCAAGGCAGGAAAATAAACAGCCTTGCCTACCCCTTTACCTTGCTCTTCCTTGTTCTGCAGCCTCTTTTGCCCCCCAAAAAGTCTCTAAAGTTCTGGGAAAGGCCGGATAGAGCAAGGCTCCATCGGGGCTTTTCCCCTTTCTCTCTTTTGGGAGATCTTTAGCGAAAGCGGAGGCAGAATCCGCTCAGCACAAGGAACCCTGTTATTTGCGAAGCATCTCAGGCAAGGAAAAAATGAGTCCTTCGCCCGGGTGGTCAAGAACCCTTGTGGTCCGGACGCCCCGCTCGGACAGGGCGGCCATGACTTCATCGACGCTGACCTCAGGGGTGGATGCGCCGGAGGTAATTCCAATCCGTTTCACTCCTTTAAACCATTCTTCTTGAAGCTCCTGACTGGAGAGGAGGAGTTTGGAGGGGACGCCCAAGGACTCCCCGAGTTCTCGGAGCCGATTGGAGTTGGAACTGGTCTTGTCCCCGATGACAAGGAGGAGGTCAATGGAGGGAGCCAAGCGACGGACGGCATCCTGCCGGTTTTGGGTGGCGTAGCAGATGTCGTCCTTGTGGGGGAGAGCAAGCTTGGGGAAGCGACGTTTGAGCACATCGATCACCATCTTGGCCTCGTCCACGGAAAGAGTGGTTTGGGTCAAGACGGCGACTCGTTCGGGATCTTGGACCTCCACCCGTTCGGCTTCCTCCGCAGATTCCAGAACGATGATCGATTCTGGAGCTTCGCCCACCACCCCTTCGACCTCAACGTGCTTACGGTGGCCGACGAGAAAAATCGTGGCGTCCTTCTGGGCGAAGTGGCGGGCCTCCAGGTGGACCTTGGTGACCAGGGGACAGGTGGCGTCAATGACTTTGAGTTTTCGCTCCCGGGCGGTTTCGACAACCTGAGGGGGGACACCATGGGCCGAAAAAATGAGCCAGGAGCCCGGGGGGACAAGATCGAGATCATCGATGAAGATGGCGCCCTTTGCCTTGAGTTCATCCACAACAACTGCGTTATGGACGATCTCGTGGCGGACATAAATGGGTGCTCCGAATTTATGCAGAGCCTTTTCTACGATCTCAATGGCGCGCTCGACGCCTGCGCAGAACCCCCGGGGTTTCGCTAAATGCAATTCCATACCTGGGATCATACCGCCTGAAACTCAGGCGGGGATTCTATTTGGCAGAGTATTTTAAGAGGGCTTTGACAGCGGGATCCCCAGGGAGATGACTCGCCAAAACCTTGGCTACCTCAAGGACTTGGGCCTTGGTTCCCCCGCCAAAGCGAAGGTTATAGAGCAGAACGAAACGTGCGTTTGCATCGTATGGGCGACGTTTGAGGTAGGCCCTGATGGCTGCAATATGATCATCAAAGTCCTTTGGGAAGCCATAAAAGCCATGTTTGTCGATCTCACTCTCGGCGAGGCTCGGGTGAAGGATGAGGCCCTGCCTGATTTCGAAGGCAGCCCGGTCGTAATCGCCGGTGGCAATGAGTGCATCGGCAAAAACGAAGCGCAGGCTTCCATCGTTCTTCACGAGTTCAACTGCTTTCTCATAGGCATCCGAGGCCAGGGCATAGCGACGTGTTTTGAAGTAGAGATCGCCGAGTTCGACAAAGCGCTGGGCGAGGGCTTCTGGGGTGGAATCCTTCCACTTATCGGCGGAGCTTTTTTCCCATTCCCCTTCGTCCTCTCCCGAATCCTCCCTGATAAGCACCGAACTTCCTGAGCGATACCGTGAATCCCAGTCGCACCAGGCGCCAGGGTCATAGTCATAGGAAGGCTGCAAAAAGACAAAGGCGTTGGCCCAACTCAAGAGCCAGTAGCTGTGCCATCTCCGGCGGGCCCAAAAGGGGAGACCGTAGTACCAGGAGCAGGCCAAAGGTGTGGACCAATAGAAATCGTAGTAATAGGGAAGGTTCCAGTAGAGGGAGCCGTAGCGAAACCAGCAGTCCGAAAAGAAGCCGTTGCCGAAGGTAAGGGAGAGCGCGAAGCTGTAACCAAGCCGTCGCCTTGAATGGCGCGTGAAGTCATGCCGGGAGCCTCCGTTAAAATCCCGCCGAGCATATTCCACAGCCTTTGGAGCAACCCTGGAAGGGGGCATGGATCGAAGCTTTGTGCCTCCGCTGAGGCCGCCATTCATCCGCCGCATTGTTGTGTCTCCCGGTCCTTTGAACTTGTGGTCCACCCCTTTGGGGCTTTTGTTGGGGGCCCCCTTGATCGGGAGAGATGGAGGCGTGACTCTGTTTTTCCGGATCTTGTTTTCCGGGACTCTGTTTCTTGGGATTTTATGTTCGGGGATCTTGTAACGTCCCAGGAGAGGAGGGGTGGGAGATGGGGTAAGAATGGGCTTTCGGCTAGGAGAGCTGCTTTTCCAGGAGCTACCCTTTCTGGAAAGGGGGGGAGCGGAGGGGCCTTCCTCATGGAGTCGAATGCGGCTTCCTGTCCAGGGGGTTGTGAGGCGAGGGCTTGTCGAGGGGGTCGGACTCATGGCGTTTTTGGGTTTCCCGATCCGAAAATGCTGGATTGCTTGATTCCCGGCTTCGGGGGGCGCGTTCCTGCTACCTCTGCGGACGGAGTTCCGTTGCCTGGCCTTCCCGCGCCAAGGATTACTGGGCCAGCTGGGTCTGCGGGTTGCGGGCCGCCGAGGAATGGGATGATAAGTCCGGGGGGGGCGGGTGGTTCGTGGAAAGGTCCGAGGCCGTCTGGGCCTGTAGGGAGTGGTCCTTCTTACTGGATTGGCCCGTCGGGGGAGGGGGGGGGCAGGGCGAATGTGGACCCTGGGAGCCCTTGGGGCAGGGTTGTGGATGCGGGGTGCACGGATGGGAGTGCGAGAAGGGCGGGGAGTCGCAGGGCGAACACTCCTGGGAGCTTGCCGCACTGTTCGAGGAGTCATCGGAGTGATCCTCACTTGGCCTAATGCAAATGGGGAGAATGCGAGCAAGAAGAGGATGCTTTGCGTTTTCATGATGCACCTTTATCGCAAGAATCATACCGCATCTGAGCGGCCTTGCCCTGCCTCCCGGGGGAGACAAATCAGGAAAAAGACCGAAGAAAACCCTTTCCTCTATCCCTCCAAAAGGAGTTCCCCTCTCATTGTGATCGGAGCTTTCTCATCGGGAAAAGGTCCCCCAGGGTTAGGGAAGTAAGTGGGGATGACAAGGAAGCCACCAGCCTTTGGAATCCCCATCTCCTTTGCTTTATTACGAAGTTTTTTCTCCAATGAGCCCATGGTCTTGGGGAAAGGGCCTTTTTGATAAAGGACGAGGGCCGTTCGCTGTTTGAGCTTGCGGATTTTGAAGGATCTTGGAGCCTTGGGCTTGTTTCCTTCGGAGGGGACAAATTGGATACGGATTTCTCCATCGGCCCCATAGAGAGGAAGCCCGGCCGGCTCTTGGCCGAGGGCGAAAAGTTGTCTTCCCAGTTTGTCGAGGAGCTGGGCGCGGGCCTTCCAATCCCCCGGATCCTTGACCCGGATTTCAAAGGAGGGAGGGAGCTGTTTGAGGATGGGAGCAGCAAAGTTTTCTTGTTCTCCTCCCTGGTGGGTCAGGCCCTGGTTCCTTTTTCGGGTGGATCGCGGCTTAAAAAAAGTGGGTTTAAAATCAAAGCCCCAAGCCCAGTGTTGGATGCTGAAAACCGGACCCGAGAGGGAGCAAAGGGTCTTGGGTAAGCGCGCCCTCCTCCCCGGGAGCCTGCCCCTTGGGCGGTAAACCTTCTTTCCAACCACCAAGAGTTGGAGAGTTTGATCTGGTCCAAAGACCCGCCGGATGGGAATGCTGGACTTGTCTCCTTTCTTGCCCAGAATCGAATAGAGGGTTTTTCCTTTGAGTCTTAGGTCTGATCTTGGAGTTTTTTCATTGGGATCTGATGATGGAAGCAGGTCCCAGCAAAACAAGGCAGCGAGGAGCCGAAAGCGATCCAGGATCCGATCCCGGGCTTTTCCCGTGACAGGGACAAAAGGCCCTCCCCCAGGTCCTAATAGGAGGGTTTCCCCGTCCCACAGATAGAGACGGATCCCCTCCCCCGGGAGAGTTTCTTCAATTCGGCAATGGTCGGGATAGCCCATGGAAAAAGTCGCTTTGGAGAGCTGTTTGATCCCGGCTTGCTTCTCAGGGTTCGCTGGAAGCGTCGCGCTGAGCTGGACCCGGAGGCCCTTGAGGAATTTCGGAGCTGTAAATTGGTGGAGCAGGCTCTGGGCGAAGGCTTGCCCCTGTTTGGATTGAATGGCGGGCGGGCTAGAGAGGATTGAGATCGACAACAGAGCAGGAAGAAGCATGGATGTATTTTGCCTGGTCTGAGGGATCTTGGAAGGGGGCTGGGGACCCGGGATGTGGACTAGAGTCCAAACTCCTTTTTCCAAGCCGCGAGGTCGTATTCTCTGTCAACCGCCCCGCCCGCCAGAGCTTTGAGGGCTTTACGCGCTGCGAGGCGCACATTTGGATTGCTTTCCCTGCCTCCTAAGAGGTCGATCAAGAGTTTTGCTGCCTCTCGATCCCCGGAGCGACCCATTGCAATGGCAGTGGCTTGGCGGATGAGGGGCCGAGGGTGGTGCAGATATGGCTTGAGAGGGGGGAAAGCATCCGGCTCGCGAAGGAGTCCGGTTCCTCGGATCGCATGCACGAGGACGACAAGGTCCTTGGAAATGGGATCTCCCTTCAGATACTTGATCCAGAGTTTACGGAAAGGGGCTTGGGGGGCTCCATTCTCCTGGATGCGCATTAAAGCCCAGGAGACATTTCTTTTCAGAATGGTGTCAGCCTCTGGATCAAGAAGCGTTTTTCCCAGTTCCTGAATCGGAGTAAGGGGGTTTCCTTGAACACCCAAGGCGAAAGCGGCAGAAATCTTTACCTGAGGATCCTTGTCCTGAATGCCGGCGACCAAGAGAGGCAGGACCCTTTTGTCATTCACAAAGCCTAAGGCTGCCATGCTTATGGAGCGGTCCCTTGGGCTCCCTTCGCGCTGCTCCCGGATGAGTTCATTTTCGATTTTGAGGGTTTGGGTTCGGAGAAAGGTTAAGAGTCCTTCGGCCTTGCGCTGGGCCTTAGTGTTCTCCTTGTGAGAGAAGTTGGAGGCAAACTCAAACATTGCCTGGTCCAGCAGAATAAGCTTGCGCTGGATATTGCTGGCTTTGGCTAAAAACTCTTCGCGTCGTTTCTGTTCCGCCAAAAACCGCTGTTCGATCTCGGGTTTTTTCTCCGCCTTGGGGGTAGAACCGCAGGAAGCTGGAGCAAAACACAGGGGGGAAAGGGCGGTAAGAAGGAGAATCCTCGTCGTGTGGGTTTGGACCATAGAAAAAGAGTAGCCTCCTTGCTTCGAGAGTTCGAGTAAAGAGACAACGACGGGATCCCTTCTCTCTTCTTCCCGGGAAGGTTGGGGGTAGACTTGGATGGCTAAAAAACCTTGTCCCCTTTCCGTTCATTCTCCCTGGCGCGATTTCACAATGCCGCTGAGCTTTTTAGAAACTCTCGATGGGGCCTCCCACGAGCAAATTCAATTGATCCAAGATCCCTCCATTGGGTTTTCTGCGATTTTAGCCATCCATGACACGAGGTTGGGTCCTGCCTTTGGGGGCGTCCGCCGCTTTCCCTATCGCAATGGGACGGAGGCGTTGAGGGATGTGATGCGCCTTTCGAGGGCCATGACCAACAAGTGTTTACTCACGGGAGTCATGGGAGGAGGAGGCAAGGTTGCCCTCATTGACCGGCCTGGTTTGGATCTCCAGGCTGTTTACCGGCGCTTGGGGGAGTTCATTCAAAATCTTGGAGGGCGTTATTACTCCGGGCCCGATGTGGGGACAGGGGCAGAAGAACTGGAGGCCATGGCCGAGGTTACGGAATTTGTGACTCTTCCAGGACCCAAGGGGCCGGGGGATCTCTCGGCGGCGACGGCCCGAGGAGTCCTTGCGGGGATCCGGGCAGTTTTGCGTTTTTTAGCCCGCAAAGATCGTCGCTTTCCTTCGGACCCTTCAGAGGGGAGCTGGGAGGGTCTCCGCTTTGCCGTCCAGGGTTTTGGAGAAGTCGGCTACAAGGTGGCGGAGGGGATCGTCCAAAGGGGAGGGCATGTGATCGGGGCCGAAGTCCAAGTGGATCGCCTGGAAAGGGCGATTGACAACTTGGGGATCGATTTTACCGACCCAGGTGAGATCTTCGATGTGCCCTGTGAGGTTTTTGTCCCATGCGCCTTGGGTGGGATCCTTCACGACCTCAGCATCGAGCGTCTCCAATGCCGTGCGGTTGCGGGTTCTGCTAATAATATCCTTGCGAGTCCTGAGCACGGGCTCCAGCTGGCAGGAAGGGAAATCCTCGTGGCTCCTGATTTTGTGATCAACAGTGGGGCTTTGATTCTCGGAGCCAATTTTCACCTGACGGGCAATCGAGACCAAAAGGCGGCCATCGACAAAATCGAAGAGAGACTCTTCCGGCTCTTTGAAGAAGCGGAGCGGGAAGGGAAGATTCCGACGATGTTCGCGGATGAAGCGGCGGAGGAGCGCTTGCACTCTTTACCCAAGCGGGTTTTCTTTCCTTGAAGCCCCTTGGGGGCCATGATGCGCACATGAGTTTGCCTGAAGGGTTTATGACACATGTAGGGGTGCACCGGCTTCGGGTGCGTTTCGCCGACACGGATCAAATGGGGGTCGCATACCATGGCGCATACATCCCTTGGATCGAGGAGGGGCGGACGGAGTGGATGCGCGATCAGGGCCGGAGTTATCGATCGATGGAGGAGGAGGGCCTTGCTCTCGCCGTCACAAAAGTAGAAATCCATTACCTGGCATCGGCCCACTATGATGATTGGATCGAGATCGAGACCAGGCTCGAAAAGCTCGGGAAGGCCTCCATTACTTTGGCCTACAAGCTGTTTCGGGTGGGGGAGGAAGGGGGGCGAGGGCCACTTTTAGCCAGGGCAAAGACCCAATTGGCCCTTTTGGGACCCAATGGAAAGCTGCTCAGAGTCGAAAAAGAATTTTTCTCATCCAAAAGTTGATGGGTGAAAGGGCATTCTTTGTCCAGGTTCCCTCGTTATGATCCCCCGCTTCGCATGAGCCAAGAAACGCAAAAACGCCCTTACCATATCATTCTGGCCGGCCTCCTCTTTCCGGGGGGCGCACAGCTGTTGATGGGCAGAGCAAGGGCCGGTTGGATCGGTTTTGGGATCGTGACCCTGATGACCCTGGTGGGGTGGCTCATCCTGGGGGCGCGTCTTTTTGCCTTCACGGAGAACCCATTCTCGGGAAGTCTTGCGGTGTTTCATTTCCTCCCCATCCATCTCCTTCCCGATGCGGGGAATCTGGGGGAGGTGACCCTTCTTTGGTTGGCAGGGGGCGGGGGGACCGGGGCTGATTTTGAAGCTCTCCGGGTTCTAAAAATGCCGGTTCCTTATGAACATCTCGGTTTTGCCCTGATGGGGATGGCGGGAGTGTTCAATGCCCTGCTGACGGCCGAGGGGCTCTGGCTCCTTGTGGGGAGCCGACTTCCCGAGGGGACGGGGGGAGGAAAACGGCTCATTGCTCTGATTCTTGGCTGGCTCATTCCTGGGTGGGGACACCTTGTCCTGGGCCGGAAGCGTTCGGCTGGTTTTGTTTTTGCCGGCCTGATGGGGCTCTTTGCGATGGGGCTCTATTTTTCAGAGCTTTGTGGAGTGGATCGATCTCTGCATTATTGGTGGTGGGCGGGCCAGTCCGGCCTGGGGCTCCCGACCTTTCTCTCTTCGGTGTTCTTGGGACCATTACAAATCACCGAGGACAATCCCCATTTCGAGTTGGGGATGACCCTGATTTCTGTTGCGGGACTTTTAAATTTTGCGATTCTTGCCGACCTCTTTACCTTGCGGGAAAGAGACGCTCTCGGGATCGCCGAGAAAACTCCAAAACAAGAGGTTCCGGATGCGCCTCCTGAGGCCGGGGGAAAAGGATGATTTTTCGAATCCTCGTCGCGCTTTTGACATTGTTTTTTGGCTGCCTCGCCTTCTTCGGAGGAAGGAAGGGGGAGGGGCCGTTCTTCGGCACTCTGCTCACGAAGATGCTGGTCTTTTTTGCTTGGCTGGTTTTAGGGTTCTTCGTGATGCTGGGGACGGAATTTCTTTTCTTGGATGGTTGATGGGATGAGTGAGCCAGTTCGAGTGTGGATGCGTGGTCTCGGGGTCTCCATCCCTGAGCGATGTTTGACCAACGAAGCTCTTGAGAAGGGCATGCCCTGGTTGCGGACCAGTGCACAGTGGATCTCAGAGCACACGGGGATCTTGCAGCGCCATGTGGCGGACGCGGATCAGTGGGCGACGGACCTCGGTTACGAGGCGGCAGCCGAAGCCCTTGAGCATGCCGGGCTTGCGCCAAGTGAGATTGATCTCCTTCTTTTTGCGACCAATACCAATCCTCAGATTTATCCCGCGGGAGCAGCGCGGATCCAAGGGATGTTCGGTACTGATGCCAAGGGTCGTCTTCGGATGGCCCGAGCGGGGGCCCTTGACCTTCAGATGGGCTGTGCGAGTTGGTTAGGGGCGATTGGAATCGCCCAGGGGCTGATCCGAGGGGGGACCTTTGCAAACATTCTCGTGGTAGGAGCCGACGTCGCGACCCGTATGGTCGATTGGTCGGATCGGGATGCGATCCTTCTCGGAGATGCCGGGACTGCTTGTGTCCTCTCCAAGGATCCAAGGCCAGAGGGGATTTCCAAACTTCCTCAGTTGGAAATGCTCTCCTTCTTTTCCCGAACCGATCCGCTGACGGCCGATGCGATCTACCAAAAGGGACCTCTGAATCCCGCCAACGACCCCTTCAATTTTTTAGGGCGGGATCTTCCCGTGGATCTGGATCCTCTCGAAACGCGTAAGGCTCTCTACCCTCCTGAGTTCTTTGGCGGCCCTGAAGACGAGAGGATGCAGTTTTTCAAAATGGACGGACGCAAGGTCTACCGTTTTGTCCGGGGAACGGTTCCTCGCGAGGGGTATCTAGAAGTCCTTCGGAGTGCAGGCTTGTTGGATGACGCGCCCAAGGAACTGGGTTTGGACGAAATCCGCGGTCTCGATGAAGTCCCAGAAAAGGACCGTCGTGCGGCGATTGCTACCTATCTCTCCTCAAAGGTGGATTGCTTTGTCCCACACAGTGCCAACCTTTCTTTGAACCAAGAGTTGGCGGAAGGGATGAAAATTCCCTTTGAGCGCATGTACATTACTCTGCATAAATACGGAAACACCTCTGCTGCTTCTGTGGGGCTTTCGCTTCACGAGGGCTTGCGCCAAGAAGGCCGTTATCAGACCCTCACCAAGCGGGATGGCAAAGGAGAAATCAAGGTCCCCTCCCGGGAAATCGTTGTCAAGCAATTGGAACCGGGGATGACCTGCCTCCTCCTCAGTTTCGGAGCGGGCAACTCCTGGAATTCCTTGATGGCTCGAGTTGTGTGAGCGCCTGATTCCATTTGACCAGAAAACCTTTGGAGGGTTTTCCCCTAACTCCGACGGTAGAGGGATCCTTCGATGCGTTCGATGAGGCCTTTGGATTGCAGGATTGCGAGGGAGGCAAGGACCCTTTGGATTTCCGTTCTCGTTGCTGTGGAAAGAGCTTCGGGGGGATTGGGGCCTGCTTGCAGTTGCGCCAGGATCTGGAGTTCGAGAGCGTTCAGGGACCCCTCGGAACGGGATGGAATCCTAGGTTCAAGACCTAGATCTTCCAGAAGGCTAGCGGGCTTGTCGGCCAGGTAGGAACCCTCGCGAATCAGTTTGTGGCAGCCTTGAGAGCTGGGGCTGCCATAGGGGCCTGGGATTGCCCATACGGGCTTACCGCGGGTGGCGGCCCATTCGGCGGTGATGAGGGTCCCTGAGCGTAGGGCGGCTTCGACCACGAGGACCCCCGCTCCTAGGAAGGCGAGGATGCGGTTGCGGCGGGGGAAAGAACTTTTGAAAGCCGGTAGTCGGGGGGGATACTCGCTGAGGATGAGGCCGCCTTGGTCGAGGATCTTGCTCGCGAGGGATCGGTTTTCGGGGGGATAGAGCTTATCCAGGCTGGAGCCGAGGACAGCGATGGTCGGACTCTTGGCTTTGAGGGCCGAGCGGTGGGCGAGGGAGTCGATGCCACGGGCGAGGCCCGAGACAATGGCGCAGCCACCGAGGGCGAGTGCCTCGGAAAATTCCTTTCCGGCTTGGGTCCCGTAGGGGCTTGGTTGGCGCGTTCCCACAACCGTAAACAGGACCTCCTTCAAAGCCGATGGGTTGCCGAGGGACCAGAGGATGGGTGGCGCGTCAGGTTGCTCTAGGAGTTCTTCGGGCCAATGAGGGTGTCCCGGCCAGAGCAGATCCTGGCCGAGCCTTTGGGTTTCTTGGAGCATCGCCTTTGCCGCTTCTTGTCCCCGAACAGGGTCTAAGAGGCGTTTGCGGATTGCCGGCGAGATCCCCTCTGCCTTCAGTTCTTCGGGACTCCGGGCGAACCAACTTTTCACCTCCTCCTCGTGGCTGAGGATTGGGTGATGGCTGTCTGGAGAAAGGGATGTGGAAAAACCGAGGCACCAAGCAAGGCGCAAGTAGGGGAGTGCAAGTTCTGGTTTCATCTCAGAAGAAAGAGACGAGGGGATCTTGCTTTGGTCCTGGTTTTTTCAGAATTGTTTTTGGGCTGTACGGCAAAGGAGGTCCTGGGGCTTGTGCGCCCGAGGACCTCCTTCAAAGGTCATAAAAACCTAAGCTTACTTGGTATCGTCTTCACCCACTCCTTGGGCCTCTTCCTCTTTGGGCTCCTCTTCCTTGGGCTCTTTGGGTTCGGGATTGGGAAGGGGATGGGCCTCGAAAGCGAGTTTCCCCTCTTCGACGGTGATCGAGAGTTTCGCTCCTTCGTCAAAGTGCCCCCTGAGGACCTCTTCGGCCAGGGGATCTTCGAGGTGTTGCTCGATGGCTCTGCGCAAAGGCCTTGCCCCGTGTTCGACATGGAAGCCTTTCTCCACCAGGTAGGTCATGGCTTCGTCATCAAGCTCGATCTCGATTTTGCGCTCTCCAAGCCTGTCTTGAACCTTCTTGAGTTCGATGTGAACAATGTGGTCGAGGTCTTCGCGCTGCAGTTGATTGAAGACGATGACGTCATCCAGGCGGTTGAGAAATTCGGGGCGGAAGTGGCGTTCTACTTCCACCAATACCATTTCCCGCATTTTCTCGTAGCTGTGCTCGGAGTCCCGCTTTTGGAAACCGAGTCCCGAGGAGTTCTTGATCAGATTGGCTCCGATGTTGGAGGTCATGATCAGGATGACGTTCCGGAAATCGATTTGTCGTCCGAAAGAGTCGGTGAGGCGTCCTTCTTCCATCACTTGGAGGAGCATGTTGAAGATATCCGGGTGCGCCTTCTCGATTTCGTCGAGGAGGACCACGGAGTAAGGCCTGCGCCGGACCTTTTCGGTCAAATGCCCGCCCTCTTCATAACCGACGTAACCCGGAGGCGCCCCGACCAATCTCGAGGCGTTGTGCTTCTCCATGTACTCGGACATATCGATCTGGATGATCGCATCCTCGTCGCCAAACATGAACTTGGCGAGGGATTTGGAAAGATGGGTTTTTCCGACCCCCGAGGGGCCGAGGAACAAGAAGGAGCCCATGGGCCGGTTCGGATCCTTGAGCCCCGAGCGGGAGCGTCTGACTGCCTTCGCGATGGCGGTCACAGCCCGGTCCTGGTTGATGACCTCGCGCTGGATCTCTTCCTCCATTTGCAGGAGTCGTTCGGCCTCTGCCTTCTCCAGCCTATTGAGCGGAATCTGAGTCATTTTGGAGACAGTCTCGGCGATGACGTCCTTGTCGACGATCCCTCCGGTCTCGCAGCTGGCTTCGCGCTCCCTCCATTCTTTTTGGATCTGCTCCTTCTTTTTGCGAAGATGATAGGCCTTATCCCTGAGAGCCGCCGCCCGTTCGAAGTCCTGATTGGCGACGGACTCCTCTTTTTCTTTTTCCAGAGAGTGGATCTCCTTCTCGAGTTCCTGGATGTCAGGTGGCTGGGTCATGGTTCGGATGCGCATCCTCGCTCCGGCCTCGTCAATCACGTCGATGGCCTTGTCGGGCAGGAAGCGCCCTTGGATATAACGCGTGCTCAGCTCGACTGCGGACTCGAGGGCGTCGTCGGTGTACTGGACCCTGTGATGGGCTTCGTATTTATCCCGAAGGCCACTCAGGATCTGAACGGCTTGTTCCTTGGTCGGAGGTTCCACCATGACGGTCTGGAAGCGACGCTCCAGCGCTCCGTCTTTTTCGATGTATTTTCGGTATTCGTCCAGAGTTGTGGCCCCGATACATTGGATCTCACCTCGCGAGAGGGCGGGTTTCAAAACGTTACTGGCGTCGATAGCTCCCTCAGCTCCCCCTGCTCCGACAAGTGTGTGCAACTCGTCGATGAAGAGGATGACATCCCGTGCGCGGCGCACCTCGGTCATGACTGCCTTAATGCGCTCTTCGAACTGGCCTCGGTATTTGGTCCCCGCGACCATCATGGCGAGGTCCAGGACCACAAGGCGTTTTCCTCTGAGGATCTCCGGGACGTTGCCCCTGACGATGTCTTGGGCAAGACCTTCGACGATGGCTGTTTTGCCGACACCTGCTTCGCCCAGGAGGACTGGGTTGTTCTTGGTGCGTCGGCAGAGGACCTGGATCACGCGTTCGATCTCCAGGTGACGCCCAATCACGGGGTCGAGCTTGGTTTCTTTTGCAAGCTCGGTGAGGTCCCGGCCAAAGGTGTCCAGAGCGGGGGTCTTGGATTTTCCCGAAGGGGCGGTGCCGCCGATATCCCCCGTATCCACCTCCTCACTGTCCGCAGCGTCGGCCCCGAGAAACTCGAGAACTTGGGACCTTACATCCTCCAGTTTGATACGGAGGTTGAGGAGAACTTGGGCAGCGATCCCTTCGTTTTCCTTGATCAAGCCCAGGAGCAGATGCTCAGTTCCGATATAGCTGTGGCCTAGCTGGCTGGCTTCTTCCATGGCCAGCTCGAGAACCTTCTTCGCCCGAGGGGTGAAGGGGAGGTTGCTCATGGTGGCCATCGTGGGGCCGGACTTGACGATCTTCTCGACTTCGGTCCGGATCTTGTCCAGGTCGACACCCAACTTCTGGAGGACATTGGCCGCAACGCCATTGCCTTCTTGGACAAGGCCAAGAAGGATGTGTTCGGTGCCAATGTACTCATGGTTGAACTTCTGGGCTTCTTGCCGCGCCAGGCTCATGACCTTTTTTGCGCGGTCGGTAAATCGATCAAACATGCAGTCCTCCAGGGATTCCCCTCTTGGGGTTTTTGTGTGGGGCCGAACGATTCGGGAAATCATGGATACATGCCTATGCATCCTTTGATTTTCCGGGTCATCGACCCGCCTTTGCTGTCAATCTATAGATCGGCCAACGGGAATTCTCAATTGACCCATCCTCTCAGATGATGGGAAAAGGTCCATCAGGTCAAGGAAATAGCCTCAAGCTTTAGCTTGCAAGAATCATGGCCTTGTTCCAAGGGAATCATCGGGATGGGAAAGAATCTTTCTCACAAGCCGTGCTCGGGCGAGATCTCGCTCGGTCGGGTCGAGTTCCCGACCAGCGTTTTCCATCAGGTGGCCGGGTTGCGTTAGGAGAAAGAGGCGGTTCCAGGTTTCGTGTGAGGGGAGTCCTTCCAGGTTGAAAAGTCTCCCCAAGCGCAGCATGGAGAGGAGGTCAAGGGCCTCGGAAGAACTGAGGATGTGGGCTCCGCGGAGGGTTCCTAAAGCTCGGTAGACCCTGTCTTTGAGGAAGGTGGGGCTTTCGCCGAGATCCTTCCTCAGCTTTCGCTCCCAGAGGATCATGGTGCCGACTGCGTTTTCCAGGGATTGGATGAGTTCCAACTCGCTGGCGCCGAGGGTGCGTTGGTTGGACACCTGAAAGAGGTCCCCCGAAGCTTGGCTCCCTTCGCCATAAGGACCACGGACGGTCATGCCCATCTCCTGCATGGAGTTTGTGGCTTTTTGGATCTCTTTTTGGGTGAGGGCCAAAGCGGGGAGGTGGAGCATGACCGAGACCCGCATTCCGGTGCCCGTGTTGGTGGGGCAGGTCGTTAAAAAGCCATATTGATGGGAGAAGGAAAGGGGGAGGCATTCTGCGATTTGGTCATCAATGCGGTTTGCGGTTTCAAAGGCTTCTCTGAGAGCGAGGCCGGAGCGGAATACCTGGAGCCGCAGGTGGTCTTCTTCGCCGATCATTAAGCTGATCGTGGCCTGAGGGTCGTGGAGTACCGCCGTGGGGAGGTCCTTGCCCTTGAGTTCGCGGCTGATCAGGCGGCGCTCGACGAGGACTTGTTTGGAAACTGGGCTGAGAGTTTCCAGCGCGACCCATTCCCAGCCTTCTTGTTTGGCGAGAGGGATGAGACGGGTCTGACAGGTTTGGACCAGGCCCTCGGCCTCCTTTTTGTTGAGTTTTGTGGAAAAGGAGAAGCCTTCTATGTTCCGTGCCAAGCGGACGCGGGTACTGATGACAATGTCGGAATCCTCGCCTCCTCCGCCCAGCCAGGTGTTCTTTTCTTCCCAGGGCTCCATCAGCTTTCCGGTTGCACTTCGTTGGAGGTTGCCTTGTGTTGGAGTTTGCGGATCTGGTTGCGGAAGAGTGCCGCCTCCTCGTAGCGTTCTTCCTCGACCGCTTTTTTGAGGCGCTCTTGGAGACGCTTCAGTTCGAGTGGGGGGATTGGTTCGCCTTTGGGGCGGCCGGGGACTTTGCCCATGTGGCGGTTCTCCTCGTGGATGCGTTCAAAATAAGCTCCAAGGAACTCATTGAAGGTGCCGTAGCAGCGGGCACAGCCAAAGCGCCGGATTTCGAAAAAGGCCTCCTTGGTCATCCCGCAACCAGGACAGGCATCTTCTTCCGCGTGAATCGAACGGGGATCCGGGATTGCGCTTGTGGTACCGAAACTCTCCTCGAGTTGTTTCAAGAGCCCTTCTTTGGGTGGCGTGTTTGTGGAGAGGCTTGCACAAGACTCGCAAAGATGCCACTGGACCCATTCTCCATTGATGCTTTCGAGGCGATGGATGACCGCCCGTTTCGTGTTGCAGATTTGGCACTTGCTTTCGTTCACGTCAACTACTGCTCCGCTTGTTCCAACCCTTTACTATGGTGCATGTTCGGGGTTTTTTCATGGTCTCCTTTGGAGGAATCCTGCTGGATGCTTTTTTTTCGGCTCTTGCTTTGCCACCAATGCAGTGCTTCTTGGCAGCGTTCCTCGAAATTGGCGTATTGGTCATGGGAGGAAAAAGCAGGACTGAAAAGGAGGATGTCCCCGCATTGAGCCGAGGAAAAAGCTTGTTCCAAAGCATCCGTGAGGGCCTTGTGGAAACTGGAAGGGGTCTGGAGGGGGCGGTGAGCTTCGATAGCCCTTGCGGCTTGCCCGAAAAAATGAGCGGAGGCGCAAAGAGGAAGGCAAGTCTCCAGGTGGGGGCTGAGGTCTTGATCCTTGAGTTTACCGCCCGCCACCCAGTGGATGTTTGTTCCGGGGGCTGACTCGTCACGCAAGCAGCGAAGGGCCGAGAAGGTCGTTTCGGCTACCGTCGAGATCCCGTTGTCGATGAGGGACACCCCTTTTTGGGTTCCCAGATCCTGGAGGCGGTGCGGGAGGCCGGTGAAGGCGGCCAAGGCGGAGCGGGCATCCCAAGGGTTTTTGCCCAGAGCGAGCAGAAGTTCGAGGACAAGTCCGAGATTTTCCCGTTGGAAGCGACCCCGACAGGGCCATGGGCCAGGAAAAAAGGGGCGACCGTCGAGGCGGAGTTCGCCTTGCTCGCTGACTTGGACCCTGTCTTGGAAGGCGGGGATGGGGCGGAGGCCTAGTTCGACTGCCAGGGACCCGGCCCTGCGGCCCACGGGGCAGGCCGGGTGGAAAACAATGGGTGTCCCTTTTTGTAAAGCGTGGAGGGCGTGGAGTTTGGCGCTGTGGTAGGCGCTGAGGTCACCGTGCCAGCTGAGGTGGTCGCTGGTAATGGGGGTGAGGATGAGGCCGTTCAGGCGAGGAGAGGAGTGGGTGTCCAGGCGGGCGCATTGGAAGGAGGAGAGTTCGAGGACGATGTGGTGGGCTTGGTCGAGGGGGGCGGGGTCCAGAAGAAGGCTGTGCCCGATATTGCCGCCGAGAAGAGTGGGGGCGTTCAAAGCCTGGAGGGCAAGGTGGAGGAGGGTGGCTGTGCTGCTCTTTCCGTTGGTGCCGGTGACAGCGAGGGTCTGAGGAGGGGCACTTTTGGGGAGGCGTTCGAGCAGGAGGTTGATCTCTTGGCTTGTTTTGGAGCTGGCTGCATGGCTGTCCTGCCACTGCCGGAGGAGAGGATGGTGGGGGGGGATGGCGGGGTTGAGGACGAGGAGATCGCAAGCTTCCAGAGATGCCGGGCTTTCGGGAAGGAGGCTCCTTTGGACCCGGGCGCCGCGCCTGTCCAGCTCCTCAAGGCTCGAACGAAGAGTCTCGGGGGGGGCTCCATCCATGATTGCGACTTGGAATCCCCTGCGTTCCAGTTCCAGGATGGAACCCAGTCCTCCGCCGAATCGACCCAGCCCCCAAACGACGGCGCGCGGGGCCATTTTCCTTATCGCCTCAGGGCGGCCTTTTTCGCCCTTTGAATCAGGGATTCTTCTTCCTGGCCTTCCACGCCGGGTTCACCCCTGTTGCTGGAGGGGAGAACCACCGGCACTAGCTTGAACTTGGCCAAGGGTTTTGGCTGAACGCCCAAGAGGCGCTGGATTCCTTCCAGCCCCAAATCAAAAGGGAAAAAAAGCCGGGGTGCTGGAAGGGGAATAGGGACCAAAGCCTGCCCGGGGAGGTAGCCCTTAGCCCCTTTTGGCGGGAGGCTTGCATAAACATCCACCTCGCCATAGTAAGGTGCCCGAAATTGGTAGGGAGTCCGCGCCATGGGATGACCATCTACGTGGACAAGGGCATTGTTGGGCTCACTCTCGACCCTGACTTGCACCGCTCCGCAGGCTGAAAAACTGAAGACCAGAAGGCTTCCCAAGGCCCCTCGAAGCCCCAGCCACATGATCAACCGAGCTGATTGCCTGATCCTCATCACCGGGCCCGCCTCCCCGAAGAGAAAAAGTGGCGGAGAGAGGGGGATTCGAACCCCCGGAGGGGACAAATCCCCTCAACGGCTTAGCAAGCCGTCGCATTCGGCCACTCTGCCATCTCTCCGCGATCGGGCGGGAACCCTAGCTCCTTTCTTTCTTTTGGGCAATAGTAGAAAAGCACCCTACGGGAGAAATTCGGGCAATCGTCGAAAACCTGTCTTTGGGAGGGCCTCAAAAAGCAGCCCCCTTTTGAGGGAAGGTGATCTTCATTCTTTGTTCTCGGGACTCTTCCTTCCGATTTGGTCAAGAGGGATGGGGGGAAAACCAGGGATCCCTGGGGGCACAAAGCAAAGCGCTTCATCCGAAAGGGCAGCCCGCCGTTCTTCTCCTCCACAATCCCCGGCCGCCCTTGCTTCACAAGATTGCCCCTGACCTTCACGGTTTTAGGATCGGCAATGGTCCCGAGCTTGGTCTGATAAAATACATTCTCCACAACGCTGCTGCCCACCGGTTTTCCGATCCGATCGCTGAGGTAGGTCCGCAAGCTGGGATAGCGACTTCGCCAAGGTTCCTTCTGGATGGGGATGGCCTGCAAGCGCCGGAGTATGGTCGAAGTCCTGGGGTCCTTGAGCTTTTTCGCCATCCAGGTCACCCCTCGTTGGTCGAAACGAATTCCAAGCTTGGAATCGATGAAGAGATTGTGGGCGATGCGGTTGTCCCTTCCTCCCCCCACAAGCATCCCACTGTTGCAACGGAAGAAGATGTTGCCTTCTACTCGGATCCCGCTGGCCATATCGTCCAGGTAAACGGCGTTTTGTTGGCGACCGGGGGTTCCCGGAAGGTCGTGGATGAAGTTCCACCTAATCACAGTCCCATGCAGGGTCCAGTCTCTTCCCGTGTAGATGGCGCTGCAGTCCCCTGTCTCGAGAAGGACATGATGGATCTCGTTCTTCTCGATGCGGTGTTCGTTGCCATCGAAAAGAATGGCCGAATGAGGACCATGGTGCAGGAGTTCGTCGGCCCAATCCCAGTGCCAATACCCGAAGGCGAAGCCCCTGGGTTCTTTGCTCCAAAGTTTGAGACGGGGATGATCGAAGACAAAGACCCCCCCGCGCTTCCGCTGCAGGAAGCGTCCAGGACGAGACCCTCCTGGAGAAAATAGTTCCCCGGCGCCAAGTGGACTGTAATCCTTTGCCCGTATCCTCCCTGCCGAAGCGCCCTGAGTTTTTGGATGGCGGAGGAGAGCTTCCTCATGGGGTCTTTCTTTGTCCCCGCGGCCCCGCTCCTTCCATTGGGGGAAACAAAGATGTCCCCTCCAGCCCCCTGGAAAAAAACGCAGACAATCATGAGAATGCCGGAGGGAAACATGCAGAGACTGTAGCCCTGTGAAGGCTTCAGTTGCCAAGATCTTGAAAGCGGAGACCGAACTTTTGCAGATATTTTCTCAAGCGGTCCGCGTCATTGGCCTTCTTTTTTTTCTCCCGGGATTTTGAGAAAAGGAGGCGCCCGGCTTCGCTGAGGCTCTTGGTTCCTTTGCACATTTGGAGGACACCCTCCAGTTGGAAGCGGTCAAAGGGGTCGAGTTCCTTCAAGGCGCTGGGGGAGAGGAGGGAGGCAAGGGGGTCTGCTTTGGTCGGTTCCGACCAGGCCCGACGAAGGCGGGCTATCTCCTTTTGGACAGCCTCGAGCTGAATCCGACCCGAAGGGGAAAGAGTACAGAGCCGGGTCATGCTGGCACTGAGGTCCCGGAAATTTGCGGACCAACTTGCTTCAGCCGAAAGGGCAAAGTCGAGATAGCGGCCGCGGGCCTCTTTGTTGAACCTGTAGCACTGCCCCCTTTGGTTGGAAATGCGCTTTAACTCGTAATCGAGGTTCGGTTCGATGTCCTCCCATCGGTCTTTCAGGGAGGGGAGTTCGAAGGTCCAGAGGTTGATTCGGGCGAGAAGGTCTTGGCGGAAATGGCCCCTCTGCACTTCCTGGTAGAGGTCTCGATTGGTTCCCGCGATCAGCTGAAAATCGCTTTCCACCTCCTGGTCCGAGCCGAGGGGAAGAAAGCGTTTCTCTTCGACCGCTCGGAGCAGCATGGTTTGCTCGTCCTTGCCGAGCTCTCCGATTTCGTCCAGAAAAAGAATGCCACCATCCGCGCTTGCGAGCAGCCCTTTTCTTTCTTCGAGAGCCCCCGTGTAGGCCCCCCGTGCATGCCCGAAGAGGCCTGACATCGCGTGGTCTCCGTGGAGAGTCGCGCAGTTGACCTCGACAAAGGGACCTGCGAGCAGGCGGCGTCCCTTTTTGAGTTCATAGATCTTGCGAGCCAGGCGGGACTTGCCCGCTCCGGTGGGTCCCAGGAGGAGGATGGGGGCGTCGCTGAGAAGGGCCACCTGTTCGATCTCCTCGATCTTTTGATTGAAGGTTTGGCTCCTGGTCTCGATCCCCGATTTAAGCAGGGAGGTCCCCTCCTGGCTTTCTTCGAAAAACCGGGCGGCGATTGAATCGTATTGGGAGAGGTCCAGATCGATGATCTGGTAGGTTCCCAGGCTTCTTTTCCCTCTTCTCCTCTTCGGGGGGGAGGTCTGGATCATGCGGGCGGGAAAATGCCGACTTTCGGTGAGCAGGAAAAGGCAGATTTGCTCAACATGGGTTCCGGTCGAAATGTGCACCAAGAACTCTTCTTTTTCGGGGTCCATGGGGTAGGTCCTGGCGAAGCCATGCAGCCAGGAAAACACCTGTTCAAAGTCCCAGGGGTCTTGAATGTCATGGAATTGCCAGACAAGTTCGGTCGTGGGGGAGACGGCCCTGAGATCTTTTTCGAGAGTCGCTGCGGTCCGCTCCTCTTGTTTTCCTCCACTTCGGAAGATCACCAAGCGATCCACCAGGAGATCCTCTTGCTGGGCCAGAGATAGGGTCGGGCGCCACCGGTCCCAACGCCCCGGGCCTTCTCCCTGATCGAGGACGGTGCCTAAAAAACCGAAGATGGTCAGGGGGCGGGTCATATAAAAAAGAATAACTTATGATCCAAAAAGATAAAGAAATTTGGACTTTGCCGCTAGGTGAAGAGTTTTGTGGTGCTGAACCTGTTGAGCTAAGTCCCTTTTTAAGAGATCGTTGCGTTTTTCTTCTCTTGATTGCCGAGCTTTGGCACCCTTCCTGCTTTTCCTGGGCTCTCGTGGAATCACAGAAGAGCGATCTCAAGGAAACGAAAATGACTGGATACAAGCTGATCAAAAGCGAAGGCGTCCCCATCAAGGCCTGGGTGCGGGGAGTCCCCTTGGAGGAGCAGGCCCTGCAACAGCTGCGAAACACGGCCTCCCTGCCCATCATCCACGCTTGGGTTGCAGTGATGCCGGATGTGCATTGGGGCTTGGGGGCTACGGTGGGGAGTGTGGTTCCCACCAAAAAGGCGATTATTCCTGCTGCGGTTGGGGTGGATATCGGCTGCGGGATGATGGCAGTTCGGACGAGCTTGGACGCCAAGGACCTTCCCGACGATTTGGCGGGCATCCGGGCCGCCATCGAAAAGGCTGTCCCCCATGGGCGCTCGAGTCGAGGGGGGAGGAGGGACAAGGGGTCCTGGCAAAAGCTTCCCGCGACTGCCGAGGATGCCTGGCGGCGTCTTCGGCCCGGTTATGAGCGGATCATCGCCCGCGCACCCAAGCTGGATCGGGGACGGCACGTCGGGCAGTTGGGGACCTTGGGGACAGGCAATCACTTCATTGAGCTTTGCTTGGACGAGGCGAATCATGTCTGGGTCATGTTGCATTCCGGGTCGAGGGGTGTCGGCAATCGCATCGGCTCCCATTACATCAGCCTGGCACAAAAGGACATGCGGCGTCATCTCGCGAACCTGCCGGACAAGGACCTCGCCTATTTTGAAGAGGGGGCGGAGCACTTTGAGGATTACATCTTTGCGGTCGATTGGGCGCAAAACTACGCTCGGGTCAATCGCGAGCTGATGATGCGGCACATCCTCGAGGCTCTTCGGGGCCGAGAGGATCTTCCCCGGTTCCGCGCCGATCTCATGGCCGTCAATTGCCACCACAACTATGTCAAACGTGAAGTCCATTTTGGCGAAGAGGTTTACGTGACACGCAAGGGAGCGGTGCGCGCCGGCTTCGGGGATCTGGGGATCATTCCGGGTTCCATGGGGGCCAAGAGCTACATCGTCCGAGGTCGGGGAAACCCCGAGAGTTTCTCGAGTTGCAGCCACGGAGCTGGTCGTGCCATGTCCCGCAATGAGGCAAAGCGGCGTTTTTCCGTCCAGGAGCACATCGAGGCGACCAGGGGCGTGGAATGCCGCAAGGACGCCTCCGTCCTGGACGAGACCCCCATGGCTTACAAATCCATTGACCAGGTCATGGAGGCCCAAAAGGACCTCGTCGATATTGTTCACACCCTCAAGCAGGTCGTCTGCGTCAAAGGATGAGCACCACCCTCCACATCGACGGCTCCCAGGGAGAGGGTGGAGGCCAAATCCTCCGCTCCTCCCTCGGCCTCTCCCTCGCAAGCGGGACACCCTTTGTTTTGACCCGTATCCGGGCGGGGCGCAAGAAGCCTGGGCTCCTGCGTCAGCATCTCTGTGCTGTCCTGGCCGCCGCCGAGCTTTGCGGCGCTGCGGTGGAAGGGGCCCGGTTGCGTTCGGATCACCTCAGCTT
>Ga0256841_1000822_pt1 | contig 29484 bp, 25 predicted proteins | sample 356308metaG_FD_185971 | JGI IMG/M metagenome (GOLD analysis project Ga0256841, IMG submission 185971) | Hydrothermal vent microbial communities from Mid Atlantic Ridge, Atlantic Ocean - 356-308 | ecosystem: Environmental > Aquatic > Marine > Hydrothermal vents | place: Atlantic Ocean: Mid... | reverse complement strand
GGAAGGCCGGGTTGTTCTGGGAACCTGGCAGCAAATCATTCTTATGGATTTTGATAACCGGCCGCGCACGCGCAGCGTACTCTTTCAATTCGTTGGGGATGTTTCGGATTGATGCGATGGGTTTCGCTTTTATCGTCCCGAGCGGGAAAAATTTTATAATACTATATTGCAGAATAAGTCCGGTCGGACAGGAAACGGTCATGCCGAAAGGGAAGTCGGATGAATCGGGATTGGACGCAGCGCTTTTGAATGCTGCATTCTTTAATAAGGGATGGTGCATTAAGCGGGCGGTTTCTTAGCAGTGAAAATAGCCCGCAGGGGAGCCGGATATCCTTCCACCGTACGCAGAGGATTCTCCTTATCGAGGAAATCGGAGAGGGACTCGAAGGGCATCCACGGCGTCCGACGCTGTTCCAGGGGAGTTGTTCTGGTTATATCGATCCGTTGAACGTTTACGAATCCCGCCTCTTCAAGCCACTGTTCCAGAGTCGGTAAAGAAGGGATAAACCAGACATTGCGCATTTTTGCATAGCGATTTTTAGGCTGCAAAACTTTCCCTCCTGGGCCGTCGATGACCAGGGTCTCCAAAACAAGCTGCCCCTCGCTTCGCAAAAAAGAATGCAATTGCACCAGGTGCTCGATCGGCAAGCGACGATGGTACAGAACACCCATGGAAAAAACGGAATCAAAAAGCTGAAGATGATTCGGCATATCCTGTACTGCGAGAGGCAGAACATAAAAGGAATGGGGCCCCGTAAAATGCCGTATCGCCCAATATTGCATGACATTTTTTAAATAAGGGTCAATGCCGATAACCGCTCTGGCTCCTTCTCCCAGCATACGCCAGCCATAATACCCGTTACCGCAGCCCACATCGAGAACCAGCCGATTATCCAAAGGCTCAATATGCTCTCGCAGACGATCCCATTTCCAGTCGGATCGCCATTCACTGTCTATATAGATACCAAACAGATCAAAAGGCCCTTTTCGCCAGGGCTGTAATTCATGTAAAAGTGTTTCAATAATCTTCCGCTGTTCCGGGCTGCAATCTTCTTCGGAACCGATGGTAACCACAGCTTTCCGGAAATCAATTGCGGAAGGTTTCAATGCAGGCAGTCGGCTTAGGATATCCAGCCATTCTTTCAGGTCTTGGTTTTTTTGAAGGTTCAGCGCTCCGTCGATTTGGGCCGAAAGCAGGTTGATCCGGTCGGAAAGAGACAGGTCCGTAAGAAGATCGTAAAAGGGATGATAATCGATCATTTTACGGCCAGAATGGAAATGAAACTAAAGTACTGAAACCACTGGTGAACCGTCTGAAAACCGGCTCTGTTCAACCGCTGTAAATGCGTGGCCCGGGTGTCGGCGATGAGCACATTATCCAGGGCGGTTCGCTTTTGGCTGATCTCCAGTTTGCTATAGCCGTTGAACTCTTTGAAAGCATAATAGTGGCTGCTCTGGAAATCCTGTTCATTGCTATTTTCAAAGCTTATCTTTTCGGATAGGATCAGAACGCCTCCCGGCTTTAATCCCCGATAGATGCGGGTCAGCAAATCCTGCCGTTGCTGCGGAGGGATGAATTGCAAGGTATAATTCATAGCGACCACAGCAGCCTTTTTTATACGGATATCACGGATATCGGCGCAGATGAAATCAATATTTGCGGACAATTTTCCTTTTGATGCTAATTCCCGGGCCCGTTGAATCATGGCCGGCGCATTATCGATGGCGATGATTTTTGCATTACGTTTGCCGATAGCCCGGGCTATAGCAATGGTCGTCGCGCCCAAAGAGCACCCCAAATCGTAATAGTAACTATTTGCCTGAAAAAAACGGGCCGTAAACATCTCGGTCATGTGTTGGATGATGTGGTATCCGGGGATGGAGCGCAAAGCCATATCCGGAAAAGAATCCGCCACCTGTTCGTTAAATTTGAAGGGATAGACTTCGTCCTGGGGTAAGGCATATACCTTGTCATAACGATAAGATCGTTTCCTGGTCATACCGTTGATCCGGCCATCCGCTCCAGGAAGGATTGAAAATCGCGGACAGACAGGTGACGACTATAGCGTTTTGCTTCCCGGCCTTCATAAAAAATAATAATAGTCGGTACGGCAAATACCATATGTTGTCCGCTCACTTCCGGATTATGTTTTGTGTTCACATACATGAATTCAATATTTTCGTATTGATTTACCACCTCCTTAACTTGTGGACGCAGCACTTTACAGACATTGCATTCATCATGGGAAAAGTAGGTGACTACCATGGGCCGGCTTTTTATTTTTTTTGAAATTTCCTGGAAAGTCATTCAATATTCCTTTTTAAATTCCGATATGTTCACTTATTCTCAGACTCCGGGCGATTGATCCGTTTGCGGATCAGAATAAATCCGTAAGTACTATGGATGCGAAAAAAGCCTGAAGGAGACGCATACCTTCTACTTAAATAATCCCTTTAATTGTTTACCGAGCTTATTTTTTTCCCTGGCAATGCGGGTTTCTATTTCCTTCTTCTTGCGGTCGGCCGCGGACTGCTGCTCCTTGAGCATTTGCTGGTAAGATGCTATCTGGTCTTTCAATTGTTTCTCATTGGTAGAAATCAGCCTGGCCAACTTTTCTCGCTGCGGTTGAAGACGGGCATCCATTTCTTTGCGTATTTTTTGAGCGGCCTTGTTTACCCTTTCCCCGACAACGGATTTTAATCGGGCGGCCAGTTGGCGGTCCAGATTGGACTTGACCTTTAATGAAGACCGGCCTTTCAAAATGGTCAGGAAAGCGGAAAGGTCAAGCCGGTGCATTCCGTCTATGGTCTGACCAAGAATTCTTTGAATTTCCGTCGTTTTACGGCCCTTTATTTCGGTAAGCAGATTAAGACCCGCAGCATCAAATTGAATAGTAAGCTGTGTAGTATCGCCCTGCAGATCGGCCCGGGCGGCAATCTTTCCGAAGCCGTTTTTAGCGGTGGTGGACAGAACAGAAGAGCGGATCAGATTCTTCCCCTTTAAAGGAAAATGCCGATAATCCAGACGGAAATTTTCCCGGGGAGATACTCCGAGATAATTCAGAGTACCCGCCAATTCGAGTCGGGTTTTGCGATTGTTCTCACCGCTGATATGAATTTTCGTTACCTTATGTATCTGGCGTTGGTCGGAAACCAGATTCTGAATAAGACCACTAAGCGCAAGGCCGTCGGAGGTTTGTCCGCTCAAATCGATTTTTTTTATCCACCAGTCCGGCCGGGCATTCGGATTGTAAAAATAAATATCCTGCCCCTTTAAGCGGGGCGGTTTGGCTTTCGGCGGTTTATCGGATTTTAATTTGGAAGCATAGTGACGTACGGTCGTTATATAGCCGAGATAGGTTTGCACCTTATTAACAAGGGTCGGACCAAAAACAAATTTTCCGATATTCGTAAGCGATATATCCGGTAATTTAGCCATGGACCTGGCCCGTTTGTAATCGTTTTTTATCCAGTCGTCGGCCAGGCGAAGGCCTTCTTTCGATCGTTTTAACTGAACCTCAAAATCGGTTTTTAAAGTCATATATTTTTGCCGTGTATCTTTTATTTTCTTTTTAGCGGCATCAATCTTTTTTAAAGCGGCAAGGAGCTGATCTAATTTTTTAATTTTTTTAAGATCGATGCCTTTCAGGCTGGCCCGGGTTTGGGCGATATCCTCTTTAATGCGTAGTGAAGCAAAGCGCGTTTTCCATGATTGGTAATCCGCGCTGAGCGCCCTTTGCAAAGAATCAATTTTTTGCGGTGATTGCAGATTGAGATGCTTTAGCAAAGAATCCACATTTAGATTTTTCTTAACCGTAGATAAACTACTGAGCGACTGCTGTTGAACCCGGCCGCCCAGGGCGCTCAGGGCCCGAATGACAAAATTGGGTTTTTCGTGTTTTTCCTTTTCCGATAACCGACCATCCTCCTTGCGGGCGGTTGAGGTGCGAAAATTATGGATTCGAAAGTCTTCAACAATAACCTTTTTCGAAAGAAGGGGCCAGAATTCCAGGTCTAAATCACTCTCCCCGGTCTCAAATAAATTGGTCATGGTGTGTTTGGGATCGGTTACCTGTAAGCGTTGCCACTTTAACCGGACTTTGCTAAGGGAAAAGTCCAGATCGTCGAATTCGACTCTGGCGCCCACCATATAACTGGCGGTTTTTTCCAACTGCTGTTCCAGCCACTGATCGGTAAAAACAAGACCGAGTACAATGAATAAGCCGATAAGAACGGCTAAAAAAATAATTCCTTTCCAGCGAAACATTTAGCCTCCGATTATTTTAATCTTTTCATACATACGATAAAATTTGGTTGCTTTGAAAATTTGCACGATACGTAACTTCTGCAATTTCGGATCGACTACCCGGCGGTACCAGACGACAAAATATTTCATTGCAAAGAAAACGGGAATAAACAGGATGATGCTGCTGACCAGGCTGCCGATGACAACCGTATTGTTGTAGTGACTGAGAGCAACCACCGGTATTTGATATAACCGGGCCCAAAAACCGTGCAGAACCGCAACGTCAACCAAAAGATAGTAACCAAAGCTATGGAACACAGGGTCCAGTACATAAGCCAGCATACCGAAAATAATATAGCCGAATAGAGAGGCCCCGATGTTAACCCGCAAGATAACGATTAAAACAATCAGAATCAGATTGTGGATGGTCCACAAGGGGGTCAGACCGATGATCATACCCATCACAAAGCCAAAGGCGATTTTATTCGGAGAATCTTCCGAACGCAGAATTTTGAATAGCTTGGCCAGCAAATCCAATCCGAACATAGCAAACTCCCTTGAATTGAGTAGATGACATGTGGTAAAACAAATGATTAAGAATGGTGAAAGATAAGAAAAATTTAGAGAGAAAAAAATATTTCCGGGGTCTCACTGCTCAAAAGGGTGGCCATCTCTCCGGAAATCCGGAAGATAATAATCCGGGGCCGTCATTTCCTGCAGAAAAACATGGGGCATATGCAGATGTTGTACTCGTTGTACGCTTCTTTCATATTCGGAATAAGTGATCTGCCGGGAAAGAAGCGCTACCCGTTTAGCTTTGTATGTGGGGCGATACTGGGACATCAGGCTTACGGCCACCTCCGGGTGTAGTTCACGGGCAATCCATGCCAGTACCTGGTCCGTATCGGAAAGATTGTTGGGAAGAATTAAATGGCGGATGATTAACCCGCGTCGGGCGTGGCCATGGGAATCGGTTTGCAAAAGTCCTACCTGACGGTACATCTCTTTGATGGCCCGGCGGGCAACGGACGGATAATTTCTTCCTTGCGAATATTTAATGGCCGAGCGCTCATCCCAATATTTAAAATCCGGAAGATAAATATCTACGATTCCATCTAAAAGGCGTAGTGTCTCTAAGGAATCGTAAGCATTACTGTTATATACAATCGGAAGATGAAGTCCCATGGGGATGGCTTCAAGAATGATTCTCACCATTTGCGGCACGAAATGGGAGGGTGAGACGAAATTGATATTATGAACCTTTAATTCATCCTGTAGGCGGACGATTTGCTCAGCGGCTGTTCGAAAATTCATGGTTTGGGATTTGAAAAAAGTCCGATCCTGGCTGATCTGCCAGTTTTGACAGTATATACAGCGCAGATTACAGCTTCCGAAGAAGACCGTTCCCGATCCGTTGGAACCGGAAAGCACCGGTTCCTCACCGTGATGGTCACAAATAGTGGTGATATAAGGCCGGTATCCGGCCCTACAGATTCCCACCGGCTCATCCTGCAAACGATTGACGGCACAGTTTCGGGGACAGATGGTACAATGAGCCAGATTTTGTTCCAGTCGATGAAGTCGATTCTTTAGTTCACCGCTCTTATATAATGCTAAGTAGGATGGTTCGTTCATGGGACTATGAAGTTCTATAGATAAAATTTTCAGTTTTCCTGAGCTCCGTCCATTCGGACCCCGGGCATCGGGAAGAGTCATCGCTCAGACCCGACAGGAATAGAAGCTCGCTTCCGTTTTCTCAGGCCCAATCTATTCATTCTCGTCGTGCGGTGCAAAAAAAAACCATCGGTAGACGGGCAACCCTGACACAATGATTATGACCTGAGTAAACAGATGTCATTCCCGTGTAAACGGGAATCCGGAAATATTTGTGAAAAGTCATATAACTCATCCCCTGACCCCTTCTCTTACGAAGAGAAGGGGAAATCAAGTCCCTCTCTTTCTAAGAGAGGGATTTAGGGTGAGTTACCATAGAAGTTCAACGCATCCCCTATACTCTTTATCCCAGAAAAGCACCCTCCGCAGAGTGTTATTCCCGAATGTTTTTATCGGGAATCCAGAAATGTTGGTGGAGTCATGGAACTCATCCCCTGACCCCTTCTCCCGGAATGCGCTATCCGCAAAGTGTCATTCCCGAATGCTTTTATCGGGAATCCAGAAATGTTGGTGGATTCATAGAACTCATCCCCTGACCCCTTCTCCCGGAATGCGCTATCTGCAGAGTGTCATTCCCGAATGCTTTTATCGGGAATCCAGAGATGCTCTCACCACTCTTGGGTCTATGTCTGGATTCCCGATCAGGTCGGGCCCGCCAAAGGACGGGCAGGCCACGACAAAGCCGGGCGGGCATGACACGAGGATACTGCCCACGAAAGCAGGTGTCATTCCCGTGCAAACGGGAATCCGGAAATATTTGTGAAAAGTCATATAACTCATCCCCTGCCCCCTTCTCTTACGAAGAGAAGGGGAAATCAAGTCCCTCTCTTTCTAAGAGAGGGATTTAGGGTGAGTTACCGCGGGAGTTAACGCATCCCCTATACCCTTTTTCCCAGAAAAGCACCCTCCGCAGAGTGTCATTCCCGTGCAAACGGGAATCCGGAAATATTCTTGTCAACCGGGTCTGAATACGCAAGGTTCCCTCTATCCATAAAATTATATTTTATTTTTGATTTCATCTCTAAGCGATTTCTATTATATTCCCAGCAGTCAAAAATTGTTGAACAAGACTGCTTTGCGGGTGAGTGATACAGTTGAATTCCGTCCTTACTCTGCTCCGGTAAGCGGGACGGGAAAGACAATCTGTCTGACCGATTGCTATGTATCATTCGAATTCAAGAGTTATCAATAAAAGTAACGAATATGCAGTACAGAGAATCATATAATCAAAAATTTGAACGTATCGCAGGGCAAACCCTATTCGGATTGTTAAAAGAAAAACAGCAAAATTTTATCCGCCGTTTGGCTCATCGCTATCGTTTTACCATGCAGGAACTGCGTCAGGTAGTGGAAGCTTGCCGGGATTTGGATATGTGGGGAGAAGAGAGTCTGGAAAACTGGTGGCTATCGCATTTCCCCGAGCCTGAAAAGGATGCCAATTTACGACAGCTAAAACAGGCCCGGCTGCAAAATCTTCAGGCCCATCTGTATACTTTACGCACCATGGCCAAATCCTATGATCAACTTCATCCCTCTTATCCAAAATATACGGGTAAAAAAATAGTGGTAAAGGAATCGGATAAAAATATTTTTGGCTGGTGTCCGGTTGCCTCCGAAAAAACGGTCTGCTGTAATTTACGGACCATCGATGCGGTGGAGGGGTGTGCGTTTGGCTGCAGTTATTGTACCATTCAGACCTTCTACCGGGAAGAGTATGTTTTTGACGCCCATCTGAAAGACAAATTACAGGCCATCGATTTGGACGCAGGCCGATTCTATCATATCGGAACAGGCCAGTCTTCCGATTCTCTAATCTGGGGTAACCGCAATGGTCTGCTGGATGATCTGGTGCAATTTGCCCGGCAAAGGCCCAACGTACTTTTGGAACTGAAAACCAAATCGGATAACATCGATTATTTCCTGGATCATGATGTACCGCAAAATATATTCTGCAGTTGGTCCTTGAATCCTCAGGAAATTATTGACAGGGAAGAATACTACACAGCCGGCCTGGAGGCAAGGCTAAGGGCGGCTCGTGCCGTGGCAGACAAAGGAATGAAAGTTTCCTTTCATTTTCATCCGATTATTTACTATGATCACTGGCATAGTGCATATCCGGCTATTGCCAGACGTATTATGCAGGAATTTGATCCGCAGGAAATTCTTTTCATCTCTTTCGGATCGGTCACCTTTATTAAACCGGTTATCAAAAAGATTCGGGCTACGGGCATTTCTTCGAAAATTTTACAGATGAATTTTGTATCGGATCCACATGGGAAACTGACCTATGCCGATGATATTAAAATTGAGAAATTTACAACGATGTACCAGACATTTTCTCCCTGGCATGATCGGGTGTTCTTCTATCTGTGTATGGAAAAAGCATCCATTTGGGAACGTTCCCTTGGTTATGTCTATACGAATAATGAAGAATTCGAGAGGGAATTGATTCGGCATAGTGTGCGCAAAATGGATCCTTTAAAAAAGTTGCTTGAGGCGGGTATTGTTTCTTTGCCCGATGAAGGGATAAAGGAAAGAAATTAAAAATTTCGGCAAATAGGTCGAGAAAGGATAAAAATCAAACGAATTATGAAGAGGTCCTTATGAAACGTGTCTTAGTTGCTACCGGAGGCGGAGATTGTCCCGGATTAAATGCGGTCATCCGCGGTGTGGTCAAGCGTGCTGCACAGGAGCGGGAATGGGAAGTACTGGGAAGCTATCAGGCTTTTAACGGGGTGCTGCGAGAGCCTATGGAATTGATTACTCTGGATGAAAAGAAGGTTTCCGGAATTCATGTCAAGGGCGGTACAATCATTGGTACAACCAATAAAGGAGGACCCTTCTCCTGGCCTATTAAGGAAAAGGACGGAACCTGGACAACCGTGGATCGTTCGGACGAGCTGATTCGTCGTCTTCAGTATCAGAATATTGAAGCGGTCATTAATATCGGCGGTGACGGTTCCCAGCGAATTTCCCAGGGACTGTATGAAAAAGGCTTGAATATCATCGGCGTGCCGAAGACCATCGATAATGATTTAGCGGGCACGGATTTTACTTTCGGTTTTCAAACCGCGGTAGAAATTGCTACCGATGCCGTGGATAAACTGGTAACAACAGCCGAAAGCCATAACCGGATTTTTATTCTGGAAGTAATGGGTCGGGATGCCGGTTGGATCGCCTTGCATTCCTCGGTAGCCGGTGGAGCCGAAATATGCCTCATTCCGGAAATACCCTACACGGTAGATAGCATCATGGAACGTATACACGAACGTATTGTGCACGACCGGGGATTTCTGATTATTGTAATTGCCGAAGGTGCCAAACCGGTAGGCGGTGATGTGGTCGCCGAAGACCTGGGTCAGGCCGGTTATGAACATAAACATCTCGGCGGGGCCGCTTCCCGCTTAAAAAAACAGTTGGAAGATGCCGGTTGCCAAACCGATATACGGGTAACGATTCTGGGCCACTTACAGCGAGGGGGAATCCCTGCCGCCTATGATCGTATTTTAGCAACCCAGTTCGGCGTAAAGGCTTTTGAGCTGATTCTGGAAGAACAATTCGGGCAGATGGTGTCCTACAAACATCCCAATATTATCGGCGTCCCGATCGCCGAGGCAATTTCCGTCTATAATCGCATCCGACCGGACGATCAATTATTGCGTACTGCCCGCGGTATAGGCATCTGTATGGGCGATTAAAATAAAAAATTCTGATTCATGAATGCTGTTTTACCCAACTTTCCAGGCCTCCGGCAACGATGATTTCCTGGGCGGCCCTACCGAGAGGCGCAAATCTATAGCCGGCATCGCCTACAAGGATTTCAGCCCTGGAAAAATCAATGACCGCTGCTAAATCGGTCTTAATAGTTAATCGGCTTGTTTTGAATTGTGTTTTCAGGGCTTCAACCAGGGCAGGAACAGTCAGTACAATAAAGCCGTTATTGATGGCGTTCCGTTTGTACGTTTCACTGAATGATCCGGCAATCACCAATTGAATCCCCCGGTATTTAAGGGCCGTTGCCGCCTGCTCTCTGGAGCTGCCTGTCCCGAAATTGTAACCGCCTACCAAAATATCGCCTTTTTCCACAATGGAATTAAATTGGGGGTCGTAATTTTCCATGACTACTTCGGCTTGCTGTTGAGGAGTGATGTCATCGAGGTAGGTGTACTTTCCGGGATAAATACCGTCCGTATTCATATTATCTTGCGGGCAATAGATCAGGTTTCCGGTAATGGTTTGCGGAAAGCCGTCCAATAATTCCACGGATAAGGGTCCGCTTGTTTTTCCTTTATGAACAGTAATATCCCCATGGATATCTGCATCATCCGTTTCCCCGGGAAGGTCGATATAACCTTTTACGGCCGAAGCAGCTACCACAGCCGGTGATGCCAGATAGGCCCGGGCATTGGGAGAGCCCATTCTTCCTTTAAAATTACGGTTTGTGGCCGAAATGCCTACTTCGCCGTCTTCCAATAAACCGGCTCCCAGCCCGATGCAGGGTCCGCAACCCGGAGGCAGGGGAATGGCACCCGCTTCCAATAAAGTTTGCCAGTCGCCCCGTTTTTCACTCTCCTTTTGAACCTCGCTGGAGGCCGCTGCAATATAGAATTTAACATTCGGATGGATCTTTTTACCGCGGATAATTTCTGCGGCCCGGGCGATATCCTCGGTACGGCTGTTGACACAGGAAACCAGATAGGCTTTTTGGATGTGTATTTTTTTATTCCGGATTTTACGCACGGGCGTCATTACTTTTACCGTATCGGGTCCCGAAACCGAAGGACGGATCGTGGATAAATCAATGGTTAATTCCCTGGCGTAAAAAGCGCCGTCATCGGCCACCGGAATATTTCTTTCCAACTCTGAAATCTTTTGATCATTAATCCGCGGATGCAGGCCATGACCGTCTTCGTCGGAGGGGACTCCCTCGGCGCCTCGTTTTTTGATATAGGAGGAACGTTCCTGTAACCAGTGCAGAGTGCGTTGGTCAATGGGAAAGAGACCTACTAATGCGCCCCATTCCGTGGTCATATTGGCGATCGTCAGGCGCTGATCGATAGACAGGGAACCGATGCCCGCTCCGCTGAATTCCAAAGCGTGATTCAACACTTCATCGTGATTAAAATACCCGGCCAAAGTGATGATTACATCTTTGCCGCTCACTCCTGCTTGTAACGATCCCTTTAAAATAATTTTCGCTACCGGAGGAATTTGCCACCAGGTACGCCCGCTGGCCCAGATAGCAGCCGCATCTGTGCGGACGATCGGTGTGCCTAAACAGCCGATGCCCCCATACATATTGGCATGACTATCGGAAGCGACAGCGAGGGAGGCGGGAAAAGCATATCCCTCTTCAATCATGATTTGATGGCCGATGCCCCGACCGGCAGGATAAAAATCCACACCCATCTCAAGAGCAAAGGCCTCGATTTTCCGGTACTTACGAAGATTTTTCTCGCTCGTATCCTGGATATTATGATCCAGAGCAAACACAGGTTGCCGGGGATTCGCCATGCGCTTTGCGCCAATACTGCGGAATTTTGGAATCACGGCTCCGGTATTATCATGGGTTAGGACATGCGCCGGGCGAATGGTAATGAAATCACCGCTATGGATTTCGGTGTCCGGACTTAGTCCTACGGCAAATTTTTGAACGATTTTTTCTACTAAATTCTGAGCCATGATTGTTCTCCGAGCTGTTTAAAATTTTAAGATGAACAAATTTAAAGAATTCGTGTTTTGATTCCAACATAAGCTATATTTTTTCAGAAACATAATTTCAGTTGTGTTTACAGTTAATAAATCGGATGATATTATTTGAATTAAACCATCCCTGCGGCCGGAGTGGGCAAGCCGCCCGTATCCAGTTGCGACATTTGCATGCCCCACCTTATCTGTCACGTGGATCTATTATTACCGACTTCATTTACGTATGTTGTATACATCGCGTTATCCTTCATCATACTATCGATTTAATGTTTTATTGAATTATTCTCAATTGATTGATAAATTGACGTTGCGATTCAATGAAAAATCGGAAGGAATGATTTCTGTTCAATTATTTGAAAAAGGAAAAAAATGCAAGATAAACAATCTGTTTTGGTTACCGGGGGTGCCGGCTATATCGGCAGCCATATTGTTCAGCTCTTATGCGAAATGGGCCACCGGGTCACGGTGTTGGACAACCTGTCATTAGGTCGTGAAGAAAACGTGGATAAACGGGCTTCTTTACTTGTTGGAGATATTCTGAATAGGGATGATTTAAGAAAAGCATTATCCGTGCAGCCTCGGGTTATCTTTCATTTTGCAGCCTGGAAGGCGGCCGGAGAATCGATGACCGATCCGGCCAAATACGCCACGAATAATATCTGTGGTACCTTGGGACTACTAAACGCCATGCTGGAATATGATATACGTTATTTTGTCTTCAGTTCATCGGCGGCTGTATACGGGGAACCGCAATATACCCCAATTGATGAAAAGCATCCTCTGCATCCGGCTAATTATTATGGATATACCAAATTAGCCATTGAAGAGAATTTGCAGTGGTATAGTCGCTTAAAAGGGATCCGCTATGCAGCTCTTCGATATTTTAATGCTACCGGCTATGATATTCACGGCCGAATTCGCGGCAAGGAAAAAAATCCCGCTAATTTATCTCCGGTCGTCATGGAAACCATTGCCGGTTTACGGCATGAAATGCAGGTTTTTGGCGACGACTACGAAACACCCGATGGAACCTGTATTCGTGACTATATCCATGTCAGTGATCTGGCCGTAGCTCATCTTAAAGCCATGGAATATCTTCTGGAAAATGATGAAAACCTGGTAGTCAACCTCGGTACGGGAGAAGGACACTCCGTAAAGGAGGTTATTCAAACGGCAGAAAGAGTAACCGGTAAGAAAGTAAATTATACGATCACGGATCGTCGTCCCGGTGATCCACCGGCCCTGGCCGCAAGTAATCATCTCGCCAAAGAATTATTGGGCTGGCAACCGGAGTATTCCGATCTGGATACGATTTTCCGTACCATGGCTTCGGTTTATCTCGATAAGGATTCAAAATGAAGGTAACCGCCCGGGCGAATGCCAACATTGCGTTTATTAAATATTGGGGTAAGCGGGATACCCGCTTAAATATTCCCGCAGTGGGGTCTATCTCTCTAACATTAAAAGGTCTTAGCACATCCACATCGGTGGAGTTCCGTCGGGAATATAACAGCGATCGGTTTATTTTGAATGGTGCTCCGGCCCCCGTTCAGGAGTTGCAACGTGTCTCCCGCTTTTTGGATCTGATCAGGAAAAAAAAAGAATTAAACCGATTTGCCCGTGTAGAGAGTAAGAATAATTTTCCGACAGCCGCCGGACTGGCTTCTTCCGCATCCGGTTTTGCCGCGTTGGCCAGAGCCGCAACTCTTGCCGCAGGATGGGAAGCGGATGATCGCGAGTTGAGTATTTTAGCGCGTCAGGGATCGGGATCGGCGGCCCGTTCCGTTTTTGGAGGTTTTGTGGAAATGCATCGCGGTAGTCTTGCTGATGGCAGCGATTCCTTCGCCGAAATAGTGGCCGATGAAAACTATTGGGACCTTCGCCTGCTGGTGGCGGTGACTTCGGAACAAACAAAACGAATTGCTTCTACCGAAGGAATGAACCGTACGGCCCGGACTTCTTCCTATTATGCATCCTGGGTGGAATATTCCGAAAAAGATCTGGCTGAGATGCGTCAGGCTATTTTGCAAAAAGATTTTCATCAGGTGGGTGAGTTGTGTGAATACAGTGCCTTAAAAATGCATGCCCTGGCCCTTTCGGCACGACCGGGAATTCTTTACTGGAACAGGGTAACCGTTGATTTGATCCACCAGATCCGGCAATGGCGCAGGGAAAATATTCCGGTCTATTTTACGATTGATGCCGGTCCCCAGGTAAAAGTTCTGTGCCAGCCCGGGTTTGAGCAAAAAATACATAACCTGCTTTCAGCATATCCGGGAGTACAAAACGTAATTCTTACCGGACCGGGCCGGGGTGTTCGCCTTGTGGAGAATTCATAATGGTTTCGGCTTCCGCTCCCGGTAAAATGATTTTAATCGGCGAATATGCCGTTTTGGAAGGTGCCCCGGCTTTGGTTTATGCCATCAACCGAAAAGCCCATGTCGTGCTTGCCGAGCGCACCCTTTCAGAATCATTGGTTGAAGCTCCTTCTTTGGGTATTGAAGCCCAGCCCTTTGTTATTACCCCATCCGGACATGTCCGCTTTGATCCCAACGCCGAAACAAGTATCCAACAGCGTCTGGAATTTTTCAGACTGGTCTATGAATCCCTGGGGAATAGTTTTCGTCAAAAGCAGATAACCCTTCCGCCTTTGCATCTTTCGCTAAGAACGGACGACTTCTATTCCTCCCGCTTAAAGACCAAACTGGGTTTCGGGTCAAGCGCGGCTTTAACGGTTGCCCTTGTCAGAGGATTGATGCAAATAACCTCCTCAGGGCAGGATACGATCGAAATTTTTAATATGGCCCGCAAAGCTCATCATTATGCCCAGGACAGCACGGGGAGCGGTATCGATATTGCTTCCAGTACCTTTGGAGGGATTATTCGCTATACCTTGCCGGCTGATCCGGCTAAAGACGATCGTTTTGCCGAAAGAATACCGGAATGGCCGGAACTATGTATGCGCGTGGTTTGGACGGGAAGATCCGTTTCAACAAAAAAATTGGTCAAGGGAGTCAAACAACTCAATCAACAAAACCCAAAACTATACGGTTCGCTCATGGATTCTTTAACCGAAATCAGCCGTTCGGGCTGTAAGGCTTTTATAGAACGGGAGATGAACCTCTTTCTGGAAGCTGTAAACGATTTTTTTCAGGTACAAATTGAACTGGGCCGGAAGAGCGGTATGCCCATTATTTCGGAAAGCCACCAACAATTGGCTGAACTGGCCGCAAAGCTGGGACTGGTGTACAAACCTTCCGGTGCAGGAAGCGGAGATATCGGCATCGCCTTCGGCAATGATCCTGGGATAGCAGATCAATTTGCCCTGCAAGCTCAAAAAGCCGGGTTTCAGATCATCGAAGTTCAGGCTGCCGAACGGCAAAATGAGTAAACGGATTTGAGATTTTAAAAAATATAGGATTGGAATTAAATTGGATGAAATTGAGTGAAGAATAGAAAGTGAGTTATGGCTAATTCCCGTATATCCGGTTTTTACAAGCACTCGATTCAGGAGCGTTTACGCCTTCTAAATCAACTGGGTTTTTTATCCAAAGAAGATTTTAAAGCCCTGTTAGACAGATCGGCTGTGTTGAAGGCGGAAGATGCCGATAAAATAATAGAAAATGTAATCGGTACATTCGCCCTGCCTATGGGGCTTGGTCTTAATTTTCTGATTAATGAAAAAGATTACATCATTCCCATGGTGGTGGAAGAACCTTCAATCATTGCCGCTGTGAGTTCTGCCGCGAAGATCGTCCGTGAATCGGGAGGATTTTTAAGCACGAGTTCGGAAATGATTCTTATCGGTCAAATCCAGGTGGTTGATGTAAAAAACACCTCCCGTGCCCAATTGGCGATTCTACAAAATAAGGACGAAATCATCAGTCTGGCCAACAACCTGCATCCCAAGATGGTTGCCAGGGGGGGAGGCGTACGTGATGTGGAAGTACGCATCATCAATAGTGCCGGCTCCAGGGGGGATATGATCATTGTCCATTTGATGGTCGACACCCGGGATGCCATGGGCGCCAATCTGGTGAACAGCATGTGTGAGGGAGTCGCCCCCTTAGTGGAGAAGATTACCGGGGGTAAAGTGTTTTTACGCATTTTATCCAATCTGGCAGACCGTTCCATGGTTCGTTCTCAATGTAAGATACCATTGGATTTACTGTCCAATAACGGCTATTCCGGACAGGATGTATGTGACGGGATTATTCTTGCTTATGAATTTGCTGCTGCCGATCCCTACCGGGCGGCGACGCATAATAAGGGTATTTTAAACGGGATCGATCCGGTGGTGATTGCTACCGGAAATGATTGGCGGGCCATTGAAGCGGCGGCCCATGCTTATGCCGCCCGCGGCGGACGCTATACCTCTTTAACCCGCTGGCAGCAGGACGAGCAGGGAAATCTGATCGGCAGTATCGAATTGCCTATTCGGGTCGGTATTGTGGGAGGACCGTTGGAGAGCAATCCCATGGTGCCTATCGCCCTGCGTTTATTGGGAGTTACTTCGGCGCGGGAATTGGCGGAAGTACTGGCTGCGGTGGGATTGGCCCAGAATATGTCGGCCTTAAAAGCCCTGGCCACGGAGGGAATCCAGCGCGGCCACATGAGCCTGCACGCTCGCAGCGTGGCCATGGCTGCCGGAGCCGATGCAGATATATTTGAGACGGTCGTAGAAAAACTGATCGACTCATCCGAGATCAAGATCTGGAAGGCTAAAGAAATTATTAAACAAGTTAAAGCGACCCCGGTCAGAAAGCCCAGGGAAGAACTATTGCAAGCTCCGCCAGGAGATTTACCCACAGGGTTCGGAAAGATTATTCTTCTCGGAGAGCATGCCGTGGTGTACGGGAGTCATGCCATCGCAGCACCCATCCCGCTGGCCATGCAAGCCAAGGCAACTCCTTCGGAACGTCCGGGAGTTCATTTGATCATTTCGCGCTGGGGAGTTGAAGAACAATTGCAAATGGGTGCCGAACATAAATATTCCATATTTAAATCATTGGAACTGATTCTTGAGCGGATGAGTCTTACGGATCGGAATGTGAAGATTGAGGTATTCCCCCAGGTGCCCAGAGCCATGGGACTGGGAGGCTCGGCCGCCCTTGCCGTGGCGATTATCCGGGCCTTAGCCGGGCAATTCCATATCGGTTTGAGTGACGAACAAATTTCGAAACTGGCCTATGAATCCGAGACCATTGTCCACGGCACTGCTTCCGGTATTGACAATACCTTGGCTACCTACGGCCGTTTCCTGTTGTTCCGAAAAGGGGAACCGCCGCTTATTAAACCGCTGGAAGTAAAGGAACCCATCCGCATCGTGATCGGCATGACCTGGACCGAAAGTCTTACGGCCAAAATGGTGGCTAAGGTGCGAACCTCCTGGGAAACAAACAAAACCCTGTATAACCATATTTTTAATGAAATCGATCAACTAACCCTGCAAGCGGTGCAGGCTATTGAAAAAAATGATCTGGTGCAATTGGGGGAATTGATGAATATTAATCAGGGCTTACTCAATGCTTTACAGGTTTCGAGTAAGGATCTGGAAGATCTGATCGACATTGCCCGGAGCAACGGGGCGCTGGGTGCTAAATTAACCGGTGGGGGCGGCGGCGGGGCCATGATCGCCCTGTGTCCCGAACATGCCGAAAAAGTCGCATCCGCCATGAAGAAAGCCGGCTACAAGACATTGATTACGGAAATTCATTAATTCTTAAGACTCAAAAGGATTTAAAAATTTATGTTAGGAAAAGTCCTCTCAAAAAAATCCGATCATCTGTTCAGCGAAATGGTACGCTATTCGATTTCCGGTGCAACCGCCTTTGTAGTGGATGTAAGTATTCTCTATACACTGACGGAGTGGTTTCATCTCTATTACCTGATATCGGCTGCGCTGGGATTTACCTTTGGCACGTTTACGGTGTATATTCTCAGTATTTCCTGGGTATTTCCGGTACGGGCTTTCGATAGCCATCAAAAAGAATTTCTGGTATTTGCTCTGATCGGAGCGGTCGGATTGGGATTTAACGAACTTTTAATATGGACTTTTACCGATTTTCTTCATTTTTATTACTTGATTTCCAAAGCATTTGCCGCCGCGCTGGTATATACCTGGAACTTTACGAGTCGCAAATGGTTGTTATTCTCAAAGCAAAAGGGGAAAGGGTAAGACTTATCTAAAAATATCTGTTTGCAGATAGTTCGAATGAAATCGTTAATTTCATAGGCTAATTAAAACATTTTATTGAGGGATATATGGATTTGAAGAACGAACGGGTCTCATTTGATGATGAGAAACTCATTCTGGTTGATGAAAATGACCGGGTGCTGGGATATGAGAATAAAGATATTTGTCATAATGGAGCGGGCCTTTTACATCGTGCTTTTTCCATCTTTGTTTTTAATAGTAAAAACGAATTATTACTACAAAAGCGTAGTCCGGAAAAACGTCTTTGGGGAAATTACTGGTCAAACACCTGTTGCAGCCATCCTCGCAAAGGAGAGACCTACGAAATAGCTACCCACCGAAGGTTGGAAGAGGAAGTGGGATTGGATATTCCCATGCAGTATTTATATAAATTCCAATATCAGGCTCGTTTCGGTAATGAGGGTTCTGAAAATGAAGTATGTTCGGTTTACATCGCTAAAACGGACCGGGCACCGGTGATTAACCGCACGGAGATTTCGGATTGGAAATACATTTCCATGGATGATCTGAACAGGGAATTAAAGAATCATCCCGAACACTTTACGCCCTGGTTTAAAATGGAATGGCAACGTTTGAGGGATGAATATCTGGAAGTGATCCGGCACTTGAGCGTGCAGAAATAAGGGCGGGCCGGCCATAGTTGCTTTCAGGCCTTTCATGGGCAGCCTATCTCTTTTATTTTTTTAGAATTTCAACGTTTATGATGGAATAAGGCGAAAAAAATGACTTCCGGATCATTTTTTTCTTGCATTTAATGGTTGAAAATGTATCTTATGTGGCTTAGTTAATTTTCTTGACCAACTAATAGATTCTTTATCAAAAAACAGTGAAGGAGACACAGTATGCGTATTTTAATCCACGACGACTATGACCGGATGAGTGAATGGGTCGCTCATTATGTAGCCCGTCAAATTAATAAAGCCAAACCAACCCCCGAAAAACCCTATGTATTGGGCCTGCCTACAGGATCTTCTCCCATCGGAACTTACAAAGAGCTGGTTAAACTGTATAAAGCCGGTGAAGTCTCGTTTAAAAATGTACGTACCTTTAATATGGATGAATACGTAGGTATTTCAGAGGATCATCCCGAAAGCTACCACTATTTTATGCATCACTATCTTTTTGATCATATAGATATTAAACCGGAGAATATTAATATCCTCAACGGAAATGCCGCGGATTTGGAAGCCGAGTGTCAGCAATATGAAGAAAGAATTAAGGCCAGCGGTGGAATCGATCTGTTCCTCGGCGGCATCGGCCCGGACGGACACATTGCCTTTAATGAACCGGGTTCGTCTCTCTCTTCCCGAACGCGTATCAAAACACTGACTTTCGACACCATTAAAGCCAATTCCCGTTTTTTTGATAATGATATCAATAAAGTTCCGAAAACAGCTCTTACCGTCGGTGTAGGAACGGTGATGGATGCCCGCAAAGTGTTGATTTTGATTAGCGGCTATAACAAGGCCCGTGCCCTGCAGAAAGTGGTTGAGGAAGGCGTGAATCATATGTGGACGGTCTCCATGCTGCAACTGCACAGACATGGAATTATTTGTTGTGATAATGAATCCACTATGGAACTGAAGGTAGGCACGGTCAAGTATTTCAAAGATATTGAAAAAGATGCTTTAGAGAATCTACCTCAGATGTAAAACAGAAGATAAAAAAGCCGTCGGCAAGACGGCTTTTTTTATTCACCGATGATTTTAACCAGAACCCGTTTTCTGCGCCGTCCGTCAAATTCCCCATAATAAATCTGTTCCCAGGGACCAAAATCCAACCGGCCCTCGGTAATAGCTACCACTACTTCCCGGCCCATGATTTGCCTTTTTAGATGAGCATCGCCGTTATCTTCGCCGGTCCGGTTGTGGCGATAAAAATCGACCGGTTCGTGGGGTGCCAGGCGTTCCAGCCAGTCTTCATAATCCTGCAGTAATCCGCTTTCCGCATCGTTAATATAGACACTGGCCGTGATGTGCATGGCATTTACCAGACAAAGACCTTCCCGTATTCCGGATTCCTGCAAACAGGATTCCACTTCGCCGGTGATATTGATAAAATCACGCCGGTGGGGAGTATTAAACCAAAGCTCTTTTCTATAAGATTTCATCCTACCTCCTGTCAGATATTTTCCGTGCTTTTACGTAGTTCGCTGGATTTCTGGTAGAATTCCTCCGGATTCATCACTTTCAGAAAAACCAATCCACGGGTAGATCGGATGCGTGAATCCTGATTTTGATAAAAGAAATCCCGTCCCAGGAGAGTTTTCAGTTGTTGATATTGTTCGACCTGAATTTTTTGAGCCAGACCGGAGAATGGGCCGTCATATTCATAGCTGGGGAAAGAAGCCTCCTTTTGTGAACCGAAAGCATTGAGAAAAGCGTGATTGAGAATAGCGCTCGTGTTATGAGTAACCGGAACGAAATGGGTCGCTTCGGAGGGATGGAAGCGATACCAAACGTTTCTATAACCCCAGACCTGGATGTCTTTCCGTCCGCTCTCTTGCTGATACATCCGTAAAGCGGTGGAGATGGCCTGTAGAACTTTGTAGTGGGTATCCGGTCCGCTGCCTTCAGGATCAAAGGCAACGGTCACCACGTCCGGTTTGGTACGACGGATGGTTTCCAGCACGGGCATTACATCCCGGTCCACGGTGGGCTCTTCCGTAAATATATCTCCTTTGTAAAATCCCAATCTGGAATGAATAACCGATTCGCACCTAAAGCCGAAATACCCCCACAAAATATCCGCTTCCCATTCCCGGGTTACTCCTTTAAGCTGCTGAATGTAAGGCAAATCCTTTTTGCCCGGATACTGGGTTCGAAAATAGCTCAGTAATTCATCGATTCGATTCTCCAGATTATCAAAGGCATCTTCTTCGAAGATCTCCACCAGATTACGTAGCAAGCGGCGGGCGGTTCCTTCATTCATATCTTCTTCACTATTGGCTGCCAGGCCGTCGAGATACTGGAATACATCCCTGTTGCGATATGTTTTGTTACCGGGATCAAAATAATTTTCAGCCAGGAGACGTTTGAATTCCGGACCGTGAAGAAAGCTCTGTGCATATTTTAAGAGACGTTCCATATAATCATTGGTTACGGCATTAAAACCGCTGGTAAGGTAGTTGAAAAAATGGGTGTTGCTGCTTTCCCGCATTAACCTGACGAGATACGGAAGATAGCCCAGCATAATGTCGTCATGGTGAGGAGCGGTATGCAGGAAGGTCGTATCTTTCGGGATTTGTAAAGTACGCAGGATGCGTTCGGTATAATCGTTCTCTGCCTCCTGAAGCAGCTCTTTGTATTGTTCGCCCTCTTTTTCCAGAAGATATTTACTGGAGCGAATGGAACGAAAGTCCGTTTTGTTCAATTCAACAAAGCGTTTTCTTTTCTCCAAAGCCAGATCGGTGATGACACGAAATTTATTTTGTTTGGAGAGCTTCCCGGCTGATTGTAATTCCAGGAAGCGACGTTCGTTAAGAAGCTTGGCAGCTCCTCTGGTTATATAGAAACGGGCATTGGGCAAATCCTGCAATACGGAGGCCGGAGTTGAATTACTTTTGGGAGACTGAACGGCATCTTTTATGACCCTTGCTTTGGCTTCTCCTGCTGCAATGATAAGAGCCGTAGTGGAAGGATTCTGAACGATCGTCTGTAAACCGATGGTAATGACCAGGCGATTCCGGGAAATTTCGATCCCGCCCAAATCGCCCGCAGCAGCAGCCTGGGTTTCATAATTGGTCAGTGCCAAACGGGTTGTCGAGTAATGATCCGATCCGCGTACATTAAATCCAATGTGTCCGTCGGGACCGATGCCGCCCAGGAAAAAGCCTATTCCGCCTTTGGCTCTGATCCTGGTTTCATATTCCGTACAAAATTGGTCGACTGCTTGTAAAACCCGCTGTTGACGTTCTTCCAGATGAGTTTTAGCCTGTTTGGTGCGCAAATCGAGGTTAACGATGTGATTCGGCCAGATGTCGTCCAATTTGTAAGGCGGTTCAATGCCGATTCGATTGGGATCGATCAGCATGGCCTTTTGTGGATCGAGGCCAAAACCTTTGATATAAAACTTATTTACATAGTAGAAAAAGCTGTTGTGCTGGGATGAGTTGATCGGATAGAATTCATCAATCTGAATGAAATGGAAACTTTTCATATCCGGTTTGTGGCCGGGGTCCACGCCATGTTCTTCCAGTAATTTTTGGGTCTTCTTTTCATTCCAGGTTTTGAGCAAATGGGTTACCCATTTGATAAAATGTTCGGGAGTCTTTCCGGTTGGCAACGAAATGGTCCATCCTTCGTTTTGCTGAGCCCATTCCAGAAAGCGCATGGCCGTCAACCGGCCCAGAGAAGGGAAATTATCAACTAAAATAGTTCCGATTTTTTCTACGGGTGGATAGATCAGCTTCTGACCGATTCGCTCCAGGGCGATCGCTTCCACACGTGAATTTAAGTTTAAGTTTTTATTTTTATTTTTATTGGCCATGCCTGCCTCTTTATAATTAGTGGATTGGCGGCAATATATGAAAAAGAATAAAGCGCCACAATTAGTTGATTAAAAAAATTAATAAACCCAATTTATGGGCTCAAATACCCAAAAAACAGCTATTCATTTCTTTTTTTACTTGCTTTTAATGATCTCAATATAGATATTTAAACACGATCTAATAATATCTTAACTCAATTAAAATAATTTGGAGGAACTCTAATGACAAAGCAAGAACTGATCGCTAAAATGGCTGCGGATGCAAATATTTCCAAAAAAGCTGCCGAAGATGCCCTTGCTTCTTTTATCAATTCGGTTAAAAAAAGTTTAGGTAAAGGTGAAAACGTTACTTTAGTGGGTTTTGGTACTTTTAGTACTTCAAAACGTGCTGCCCGTAAAGGCCGCAATCCGCAGACCGGTGCTGAAATTAATATTCCGGCTCGTACGGTTCCTACATTTAAGGCGGGTAAAGGACTGAAAGACGCGGTCTGATCCATATCCTTTTTAAAAAAGCGAGGGCCCTGTTCTCGCTTTTTTTATTTTTACCGATCCGAAAGAAATAAATAATTTAGAAATGTTTACATCCAGGTGAAATATATGAATAATCGGTTTGCGCAAGGAATCAGTCTGACTATCCTGTTTTTGCTCATGACAAGTTGTACCCGTTCCTATCGCTCTCAGATTCCTGCCACCCCTCTCCGGGAGTTAAAAGCACAGATTCGTTATCTGGCAACAGACCCCAATCTGCAAAATTCTCTGGTTGGGATATATATCGAATCTTTGAAAAACGGCACAATTCTCTTTCATCAAAATGAACACCGCTTGTTTGTTCCTGCCTCTAATATGAAACTTTTTACTTCGGCAACCGCCTTGATGAAATTGGGGCCTCAGTATCAATACCGGACAACGATTTGGTCCAACGGGGCCGTCAAAACTCATGTCCTGCAAGGAGACCTTATTATACGGGGCAGCGGGGATCCGACTATTTCCGGACGATTTTATCACGGTAATCGTCTGTCTGTCTTTCAATCCTGGGCCGATTCCCTTAAAAAACGAGGGATTACAACCGTCTCCGGAGATTTAATCGGTGATAATTCCTTCTTTTCAGGCTCCGGCCTGGGTGAAGGATGGAGTTGGAATGATGAGCCCTTCTGGTATTCGGCACAAACTTCTGCTCTGGCCTTTAACGACAATTGCGTTGATTTTACGGTTATACCTGCCGCCAGGGCCGGGGCTCCGGTCCAGTTGCTGATGAAACCTTCTTTTGCAGATGTTGTTTTTGACAATAAAGCGGTAACTAAAGATGATTCTACCGGTACTTTTGATTATACACGGGAGAGAGCTGCCAATCGAATCCGCTTCTATGGTACATTGCCATTAACTTCAGATACACTGCAGGAATCGGTTTCTGTGGAAAAACCGGCACAATACTTTCTTCAAACTTTATACAAGGTACTTAAAGATAAGGGTATTGCCGTCCAGGGTAAAATTAAGGTTGTTAAACAAACGGGTTCAATCGATTATTCGAAGGTCAGACCATTATTCGAACATCGTTCCGTAACCCTGGCTAAAATTATCCATACTCTAAATAAAATGAGTCATAACTTTTATGCCGAGCAAATATTAAAAACATTGGGCGCGATTTACAAGCACGACGGTTCGTTTGCAGGGGGTGCGAAAGTGGTGCGCCTGTGGTTGCAATCCATTGGAATTTCACCGGATGAATTTATTAATGTGGACGGTTCCGGTTTATCACGCAAAGATTTTGTAGCACCGATGGCCACCGCAACCTTGTTGGCATATATGTACCATCAACCCCAATTCCCTGCTTTTTATTCATCCCTGCCCGTTGCCGGAGTGGATGGTACCTTACGCTCGCGCATGACAGGTACTTCAGCCCAGGGCAATGTTCATGCAAAAACAGGGTATGTGAAACACATGCGGTCTCTCGCCGGTTATGTATATGATCAACAAAAGAATCCCTACCTGTTTGTTATTATGATCAACAATTATTCCGTACCCACTCCTTATGTGAATCGATTCCAGGACAGAATTTGCATTTTACTCAGTAATTTTAATCCTTCCCGTTGAAACCCATTCGGGAATATTTTGGACGATCTGCCGTTATTATCTGTGAGGATACATAGATTTGAAATACTCGTGATCCTTTTGTGACGGATATTTTGTATCTTAAGATGTGCATGATGAAAAACGGTAGAATTTAATTTTATTAAGAGAAAAATGGAAAAGATCCTTTTAATCGAAGATGACCCCGATATTGCCGCCCTTCTGGATATCCATATAGGCGATCTGGGTGTGGAATTGGAAAGTGTAGGCGATGGCAGAGAAGGCCTGCGGAAAGCATTGGATAATGAATATGAAATGGTCATTCTGGATGTGATGCTTCCGGGAATGGACGGTCTGGAAATTTGCAGAAATATCAGGGAAAAGAAGAAAACAATGCCCATTTTGATGTTGACTGCAAAATCCGAGGAACTGGATAAGGTGCTGGGGCTGGAGTTGGGTGCCGATGACTATATGACCAAACCGTTCAGTATCAGGGAACTTCTGGCCAGAATCAAATCCATTCGCCGTAGAATCTCTTCTATCAAACAAGATCAGTACCCAAACAAGCAACCCTCTGTTGTTGAACATGGAGGGCTGATCATCGATCTGGACAAACGCAAAGTTCAGGTGGACGGACAAAGGGTGGAATGTACCGCCAAAGAGTTTGAACTGCTTACTCTTTTTGCCCTGAATCCGGGCAAGGCTTACAGCAGGGAAGAATTATTAAATCTCGTTTGGGGATACCAGTTCGGCGGGTATGAGCACACGGTGAATTCTCATATTAACCGCTTACGTTCAAAGATCGAGAGAGATCCGGCCAATCCGATTTACATTAAGACGGTCTGGGGGGTAGGGTATAAATTCGCAGAGCTTGAGGAATTAGTGCCGTGAAAAACCCCTTTAAAACCATCTATGGTAAAGTGGCCTCCATTTTTTTGGGTTTACTTTTTTTAGTCGGGGCCATACAGGTTTTCTTGTCTTTAAATGCAGCCGTGAACTATGTCTGTGAAACGACCCAGAAATTGAATTATGGCATGGCTAAGCAGCTGGCAGAGCGTTGCGAACCGATGATGGCTGATAGTAGCAAACGTACGCTTATGTCCGAATCCATAACCAATCTAAAAAGTATGAACCCCCATGTGGAAATTTTTTTGCTCAATGAGCAAGGTAAGGTATTGGCCTATTTTAATAAAGGGCAGATTTTACAGAGAAGCAAAGTCGGTTTGAAACCGATCCGGGCCTTTCTCAAAAAGGGTTCCTTTAAAAAATTGCCCATTATGGGAGAGGATCCTTTTTCGGAAAACAAAAAGATTATTTTCTCTGCAGCGCGGATGATGATTGCCCCGGGTAAAATGGGTTATCTCTATGTAACGTTGCCCAGTGTGCGATATGATCTTTCTGAAAACGATATTTCCAGTAGTTATATTTTACGTAACAGCATCCTCTCTCTAATGGCAACCCTACTGTTCGGCGGCTTGTTCGGTCTGGTGGTTTTTTTCTTTTTAACAAAACGGGTGCATCGGATGACCAAAGCGGTGCGACGATTTGAAAACGGACAGTATCATCAGCGTATTAAAGTTACTTCGGACGATGAAATCGGTGATTTGGCCAAAGCCTTTAACCATATGGCCGAGACTATTGAACAGAATATGCGGGAGATGGAAAAAAACGATCACCTGCGCAGAGAACTGATTGCCAATATTTCCCATGATTTGCGAAGTCCGCTGACTTCTATTCAGGGTTATATTGAAACGGTTCTGATTAAAGGGGATAAATTAGCACACACCAAGCGGGAAGAATATCTGGAAATCATTCTTAAAAATGTGGTTCATCTTAGTAATCTGGTTCAGGAGCTGTTTGAGCTATCCAAGTTGGACGCGAAAGAGTCGGAACCTCATCCCGAGCCTTTTTCCATTGCAGAGCTGGTGCAGGATGTTCTTTTGAAATTTCAGCCTAAAGCGCAAAAAAAGGGAGTGAATCTGGTTAGTAAATTGCCGCTTAACTTGCCTATGGTGCTGGCTGATATAGGTATGATCGAACGGGTCATATCCAATCTCATCGACAACGCCCTGAACTTTACTCCGCCGGCAGGCAGGGTAAAGGTCGGGTTGCAGAGAGAGGGCGAGCAGGTGCAAATCTCCGTTTCCGATACAGGGGCAGGTATACCCGAAGATGAGATTGCTCATATATTCGACCGCTTTTATATGGTAGAAAAAAGTCGAACCGGCCATGGCAGCGGCAGCGGCTTGGGCCTGGCCATCGCCCGAAAAATCGTGGAAGCACATGGGGGGCAACTCTCTGTTTTCAGTAAAGTAAAAGAAGGGACTGAATTCGTTTTTACGCTTCCCGTTTATAAGTTTGCCAAACAAATCACCGCCAATCTTTCTCGGCAGATTTTTTAGTCACACCTTTCCATACCCGTTGTAGGGACCCATTTGTTAAAAACTTTTTTGGATAAATCGGAATTTTAATGTTTTTAAAATATCCGCGATTCGGGAAATCATTATTGCACCCAAGAGAAAAACTTATTAAATTAGCACTCTACGGAAAAGAGTGCTAATTGAGTTAACTCTTTAATTTACAAGGAATAAAAAGTAGAAAAAAAGTTACATTTTTCCTGTAACTATTCAGAAAAAAATAAATCTAATAAAAGCGAATATATAAATTTACTAATGGTACTAAAAACAGATGGAGGAATAAATGGCAGCAAAGATTATTAAATTTGATTCGGATGCGTTAGCGAGCATGAAGAAGGGTATTGATACGCTGGCCAAAACAGTGAAAGTGACCCTGGGACCGAAAGGTCGTAATGTGGTTATCGATAAGAAATTCGGTGCTCCTACGGTAACCAAAGACGGTGTCACCGTTGCCAAAGAGATTGAATTGGAAGACCCGTTTGAAAATATGGGTGCCCAGATGGTGAAAGAAGTAGCTTCTAAAACCAGTGATGTGGCTGGTGACGGAACTACAACGGCCACCGTTTTAGCCCAGGCTATTTTTACCCAGGGTTTAAAAAATGTAACCGCCGGAGCGAATCCCGCTGCTCTTAAACGGGGCGTTGACCTGGCTATTGCCAAGGTGATCGAACATCTGAAATCAATCTCCCGCGAAGTGTCCGGCAAAAAAGAAATTGCCCAGGTCGGTACAATCTCAGCCAATAATGATGAGACAATCGGTAATTTGATTGCAGACGCCATGGATAAAGTTGGTAAAGACGGTGTGATTACCGTAGAAGAAGCCAAGTCCATTGAAACCACTCTCGAAGTGGTTGAAGGTATGCAGTTCGATCGTGGATATGTTTCTCCCTATTTTGTAACCGATTCCGAAACCATGGAAGCCGTGTTGGAGGACGCATTGATCCTGATTCATGATAAGAAAATCAGTGCGATGAAGGATCTGTTGCCTATTCTGGAAAAAGGTGCCCAGACCGGCAAACCTTTATTGATCATTGCCGAAGATATCGAAGGTGAAGCACTGGCCACTCTGGTCGTAAATAAACTGCGTGGTACCTTAAAAGTGGCTGCCGTTAAAGCTCCCGGTTTCGGCGATCGCCGCAAAGCCATGTTGGAAGATATCGCAATCCTTACCGGTGGCCGGGTTATCAGTGAGGAAACCGGTTTTAAGCTGGAAAACGCTTCTTTGGATGATCTGGGTCAGGCCAAACGTATTACCATAGATAAAGATAATACGACGATTGTCGAAGGTGCCGGTTCTTCGGATGAAATTAAAGCCCGAGTCGGCCAGATTCGTACCCAGATCGAAAATACGACCAGCGATTATGATCGTGAAAAATTACAGGAACGATTGGCTAAATTAGCCGGTGGTGTGGCTGTGCTTAAAATCGGCGCCGCTACCGAAGTCGAGATGAAAGAAAAGAAAGCCCGTGTGGAAGATGCCTTGCATGCAACCCGCGCTGCAGTGGAAGAAGGTATCGTACCCGGCGGTGGAGTGGCCTTATTACGGTCTATCGAATTCCTCGATGGTATTAAAGCCGACGAAGATGAACAGATCGGTGTAGATATTGTACGCCGTTCTCTGTCGGAACCGATTCGTCAGATTGTGAATAATGCCGGATTGGAAGGCTCTGTGGTCGTCCATAAGGTGTTGGAAGGAAAGGATGCCTATGGTTTTAATGCTCAGACCGAAACGTATGAGGACCTGTTAAAAGCCGGTGTGATCGATCCGACCAAGGTAACGCGCAGTGCTCTGGAAAATGCAGCCTCCGTGGCCGGTCTGCTCTTAATGACCCAGGCTTTGATTACTGAAAAAGAGGAAGAAAAACCGGCGGCTCCTGCGATGCCTCCGGGTGGAATGGGCGGTATGTATTAAGATTATGGTTCTTTTTTTCTATAAAGCCCGGCATTTGTCGGGCTTTTTTGTTTTTATAAGCACATAAAATACGATGTAGGTTGACTCGATTAGACAATCTGATTATTTTATTTCTTATTAAAAAATCGGGAAGCGGACTTTTGGATACCATACGGCTTAAAAATATGACCTTTTATGCCCATCACGGCTTTTATGAAGCAGAACGGGAACTGGGCCAGAAATTTGAAGTAGATGTTGAAATCGGCTGTGACTTACGGCAGGCCGCGCAGAATGATGATCTGAAAAAGACATTGGACTACCGCGCCGTCTACCAAATAGCCAAAGAATCATTTGAAAATAATAAATTCAAGTTAATCGAAACCGTAGCCGAACGGATGGCTAAAAAAATCTTGCTTTTACCCGATATATATAATGTGATGATTCGTGTCCGCAAACCGCATGTGCCGTTGAACGGTTTACTCGATTATGTGGAAGTTGAGATTAATCGTGAGAAGCAGGCCCCGGTGTGATCTATTACATCGCTCTGGGAAGTAACCTGCCCGAGCGGCAGGAACATATAAACAGGGCCATTCAGGTATTGTCCGCATTAGGTACGGTTAAGGGGAAATCGGGACTTTTCGAATCTGATCCCTATGGTCCTCAGCAGCAACCGCCATACCTGAATCAAATCTGTATTCTGGAAACAGAAATCAGGCCTTTTCGTCTGCTGGGCTATTTAAAAGCCGCGGAATGTTTACTGGGACGTAAACGGAGC
>Ga0256841_1000821_pt1 | contig 29544 bp, 21 predicted proteins | sample 356308metaG_FD_185971 | JGI IMG/M metagenome (GOLD analysis project Ga0256841, IMG submission 185971) | Hydrothermal vent microbial communities from Mid Atlantic Ridge, Atlantic Ocean - 356-308 | ecosystem: Environmental > Aquatic > Marine > Hydrothermal vents | place: Atlantic Ocean: Mid... | reverse complement strand
ATGATTCTAGGTTTTCATCGCTTCACCCTGATTGCTTGTGTCAGCATTGGAGGATTCCTGGGGGGAATGGGGATGGCTTTCGCAACGGTCCATTTCCGGTCCGCGGTAGAAACCCTTCAGAAATACCAGAGCAGCCCCCTCCTGATCGGTGGACTCATTGCCATCCTTGTCCTCATCGTTTTGCTCCTGACGCGGGCCTACAAAAAGGCCCTGAAAACAGCCAAAGAAGAGCGCCTCCAACTCCCAAGTTCCAACATCTACCAATCCGCTGTCAGGAACCGTGCGAAGCGGGCAAAAAAAACTAGCCGTTGATCCCCAAGGCTTTGAGCTTCCGGTACAGACTGCTTCGTCCGATTCCCAAGATTTTTGCGGCGCAAGGTTTATTCCCACGAGCTTTTTTGAGAGCTTCTAAGATGGCCTGTTTCTCTGCTTCTTTCTTCCTCGTGGGAAGATGAGGAAGAAGGATTCGGGGTTCCCCAAGCATCTCCCTTTCCCCTGAAACGGCTCTTTTCTCCCTGGCAACGATGTCAGGATTCCAGCCCAAAGTACTTGATCTTTTCTTTCTGTATTGCAGAAGGTCCTTTGGGAGATCATCCACCTGGAGGACAGGGCCTGGCGCAATTGCCATAGCTCTTACGAATACATTTTCCAATTCACGAACATTCCCCGGCCAATCATGGGCTTCGAAAATGGCAAGGACTTCCCTGGAAATCCCCATAAAATCTTTTTGAGTGCCGGAGATAAGGTGATGCTTTCTTAAAAAATGCTCCGCTAAACGAGGGAGATCCTCGGGCCGCTCCTTTAACGAAGGGACATGGATCGAAACGACATCTAAACGGTAAAGAAGATCCGCTCGAAAAAACCCCTCATGAACCATTTTTTTTAAATCACGATTCGTGGCAAAGACTAAGCGTGTCTTTACATGGCGGACTTCGCTGCTGCCTACGGGGCGAACCTCTCCCGATTCCAAAAACCTTAGTAGCTTCGCCTGGATCTGAAGAGGCATCTCCCCAATCTCATCCAGAAAGAGAGTTCCACCTTCTGCACGTGCAAAAAGTCCCACATTCGCCTGAGTCGCCCCGGAAAAGGCTCCCTGAACATGCCCAAAAAACTCGCTCTCCGCCAAATCTTTAGGAATCGCCCCACAATGGACCGGAACAAAAGGGCCATCCGCCCTTGGCCCATCAAAGTGGAGCGCCCGAGCCACCAACTCCTTTCCCGTTCCGCTTTCCCCCCAAATAAGGACAGGCACATTGGAGGCTCTCAACTGGTTTACAGCTCGATGGATTTTAGCGACGGGGGCTGAGGTGCCTACAAAGTTAGAGATTTGATAGCGCCCATGAAGTTCATCCTTCAGGGTTTTAATCTCACCCTGGAGGCCTTCCACCAAATCCTCAACCACTTTCATGCTGGATTCTTCCAGGAGGCGTTGTCGCTCGGTTACGTCTTTTAGATGAAAAAGCGTTTCCGGAACATCGCTTACCAATGGAGTCTTTTCGACCTCGAAAAGCCTGCGCCCTTGAAGGGTCTCCAACCAGATGAGCCCGTTTCCGTCAGGATCTCCATCTGCGACAAGCAAACTTGCAAGAGGGCCATGTTGAAGAGGGGTCTGCCTTTCAATCTGTCCAAATAGACGAGAGCATTCCTGGTTTGCCGAAAGAATCCAACCTCCCTCAGAAACGAGGACAACAGCAGCTGGCAAACTCTGAATGACCCTCTCAAAAAGGTCCCGCTGCCGCTTGAGACCCTGAAAGGTCTCCTGAAGCACCTTGGTTCGTTCATCAACTAAAATGCGGAGTCGCTCATTCGTGAGTTGAGCCCCTTGCATCGCAGTCCGTAGCTTGAGGAGCATTTGAACACGTGCCAAAAGTTCCCTCGGGTCGACGGGCTTCCGTAAAAAGTCACTCGCTCCCGACTTGAATGCTTGAACCAGATCCTCGGTCCCCCCGCGCTCAGCGGTCATGAAAAGAATAGGAGTGTCCGACAAACCAAACTCTTCCCTAATGTGGCGGCACAGCTCATAACCGCTGATACCGGGAAGAACAACATCCAAGAGATAAAGATCAAAGGCCCCCTTTTTCTCGATCTCAAGAAGAGCTTCCTCCCCGGATTCAGCTGTGGAAACAGAATACCCGGCTTCCTCCAAGCTCATTCGAGTCAGAGTCAGGATTCCAACTTGGTCATCAACGACGAGGATTCGAATCATTCGAACACTGTCCTCAAGAAAAAATAGCCTTTTCAAAAAGGCAAGGTCATTAAGAGTAAAGACCAGCTTATAACGGAAGGAGTGAACCTGCTTTTTTCATGACACTGCATCCATTGAAGAGCGCTTTTGCCCCAAAACCAAAATCTATGGAACCCCTAGCCAGCTTCATCCACGCTGCAATGGACCCTCTTGGATCCTACAATTTTTAAAAAAGCAAGCTTGGAACAAAACCTCTTCTTCAGGCCCTCCCTGCAAAATCCCCTTAGGACCTTGCAGGATCATGATGCAATCTTATGGATAAACGGGGTCAGAGAGAGATAAAAAACGCAACTTGAGGAAGCCGTCACAAGGGGAGACAATAGAATGGAACATTCGGAAACCTCAAGGATTTTTAGTCCCAAGTATATGGGTGACTTTGGAGAACGCTAGTGCCCATCCCTTTTCGCATTTTCAATCAAAATAACGACAAAAACGCCCTCGTCCTTGGAATCGAATCTTCATGTGATGAAACCGCCGTTGCTGTCGTTCGGGGAGGAACCCAAATCCTCAGCAACGAAATCTTCTCCCAAGCAAGCCTGCACGCGAAACACCGAGGGGTAGTTCCCGAGCTAGCGGGAAGGAGCCACCTGGAACGAATCCTCCCCCTTGTCCAACAAGCACTTCAAAAAGCTGGTATCCAAGGGGATGACCTGGACGGGATTGCTGTCACAAACCGACCTGGCCTTATCGGTTGTTTGCTTGTAGGACTCTCCGTTGCAAAGGCACTGGCCCTGAGCTACGGCGTCCCCTTCATCGGCGTGGACCACATCCAAGCACATATCCATGCCAGCTTCCTCGCCGATCCTGCACTCCAACCACCACTTGTAGTCCTCGTGGCTTCGGGCGGGCACACCAGCTTGTTTTTTTTAGAGAAGAAGGGAGAGGGTGTCCTTCTTGGAAAAACGAGGGACGACGCTGCAGGGGAGGCCTTGGACAAGGCTGCGGCAATGATCGGACTGGGCTATCCCGGTGGTCCGGCGATTGAGGAAGCTGCGCGAGGGGGAAACCCGAAAGCACTCGCCCTTCCCAGGGGAACTCTCGAAAAAGGGTCCTTGGATCTTTCCTTTTCGGGGCTGAAAACAGCCCTCCTTTATCACTTGCGAGGACCGGGAATACAGAGGCCCTTTCCCAAGTTAAGCAAGCAAGAACAGAGGGATCTTGCGGCATCCTTCCAGGAAGCAGTCATGGACACCCTCTGCAAGAAGTTGGAGAGGGCAGCTCTTCTCTATCCTCAAGCTGCGCTTTCCATCGGTGGAGGGGTGGCCGCCAACACTCGATTGCGGGAAAAAATCTCCGAAAGCACCATTCTAAAAGGACGCAAGTTCGCTTTTCCACCACTTGCCCTTTGTGGGGACAATGGAGCTATGATCGCCGGATTAGGACATCTACTCCTCAGCCAAGGAGAGACATCGGCCTTAGATCTCGAAGCAAGGGCAAGAAGTCAGAGCAGATAGCGGCGGAAGAGTCTTGCTGGAGAAGCCTCCCAAGGTCATCCTCTTGCGCCGGGAATCCTGGAACATGAAAAAAAGACCACGCGGAAGGTTAGTTTTAGAAGATGGGACAGTCCTGGAGGGACGTTCTGTCGGAGCCGAAGGGGAGACGAGTGGAGAACTGGTCTTCAACACAGCCCTCTGTGGGTATCAAGAGATTTTGACAGACCCCTCCTATCACGGCCAGATCATCCTCATGACCTATCCGTTGATTGGGAATTATGGGATTGCTCCAGGAGACGACGAATCCGGAAGTCCAGGCGCTTCCGGCCTTGTGGTCCGCGAGATGAGCAGAATCGCAAGCAATTATAGATCAGGAATCTCTCTGCCGGACTTTCTGCGTGCTCAGGGGATCGTAGCGTTGGATGGAGTGGACACTCGCTTCCTTACGCGCAAGATCCGAACCGGAGGGGCCATGAGGGTCCTCCTCTCCACCGATTCCGATTCCAGCGATGAAGATTTGATCCTACGCTGCAGACAAAGCCCCACCCTTAATGGTCGCGATTTAGTCAAAGAGGTTACTCGGAAACAAACGCAAACTTGGGACCAAGGCTTCCTCACCGACCTGGACCCTCGTGAGAACTGCCCACCTCCCAGGGATGGGCGCATCCCCATTGTGGCGATTGATTGTGGCATCAAACGCAACATCCTACGATGCCTTTTTGAGACAGGTTTTGACATCACCATTGTCCCTGCCCAAACAAGCGTTGAAACAATTCTCGCGGCCAAACCTAAGGCCCTCTTCCTGTCCAATGGCCCCGGCGACCCCAGCGCAATCCCCTACCTCACCCAAACAGTTCATGAACTCATCTTCAAACATGGCATGACAACCTTTGGCATCTGCCTCGGGCATCAAATCCTTGCCCAAGTTCTCGGAGCCAAAACCTATAAAATGAAATTCGGGCACCATGGGGGGAATCATCCCGTGCAAGATCTACGCAGCGGAAGAATTCATATCACATCCCAAAACCACTCCTTCGCTGTCGATCCTGACACCCTGCCAGAATCCATCACCATAACTCACATCAACCTGAATGATCGATCCATTGAAGGGATTGCCCACAAGGAACTCCCCGTGTGGTCCGTTCAACATCACCCGGAAGCAAGCCCTGGTCCACATGACGCGATGGGGCTCTTTCAGGAATTTTATGAAAGGTTGATCTAATCCCCACAATGACTCAGGCCTAAAGAATCCGAATGATTCAGGATCTCCTCCCTCCTGCAAAACTTGATGATCCCAAACTTGGAAGATTCGAGAAGGCCCGCGGAAGCTCGAAGAAATACTCTTCGGGCAGCCATCCTTCTTCATGCCATTCCTACCAAGCCCCAATAGGAATCCCCGTTCTATTCGGACCGTCTCATAAGGTCCTCGGCCAAGCCCAAGCCCTCTTAGCCTTTAACTGGAATGGATCCATTTTCGCCCATCTTGCCACAATCTTCGGCCTGGCCCTGGGGCTCCTCTTGATCGCTCAAATCCTTCGAAGCCCCCGCTCCCCAGCCGCCTCCATCGGTTGGATCCTGGCCATCATCCTGATTCCTTTTCTGGGGATCCCCCTTTTCCTCTTCTTGGGAACGCGCAAATTAAAAAAGATTCAAGCCACCAAAACTGTTTTACACCTGCCTCAATGGAAGAAGGCACACATCAAAGATCAAGCCATCCACAATCTTTTACAGTCGCTCCACGTCCCCTTCGCAACTTCAGGAAATACAGTTTCCATCCATAAAAATGGGAAGGAAGCTTTAAGCGACTTACTCGGCATTCTTCAGCAGGCCAAAGAATCCATAGACCTTGAAGTTTTCATTTTGGGGAACGATGGGACCGGCAAAAAGATTCTAGAAATCCTGACAAAAAAAGCTGAGCACGGCATCCGGGTTCGCCTTCTCCTGGACAGCGTAGGCTCTTTTCTTTTTGACAAAAACGCCCTTAAAAAACTCGAAGCCTCTGGTGGAAAAGTCGCCTGGTTCATCCCTGTCTTTCATCGCCCCTTCAAAGGAAGAGCAAACCTAAGGAATCACCGCAAGGTCCTTATTGTAGACGGACTCCTTGCCTGGACCGGAGGGAGGAATCTGGCTGACGAATATTTTATGGGAGCCAAAGGGGAAGAATCTTGGGTTGACTTCAGCTTCTCCCTTCAAGGGCAAAGTGTTCTCATTTATCAATCCATCTTTGATTCCGATTGGAGCTTTGCCACAGAGACAACACCCTCTCACACAAAGACCCAAACAAGAAATCCAGGGACCGGGGAGAGTTTAGTGCAGGTTTTGGCTTCAGGACCGGATGTCCCGGAAGATCCCCTCTATGAAGCCCTCCTTCTCTCTTGCTTTGATGCAAAAAAACGCATCCTCATCGTGACTCCATACTTCGTCCCGGACGAAACATTCTTCCAAGCGTTAAAGCTGGCATCTCTTCGCGGAGTGAGTGTAGACCTTGTTATGCCCAAAAATTCGAACCATCGGATCGCAGATGTGGCAAGAGAGCGATTTCTTCGCTCCCTTGCAGGGGTTGGAGCGAAGATTCGCCTCTTGCCCGATCGAATGATCCATGCCAAGGCCATCGTTATTGATGATCGCTATGCTTTGAGTGGATCAGCGAATTTGGATATCCGAAGTTTATTCCTTAACTTCGAAGCCATGAGTATCTTTTATTCCAAAAAAGATGTTCTAAAAATCCAATCATGGATTGAGGGAATCTGGGAGAAAGGACAGCCTTTTCAGGCGGTGAAAGCAAATGCCTTTCAAGAAATGAAGGAAGGCTTGGTTCTTCTCATGGCATATCAACTCTAATTCCCCTTTTCTCCGCTCAGGGGACCTGAAAGGGAAACCCTAGATAACTCAGGTAAAAACGGGATACCAATGCTTTGGAAACTCTTTTCTTCCACTCGCGACCTTAGTCGACTTGAAGAAATCGGCAGAGTCCTTTTGCGATATGGATTTGAAAGCCTTGTAAAAAAATTGGGGCTTATCAAAATCATCCAAAGGGCTGGACGAGTTCTCAATAAAGAAGATCTTTTGAAAAACGCCGAGCTCAGCACCCCTGAAAGAGTCTGCAGAGCCTTCGAAGACCTGGGTCCTAGTTTTGTGAAGCTGGGGCAACTTCTCTCCACCCGAGTTGAGATGCTCCCTCCTGATTGGATTCAAGCCTTTGAAAAATTGCAGGATGAAGTTGCCCCCGTTCCCTTTGCATCACTTTTATCCCAACTTGAAGAAGAATTAGACCAACCCATCAATGAACTCTTTCCTCACATTGATCCCCAACCCCTAGCCGCGGGCTCCATCGCCCAAGTGCATGGGGCGACCCTCCCCAACGGAACCAATGTGGTTCTAAAGATCCGCCGTCCTGGGATCCAAAAAGTTGTCGAAGCCGACCTTCGCCTGCTTCACCGCCTGGCAGAGTTAATTGATGAAGAAGTCCCTGAACTTCGTCCTTTTCACCCCAAAGAGGTCATCCGACAGTTCGAAAGATCCCTGCGAGCGGAATTGGACCTGGGGCGGGAAGCTGAAAATGCAATAAGAATTCGCCAGGGGCTCAAGGGCATGGCGGGGATTCTGATCCCGAACTTCTATGTGGAATGGAGCGGCCCCAGCCTCAACGTCCAGGATAGGATTTTTGGCATTCCGGGAAGGCAGGTTGAAGAAGCTCGTCAAGCCGGCCTCGATCTCCCCAAAATGGCGCAAATCGGAGCCAAGGCCGTCTTAAAGATGATCCTGGAGGTGGGCCTTTTTCACGCAGACCCCCACGGAGGAAATATCTTTTTCCTCGAGGGAAACAAGATCGCCCTTATCGACTTTGGAATGGTGGGAAGACTCTCGGAGTCAAGGCGCAAGGAAGTCATCGATTTTCTTTATGGCTTAGTCTCCTCCGACAGCCACCTGGTTTCTGAAACCCTCATTGACTGGGCGGACGAAAGCCAAATCGAACCCGAAAAGCTCATCCCGGACATCGAAGGTTTTTTGGATACTTGGAAAGGGCGTCCCCTCAAAGATCTTCACTTTGGACAAATGCTTTCGGATCTCCTTCAAATCCTCCGGGATCACCACCTAAGTCTTCCCTCCGACCTCTCCATGTTCTTCAAGGTTCTGCTTACCCTGGAAGGCTTGGGCCGAAGTATGGACCCGGGCTTTCAGATCATTCCCGTTGCCAAACCTTTTCTCGAACGCGCTCTCCAAGAGCGCCTATCTCCGGAAGCTTTGAAAAAAACATCCCTCGCAAAAGGAAAGGCTGCTTTTGAACTGTTCACCGGTCTTCCCGAGGACATGCGAAGCCTGATCAAATCCGCAAGGAGAGGAAGGCTGCGCTTCCACCTCCAATCCGAGGACTTAAAGAGTCTCACAAAGAGCCTTAGCGAGGCCTCCAATCGTCTCACCATCGGCCTGATCCTGGCCGCCATGATCATAGGAACTTCCATTTTGGCTTCTTTCGGAGAAGGGGGAATCGGCCTCTCTCCTCGCTTTCTGGGCTCTACGGCATTTATCTCAACCCTCATTTTCGGATCCTGGATTCTCATTTCGATCCACCGAAGCCGAAAATAAAAAACTCGTAGACCCAAGGCCTTTGGGCTCGCATCCCGAATCTTCCACAAAGGAGTTTCTGCGAATGCTCGCATTCATCGGCCGGCGATCTAAAGAATTCCTACAAGTATGCCGAATATGGGAGGAGACGAGGGAACGGCGCAATCCCCAAGCTACGCCCCTTTCGCAAGAAGAGCCCCCCTTTTACCGAACTATTCAGAATGCTGGGTACAAGCATGAAGGTCTCACCCCCGAGGGGACGAGACCTTCATCAAGTAAGAGTGGCTGCCCGGCACCCATGCTTGCCGAACAACCCGGGATGTCTGTGCCCATGCTCACAGCTCATCCCAAACCGCCATAGGCACCCATCTCTATGGCGGGGTTGAAAGTCTCACCCCCGAAGGAGATCAACTTTCAGAAAGGAGGTTGGGACCCCAGCACCCATGCTTAAGGGGTCCCTTTTACGTGGGCACCCAAGAACCCACGGAAGCCGAAGCTTCAAAATGTACCAGCAAGACAAGCTTGCTGGCCCACCCAAGTTCGCTTTATGCCATAAAGGCATTCTCCAGAGGAGAGTGCTAGCAACAAGACCAAAGCCTCATCATTAGCACAAAGGAAGAGTAAGACATAACGAGGACTTTGCAACTGTGAACCCGAAAGCATCCCCACTTCGAAGAAATTTGTTTGATTTTCGAATAGTCCCTCTTGCAAATTTATTAACAATCCCTCCCCGTTGAAGGGCGAGGAGCAAAGAGGGCCCCCATTGGCGGCCCTTATCAATCCGAAGGCACTTAAAGAAGATCCTCACTGGGGAAAAAGCCGACAGGATTCGAAGATGCCCCGCCATGGGGCGGCAACATCCTTAAGCTCAAAAGCCCCAAAAACGCGGAAAAGCACCCTTAGAGCATGGAGACGGGATCAACGTCGATAAGGAATCGCAGCTGACGAGTTTTTTTGGCTTCGTAGGGAGCTAAGCAATTCCGCACCAAGGAGAAAGCCTTCTCATTCAGGCATTTCACGAGTAGATGGAAACGAAACCGGTTACGGATACGGGCAAGGGGGGCCACAGCCGGCCCCAAAACCTGAAATCCCTTATTAGAATGGAGCATTTCCAATTTCTGAGCCAAAGCCTCAATGCTCCTCCATCCCTCCTGCGAATCCTGTGACTCTACGATTGCCCGAACCAGACGTGAAAAAGGGGGATAAGACAGCTGCCTTCGATACTCCATCTCTTCGGCCACAAGGCCTTTATAGTCAATCCGACTTGCCATTTGGATGGCAGGAAGGCTTGGATTCATTGTTTGGAAGAGGACAAGCCCCTCTTTTTCTCCACGCCCCGCTCTCCCTGCAACTTGGGCAAGGATTTGAAAGGTCCTCTCCCCTGCTCTGAAGTCGGGTTGAAAAAGACCGACATCCGCAGCGATCACCCCAACAAGAGTCACATCAGGAAAGTCCAAACCCTTCGCAATCATTTGAGTCCCAATGAGGATATCGATTTGTCGATCCCTAAAAGCCCCAAGGACTTTTTCATACATCTCACGGCGCGCCATGGTGTCCGAATCCATTCGAGCGACAACTGCCTCCGGAAATTTCCTTCGAACCCAATCCTCAACGCGTTCCGTTCCTGCGCCAAGAGTCACAGGGCGAGAGGCTTTGCAAGTGGGACAAAGCTCAGGATGCCTCTCCTCCCTCATACAGTAATGACAAACCAGGCGCCCTCGAGCCGAATGCCAAGTCATTGCAACTTCACAGTTGGGGCATTGCAGCGTTTTTCCACAAAGATTGCAGAAGAGAACAGGCGAGAAGCCCCGACGATTCAGAAACAGCAGCACCTGCTCTTTTACTCGGAGCCTTTCACTCATCAAGATCTCAAGCCGTTTTGAAACTACCGGAGGCCGCCCCTTAATGGGTTTCTCAGAGCGCATATCCTCAACAATAATCCTTGGCATTCGGCCTCCTCCCACACGATCGGGCAGTTCCAAGAGTTCATACCGTCCCGATCTTGCAGCTTGCCAAGATTCCATGCTGGGTGTGGCAGACCCTAAGACCACCACCGCATCCTCTAACTTCCCCCTGAGAACAGCCATTTCCCGTGCGTGATAGCGAGGAACCTGCTGTTGTTTAAAGCTGCTTTCGTGCTCTTCATCCACGACGATCAAACCCAAATCTTTCACTGGGGCAAAGAGAGCCGATCGAGCACCCACAACAATCCGAGCCTCTCCACGAGCAAGTCGAAGCCACTGTCTTGCCCTTGTTGCATCCGTCAGAGAACTATGGAGAACGGCCACATCCGGAAAACGTGAAAGGAAACGCCCACAAGTTTGAGGAGTCAGGGAAATCTCCGGGACCAGAATGATGGCCCCCCTTCCCATCTTCCGGACTTCCTCCAGGATGCGCAAATAGACTTCGGTCTTTCCGCTCCCGGTCACTCCGTGGAGCAAGAAGGTGCGATGTTCTCCCCGTGCCCCGAAGGCCAGGACTTTGGCAACAGCACCCTCTTGCTCTGCGTTCAGACAATGCCTTGGCGCGAATTCCCGTTTAGATTGCTCTAAAAATTCATCTTCTACGGGGATGCGAAGTAAACGTAAGATCCCCTTTCGAACCAAGGTATCCACAGGGCTCCTGGTCACTCCGCAACGTTGCAATAGAGCTTTGAGAGGCACGGGCGGACAAAGTTCTACAATGTGGCGAAGGATCCTGGATTGTTTTTCCCTTGTCTCCTCCAGGCTTTCGGAGATTTCCAAGATTTCATCCGGCCTCTTTTGAATATCCACACCCAGCACGGTTCTAACGTTTCTGCGTTTCAAAGATCCCGGTAGGACTGCCTCGAGGGCAGCACCCCAAGAGCAGGCATAGATTTCCGCCATCTTCTTGGCGAAGAGAAGCAACTTGGATGGAAGTGGAGGGAGAAATGGGTCAAAGCCAAGAATCCCTCGAATTCGGTTTTCCGGGACATCTGTTTCGGCCAAAAATTGGACGATGAAGCCCCGGGTTTTTCTGCCATGAAACATCACCGTCACTTGATTGCCAACTTCCAATCGGCCACGAAACTCTTCAGGAATCGCGTAAGTGAACTCCCTGAATACGGGGATGTTCAGAGCAATCTTGGCATAACGATCATTCGGGGCACCCACAAGGGGTCTCCTTGCAGCGGGGGCAACCCTTTCCATATTTCTCGAGGACAACCCCGGCAAGGTCTATGCCCTCAATGGAAGCGAGCGAAGACATCCAAGCGAAGACATCTGCAAACTCCTCCTCCAGGTTTTCACGCTCTCCTCGACGCAAGGCGCGAATCAACTCCCCAACCTCTTCAATAAACCAAAGCGTAGACCCCTCTTTCCCTCGTTTAGAATCCCGTCCTAAATAAATCGATTCGATTTGGGATTGGAAAGCACGAATACCATAGTCAGGACCCATGACTCCCTCCGTTTTCTCGGACATTTCCCCCATCAGACCATCCTCTTTGCAGTAACCACCGTTGCATCCGATGACCTCACAGCCTCACCCAGGAATTCGTCCAGGGAACCAAAAACCATCGAAAGGAAGGCTGCACTATTTTTTGGTGCATGCTTGCGAACAAGTTCCTGAAAGGCCTCTCTTCCAAGCTCGCTCCCCTCTTTTCCCACAAAGGCATAAGCCCCTTGGGTTAGCAAAACAATCCGCGTCCCGGGAGGCATCTCCACAGGCACCTCTTCGAGGCGTTGATCGAAAACGCGTCCTTCGTCCAAACCCAAAGCCAAACCCTCCCCATGGACAACAGAAATTTCACCAGCCCTACAGGCAAAAAAGGGAGCCCGATGCCCCGCAATATAAACATTTGCCTTACTCTGAGCCGGGTCCAGAACCGCCACTTGGGCTGTCGCATACATTCCTTTACGCATGATCTTGGCCAACTTGCGGTTGGTTTTCTTGAGAGCTTCATCGGCAGGAACAGCTTCCTCGAGAAAGGCCCGGAGATAAGCCTGCGCCATTCCGGCGATCAGGATGCCAAGGGCGCCCTTTCCCGATGTCGAGACTACGGCCAAAGCAACTCGCCCACCTTCTAAGGGAACCGAATCATAGAAGTCGACCAAGCCATGTTCTCCTGATTCAAGAAGGGCTTCGATCTCAAATCCAGGAACCTGAGGGAGCTCTTTGGGAAGAAGAGCGTTTCGCAATTCCGCGAGGACCTTTTCTTCCCTCTCCTTCTCCGCCAATTTACGCCCAACATCTGCGCCAGCGCGCAGCTCGTCAACCATCCCTTCTAGGGCAAGAGAAAGACGATAGATTTCATCGCGTCGGCCCTGTTCAGGAGCCCGATAGCGCAGATTGCCTCGGTTGATCCGTCCCACAGCCTGTGCCAGATCACGAATGGGGCGAGTGGCCTGGTTTCCAATGAAAAAACTAACCCCAAGAACAGCGATCACCAGGAGGAGACCCAAGCCGATAAAAGAATTGCGAACCGAAGCAACTCCGTTGGCGATTGTTGCCTCTGAGAAAAGGACACATGCCTGCCCTCGGGTCTCTCCTCGAGCATCCAGTATCGGTGTTCGGAAGCGATAGACCTTGGTTCGCGAGTTTCCACTTCGAAAGATTCCGGATCTGACTTCAGTGCTTCCAAGCAAATAACCCGGTTCGAGGGGATCAAAACCATCAACCCGATAGACACTGCTAAGGATGGTCCCTGAGGCATCTTCGATGTAGGCATTCAGGATGGTTCCTCCTGAGACCCGCACAAAAGCCTCCAAACGCCTTCCGGAGCCGGCGGAAGCCTTCCCACTTTTTCCGATCCACGCAGCCCTTCCACCTCCAGCAAGAGCTTGGGAAGTTAAAAAACCTTTGTCCCGCATCTCCTGTTCCAAGCGCCCTCGCACCTTGGAAAGGAGAACAAACAAAATCACAACGAAAAGGAAGGAAACTGTGCCACCTACAAGCAGGGCAATCCTTGCCCCCAACCCCAATCCGGCTTTTTGCTTCTTCCCTCTCAAAGCCATCCAAGCAACCCTGCAAACAGGAGCCCGCCTCCGGAATAAAGAGCGACAGCCATATCATCCAACATCACCCCCCAACCACCGGGAAGGACTTCGAGCTTTCGCCCTGGAGGCGGCTTCAGGATGTCGGCCATTCGAAACAAAAGGAAGGCCACCAAATGCCCCCACCAATCCAAGATTCTCCCCGTTCCCAAGGCAAAAATTGAAACAGTAATCAAGTAACCAGCAACCTCATCGATCACAATTGCTCCGGGATCCTTAAGCCCGAAAAAGGCTTCCGCCCAGGGACCAAGAGCGACTCCAAAGGCGAGACAGACAAGCGAAAGAAGCAGAAGCCAAACCCAATAGGGGAAAAAGGGAAGATAAACCGCGGGGACCGCAAGGATAATCCCCCCGAGGGTTCCAAAGGTTCCAGACGCTATGGGAGCAAGACCTAAGCCTCCAAAGGAAAGAATCAGAAGGCGAACCCAATCTCCAGGTCCCCGAAGGCGATCAAGCAAGGAGGACATGGTAAGCCTTTTTTAAATAGTTCAACGCAGACAAGGTGGTCAACACAAGCACGACCCACAAGGAAACCTCAGCAATTGGGCGGCACCAAGTCCATCCGCCGATGAAAGCCATCAAGGATTCAAGATAAAAACATTGGGCCACCATTTTCCACTTCCCCCATCCATCCGCAGCAAAACTTTTCCCTTGGGATTCAATCATCCCCCTGATGCTCGAGACCAAGATCTCTCGAGAAACCACAACCACGACCAGCCATGCAGGCAACAAGCCAGGAATACGGAAGGCATGGGGAAGCAAAAGGATCAGCCCACCAGCAATCAAAATTTTATCTGCTAAGGGATCAAGAATACGTCCAAGAACAGAAACCTGCCCCAAGGATCTCGCAAGGTATCCATCCACAAAATCCGTGACGGCGGCAAACAGAAACAAGGAGAAAGGAAACCAAACTTGGAAAGCTTTTAACTCTGCAAGATCTCCTTCCACCGGCCAAAGAGCCACAATAACCAGACCGACAACGGTAAGCGCCAACCTCAAGATCGTGATCAGATTCGGAATTGTCATAAAGGGGTCGTCACCAAAAAATCGGGCGGAAAATCAGGGGGAGGAAAAGGAGGAAACAGGACGCGCCAAGAGATCGTAGCCTCTCGACCCGACAATTTCTCCCTCGATGAACATCCCCGAGGGCAAGGAATCTTCGAGATATACTTCACAATCAATTTCAGGAGCATCCGCAAAGGTTCGCCCAAGGCTCCCCACCTTCCAACCAAGCCCCTTTAACCGATCCCCCTCCATGGCTCCATCGACCAAGATCTTCATTCGGCTCCCAATGAGAGAAGCATTCCGCTCTTCTATCACCCGCCTGGACGCATCCATGATTGCTTGGATCCGTTCTCGGACCAATTCTGGATCCACATCTCCTGGAAGATCAAAAGAGGAGGTCCCCTCTTCCCTCGAGAAAGGAAAGACTCCTAACCTCTCGAAGCGGAAATCCTTCGTCAGGCGCAACAGCTCTTCAAAGTCTTCCTGGGTCTCCCCTGGAAACCCAACAATAAAAGTCGTCCGAATCGCAATCCCCGGGACTTCATCCCGAAGTCGATCCAGGATTTTCCTCACCTGAGTAGAGGACACTCCTCGCTTCATGGCTCGAAGCATCGGCGAGGCAATGTGTTGGATGGGAATATCGATATAGGGAACGACTTTCGGATTTTCTCGGAGTTGCTCAGTGATCTCCTTTCGGACGGTATGTGGATAGGCATAAAGAATTCGAATCCACTCAATCCCGGGGACTTGCCCAAGGGCTTCCAAGAGGGGAGCGAGCATCCTTTTATTGTCGGCCCAGTCCATCCCATAGGCGGTGGAGTCTTCCGCCACCAAGATCAGTTCACGCACCCCACCGGCAGCAAGTCCCTCGGCCTCTTCGACCAGGACCTCGATAGGTTTGCTCCGTTGTTTCCCGCGAATCAAGGGAATGGCACAAAACGAGCAACTGTGATCACAACCCTCACCAATCCGAAGATAGGCATAACTCTTTGGAGTCAACAAAAGGCGCCGCCGATCGGAATCCTTGGTCTTGGCCTTTCCCCCACGAGTATCCATAACGAAACGGGCATCACCCCCCTTGGCGAGATGCTTAATCAGGGCAGGCACTTTGGAGTAATCCGATAGGCCCAACACAGCATCCACCTCCGGTAAATCCCTCCGCAATTCATCCCCATAGCGTTGGGACAAACACCCCACCACCACCAAACCCTTCAAGGCCCCCTCGGTTTTCAGCTTTGCAATTTCAAGAATGGTTTGAATGGATTCTTCTTTGGCAGAATCAATAAAACCACAAGTATTGATAATCGCAACATCCGCATCCTCAGGATCCCGGGCGACAAGGATTCCATCCTCGGCGGCAGCCCCAAGGAGAACCTCACTATCCACCAAGTTTTTGGGACAACCGAGGCTGACCAAACAAACTTTTACCGCATCGGTTTTTAAACTCATTCTATCCCAATCAGTCAATACGATGGCTTTCGCCAAACTCTCGGCGCATAACCTCCTCCCACTCGGGAAGAGTCATCAAAGGTTCCCACGGTCCGCGGCCTTCCGGCTCCCTCAAAGCACCTAGTTTTTTCAAACACGAAAAGATTTCACGAGCCTCTCCCAAACCGAGCCCCATCCGTCGCTGCAACAAGCTCGGGAGCGGCCGACGAGAGGTTAGAAGGATCAATGCCGCCCGATGGATGGATTCAGGATCTGGTGGGGTTTCGGGGAACAGCAAGGCTTGTTCAGGCTTTTCCCCTTTGTGCGCAACTTCCGGAAAAGGCGCCTTATAAATTTCGATTTTCGGTTCCGCAAGCAATCCTCTATCAGATCTCTCAAGGATTCCTTCTGGGGAGCCATCAGATAAGCCCCTCGTTTCTACTGTTTTCTTGGAAGGATCAGGATTTCCCGTCTCCGCCTTCACTGGCTCAGCCCTCGCCTGAGGCTCCAAAACAACATCCTTCATCTCCTCAAGAGTCGTTTGATGAAGACGATCACTTTCCTCTTCTAAGATTTTATCCAGCGCCCTCCCGGCCGCTTCTAAAAGAGTTTCGTTTTCCAGCGTCTCAAAGAAGTCGTCGTCCAGGACTCCTTCTTTGAGATCATCAGACTCCTCGTCGAAGGCACTTGCCACAACTTCGCCTTCAAGGGGAGAAGAACCCTCTTCTCCTTCCCAAACATCTTCACCCACCCATTCGTCCACTTCCACTCTCGAAACCGATGGCCCATGAGCCGCTTTCTCCAAAGATGAAAGGTCAGAAGGCTCTTCAACTTTTTCCGAACTAGTTTCCTCAGGGAAGACGAAAACCTCCCTTCGCCCTTCTTCCAACTCAACTCGGGCCTGTTTCAAGACATGATCCAGCTCGATCGCTTCGGAGTCTTCTTTGGAAAGTTCCCTCGGCGAAGGAACTTTCAGGGAGGACGGAATAGAGGAGGTGGTGGGTAAACCTCCCGCAAGGAGCAGAGCCTCCTCCTTCTTTTCAAGGCCCGAGTCCACAGACAATTCCACCTCGGAAGGCAAAAGAAAACGTTTAAATCCCTTGAAGAAAAACCAGTCCGTTGCAAGGAACAAACCGAGCAAGGAAAGAATCGAAAAAAAGAATCCACCGGGGATCGCTCCAATGAGGGCTGCCATGCTTGCGCTGGCTCCTCCTCCTATCGATCCGCCGCGACCTCCCAAGCTGGCAACAAGACCGGAAAAAAAGAACAGAAAACAGATTGAAGCCAAAATCCGTTTCAGAGGATCGGAGAGTTCCCCATTCACAAAGGAGACGCCTCCCCATACCAGGACAAGGAGTGCAAAGTAAAAAGAAGGAATCCAACCAAAGCTTCCCTGAAAAAACCCAGCAAGGCCACCAAAGTCCATCAATGCAAAAGAAGCTCCCGGTGAAAAACGGCTTTGGATCAAGCCAACCAGAAGGAAAAGGCCCATTGCAACAAGGAGGAGGGAGATAAGCCCTCCCGTGATCCCACCCTTTCTGGAAGTTCCGGATTGAAGGATCCTTTCACGCTTCATCGCTCTTCCTCCTCTTCCTCATCACATCCAACGTCCCCCTCTTCCTCATCATCTATGCTTTGAGGCTCATCCTCCCAGGGAGCTTCCTCTTGGGGGTTCTCCCCATCCCCCTCCTCCTCATCAAAGCCTTCTTCGCCCTCACCCTGCTCGGAAACCTCCTCAAAGTCTTCCTCGAAATCCTCATCCTCTTCGAGGCCCGCCTGCTGGGCTTCCCATTGCTCGAGATTCAACATAACTTGCCTAGATTTGGATCCCTGGAAATCACCGACGATCCCATCTTCGGCCATGAGTTCAATCAAGCGGCTTGCACGGGTATAGCCAATTCCCAACTTTCGCTGAAGCAGCGTTGCACTCCCTCGCTGCTCTTCCAACACCGTTCGAACAGCATCTTCATAGAGCTCATCTTGCTTGGATGCCCCACGCCCTTTTCCAGAAGGTTCCTGAATCAGTGAGCGTTCGTATTCCGGCTCTCCTCCCTGCTGAATAAGGAACTGCACGACCTGAAAGATTTCTTCGTCTCCGATAAAGGCTCCCTGAGCTCGAACCAGGGTGCTTGTCCGTGGAGGGATATAAAGCATGTCCCCATTGCCAAGAAGTTGCTCAGAACCGTTGGCATCCAAGACCACCCTCGAATCCGTCTTGGAACTCACTTTAAAAGCAATCCTGGTGGGGAGGTTGGCCTTGATTAGGCCAGTGATCACATCCCGAGAAGGTCTCTGGGTCGCGAGAATCACATGGATCCCTACAGCCCGAGATTTTTGGGCAAGCCGTTGGATCGACAACTCAACATCGCTTGCAGCAACCGCCATCAGATCTGCGAACTCATCGATGACAACCACAATGCTGGGCAAGTGGATTGGGGTGGATTCGGGGTCGAAACTTTCCCCGAGGTGAGCTTTGATCTTCTCCTCTCCCAGCGCATTGTAGCTCCCCAGGTTGCGCACCCCCACCGCAGAGAGTAATGCATAGCGATGCTCCATTTTCTCCACGACCCAATTCAGAACCGAGGAAGCCCTCTTCATGTTGGAAACAACTGGACACATCAAGTGAGGGATCTTCGCGTAGTTCTGGAGTTCCACCATTTTAGGATCGATCAGGATCAACCGCACCTCATCCGGAGAACGGGTCATCAAGATCGAAAGCAGAATGGAGTTGATACAAACCGACTTGCCTGAACCGGTGGCACCGGCAATCAAAAGGTGGGGCATCGCCGAGAGGTCTTCGACCATCGATTTGCCAGAGACATCGCAACCAAGGAAGAGAGGGATCCGGAGCTTATCCTTCTTTTCGTTGTTCTCTTCAAGAAGCTCACGGAGGCGGACGATACGCCGAGTCGGGTTTGGGACTTCAACCCCGACAGTATGTTTCCCGGGAATGGGGGCGACGATACGGATGGAGATCGCCTTGAGGGCTGCGGCAAGATCGGGGGCAAACTTGGTCATCGACCCAACCCGCTGCCCCTCCCCCAGTTCCAATTCGAAGACCGTAACTGAGGGACCGGAGGAGATCGCAACGACCTTGGCCTCTACCCGATGGCTGGCAAGCCTTCTCTCAATCCCTTCTGCCGAGCGTTTTAAAAGATCCTGACTAATCCCTGCATTCGCCGCATCTTCTGGATCCAAAAGATCCAGCGGGGGAAAACTCCACCCATCCCGGGGTTTCCGTGCGGTCTTTTTGCGTTTTCTTTTTCGTTTTTTCCCAGACCCCGAAATCCGAATGGGAAACTCCCGCTGCACATACTCCTTCACAGCTTGGGGATCCTTCTCAATGACAACTTCTTCTGTATTTGCCGGAGATGACCTTCTCCTTCGGCGTCGTTCCCGCCTGGAGGGTGGCGCATCGGCCTTCCCTCCTGCCTCAGGTTCCCGGGTTTCAGCTTCCTCCGATCCCCCTGGAGCATGAGAATTCACCAGACCCTGCTCCAAAATTTCCCCTCCCACAGGCTGAGAAGCCTCTATCGACTTCCGGCGGCGCCTTTTCCGTGCGGGTTTAGAGGCAACACCTGCACCTTCGTCATCCAATCCCTCCAGTTCTTCTTGGGACAAGGACTCACCATCTCGGCTTGGAGCTTCCTGGGCCTGGGATCCCCTTTTAAACCTTTGCAAGACCCCACCAACCTTGCCCGCAAATGCGACACGAACCCTTTGAAAAGCCCCATCCTCCTTGCCTTCGCGCCTTGCAATCTCCTTGAGATCGGCAAAAACTTGGGTCAAGGCCCAATCCGTCGCGATAAAGAAGGCAACCGAGCCTGTTAAGGCCAGAAGGAGCCAAGTCCCAAACCATCCGAAACTTTGATGGAGTCGAGGGGACAAATAAGCTCCCAACAGGCCTCCTGCTCCATTAGGGGTGACCATCCGAATGCCGCTGGGATCGGGTCCAGAGCCGGAGAGAAAGATGGAAAAAACCAAAACCAGCGCCAGGACTCCAAAAACACGCGGCCAAGGGTGCTTCAAGGGCTTACGCAAAAGGAGGAGAAGCCCCCAAAAGAGGACAAAGGCAAAGCCCACAAAACTGGCCAAACCGAAGGCCTGCATGAAAAAACCACCCAAATAATGGCCAACATAACCTCCCCAGTTTTCACTGGCCCCGGAGAGGAGAGGATCCTGGCTACTCCCAAAGCGATAGGTCATCCCAGAGACAGCCAGAAAGAGGGAAAGCCCCACTAAGAAAATCCCGAGGATTTCCAAGACCCGGTCCCTCAGCGGCCCCTCATGGAACCAAGATTCCTTGTTGGAGTCCTTTTTCGCCCCTTCCCCATCTACTCCACGAGCAGCCTTCCGCCCTTTTCGTTCCGCCTTTGGCATCTAAGCTCCCTCCCAGGAACCACTTTGTCATCACTGCCGCCCGCCGACTTAAGCCCTCCACTGACATCAAAAGAGGAAAAGCTATCATACAGACCGGGCGCATGATACCGAGCCCAAAGCCCATGAAACAGGGGACTTCACCAGGGACTTCGGTTTCCTTCAGTTCATGGACAAAATGGCATCGAGGATTCGCTCCGCCAGTTCCTTCTTCTGGCCAGCTCCCAGAAAGCGAGGTTCTTCGCTTTCGGTGACCCAGTAGGCAGTTCCCCCTTCCGACTCCATTTGGGGAATGGGATTCAGCACAATCCCATCTAAGCCCTTTCTGTGCAACTTAATACGCGCTCTTTTCACCGCCCGGTCAAAACTGGGACCCCTCGCCCCCTCAAAATCCTCAAGAGCAAATCCAAAATTGAATCGAGAGCGCCCAAGGGAAACTAAGGATGAGAGGACATCCGGGTTCTCGACCAAGTCCAACGAAAAACTTCCGCGTTCCTTTGGGGGCTTGCCCAGAATCCGGGTTTTGGGGCGAAAGTCGCACACTGCCGCTACTCCAAGGAGAACCTCTGCTTGACGCTCTTTTAAGATACGGGTTCCGACCTCCAACATCTCATCGGCCGAGACTACAGAAAGATGCTCAACATCTTTTGGAATGGACAAGGATACCGGCCCACTCAACAAAACAACGTTCTTGCCTCGATCCCTCGCGGCCTCGGCCAAGCAATAGGCCATCCGCCCTGAAGAGGCATTGGAAAGAAAGCGGACGTCGTCCAGGTATTCTCGGGTCGGCCCCGCTGTAATCAACCACATAGAGGCTGAGGATAACGGAGCTTCTCCTCTAAGGGTAAGGCTAAGCGTCGAGAATAAGGATCGCTAAGACCTTGGATGACTCCGTGTATTCCACCCGCCCCGAAGTCTTCCAGTCCGAGCCAAGATTCCCCTTGTCCAAGGAAGAATCCACATATTTCGCGGTATCCACATCCACTCCCCACAGGACCAGATAATTGCCAGTCCCAGTGGCATCATCCGTTCCATCCCCATTCAAATCAAAACCGCTCCCCGCATAGGACCCTATGGTGCTATAGAGATGGACCGTGGTGTTGAAGGGGTTATCTCCATAGGACAAGGGATGATCGATATATGGCCCCTTCCAACCCGTAGTGCTCTGTTTCAGGGAGAGTTTATGATAGGTAGCGGAGTTATAGCTGGAACCCGTGTATTCCCGAGGCAAGCTTCCCACGTCGATGTAATAACGCTCACAAGCCGTTCGGAGGGAGTCATAGAGCTGGAGGATCTTGGAAGACTTCGCGTCCTTGGTCACGCTGGTGATATTGGGGATCAAGACCCCAGCCAGCAAAGCGATCACGGCAATCACCACTACCAGCTCAATGAATGTAAACCCTCGTTGAACCAAGGAAATGCTGCATCCCAAATGAGATTGTTTCATAAATCCGGATTCCCAGGTTGATTTTTACTGCTGAGAAAAAGCGGGATTAAGCCCTCTGACTCACCCCAACTGGCATCTTTCCCCTGTTTTTCGAAACATGGGGGCTTCGGCCTTTACAATTTTTCTCCAGGAACCCTCGGGGGCCTATTTCTTTTTCTTTCCGGATCCAGCTGTTTTCTTTTTTTGGGGATCCGGCTTGGGGACCTCAACCGGGATTTGGAGGTCCAGAGGATCAGGATCAAGATCATCCTCAACCTGCATCTGAAGCCCCCGAGAATAGTACCAACGCGTCCCAATCCGGAAACGGGCAGAGATATAAATCCGCCCCCCAGCAGGCACTCTTACCTCAAACCGCCCCTTTGCATCGGACTTCACGGAGTTGTTCTGTCTGTAGGTCGAAAAAATCCATTCGAGCCGATTCCTTCCTGAGCTGTAAAGGTTGAGGTAGATCGTAGCATTGGGAAAGGGTTTTCCGTTCGCATCTGACACCGTCCCCCGGAGCAAACGCCCCGGGCCAAGACTGAAGGTCTCCTGGATCCTTTGGCTGGGCTTTCCCTTGAAGGTCACTCGCTTGACCGCGGAGCGCTTGTCGGGCCCTACAACACCAACCGTTGCCACGCAATCGGAAAGGAGGATGGCAAAGCGCCCTTTTCGATCCGAAAAACCCTCGATCGGATAATACATCCCGATCAAGCCATTGGGGTGCATCTGGGACTCAGCGATCAGAACCCGGGAAAAGGCTGCTGGTGAATTGTCGAGAAAAAGAACCTTGAGATCAAGACGATGCAAGCGGTCCAACCTGAATTCCTTGAGATCCACAAGTTCATCTTTTTGTTTGGAATCTTCCCGGAAAAAGATAACTGCACGAGGATCCAGCCATGGGGTTTCCTCAGCCAAGGCAGCTCGATCCTCCTCATCCAAAACAACAGCAAGAACCTGGGTCGACCTTGGGTCGAGATGCCCCAAATGGAAACTGCCATCCTCCCCGGTTTCCCCCACATAGAGGGGGTCCCGGCCGTGGCTCCAACCATTGGCTGAACTCGGCCTCGAGGTATAAAGAAGAAGAGGGTGGTGGGCGAGAGGCTTCCCATCGGCTTTTAGGAGCCTCCCCTTTATGGAAAACCCTTTCCTCGAGAAAAGATTGAGGGTCAAAGGGGTTCCCAGGTCTTTCGCTCTTTTTACTCCAGGCTCTTTGGGATATTCCACGGAACGGTAGATGTTGGGAAAAATAAAACAGTACCCTTCGCTCTCAGCAACCATCTTCCAAGAGCGACTGACCCTTCCAGTCTTGCCAGGTGGAATCGGCAAAGTTAAAAGCCCAAGGCCATCTTCGTCTGTTGTCGTAAGAGGAGCGGATTGTTTCCAATCAAATAGCCCCAATAATTTATCAGGAGGAAGGACCCTCAAGCGCACCCCCTTGGCAGGGTCGGATCCCCCTCCCCCATTCTTGCTTTTCCTTATTTTAAGCCGGACAGGGGCAATCCAATCGAGCTCAAGAACAGGAATCCCCGGGACCATCCCCTGGTGATGGGCTTCTGGCTGCTTGAATCTTCCCCTCTCTTTCTTCGTGTCCTTGTTTTCCTGTTTCGTCGGCTCCACAACCGACTGATTGGCACCTGGGTTCTTTTTCTCCTTATCAGCTGAAACCGCCCCACTCGCTTCTGCTTTTTTCGTTTTATCCTTTGCCTGGCCCGGTTTTTTCACCGTTTTTTTTACAGCCTTCTTCTCAACACCCTTCGAAGTATTCTTCGCAGCCTTCTTCTCAGCTTTCTTGGCGGCTTTCTTGTTAGCTTTCTGTGCAGACCGAGCCAACTTCAAAACCTTTTGCACCTGCCCAACTCTAAGCCCCACGATTTTCCCGGCTACCCCGATTCCTTCGGCTTTTTTCTTGGGTTCCGCAGGAGGGAACAAAAGACCTCCAATCTGCATCCCGGCTTTTGTAAAAACGCGAACGGACACTTGTCCGGGCCAAAGAGGCGTTTTATAAAGCCCTTTTTGGTCGGGAAGTAAAACCTGGGCCAGGGACTTTTCTCCAACCGAGCTTCCAACAACTAAGAGCTCGCCCTTCCAACGCTCCCTGCCCTCTATCTGGAAAGTAAAACGATGGGCTTCTTCTTCCCCTTCCTTTAGACGGATACGGCCCCTTGCGAAAGCCATCTTAAAAACAGAGGTCGCCCGGAAACCCGTTTCCCCTTTTTCTCCGATTCCCCAGACGATGTAGCGCCTCCCAGGAATCAACTCGACTCGAAAGCGCCCTTTAGCATCGCTTACAGCCTTCAGTCGGTCCGCCTTCCCCAGGAAAGGTTGATCAAACACAGGAAACGAGACCAGGGAAAGATGGACGCCTCCCCAAGGTTTTCCGTCCCTTGTAACGACTCGGCCCAGAGTCTTCTGTCGGGGAATCGCTTTGACACCTCGCTGGGCAGTTCTTTTGGGGCTTGCCTGCGGAAGGGAGAGACTCCCTAGAAACAGAAAAAGGGGAAGAAAAAGCATCCGCACAGTTTACCCCTCCTTTTCCTTGGCAAAGTATTGCTTCTCGCCCGATTTATTCATGAAATCCGATGGTCACAAAGAATCTACCACTTTTAGGGACCCAACACGACCTGAGGAATTCATCGAGTAGAGACTTGCATGCTTTTCAGGCGGGGTCATGAATAACAGGAATGAAGCGGACTAGAAACATCTTGAGAAATCCTGCCCACTGGAGGCAATGGACTCACCATTTCAAAAGGTTATATGATTGATGCCTAAAACCCTCCATCCCCAGGCCCAGATCCTCCTGGCTTTATGCTTTGGCACCCTTTCCTTCGGGCTGTCCGCTCAAGACCTCAAAAAGCCCCCTTTCTTCCCGAACAAATCCAGGATCATCTGGCTGGGAGACAGCATTACCCACCAAGGTCTCTACAGCCGTTTCATTGAGGATTTCCTGTATTCACGGTATCCCCGGCGCCAACTCCTATTTGTCAATTGCGGAGTCAATGGCGATCGAAGCGGGGACGCTCTCAATCGATTCAACCTGGATGTGGCCCCCTGGCACCCCACAAAGGTTTTTGTTTGCCTCGGGATGAATGATGGAGGATTCTCCAACAAAGGCATCAGAACCCTTCCCCTCTTTCAGAGAAACATACGAAGCATTCTTCAGGCCATTAAAGGATTGGGAGCGCAGGCCATCCTTCTTTCGCCCCCACCCGTAGACCCCCAGGTGTTTTTGAAGTTTGGAAACCCTCCTCCCATGGAGGAACCCTTAAGGGGATATAATCTGGTCTTGGAGCGTTTCACATCCCTGCTGGAAAAAATCGCCCAAAAAAACAAGATCCCCTTTGTCGACCTCCATGCCTCTTTGGAAGACTACAACCGAAGGCTCAAATTCCAAAATCCAGGGGCCAGCTTAATCCCTGATGGAATCCATCCCGGCAACCTAGGAAGCGCCCTTATCGCCATGACCATCCTAAGCTCTCTTGGAGAGAAGAAGGAGCGCCTTCGATTAAGGTTTGGGAAAAACCGTATGGAAGCCCATGGGGCGGATGTGAGGCAATTGCACTACTCCAAGCGAGGGCTCTCTTTCGAACTTCGAGCCCATGCCCTCCCTTGGGTGCTCCCGGAAGAAGCGCGAGGAGCTGCAGTCCTCGACCGCGGTTACTTGGATTTTAATCGTTTTATTTTGCAGGTGGATGCTTTGGTTCTGGGAACCTTTGAACTGAGCGTGGATGGGAGGCCTCTCGGACGATTTTCTTCTCGGAGGCTTGCCGAGGGTTTGGATTTATCCCTGACAACAGAACACCCGGACTGGATCCAAGCCGAGCAATGTGTTGCATGGAATGCAGAGAGAAGTGGATTGATCCGAGCCGGAATCCGAGATATTTGGGAAGCGCGACGGGTCTTAACAAAACTGAAGAAAGAAGGCTCATCGGGAACCCCCAGCTTTCTCGTCACTCAAAAGCGCCTAAAAACTCTTGAAAACAATGTGGGACATGTGGGGAGGAAGGTGAAAGATCTCGAAAAAAAAATCCGAGAGGGGATCCAACCCCGTTGGCACTCCTATTCCCTTCAGCACCTTCCATCCCCCAAGGATGGATAAGGGGGATCCTCCATAAAATTTTTTTAAGCAGATGGAACCTTTTTGAGGATCAACAACGTCAAGACCAACCGACTACTTCATGGATTTTCATGAGAACCGAACAAACTTCTGCTTTTTGCAGAGCCCCTTTGGCTCTTCACAAGAGCAAGTGTGCATGAAAATCCTGAGTAGCAAGTTTCCGGAATCATGGCCCTTTCTATCCAATCGCCTGAATGGGGTCTTGGTTTCCGGGAATTGAGCAGAGCCTCCTTTCGAAGCTTTGCATCCTGTTTCACTTTTTTGTTTCCTACCGTTTCTATCCCTTTCTTCTGCCAAACACCGGCCCGCTCCTCGTTGTTCTTGCCCCCCTTCGGGGAATCGAGCAGATGTTTTGTCAAAAGGGACCTCCAAAAGGAGAAAATATGCACTTACCTCTAAAGCAATCTGCCCTCTCCCATTTCGCTGGAAAAGCGGCTTGCGCCCTCCTCATTACCTCTGCGGCAATGGCCCAATTCCCTCTCTTTCCAAGTAAGCGGGTTGTCGGCTGGTCCGATCTTCCCTCCCCCAACATGGCGAGCTACTTGGACATTCAAGACATTGACAACCACTGTCAAAAAGCTCAAACCTTTTGCAAATATCCCGCCAACCTCCCCCTAAGGCCTCAAGCCTTCACTTCTTACGCCGGCGGCACAGCCTATGACGCTCGGTACCGTACCGTTTGGGTAAGCGATGGTCGGGTTTTGGCTGAATACGCGGTCCGTGGATGTAAACCACGTTGCAAACCGAGAAAGGCCTACCTCCTTGATTCCAATGCATATGTGAGCGGCCTCGCCATCGCCCAAAAGAAACCCAGGCTCTTTCAGTTAGCCACCAAGCACTATTACTTCGAGGTTGTGACTTATGACCTCAAGGGTTGCCCCAAACCCATTGCGAGGTGCAGCTATAAGTTCCCGACAACGGGAGGATTCATTCGTCCCCTCGCGGGTGGGATTGCCTACGATGAGGCAAACGATAACCTCTTCATCTCCATCTCTTACCGAAACCCTGTCGGAGGCTTCAACCATGTGGTCTTTGTCTCCAAGGCTTCTTCACCCTGCAAACCTTTCTGCAAAGCCAAGATCATGACTTGCTCCAAGAATTTTGTGACGGGGCTTGCTTATGACAATTGCATGCACGAGCTCTACGCAACTGACGGCAAAGTCACCCAAATACACTTCACATCCACGAAAAATCCCTGCCTCATCAAGCTCGGACCTTGCTGCAAAAAACAGATCCCCTCTAGATATCGAGGCCTCTCTCTCATCCCAGGATTCAAGCCAGGGGTCAAGGGCAAGTCTTGCAGCCAAAAACCCTGCCCCACATGCAACAGCATGTTTGCTTCCTGGGGCGGTGGAGATCCGGTCCTGGGGAACCAAAACTTCAAGTTGACCCTTCATAACGCTCCGAGCGGTGGACTCGGGATTGCCATTCTGAAAGCAGGACCCTGCAGCAATCAAGGAATCCCCTTCCTCTGCGGGAAATTCTATGCGATCAATGGCCCAACGATCTTAGTCGGGGCAACCTTCTTGGCTGGCTCAGGAGGTTGCAGCGGAAACGGAGCCATCGCTGCTCCCCTTCCGGCAGCACCGCAGATTGCACATGCCATCTGTGGGAAACCTCTTTGCGCTCAATGGCTCGTCTACTGCAAGAACGCCATGGGGAGCGGGTTTGGTGGCATCTCCAATGCAGTCGAGTTCAGAATCACGAACTAGAAGCCTTCCATCCCTTTGATTCAGAAGATCTAACTTCTGGACGGGGCCTTTCCAAGTCCGAACCTCCTTCTAAGGAGTTCTGGCTTGGAAAGGCCGGGGGATTCCCGGGCCCTCGGGGCAAACCCTCCACAAAACCCAACGAGGCAATTCGGTCTTATCCCTGCAAATCCCGAAGGTTTTGAAGAGAATCTTCATTTCCGGGATCAACCCGCAAAGCCTCTTCAAAACTTGCCCGCGCATCCGCAAGACGGCCCTGGTGGAATCGGGCGACCCCCATGTTGTTCCAGGTTTCCGCATCGTTGGGATTATTTTCGGATGCTTTCAGGAAAAGCTGTTCCGCGTCGTAGTAACGCCCCTGTCCAAAGTAAATCATGGCGAGATTGAAATAAGCCTCGGCATTCTCTGGATCATGGTCGATCACAAATTGAAAATCCTCCGCCGCTCCATCGTCACCACAAACGTAGCGGAGAAAACCTAATTGATTGCGATACTCCAAATCCTCCGGTTCAAAGCGTACGGCCGCCTCCTGATGCTCAAGAGCCGACTCGTAGTCGTTGATGGAGACATATGCTTCGCTCGCCAAGCGATGCACAGAAGCCAACCCCGCCCCGAGAACAACTAAGCGGCGAAGCACTTCCTGGGCCACATCCTCGGAATCAACTCCGGAATCTTGACCAGTTGTGGCCACTCCCTGATTTCCAATCCGTGTAGGGATCTTGTTTGGCCCCGTCTCGGGAACCCGTTGAACACCAGCGCCGGGATAGAGTTTGGTCGTTGTCATGATTAACCTCAGTTTTCTAAATTTGGACGGTCGTCCGGGAAAATTCGAATTCACTTTGATGGCCACCAGTCGGGTCTATGCCATTCACGCGGGAAAGAGTCTCTTTCATGGCATTCTGATTCATCCCCTTACCCTGCTCAGCTTTTTTCAACCACCGGCGAGCCTGCTCCACAAGCCCCATTTGCTCGAGAAGGAGTCCCCCCTGAAAACGAATGGGAGAGGACTCGCCATGGGTCTCAAGGAAACGGATCAGGATCCCTAGGGCACCCTCGATGTCCTTCTTTCGAAGGAGGAGTCCGGAAGAAAGGAGATAGCTAACTTCCCAATCCGGCTTAGCGATCCGGGCTCGTTCCAGGAGTTCTTCGGCACGATCCAAATCGCCCTTCCCCATCCAACAAGCTGCCATCCCTGCATAGGCGATCCAGCTATCAATCCCTTCTTGGATGGGAACAACAAGGACCTTCCCACGGAAATCCAGGAGCCTCTGATACATTTCGAGGCCCTCGTCCCAGCGCTCGAAATGCGTGGCCAAGCTTGCCCCAAGATAAAAGAGATTGGGGGTAGGGATGAATCGTTTTAAAGCCAACCTGAGAACTCGATCGGCTTCTGCATACATTTCCTGCTTGGCGTATTCCAACCCCAAAAGGGCAGCCGTCTCAGCAGCATAGGGCATCTGAACCCAGCTTTGGGGAGGATGGGCCAGCATACGTTGCATGGCCCTCTCGAAAACAGGAATGACTTCTTGACTGGGGCGTCCACACTGCCGCAGCGAATCGCCATATTTGTAAAGGATGTAGGAATCGTATGGGTTTTTTTCGATCTCCTCTCGAAAGATCCGCTCATTACGTTCGAGTTTCGATCGATCCCGGATCACTTCGGCCGAATAACCATAGTGAATCACACGAACATCGCATGGGTGCAGACCCAAATGGAGCGGCTCGGCAGCCTTCATTAGGGATGGAATCACCTGCTCATGGATTCGGTATTGGTAGTGAATTCCTTCGAGCTTCCGAAACATCCTGACCATCGTCAGTCCATGCGTCCGGCCCTTTTCATAATCATTGATAAAGTGAATATGGTAACCGCTGGCACGCCGATTCCTTGCCATCTTACGAAGGAGAGGAACGCATTCTTCTTCCACCAACTCGTCTGCGTCAAGGATCAAAATCCAATCCCCGCTTGCGGCCTCCAGGGCGAGGTTACGGGGAGTTGCAAAGTCATCGTTCCATTGCGTATGAAGCACCTTGGCACCAAAGGATTTTGCAATCTCAATGGTTTGATCCGTCGAACCTGTATCCACCAAAACGATCTCATCGACCGCACTGTGGACCCTTGCAAGACAGGCCTCCAAGAAACGCTCTTCATTGCGGGCAATCATGCAAAGAGAGATGCGCGGCTGCCGGTTTTCCTCTTCCCAGGGAGGAGTCGGAACCAAGGCAGCA
>Ga0256841_1000820_pt1 | contig 29550 bp, 27 predicted proteins | sample 356308metaG_FD_185971 | JGI IMG/M metagenome (GOLD analysis project Ga0256841, IMG submission 185971) | Hydrothermal vent microbial communities from Mid Atlantic Ridge, Atlantic Ocean - 356-308 | ecosystem: Environmental > Aquatic > Marine > Hydrothermal vents | place: Atlantic Ocean: Mid... | reverse complement strand
GCGGAAAGTCCTGCTTGAGGCGGATCAGGTTCTCGGGACGGGCGCCACGCCAGGCGTAGATGGACTGGTCGTCGTCGCCGACCACGGTGAAGCGTCCCAGGCGGCCGGTGAGCAGGCACAGGAGGCAGTACTGGGTGCGGTTGGTGTCCTGATATTCGTCCACCAGCAGGTAGCGCAGCCGGGTCTGCCATTTTTCCAGGATGTCGGGATGATCCTGGAACAATCGCACCGGCAGCAGGATCAGGTCGTCGAAATCGACCGCGTTGTAAGCCTTGAGGCAGCGTTGGTATTCACGGTAGAGGAGAGCGGCGGGGTGGTCGGCGGCCTCGCCCGCTTCGGCTTCCTCGGGGGAGACCAGATCGTTCTTCCAGGCGCCGATGCGTTCGGCGTGGGCGGGCAGGTCGTCGGGATGGAACGGGTGCTTGTGGTGGGCGGCGATCTCCTTGAGCAGGGCCAGGCGGTCGTGGCCGTCGAGGATCGACAGGCCGGACTTGAAACCGAGGGCCTTGTGCTCGCGGCGGAGGATGTCGAGACCCAGGGCGTGGAAGGTGGACACCGTCAGGCCTTTGAGACGGTCGCGGGCTACGTGTCGTCCGACCCGCTGCTTCATCTCCCGGGCCGCCTTGTTGGTGAAGGTGAGGGCGGCGATGTGGCGGGCCGCCAGCCCCTGCTCGATCAGATGGGCGATCTTGTGGGTGATGACCCGGGTCTTGCCGCTGCCGGCTCCGGCGATCACCAGCACCGGGGTGTCGACGGTTTCGACCGCGGCCTTCTGTTGGGGGTTGAGGGTCATAGGCTCCCTGGGTGAATCACAAGTCCAGTTGAATGCGGATGGCTCTGGCGATTTGCTGCATGTCTTCCGCCGTCAACGAACCCAAGCGGCTTTGGAGGCGCTGCTTGCTGACCGTGGCGATCTGGTCGGCCATGGCCTTGCGCCGCTCACCATTTAGCGAAACGTAGGCCTCGTTGGGATAGAGACGGCCGGTCCGGCTGGTCAAGGGTACGACCTGCACCCGGTTCAAATGCCGGTTGGCGGCGTCGTTGCTGACGATGACGGCCGGTCGGGTTTTACGAATCTCTCCACCCAGGGACGGTTCGAAACACACCCACCAGACTTCACCGCGTTTCATCGCCGACGGTGCCTTCCGCCCATTCCAGTGCCTCTTGCTCCCGTTCCTCGTCGGCGGACATGTCGCGGTAGGCTTTGTCTAGTTCTTGCGGGAGTACGAACGGCCTGGCCAGATCCTCCAGGAACTGGCTGATCCGGCCCCGCCCGATCTTCTCCTGCAAGCCTTTGTAGACTTCCTCGTCGATGGTGATCGTCAACTTCTTGTGCATGGCTGTCCTCCGTGGGCATCAACGAATGCGGGATCCAGGCAGGAGTATATGCCGTATGATACGTATCATACCATTTTAAGCGCTGGACATGTGGCACAGTGCCGGGGGGTCAGGCGACCTCGGCGCAGGCGGCCAGTACCTCGGCCACGCACGCCGTCAGCCGTTTGGCGTAGGGGATGTGGAGGAACTCGTTGGGACCGTGGGCGTTGCTTTCCGGCCCCAGGACGCCGGTGATGAGGAACTGGGCCTGGGGAAAGCGGTCGCCGAGCATCTTCATGAAGGGAATGCTCGCCCCCAGCCCGATATGGGCGGCCTTGTGGCCGAAGTGGGAGAGCGAAGCCCGGTCGCAGGCTTCCAGTAGCCAGGGGGCCGGCTCGGGGGCTTCCCAGCCGTCGCCGCCCTGGTCGAAGCGGATGTCGATGCGGGCGCCGAAGGGGGGATCGCGCAGCACCGCCCGTTCGATGGCCCGCTTGGCGTCTTCGCAGCGCACCGGCGGCGGCAGACGGAAGGACAGTTTCAGGCGGGTGTAGGCGCGCATGACGTTGCCGGCACGCCCGGCGGGTGGCAGGCCGTCCTGACCCACCACGCACAGGGTCGGGCGCCAGGTGTTGTTGAGGATCAGCTCGTAGGGGTCGTCGGCGAGGGGGCGCAGGCCGGGGATGGGATGCAGCCCTGCCACCGGCGACAGACCGAGGATCTCCGCCGCTTCCCGGGCCTGGCGTTTGCGGATCTCGGGGATCGTCACGTGCAGGTCTTCCAGCAGAACCCGGCCGCTGGCGGCGTCCTCGAGGCGGTCGAGGATCCGGCGCATCACCGCGAAGGATTCCGGGACGATACCGGAGGCGATGCCGGAATGGGCGGCTTCTTCCAGCGTTCGGACGGTGACGGTGCAGCCCTGCATGCCGCGCAGGGAGGTGGTGGACCAGAGCCGCTCGTAGTCGCCGGTACCCGAGTCCAGGGCGATCACCAGATCGGGGGTACCGATGAGGTGACCGTAGCGTTCCAGATAGGGCGGCAGGTGGGGGGAGCCGCTTTCCTCGGAGAATTCGATCAGGATCAGGCAGCGGGGATGGTCGCGTCCCTGTTGCCGCAGCGCCTTGATGGCGGCGACGGCAGCGAACAGGGCGTAGCCGTCGTCGGCGCCGCCGCGGCCGTAGAGCCGGCCGTCTTCGATCACCGGCTTCCACGGCCCCAGTCCTTCGCGCCAGCCTTCCATCTCCGGCTGTTTGTCCAGATGGCCATAGAGGAGCACGTTGCCGGGCTTTTGCCCCGGAATCTCCACCAGCAGCAGCGGCGTCAGTCCCGGGATCTTAAGGTCGTGGACGGTCCAGTCGGCCTCCTTGTGGCGGTCGAGCCAGTCGAGGGCCAGCCGGCGCGCCCGGTCCAGGTGACCGATTTCGGCCCAGGCGGCGTCGAAGTCCGGCGACAGGGCGGGGATGCGGATGTAATCGACCAGGGCGGGCAGGATTTCCCGGTCCCAGAAATCGCTGACGGTGTCGAGCAGGGGGTTGACGGTCATGTTTCGCTGCCTTCCTGAAAAGAAGGCCTTAGTTTACCCGAATTGCGGAAACGGTTGACGCCCCGGCGCAAAGTAAGGTATTCAGGAAACGCAGAATTTCAATAAACAACAGGGGGAGAACGGTTCCATGCAATATCTGCTGTATCTTTTGCCACCGCTTTTGGGGGCCGGCGGTCTGTTCGCCGCCTACAAGATTTATCAGTGGATCCTGGCCACCCCGGCTGGTTCCGGCAAGATCGCCCGGATCGCCGAGCAGATCCATCTGGGGGCGATGGTGTTCATCCGCCGTGAGTACCAGATTCTGGGGATCTTCGTGGCGGTGTTACTGCTGCTGTTGTGGAAGTTCCTCGGCTGGCGGACGGCCTTGTGCTTCCTGGTGGGGGCCGCGGCTTCGGCCACTGCCGGTTACATCGGCATGACCACCGCCACCCGGGCCAACGTCCGCACCACGGTGGCCGCCTCGAGCGGCGACGCCGCCAAGGCGCTGGAGGTGGCCTTCTTCGGCGGTTCCATCATGGGCCTGGCGGTGGCCTCCCTCGGGCTTTTGGGCCTGGGGCTGATGTATCTGTTTTTCGGCGGCGATCCGGAGACCGCCCACGCCCTCCATGGCTTCGGCATGGGGGCCTCGGTGGTGGCGTTGTTTTCCCGCGTCGGCGGCGGCATCTACACCAAGAGCGCCGACGTCGGGGCCGACCTGGTGGGCAAGGTGGAGGCCGGCATCCCCGAGGACGACCCGCGCAACCCCGGTGTGATCGCCGACAACGTGGGGGACAACGTCGGCGACGTGGCCGGGATGGGTTCGGACATCTTCGAATCCTACTGCGGCGCCATGATCGCCACTATCGCCATGGCCTCGACCATGGCCGCCGACGTGCTGGCGCCGGTGGGATCGCGCCCGGCCCTGATGTTTCTGCCCCTGGCCCTGGCCTCGGCGGGACTGCTGTCTTCCATCGCCGGCATCTGGCTGGTGCAGCGTAACGCCGACAAGCCGGCGGACAAGGCGCTGCGGATGGGCACCCTGGGGGCGGCGGGGATCTTCATGGGCCTGGCGCTGCTGGTGATCCTGATCGCCGGGGTCAGCGTCAAGGCCTGGCTGGCGGTGCTGGCCGGTTCCGCCGGCGGCATCGTCATCGGCCTGGTGACCGAGTACTATACCGGCGGCCGCCCGGTGGCCAAGATCGCCGAGTCCGGGGAGACGGGGCCGGCCACGGTGATGATCGCCGGGCTGGCCACCGGGATGCAGTCGGTAGTGGTGCCGATCCTCACCATCAGCGCCATCATCTTCCTCGCCGACCGCCTGGTCGGTCTGTACGGCGTCGGAATCGCCGCCGTCGGCATGCTGGCCACCGTCGGCATCACCATGGCCATCGACGCCTACGGGCCCGTGGCCGACAACGCCGGTGGCATCGCCGAGATGGGTGGTCTGGGGGAGGAAACCCGCCGGATCACCGACTCCCTCGACGAGCTGGGCAACACCACCGCCGCCATCGGCAAGGGTTTCGCCATCGGCGCCGCGGCCCTGGCGGCGTTGGCGATCATCACCGCTTATGGCGAGACCATCGCCAGCAAGATGCCGGACTTCGCCCTCCACCTGGGGGATGCCGACGTCCTGGCCGGCCTGTTCATCGGCGGCACCATTCCGCTGCTCATCGCCTCGGTGACCATGACCGCGGTGGGGGACGCCGCCTTCGAGATGATTCAGGAGATCCGCCGCCAGTTCCGGGAGATTTCCGGGCTTCTGGAAGGGAAGGCGGAACCGGACACCGCCCGCTGTGTCGACATCGCCACCCAGGCGGCTTTGAAGAAGATGGTGTTGCCCGGGGTGATCGCCGTGGCCGCCCCGGTGATCGTCGGCTTCTGGCTCGGGCCCCAGGCCCTGGGGGGAATGCTCGGCGGGGCGCTTTTGGGGTGCGTGTTGATGGCGCTGATGATGGCCAACGCCGGGGGCGCCTGGGACAACGCCAAGAAATACGTGGAGAAGGGCAATCTCGGCGGCAAGGGTTCCGAAGTGCACAAGGCCACGGTGGTGGGCGATACCGTCGGCGATCCCTTCAAGGACACCTCCGGTCCGGCCATGAACATCCTCATCAACGTCATGGCCATCGTCAGCCTGGTGATCGCACCGCTTTTGGTCTGAACGGGATAGGGGAAGCGGCTCCGGGGCCGCTTCCTCATCTGCCGAGGATTTCGCGGAGTCCGTCCACCATGAACTGCATGGCCAGGACGGCCAGCAACAGCCCGGTCAGGCGCGTGACCACGCCGATGCCGCCGAGACCCAGCACCCGGCGCAGCCAGCGTCCGGCCCAGAAGGCGGCGAAAACCGTCAGGCAGGCGGCGCCGACCACCAGGGAAAGATGAGCGAAGGGAATCTGGCGCTGGGGGTCCTGTTGCCAGACCAGAACAGCGGTGATGGCGCCGGGACCGGCCAGCAGGGGAGTCGCCAGCGGCACCAGGGCCACGTTGGTCTTGTGCAGGCTTTCTTCCTCTTCGGCGGCCGAGCTTTTCATGCCCGCCGGAAGCAGGCCGAGCATCTGGAGGGCGTAGATGAAGAAAATGACGCCGCCGGCCAGTTGAAATGCCGGCAGCGTGATACCGAAGAAACGAAGCAGGCGGTCGCCGGTCAGACCGAAGAAGGCCAGAATCAGCCCGGCGGAGAGGCAGGCGACGGCGGCTACTCGGGTTTGCTGCCGGACGTTCAGTTCCCGGGTCATGGCCAGGAACAGGGGCAGGTTGCCCACCGGATCCATGATGATGACCAGAGGGAAGAACAGGGACAGGAAATGGTGGAGCATGATCAGCCCGCCAGTCGCAGGGGGCGGACCGGAGCCTCGGTCCGTACCGGCTGGTGCGAGGTCAACACCACCAGTCCACCGCGTTCGAGGTGCCGGTCCAGCAATCGGTGAACCCAGTCGATACCCGTGCAGTCCAGGGAAGTGAACGGCTCGTCGAGAATCCACAGGATCGCCTCCTGGAGCAGCAGTCTCGCCAGAGTGATGCGCTGGCGTTGCCCCGCCGAGAGCGCCCGTGCCGGGGTTTCCAGATGGCGTTCCAGCCCGGCCTGTGCCAGAATCCCCGCCAGATCGAAGCCGCGCCGGACATTGTGCAGCCGTGCGATCCAGCGCAGGTTTTCCAGCGGGGTCAGTTCCCCCTTGATGCCGGGGTGGTGGCCCAGATAGATCGTTTGCCGGAGAAAGGCCGGCCGTTGTCGGCGCAGAGGGCGCCCCTGCCAATGGATTTCCCCGCTTTCGGGTTGTGACAGACCGGCCAGAATGCGCAGCAGGCTGGTTTTTCCGCAGCCGTTGGCTCCCTGGACGTGGAGCAGTTCGCCCCCGTCCAGCTCGAAATCGAGGTCGCGGAACAACAACCGGTCGCCGCGCACGCACTCCAACCGCTTCACCTCGAGGCGCGGAACGGCCGCCATAAAAGACCTCCTATAATTTGAAGATGAACGGAAAACGGCTATTTTACCCATGGTATGGGACATGCGGGTGATCTTGCCGCTGGTGGCCCTCCTGCTCGTCGTGGCCGGCGGGGGCGCCTGGCTCTGGCTGGAGCGGGGCGCAGCCCCGCCGTTACGGGTGGGTACCAACGTATGGCCCGGTTATGAGCCGCTCTACCTGGCGAGGGAATTGGGGTATTACCGGCGCCGGCCGATCAAACTGCTGGAACTCCGATCCGCCAGCGACGTGATGCAACTTTTACGTGCCGGCAGCATCGAGGCGGCGGCGTTGACGTTGGACGAAACCCTGTCGGTTTTGCAGGATGGCTTCGATTTGGGCGTCATCGCCGTCATGGACGTTTCCCAGGGCGGGGACGTGTTGCTGGCGCGGCCGCCCATCGGCACCCTGGCGCAGCTGAAAGGAAAGCGGGTCGGGGTGGAAAGTTCGGCCGTCGGAGCCATCTTGCTGGACGGGGCGCTGGAGGCGGGGCGATTGCGCGACGACCAGATCGAGATCGTGCCGTTGACGGTGGACGAACACGAGGCGGCCTACCGGCATCGTCGGATCGACGCCATCGTGACCTTCGAACCGGTGGCGACCCGGCTGCGGGAACAGGGTGCCCGGGTTTTGTTCGACAGCCGCCAAATTCCCAGTCGCATCGTCGATGTCCTGGTGGTGCGCCGGGATTTGGTCCGGGGGCGGGAGGCGGCGCTCAGGGTATTGCTGGATGGTTATTTTCAGGCGCTCGCGTTTATGAGGAACCAGCCCCGGCGGGCGGCGGAGTTGTCCGCTCGCCGCCTGAATCTCACGCCCGAGGAAGTGCAGCGCAGTTACCGCGGACTGCGCTTGCCGACCCTGACCGACAATCATCGCTGGCTTTCCGGAGCGATCCCTCTCCTGTCCGTCACCGGGCGGCGGATCGCCGCTTTCATGGTGCAAAAGCGGTTGTTACGTCATTCCGTCGATCCCAAGCGTCTGGCCGAGCCGCGCTTTCTTCCCGGAGTTGTCCGTGATTAGGATCCGGGCCTTTCATCTGCGCTGGCGTCTGATCGTGACCCTGAGCGCCTTTCTGGTGCTGCTGTGGGGCGTCCTGACCGGCTTTTTCTATTGGCGGGGGGTTCAGGACGCCGAGCGGGAGGCCCGGGAGCATTTGAGCTACGAAATGGGGCGTCTGGCCATCCAACTCAATCACGAACTGGATCATGGGGAGTGGTTGGACGCCGAACGCCTGCTGGCTCTGTGGGCGGCGGAGCCCAACATGAAGTATCTGGCCGTGCTCGACGACACTGGACGGGTCTTGTTCGCCAACCGCCTCGCCTGGAAAGGGCGACCGCTCGCAGAGTCGGTCGAGCGCTTCGATCCGGTGCTGTTGCGCCAGGTTCAGGCGCAGCGCCGTCCGATCGTGGTCGAGATTTCCAGGTTGACGGCGATGGACGCCTACTTCCCTCTGATTTGGCACGAGCGCGGCGAACGGCATCTGAGAGAGGAACGGACGGCGGTTCTGTTCGCCCGTTACGACCTCAAACCCGTCCACGACCGGATTCTCGCCGGTGTGGGAATCGCCGCCGCCGTTCTCGCCCTGCTGTTGGGCATCAGCTTGCTCACCCTGTGGTACATGCTTCGCCGCATTCTGCTGGAGCCCTTGGGCCGGTTCGCCGAGGCGACCCGCCGTTTCGGCTCGGGGGAGCGTCAGATACAACTGGCGGCGGAAGGGGAAGGCGAACTGGCGGAGCTGACCGAGGTGTTCAACCAGATGGCCCGTCAATTGGGGGAAAGCCAGCAATTGCTGCTCCAGCAGCGGGCCCTGTTCGACACCCTGGCAGAAGTCAACCAGGCCATCATCCGCTCCGGGTCCGCCCGGGAGGTGCTCGAGTCCCTGTGTCGGATCCTGGTCGAGCGCGCCGGATTTACCCTGGCCTGGCTGGGGGAGGTCCGGCATCAGGAGGGCCGGGTGGAAGCCGTCGCCGCGGCCGCCGCTGAGGAAACGATGCTCGAGTACGTCGGTCGGCTGGATATCGTCCTGGATTCCGGCCAGCCGGCGGGAAGGGGGCCCACGGCCACTGCGGTCCGGCAGAATCGCGTCGTCCTGGTCAACGACTTCCAGGCCAGCGCCATGACGGACCATTGGAAGCGGATGGCGGCCCGTTTCCGGATTCGTGCCAGCGCGGCCCTGCCGATTCGTCTCCACGGCAAGGTGGTGGCGGTGTTGAACGTGTATGCCGGGCGCCGCGGGTTCTTCACCCGGGAAGTGGTGCAGTTGCTGGTGGAGCTGGCCGCCGACGTCGCCTTCGCCCTGGACCATTTCGAACAGCGTCGGCGCCAGCGGCGGATCGAGGAGGCGCTGCGTCACAGCGAGGCCCGTTACCGCCAGTTGTTCGAACAGAGTCCGGCGGTGGAACTGTTGATCGACTGCCAGGCGCGCAAGATCCTCGACGCCAATCCGGCCGCCTGCCGTTTTTACGGTTACGGCCGGGAGGAATTCCAGGGTATGCCTTTGCATCGGCTCCAGAAGGGGGACACGGTACTCCAGGGGAGCGAAGGGGTGGTCCGTTGCCGGCACCGCCTGAGCGACGGCCGGCAACGGGACGTGGAAATCTACGCCGGACCGGTGGTCATCGAGGGTCGGCGGTTGTTGTTCGCCATCGTTCACGACGTGACCGACCGCCAACGCATGGAGCGTTTCACCCGGATGCTGACAGAGGATATCGGCGCCAAGCTCGGCGAGGACTTTTTCCAGTCCCTGGTGGCCAAACTGGGTCAGAACCTGAACGTGGCCTATGCCTTCGTCGCCGTGGTGGAGGAGGGGCGGCTGGAAACCATCGCCGTCTGGGACGCCGCCGGTCGTCTGGAGGATTTTTCCTGCGGTCTGGCGGGTACGCCCTGTGCCGAGGTGGTCAAAGGCGGCGCCCGGGTGTTTCCGCAAGGCGTCCAGGAACGGTTTCGCGACGACGAACTGCTGCACCGGTTGAAGATCGAGAGTTACGCCGGGACGCCGCTGCACGACAACGAGGGGCGAGTCATCGGTGTCCTGGCGGTATGTGATACCAAGCCGCTGGCTGAGCGGAACGAGCTGATGACGATTCTGCGCATGGTGGCGGTGCGGGCCAGTGCGGAATTGCAGCGCCGCCAGGCCGAGCGGGAAATCCAGCAACTGGCCTTTTACGATCCCCTGACCCAGTTGCCCAACCGGCGCCTGTTCCTCGAGCGCCTGGCGCAGGTGCTGAGCGCTGCCGGCCGCCGCAAGGACTGGGGTGGGGTGATGTTCCTCGATCTCGACAATTTCAAGCATCTCAACGACGCCTGGGGCCATCAGGTGGGCGATCAGTTGCTGGTCCAGGTCGCCTCGCGTCTGCGGCAGCACCTGCGGACCGAGGACACCGTGGCTCGTCTGGGGGGCGACGAATTCGTCATCCTGTTGCCCGGTCTGGGGGACGACGAAGAAACGGCGGCCGGTCACGTCCGTGCCGTGGCCCAGAAGCTCAAGGCACAGATCGCCAGGGAGTTTCAACTGGGGGAGCGCAGCTATCATACTTCGGTGAGCATCGGCATCACCCTGTTCCGGGGGAAGGAAACCGTGGAGGAACTGCTGAAACAGGCCGACGCCGCCATGTACCGGGCCAAGGCGGCGGGACGCAACGCCATCCGTTTTTATCATCCGGCCATGCAGTCGCTCGCCGACGCCCGGCTGGAATTGGAGAAGGCGCTGCGCGCCGCGCTGGCGAATGACCAGTTCGAACTGTACTACCAGCCGCAACACAGCAACGGCGGCGGGCTGGCCGGTGCCGAGGCGCTGCTGCGCTGGAACCACCCGGAGAAAGGGTTCGTCCCTCCCAACGAGTTCATCCCCATCGCCGAGGAAACCGGTCTGATCCTGGATTTGGGGCAGTGGGTGCTGGAAACCGCCTGCCGCCACATCCGCCAGTGGCAAGAGCGGGGCTGGATGGCGTACATCGATCACGTGGCGGTCAACATCAGTCCGAGGCAGTTCCATCAGGCCGGTTTCGTCTATCAGGTGACCCAGATCGTCGAGAGCGCGGGCATTTCGCCCGACAAGTTGATGCTCGAGCTGACCGAAGGGATTCTGGTCGAGGATATCGGCGACACCATCGCCAAGATGAAGGCCCTCAAGCAACTGGGAGTACGGTTCTCCATTGACGATTTCGGCACCGGTTATTCCTCCCTGATCTATCTCAAGCGCCTGCCGTTGGACGAACTCAAGATCGACCGCTCCTTTGTGCGTGACATCGAAACCGATGCCAACGATCGGACCATCGTCGAGACTATTCTGGCCATGGCGCGGCATCTGGGCTTGACCGTGGTGGCGGAAGGGGTGGAAACCGAGGCCCAGCGCCGTTTCCTCCAACGGCACGGCTGCCACCTCTATCAGGGCTGGCTGTTCAGCAAGCCGCTGTCGGTATCGAAGTTCAGCCGCTATCTGATGCTCGCTGTCGCTTCAACGCAGCCAGAATCTCCGTGATCAGGGCCGGTCCCCGGTAAACGAGGCCGGTATAGAGCTGAACCAATTTGGCGCCGGCTTCGAATTTCGCCAGGGCGTCCTCGGGGCGCAGAATGCCGCCGCAGGCGATGATGGGCAGCGCATCCCCGAGGATGGCGTGGAGCTGACGGACCACCGCGGTGGCCCGGTCCCGCAACGGCGCGCCGCTGAGGCCCCCGCTCTCCCTTCCCGCCGGCCGGTGGGCCACGGCGCTGTGGTCGATGGTGGTGTTGGTGGCGACGACGCCGTCCACGTGATGGCGCAGGAAGCAGTCGGCCTGGCGGCGTAATTGCTCCGGAGTCAGATCGGGGGCGATCTTGACCACCAGCGGCAGCCGGCGGCCGCTGCGCTGGGCCAGCCGGTCCCGGTGACGGTCCAGCGCCGCCAGCAGGTCCTCCAGCGCCTCGCCGTATTGGAGATCCCGCAGCCCCGGGGTGTTGGGGGAGGAAATGTTGATGGTGACGTAGTCGGCGAGGGCGTGGACCTTTTCCATCCCGAGGCGGTAATCGTCGGCGGCCCGTTCCTGGGGGGTGTCCTTGTTCTTGCCGAGGTTGACCCCGAGGATGAAATCCCTAGGCCCCAGGCGTTCCAGCCGGGACACCAGATGGTCGATACCGGCGTTGTTGAATCCCATGCGGTTGATCAGGGCTTCGGCTTCGGGAAGGCGGAACAGCCGGGGCGGGGGGTTGCCCGGTTGCGGCCTGGGGGTGACGGTGCCGACCTCGAGGAAGCCGAATCCCAGGTCGGCCAGTCCTCTGATGTAGTCGCCGTTCTTGTCCAGGCCGGCCGCCAGCCCCACCGGATTAGGAAAGCGAAGCCCCATGACCTCCACCGGGTGTTCGAGTCGCCGTTGGCGCAGGGGGTTGAGCGGTCCGAGCTGGGCCGCCAGGTCAAGGGCGCTTAGGGTGATGCGGTGGGCGGTTTCCGGATCCAGCCGGAACAGCAGGGGGCGCAGGAGGGGATAGAGATTCATCCGCCTCGCCTCCCCGAGCGGATCCGGTCGCGGATTTGGGTGAGCTTTCGCGGGTCGAGGGTGCCGGTGCGCCCCTCCCGGCACAGGGCTCCCCGGAATCCCAGGTAATCGGGCGCCAGGGGCAGCAAGAGATCGACGTCCTCCAGTCGCAGGGAACCGGCCAGGCCGGTGAGCAGCCCCAGGGACTTGGCCCGCTCGACGAAACGGGCCAGAAACGCCTGGGGACGCAGCCGGGTCAACGGACCGCGGCTCTTGTCGGCGGTATCCAGCATCGCCCCGCGGAAGCCGGCGGCCGCGATCCGTTCCAGGACCGGGAGGGCGATCAGATAATCGGCCATCAGCACGGCGATCAGCTTGTGTTCGGCGGCCAGGGGCGCCAGGGCCTCCAGGGTGCCTTCCAGGTCGCCGCCGGGAAACAGGCCGATCTTGACGTAGTCGACGCTGCAGGCGGCGGTGCGTTCAACCGCCTGGAAGACGGTTTCCGGGTGCAGGGGCAGGTCGCCGATGGTAGCGCTCAGGGTGGTGTGTGGCAGTGCCCGGCGGATGGTGCGGATTCGCTCCTCGTCCAGGGCACCCAGGGCGCCGCGGGCGGGATCCTTCAGGTCGATGAGATCCACCCCCGCGGCGGCGGCCAGCCGGGCTTCCGCCGGATCGGTGACGCTGGCGAGCATCGCTGTCATGGGCCGTGGACCGCTCGCCGATGGGTTCGGATCTTCTCCATCAGCCAGTCCCACGCCTCCCGTTCCCGGGGACCGGCGGTCTTTTCCACCGCGCTGCGGTGGATGGCCAGCTCCCGTTCGATCTTCTCCCAGGGAAGCCGATCCAGGCGACTGACCAGGATCGCCGCTTCCAGCACCGCGTGCTGGGCGCGGTTGAAGCCGGCGAAGGGCGCATGGATTGCCTGATGGACCGGGCGGCAGTGAAGCCGGGGTCGCACCGCGTCGTCCTCGAACCGTTCCAGGACCACTTCGGTGTGGCTCAGGGCCGTCGCCAGGCGGGGACAGTCGATGCGTTCGGCCTCGGCCAGGGGCCAGTTACGGCGGCCGGTCAGACAGCCGGCGAAGATGCGGACGTCGTCGCAGGCGTTGACGACCGCCACCTCGGTGGCCAGCAGGTTGTCCAGGGTGCGCGACGGGCGGAACGGCAGGATGAGCAAGGCGTCCTTTTCCACGTGAACGCCCATGGGGGCGATGTGGGGCCGGCCGTCGCGGTCCTGGGTGGTGACGATGGTCTCCAGGATCATGAATCGGCTTTTTTGCGCAAGGTGGTGCCGGCGGGTTTGTAGGCGTGGGGATCGACCTCGGCCTCGCGGGGCCGGTCCACGGCGATGCCCCAGTCGAGGGGTTCGTCCTGATTGTAACGCTTGCCCAGTTGCCAGGCGATCTGGGCCCGGGCCAGTTCCACCCCGAGATAGAAGGCGTGACCGCCGTCGTTTTCCACCCCCAGTTTGGGGAACAGTTCGAAGGGATCGGTGGCGCTGTGTAGGCCGTCGCGGTTGAAGATGTGGATACCTTCTTCGGTGATCTGGATACGGTAGCTGGGATCGCGGATCATGGATGCCAGTTCCTGGATTTCACCGAAATTATACGGGAACGGCTTGGGTTCGTGGAGGCACATCAGCCCCGGATGGACGTGTTTGGGCAGCATGTCGTGCTCGCGGGCGTGGTAAAGGATCCGCCGGGCCAGGTCGGCTTCGGGAATCGCGCGACGGGCGTGGCCGCTCACCTGGGTGGCGAGGATGTGGCGGATGTGGAGTTCCGAGCAGATCCCGAGCAGCAGGGCGTTGATGCCGACGGTGTCGGCGTGGGTCAGTTCGGTGAGGTTGCCGACGCCCATGAGGATTTCAGCGTCCGGGTAACGGCGCCGGACTTCGTGGTAGCGCACGATGGAGGCGGTGAAGCCGAAGTGGATCGGTTCCAGGATGGGATCGAGCAGGTAGGGCCGGCCGCGGCGTTCGAGCGCCTCCACCGCACGGTCGAGGGTGGCCAGATCCGTCGGCGGCTGGGGGATGAGCACGGGCACGGTGTCCACCTCGTCGGCGATCCAGACGGTTTTCTCATGCAGGCTGAGCATGAAGTCGGCTCCGGCCCGGCCGCCGCGCAGCAGGTCGTCGGGATTGAGGGAGTCGATGCTGGTGACGAAACCTTCCGCCTTGAGGGCCTGGAAGGTTTCTTCCAGGTGGGGGAACTCGGTGTCCGGCAGACAGCCCACGTCGATGACGTCGGCGCCGTGATCACGGTACCAGCGGGCCTGATCGAGGATCTGGGCCACCGTCATCCGGGGGGCGTCGGTGATTTCGGCGAAGATCTGGATGTCGTAGCGCGACAGGTCCGGGACGACCTGTTCGTGGCCGAAGAAGGCGGGCAGGTCCTTCAGGTCGTCGGGACCCCGTTGCACTGGAACCCCCAGGTCCCGCGACAGAGCTTCCAGGTCGCCGCGGCAGCGTCCCGGCACCAGGATGCGGTCGGCGCCGAAGGTGTCCTTGAGGCGGCGGCGGATCATGTCGGCGGTCATGAGCGCGGCCACCGTCAGTCCCAGTTGGTGGACGGTGTAGTCGAAATCCGGCTGCATCGCCTCGAGGATCCGGCGCAGCTGCTTTTCCGCCAGTTTGCCGGTGAGAAAGAGGATGTGTTCGCGTTTGTCGGCCATGTGCCCGGGTTTGGAGACGTCGAGGGCTATATACTATCATTCGACCTTTTTCAGGCCCGGAAATGCCGATGAGAGCGAACTTCCTGACCCGTCTGCACGATCCCCGGCCCATGATCATGGGCATCCTCAACGTCACCCCCGACAGCTTCTCCGACGGCGGCCGCTACACCGCGGTGGCGGCGGCGGTGGCCCAGGGCATGCGGATGGCGGCGGCGGGGGCCGAGATCATCGACGTGGGCGGCGAATCCACCCGCCCGGGCGCCGAGCGGGTGACGGCGGCGGAACAGCTCCGGCGGGTGCTGCCGGTGATCGAAGCGCTGCGCGCCGAACTGCCCGAAGACCGCTTCATCAGCATCGACACCACCCTCGCGCCGGTGGCCGAGGCCGCCCTCGACGCCGGTGCCGATTTCGTCAACGACGTGTCCGCCGGGCGCGACGATCCGGCCTTGCTGGACCTGGTGGCCCGGCGCGGCGTCGCCATCGTCCTCATGCACATGCAGGGTACCCCCAAGACCATGCAGGACGATCCCCGCTATGAAGACGTGGTGACGGAGGTGCGGGATTTCCTATTCCAGCGGGTCGAAGCGGCTCGGCAGGCCGGGATTCCACAGGAGGCCATCGTCCTCGATCCGGGCATCGGTTTCGGCAAGCGCCGCGACGACAACCTGGCGTTGATGGCGCACCTGGACACCCTGACCGCCACCGGTTATCCGGTCCTGCTCGGCACCAGCCGCAAACGCTTCATGGGGGCGGTGCTCGAGGTGAGCGAGCCCACCGAGCTGGTGAGCGCCACGGTGGCCACCACCGCGCTCGGGGTGATGGCCGGCGTGCGTATCTTCCGGGTCCATGACGTGAAGGAAAATCATCAGGCGATGACGGTGGCCTGGGCCATCCGTCAGGCCCGCCGAGGCTTGCCTCATAGTTGACTTCGGTGGTAGGTTTTAGGTTTCCTGGACTGCAACGGAGGGGATGCGATGGGCTGGCGCAAGCGTGGACCGGAACGAACCTACAGCGATGCGGAAATCGAAGCCCGGCTCCGGGAGGAATTGCCCCACTGGTACTACGAGAAGGGCTGGATCCGGCGCAAGTACAAGACTGCCGGCTGGAAGGCGACCCTGATGGTGGTCAACACCGTCGGCCATCTGGCCGAAGCGGCCTTCCACCATCCCGATTTGACCGTTTCCTACGCCTTCGTCATCGTTAAACTGATGACCCACTCGGCCAAGGGAATCACCGACAAGGATTTCGAGCTGGCGAAGAAGATCGAGGAAGTGGTGATGTGGCGGCCGGGGGAGGACAGCGCGCTGGAGGGGACGCCGGACGATCCCCGCTTCAAGTACCTCAAGTACGATTGAAGCGATAAATTGCACCGCAGAGACGCCGAGAACGCAGAGAAAAAACGCTGCGTCCTCTGCGCCTCTGTGGTGAGAGCAATCAGATTTTGCCTTCCAGGCCCATCTGGTAGTACTTGTGGACGATCTTGTCCTGGTTCTCCAGCAGCCAGTCGATGTCCGGCTGGTTGTGCATGGCCTTGTGGATCGCCAGGGCGGTGGCTTTGCGGTGGATTTCGAACAGGGCCTTGTGATCGCACTCGTAGTCCTCGTTGCCCACCATCGGGTTGAGCCACACCGAGACGATGATGCCGAGATCGTTGACCCGGTCCTTGGGGATGTCGCCGGCGCGCACGGCGTCGAGCACACCGTTGGCGATGGCGCCCTGGACCGTGCCCATGAGGATGTTGGTGTAACGCTTGGCCATCTTGCCCTTGACGGTGACCTTGCTCACCATCAGGGTCAGGGGACGGACCTGGATGTCGGTGTTGAGGATGGCGAAGACGCGGCTGTGTCCGGGAACCTGGTCGCCGGTGAGGGTGGCCAGGGCGGTGCCTACGGGGCCGTCCAGTTCACCGATGATGACTTCCGGTTCGGCGGCGGTTCCCGGCGGCCCCCCGGCCACCAGGGCTTCGCCGCTGCGCAGGACGATACGTTCACTCATGGATTTGCTCCTTAGCTGGTTTGAATCGGAAGAGCCCGATAGCTTACGTCCCTGGGAGGGAAAGTCAAATCCGTCCAACCGCAAGAGCGGGTATACTAAGCGCTGACGAACATGCGGGATTCCGCCATGAAGAAGGAAATGGAAAAGATCTATGCCGAGCTGATCGATGCGGTGGGTGAGGACATCGGCCGGGAAGGTCTGGTGGACACCCCCCGGCGGGCGGCCGCGGCGATGCGTTATCTCACCAGCGGCTATCACCAGTCCCTGGAGAACGTGCTCAACAACGCCATCTTCGAAGCCGACACCGAGGACATGGTGATCGTCCGCAACATCGAGCTGTATTCCCTGTGCGAGCATCATCTGCTGCCGTTCATCGGCAAGTGCCACGTGGGTTATCTGCCCAGCGGCAAGGTCATCGGTTTGTCCAAGGTGGCCCGGATCGTGGAAATGTATTCGCGCCGCCTCCAGATCCAGGAGCGCCTCACCAAGCAGATCGCCGACGCCATCCAGCAAGCCGTCGAGCCCCGCGGGGTGGCGGTCGTCGTCGAGGCCAAGCACCTGTGCATGATGATGCGCGGGGTGGAGAAGCAGAATTCGGTGATGACCACGTCGGCGATGCTGGGGCTGTTCCGCGAGCGCATCAGCACCCGTTCCGAGTTTCTCGACCTCATCAACCGCCCCATCTAGGTGAAGACCGGGATTCTGCTGGTCAATCTGGGTACGCCGGCGGCGCCGACCCCCGCGGCGGTGCGTCGCTATCTGACCGAATTCCTGGCCGATCCCCGGGTGGTTCCGCTGCCGCGGCCGTTGTGGCTCCCTCTGCTGCACGGGGTGATCGCTCCCCTGCGGGCCCCGCGGGTGGCCCGATCCTATCGTTCGATCTGGACGGCGGAAGGCTCGCCCCTGGCGGTCCATTGCCGGAAACTGGCCCGATCTCTGGCCCGGGCGCTGGCGCTGCCGGTGACCGTCGCCATGCGTTACGGCAGTCCCGGTCTTGCCGAAGGAATCGACGCCCTGCAGCGGCAGGGGGTGGAAGCCATTTTCGTGCTACCGCTCTACCCCCAGTATTCCCAGGCCACCACCGCCTCGGTGTTCGACCGCTTCGTCGCGCTGTTGCGGGAACGATCCTGTCAGCCGTCGTTCTGTTTTCGCAGCGATTACCATGCCGAGCCGGCCTACGTCGAGGCCGTCGCCGCCCGGATCCGGGATTTCTGGCAGACCCACGGCCGTCCCCAGAAGCTGCTGCTGTCCTTTCATGGGCTGCCGGAAAAAAGCCGTCGCCAGGGTGACCCCTATTACGACCAGTGTTGCACTTCCGCCGCGCTGATCGCCCGGGCTTTGGAACTGAGGGAGCAGGAGTGGCAGCTGGTGTTTCAGTCCCGTTTCGGTCCGGCCCGCTGGCTGGGTCCCTATTGCGTGGAAGTGCTGCGGCAGTTGCCCGCCCAGGGCATCCGTGAGGTGGACGTGGTCTGTCCCGGATTCGCCGTCGATTGTCTGGAGACCCTGGAGGAGATCGCCCGGACCAACCGGGCGGTTTTTCTCGAAGCCGGCGGCGAACGTTACCGTTACATCCCGGCGCTCAACGACTCGCCGTATCATGTCGAGATGCTCCGGGCATTGATAAATTGCCGGATCTGAGAAGGCGGAGTCCGGCGCGAAACTCGGAGGTGGAAGACATGCAGCACTCTCACGATTGCGTTTTGTGCCGTGTGATGCGCGCCATGGCCTTCAGCGGTCTGGGGGCGGCCCTTGGCGGTTTCGGTGCCTTGTACCTGTTCGGTGCCAGCCGCGAGAACGCCCTCATGGCCGCCGTGGCCGGCGCGACGGTACTGGTGTTCGGCCTGGCGCGTCCGAGACGTTAGAACCAGCGTTCCAGCCAGCGGGGCAGGGGGACTGGGGAGGAGCGGGGCGGCCGGTGACAGGGAGCGGCCTGTTGCGGGGCCGAACCGCGGATGAAAGGGAACCGTTGCGCCCCCGGACAGTCGGCATCGGCGCGCCATCCCGTCTTCGGATCGATCCAGACCCATTCCACTTCCTCGGGCGGGGACAGCTTCAGGGGTTCCTGGGCGATCCGGCCGAACAGCCGGGCCCAGATCTGCAGTGCGCCTGTGGCCCCGGTCAGGCGGGTGGGACGGTTGTCGTCGCGGCCGATCCAGGTCACCGCCAGGTAGTCGCCGCTGAAACCGGCGAACCAACTGTCCCGCAGATCGTTGGTGGTGCCGGTTTTGCCGGCCACCTGCAGGTGATCGGGCAGGATGCGATAGGCGCTGCGTGCGGTGCCGCTGCGCACGACTTCCTCCAGGACGGTGTCGAGCAGGTAGACCGGGGCGCTGTCGATGGTCTGGCGCAGGGACAGCGGATAGCGCTGCAGGGGAGTGCCGTCGTTGGCCAGCACGGCCTGGATGGCGCGGAGTGGCATGGCGAAACCCTGGTTGGCCAGGGTCTGGTACATCTGGGTCACTTCCAGCACCGTCATTTCCGTCGCGCCCAGCAGCATCGACGGATAAAGCTTCAGCGGCCGGTGGACTCCCAGTTGGCGTATGGTGCGGGCCACATGGGCCAGTCCCACCTTCATCCCCAGGTGGACCGTGGCCAGATTGTAGGAATGCACCAATGCCTGATACAGCGGGACTTGGCCGTGACTTTTGCGGTCGTAGTTGTGCGGCTTCCAGTAACTGCCGTCGTGATTGCGGATCCGGACCGGGGTGTCGGGCAGCGGGGTGATCAGGGTGTAGCGTTCCGGCTGCATCAGGGCGGTCAGATAGACCGCCGGTTTTATCAATGAGCCGATGGGGCGCGCGCTGTCCAGGGCGCGGTTGAGGCCGGCCTGCCTGGGATCGCGGCCGCCCACCAAAGCGACGATCTCCCCGCTGCTGCGCCGGGTCACGACGGTGGCGGTTTCCAAGTGCGCCGTGCGGTAGCCTTTCTCCAGCCGGGGGACGACCCGGGCCACCGTACGCTCCAGGGCGTTTTGGACCCGGATGTCCAGGGTGGTGAAGATCTTCAGACCTTCGGAGGTCAGTACGTCTTCCGGATATTCCAGGCTCAGTTGGCGCCGGACCAGTTCCAGGAAAGCGGGGTAACGGGCGCTGGGGCGGTGGAAGTAGGGTGTGACGTCCAGGGGCTGGCGCTTGGCCCGGCGCCAGGTTCTGTCGTCGATGATGCCCTGCCGGTGCAGAACGTCCAGGACCAGGTTGCGCCGTTTCAGGGCCCGCTCGGGATGACGGCGTGGATTGTAGTAGTTCGGTCCCCGCACCATCCCGACCAGCAGGGCGATGTGGTGGATCTGCAGCTCGTTCAGGTTGCGGCTGAAGTAATACTCGCTGGCCAGCCCGAAGCCGTGGATGGCACGCGCGCCGTCCTGGCCCAGGTAGATCTCGTTGAGATAGGCCTCGAGAATGGCGTCCTTGTCGTAGCGCGCCTCCAGGATCAGTGCCATCAGGGCCTCGTTGATCTTGCGCGCCAGGCTTCTCTCCGGAGAAAGAAAGAAGTTCTTCACCAATTGCTGGGTCAGGGTGCTGCCGCCCTGGACGATGCGGCCGGCCCGGAGATCGGCCCAGAGAGCCCTGGCGACGGCCCGGGGTGAGATGCCGAAGTGATGGTAGAAATCCCGGTCCTCGATAGCCAGCAGCGTTTGGATGAGCAGGGGGGGGACCTCGTCCAGCCTGACCAGAATGCGATCTTCCTTGCGGCCGGGGTAGAAACTGCCGATCTGCACCGGGTCGAGGCGCAGGATCGCCAGTTGGCGGCGCCGGTCCAGATCCTTCAGATCGACGATCCGGTCGCTGCGAAAGCGCAGACGGACTTTGTGGCTGGGTTCTGCGCCATCGGGAAACTGGAAGGCCCGGGTTCGGATCACCAGATCCCTGCCGTGGCGATAGTAGCTGGCCTGGCTGGACAGATGCCGGTCCCGGCGGTAGTTGAGCAGAGTGAGGACGTGCTCCAGCTGTTTCCGTGACAGGTTCAGCCCGGCGTACAGTTCCAGGGCTTCGGCATAGACGTTGGCGGGGAGCGCCCAGCGCCTGCCCTCGAATTGACGGCGCACGCTGTAATCCAGGTAACCGAGATAGACCGCCAGGCAGAACAGGGCGATTCCCAGTCCCCACCCCAAAGTCCTGATCAGCCATGCCTTGACGGGGCCGGGCTGGCGTCGCTTCGCCCGGCGCTTGCGGGAGGATTTCGCCATCCGTTACTGGTGGAACAGGGACAGGTTGTTATGGGATTTCAGCCGGTCCAGGGGAAAGATGTTGCAGGGAAGCAGCTCGGTTTGCGGCTTGCCGAAGAGAAAACCCTGGACATAATCGACTTCCATCCGATCGAGAAGTTGCAGCACCTCGGTGGACTCGACGTATTCGGCGATCACTTTCTTGCCCAGGGTATGGGCGATTTCCACCATGGCGCGGACCAACACCCGGTCGGTGGCGTCGTCGGAAAGATTCTGCACGAACTGCCCGTCGATCTTGATGTAGTCCACCGGGATGTTCTTGAGGTACTCGAAGGAATTGAAGCCGGTGCCGAAATCGTCGAGGGCGAAGCTGCAGCCGAGGGCGTGCAGTTTGGCGATCATGGTGCGGGTCTGGGCGAAGTTGGCGATCGCCGCGGTCTCGGTGATCTCGAAGATCAGCCGTTTGGGGGTGACCCAGGTCGTCTGCAGCTTGTCTTCGAGAAACGGCAGCAGCCGGGGATTGTGGAAGGCGTGGCCGGACAGGTTGACGGTCAGGGTGAGATGGGCCTGGTCGTTGGACAGGGCGGCGAGGAAATCGATGACGTGGTCGATCACCCACATGTCGATGCTGTGGATCAGGCCCATGCGTTCCGCCACGGGAATGAAAATGTCCGGGGTGTAGATCTGCCCTTCGTCGTCCCGCATCCGGAGCAGCACTTCGTAGTGGCTGACCAGGCCGTCGTTGAGGCGGATGACCGGCTGAAACACCAGGAAAAAAAGCCCCTGTTTTAGGGCGTCCCGTAATTTCGGGACCCAGCGGACGTCGTTGAAGTGGGTCGCCGCCATGTCCTTGGGATCGTACAAATTGACCAGGTTGCGGCCGTGGGTCTTGGCGATGAAACAGGCCTGATGAGCCTCGGCGATCAGTTCGTTGGGGTGATGTATGTGGCGTGCCGGGGTCAACAGGGTGATGCCGATGCTGATGGAGACGTGATAGCAGTCGTTGGGAGTCAGAAAGCGGAATTCGTTGACCGCGGTGCGGATGGCCTCGGCGGTTTCCACGGCGCGTTCCCGGTCGGTTTGGGGCAGGAACAGACAGAACTCGTCAGCGCCGATGCGGGCGACGGTGCTTTTGCCGGACAGGGTCTGGCGGATCAGATTGACCAGTTCCACCAGCAAGCGGTCGCCGGTGTCGTGTCCCTCCAGATCGTTGATCACGTTGAAACGGTCGATGTCGATATAAAGCAGCGCGCTTTCCTGTTTGTAGGCCTGACAGTGATGGATGGCCAGTTGCAGGGTCTGTTCCAGGCTGCGGCGGTTGCCGACGCCGGTCAGTTCGTCGTGGAGAACCAGGTATTTGAGACGGGCTTCCAGAATCTTGTGTTCGGCCAGTTCGGTCAGGGTCCGTTCCTGCTGGATCCGGGTTCGATCGCGCTCCTGTTTCAACACCAGGGCAAGCTCGATCAGGGGAAAAAGCAACTGGGCCTGAAAGGGTTGTTCCACCAGGATGACGCCGCAACCGCGCAGGGGATCAAGTTTGGCCACCAGGGTGTCGTCGGCGGTTTTCGGGTCGACCAGAACGATGATCGGCACGCGGAAGTCACTGTCTTCGCTGGCCAGGGACTGGCAGAGTTCGACGACAGGGCAGTCGGGGAGGGCGTGGTTCAGGATCAGCAGGCCGACGTGGTCGAATTTTTCCTGGAACTGTTTCAGCAAATTGCGCAATTCCGTACCATCGCTTGCCGTATGCAGGTTGGTAAAACCGTTCTGACTCAGGGTGAACTGGATTTCCTGAAGACGATGCTGATCGGGCTCAGCGATGATGATGTTTTTTGCTTTGCACTGTTCGGTGGACGTCATGAGCCGGTTTCAAGCAGGAAGGCATTTGTTGTCGCACAACCTATCGCCTATTTTTAAGACAGGCAACATTTTTGTTGTTTTATGGATACTATTATGGCAAATACGGCGACAACCGGCGATTTTTCCCGAAGTACGAAAATCGACATGGAAGTCCTGCTGACGGGGGAGATTCGTCTGGCCTCGCCACCGGAGATTTTCCTCAAGATCAGTCAAATCATCGAAGATCCCAGCAAAACGGTACAGGACGCCGAACGGGTGATCGAACACGATCCCGGGTTGGCGGCCCGTCTGTTGCGTCTGGTCAACAGCGCCTTTTACGGTTTCCCCCGTCGGATCGTTTCCATTTCTCATGCCGTTTCCCTGATCGGTCTGAACGAATTGCGGGATCTGGTTCTGGCGACCGTGGTCGTCGAGCGTTTCAGCAAGTTGTCCAACCCGTTGATGTCGATGCGGGAATTCTGGCAGGTCAGCGTGCGCGGCGCTTTGCTGACCAGGGAATTGAGCAAGGCGTTCGCCGGGATGGAAGCGACGTTCGTTTGTGGTTTGCTCCACGAGATCGGCCGCTTGGTGATTTATGCCCGCATTCCCGAACTGGCCCGGGCGGCCCTGCTGCTGGCCACTGCGGAGAATCTGGAGGAAAGGGTCGCCGAAAGGCGGATCTATGGCTTTGATCATTATCAACTGGGGGCCGAATTGTTGCGGCGCTGGCAGTTGCCGGAAGTGATCGTGACCACCTTGCGTCATCATGGCCGCCCCGGTGAGGCCGGCGGCTTTTCCCGGGAAACGGCCCTGGTCACCTTGGCGCTGCTTGTTTCCATCGAGGATCTGAGCGCGGTCCAGGCGTCGCAACGCCCCGATCTGGGAGAATTGATGGACTTCTTGCATTTACCGACAGAATTGTTAGCCGAGGCGATGGAAACCGCCGACCGGCAGTTCGAGTCGGTGTACAGTCTGCTGATGGGTCCCTGAATCGACCCTGAAGCTTTGTCAGATATCCCCTGCTCCAAGTATACTTCGGCAGGTCCGATGAAGAATCAGAAGAATCACGATAACGATAAAGAGAAGAAACGTCATGAATGCCAATACCAGTCGAGCCGAAGCCGTCACCCCCCGACACGCTCTGCTCAGCGTCCTGAGAGGGCTCATTTACGACCATACCTTCGCCAAGCTGACCGTCAACTGGTATCGGGCCGTATTGGAACGATTGCCGGAAGGGGCGGAGATTCTCGATGTGGGGATCGGCACCGGCGGTGCTGTGGCCGCCAACGCCGAACTGATCCGGCGAAAGAAGCTGAAGATTCGGGGACTGGACATCGACGCCGACTATCTCGAGCGTTGCCGGCGGGTTCTGGAGCGGGTGGGGTTGAGCCGTCATGTCGAGGTCCGGCTGGAATCGGTCTACGATCACCAGGGCGGTCCTTACGATGCGGTGTATTTCAGCGGCAGTTTCATGTTGCTGCCCGATCCGGTGGGGGCGCTGCGTCACGTCCTGTCCCAGCTGAAACCCGGAGGACGGGTGTTTTTCACCCAGACCTTCCACGACCGTCGCTCCCCCCTGGCCGAGCGCATCAAACCCATGTTGCACAAGGTGACCACCATCCATTTCGGCCAGGTGACCTATTGGGAAAATTTTCGGCAGGTTCTGGAGCAGGCTGGCGCCCAGGTCGAGGACATGGTCATCCTCAAGCAGCTACGCAACGCTTCGTTCCGCCTGATCGAGGCGGTGCCGGTGCGCTCGTCGTAGGCGGGCACCCTGACCGTACCGGCCTGCCCCCGAAGTGCAGTGAGGATGGCCGGTCCTCCCGCGACGGCGGTTCGATTTTGCCGTCATGATGGCCCATGCCGGGATTTCCCGGTTCGTCATGATGATTCCAACCGATCGCTATACGGAAATCGCCGTCCTGCTCCTGGCGGCGCTGATCGCCGTCATACTGTTCGCTTGCTTGCGCTTCCGCCGCCGGCCGACGTTTCGTGAGGCGGTGCCGGGGGACTTGCCTCCTTGGCATGCCATGCCGGTCGCGGAGGTCCTGAGGCGTCTGCGGGTGGATCCCCGTCGGGGACTCGATGACGGTGAAGCTAGGGCGCGTCTGCGGCGCCACGGGCCGAACCGGCTGTTGGAGAGGCCGCCCACGCCGATCTGGCGTCTGCTGTTGCGTCAGTTCAAAGGGTTTCTGATCCTGGTTCTGGTGGGTGCCGCCGCTTTGGCCTGGTTCATTGGGGAACTTCAGGACGCCGCCGTCATCCTGGCGGTGGTGGCCATCAACGCCCTGTTGGGGTTTTACCAAGAGTTTCGCGCCGAGCGCTCGCTGGCTCTGCTGAAGAAGATGCTGGTGCCGGCGGCCGAAGTCCGCCGTGACGGAGAGGAACGCCGGATTCCTGCGACCGAACTGGTGCCCGGCGACATCGTGATTCTCGAGGCTGGTGACCGGATTCCGGCGGACGGGCGCCTGATTCGGGTCCATGCGCTTCAGGTGGACGAGTCGGCGTTCACCGGGGAATCGCAGCCGGTCGCCAAGGTCGTGGAGCCGCTGACCGAAACCCTGCCGGTGGCGGATCGGCGCAACCTGGTGTTCATGAACACCAGCGTCACCCGGGGGCGGGGCGAAATGGTGGTGACCGCCACCGGCATGAAGACCGAAATCGGCCGCCTGGCGGCCATGTTGGCGGAAACGGAGGAGGGCCCGACTCCCCTGCAGCGCCAATTGGACGTGCTGGGCAGGAACCTGGCGCTGATCGCCGCGGTCGTGGTGGTGCTGATGCTCGGGCGGAGTTGGCTCCAGGGGCGTCCGTGGATCGACACCCTTTTCACCGCGATCGCCCTGGCGGTGGCCGCGATACCCGAAGGGTTACCGGCGGTGGTGACCGTGACCCTGGCTCTGGGATTGCTCCGCATGGCGCGCCGCAGGGCGATCGTCAAACGCCTGTCGGCGGTGGAGACCCTGGGTTGCACTTCGGTGATCTGTTCCGACAAGACCGGAACCCTGACCCTGAACCAGATGACCGTCCGGAGGCTTTACGCCCTAGGGCGTTTCTGGCGGGTCGGTGGCGAAGGTTACGATCCCCGCGGCGACATCGAGCCGGAAACCGGGGAGGCGGCCGAACTGACCGATGTCCTCCTGCCCCTGGTGGTCTGCAACGATGCCAGGCTGGCCGGGGGGCGGCTCATCGGTGATCCTATGGAGGGAGCGCTTCTGGTGCTGGGGTGCAAGGCCGGACTGGAACCGGAGCGGTTGCGCCGCCGATGGTCGCGAATCGCCGAGATTCCCTTCGACACGGCCCATAAGTTCATGGCCACCTTTCATCGTCGCGGCGATCGCGTCGTCATCCTGGTAAAGGGGGCCCCCGAGGTGCTGTTGGAGCGCAGTACCTGGGTCCTGGAGGGCGATGCCGTGATTCCCCTGTCGCCGCCGCGACGCCAAGCGTGGCAGCGGGCCAACGAGACCCTGGCGGCGCAGGGTCTGCGGGTGATCGCCTCGGCCAGGCGGGAACTGCCGACCGAATCCTTCGGTCCCGACGCGGATCCGCTGTGCTGTATCCGGGATCTCACTCTGTTGACCCTGGTCGGCCTGATGGATCCGCCGAGGCCCGAGGCCAGGGAATCGATCCAACGGTGCCGCCGTGCCGGAATCCGGGTCAAGATGATCACCGGGGACCAGCCGGCGACGGCTGCGGCCGTGGGGCGGGAGCTGGGTCTGGACGGCGAACTGCTCAGCGGGGCGGAACTGGATCGCCTGGATGACGACCGGTTGGCGGCCCGGATCGAAGCGGTCGCCATCTTCGCCCGGACCACGCCGCAGCAGAAAGTTCGGATCGTCAGGGCGTTGAAAGCCCGCGAACACATCGTGGCCATGACCGGGGACGGCGTCAACGATGCGCCGGCGTTGAAGGCGGCCGACATCGGTGTGGCCATGGGGATTTCCGGTACCGACGTCGCCAGGGAGGCCGCCACCATGGTCCTCACCGACGACAATTTCGCCACCATCGTCGATGCGGTGAAGGAGGGGAGGACCGTCTACGACAACATTCTCAAATTCCTCCGTTTCCAGGTGTCCACCAACATCGGCGCTGTCCTGACCCTGTTCGGCGCCCCTTTTTTCGGTCTGCCGCTGCCGCTCAATCCGATCCAGATCCTCTGGGTCAACATCATCATGGACGGACCGCCGGCCATGGCCCTGGGCGTGGATCCGCCCCGTCCCGGGATCATGGACGAGCCGCCCCGTTCCCCCGGGGCCCGGATTCTGTCCTTGCACCGCCTGTTGCGCCTGCTGGCCTTCGGGGTGATCATGACGGCGGGCACGCTCGGCGTGCTTTGGTGGGGCTTGCGGACCCTGGAACCGGCGACGGCCCTGTCCCTGGCCTTCACCACCTTCGTCTGGTTTCAAGTGTTCAACGTCTTCAACGCCCGGATGGAACGGGGAAGCGCCTTGAGCCGCCACAGTCTGCGCAATCCCTGGCTGTGGCTGGCGCTTCTGGGAGTGGTGGCGTTGCAGTGGCTGGCCCTGGAAACCGTGCCGGGGCGGCGGATTTTTCATACGGCTCCCTTGACCGCGGAACAATGGGGAATCGCCGTCGCGGTGGCCTCGTCGATTTTGGTGTTCGAAGAGATCCGTAAAATCGTGGCAATCGTATGGCATCGAATCGTAGGAGCATTCCGATGAGACCGCAAACACCGTTGCTTGCCGCCGATGTGATCGTCGAACTGGTGGACCGTCCCAGGCACGCCATCGTGCTCGTCGAGCGTCGCAATCCCCCTTACGGCTGGGCGATACCCGGTGGCTTCGTCGATGTCGGCGAAACCGTGGAGCGGGCCGCGATCCGGGAGATGGCCGAGGAAACCGGCCTGACGGTGCGACTGAAAGCCCTGCTCGGGGTGTACTCCGATCCCCGCCGCGATCCCAGAGGACATACGGTGACGGTGGTGTATGTGGGCCAGGCGCAGGGGGAACCCCGGGCCGCCGACGATGCCCGCGCCGTGCGTGTGGTGGATCCCTATCGTCTCCCGGCGCCCCTGGCGTTCGATCACGCCGGTGTTCTGGCCGACTACCGCCGTTTTCTGGAAACCGGCCGGATCGCCCCCCTGCGTCCGGGAGGCTGGGAGAGATGGCCGCTTTGACCATCGGTCAGGTGGCCAGGCGGGCCGGGGTTCACGTGGAGACCATCCGTTACTACCAGCGCCTGGGTTTGTTGCCGGTTCCGGAAAAACCCCCCCATGGGGTCCGCCGTTACGGTGAGGAAACCATCCGGCGGCTGCATTTCATCAAACGGGCCCAAGGTCTTGGGTTCACCCTGAAGGAGATTCGCGAACTGTTGGCCCTGGATCAGGCCGACTGTAGCCAAGTGAGGCACCTAGCGGAACAGAAACTCCATCAGGTGGAATCCAAGATCCGGGAACTGGAGCGGCTGCGGACCGGCCTGAGGGAGGCGGTGGCCGTCTGTCGGAGCGATCCGGGAGCGCGGTGCCAGCTGCTGGAAAGCCTGCTGGGTCGTGAGATCTGATTCGCGGCTGTGATGGCGCCTGTTAATTACAGGCTTCGATACACTCGGCCAATTGTTCCAGCGAAGAAAATCTGGCCACCCAATGGTTTTCCGGGACGTCGCCGGGAGGGACGGCATTTCCGTAGGTCACGAGGACCGGCTGCGTTCCCGCCCGGTGGGCGGCGAGTATCCCCGGGAAGGAGTCTTCCACCGCCAGGCACAGGGCGGGAGGGAGTGCCAGTTTTTCGCAGGCCCGCAGGTAGATTTCCGGTGCGGGTTTACCGGCCGTCACGTCGTCGCGGCTGACGATGGCGGGGAAGTCGGCCGCGATTCCGGCCAGGGTGAGGCATTTGACGGCGTATCGTCGCTGGCTGTTGGTGGCCAGCAGATAGGGGATCCGGCGCCGGCGGAGCAGTTCCATGAGCCGCCGGTAGCCGGGTTTGACGGGAATGCCGTGCACTTCCACCCACCGGTGCCAGCGCCGGGCGCTGAGGCGGTGGAAGGTTTCGAAATCGAAGCCGGGACCGAAGGCGTCGGAGAGTATCCGGGCGATGGTGTCGATGGATTGCCCCTCGAGGCGCCGGGCGATGGCCTCCGTGAAATCGAACCCCAGTTCGGCGGCGGTTTGCCGCCAGGCACGCCGGTAGGTGGGTTCGGTGTCCAGGATCAGGCCGTCGAGATCGAGAACGACGGCGCGGAAGCGCGGCAGCATCAGAAGGTGGATGGAAACAGGCGGCTGGCGCCGTCCATGTCGCCGGTGTCCCGGTAGAGCAAGGGTTCGCCGAGGCGCTGGATGCCGCCACCCAGGACCCGCCCCATGACCACGATGTGATCGCCGGCGGGGCATTCGTGATGAAAGTCGCAGTCGAGCCAGGCCAGGGCGTCGGTCAGGATGGGGGCGCCGCAGTGGCCTTCCAGCCAGGCGACCCCGGCCAGCTTGTCCACGTCTCCGCTTTGGCCGAAATGGCGTGCCAGTTCCAGCTGGTCTCGGGCGAGCACGTTGACGGTGAAGCCGCCGCCTTGTTTGAGTAGGGCGTAGGAGCGGTGGCGGGGATTGATGCTGAGGGCGATGAGCAGGGGGTCGAAGGAAACCTGTACGATCCAGGCGGCGGTGAAGGCGTTCTTCCGCCCGTCCGCCGCCACGCCGACGACGTAGACACCGCAGCTTATCAGGCGCAGGAGTTCGGCGGGCCGGGTCATGACTCGCCCCCCTCCAGATAGCGCTCGATGTCCTCGCGGGAAAAGCCCACTTCCCTGGCCACCCGGTCGGCGTGGCTGACCCGGGAGATACCGTCGATCAGGCGGTGGGTGGGGTGGTCGCCGATGAATTCCACCTGCTTGGCCTGACCGATGCCCTGTTGAACGAACTTGTCCACCAGTTCGTGGTTGTGGGTTACCAGGATGGTGGTGCAGCCCTTTTTGTGAAAGCCCTCCATGATGTCGTAGGAAATCTTCAGGCGCTCCTCATAGGTGGTTCCTTCGGCCAGTTCATCGAGAATCACCAGGCTTCTGGGGGTGGCGGCCAGAAAGATCCGTTTGGTGTGCCTGAGTTCGGCGGCGAAGCGGCCTTCGCCCGAGGTCAGGGTGCTGACTTCCGGCACCTGGTAGAAGATCCGGTCGGCCACGGTCAGCCGGGCTTCC
>Ga0256841_1000819_pt1 | contig 29567 bp, 21 predicted proteins | sample 356308metaG_FD_185971 | JGI IMG/M metagenome (GOLD analysis project Ga0256841, IMG submission 185971) | Hydrothermal vent microbial communities from Mid Atlantic Ridge, Atlantic Ocean - 356-308 | ecosystem: Environmental > Aquatic > Marine > Hydrothermal vents | place: Atlantic Ocean: Mid... | reverse complement strand
ATTAATTTTCTAACCGGATATTTATTGTTTTGATTAAAAATAAAAACATTGCTAATGTAAGGATTATACTGATAAACGCCGGCGTATTGTTCTTTTGTTAAGAAATCAATTTTTATATCCGGAAATTGACGCTTTAACGAACGAACCACAGGTGTTGTTAGTAGAACATCGCCCAAAGATGATAACCTGATAATGAGAATATTTTTTATTGCAGAGAGATCAATCATATAAACATATTAATTGTAAAATGCTTATCCGTATACATTTTATACGTAATACTACAAATTTAATTATGGAAAAGTGAAATAAAATTTGACGTAAGCGGGAATTAAAAATTATGAATTATCCTTTGAGATATTTTAACGTTTTCAAAACCAAATATGGTAACATAAAGTTTTTATAAAAAAACGGAAGAATACGTGTGCCGTTTTTCTTTTTATTCTTTATACTATTTTAGTAATAAAAATTTTTTTATTGCGCTGAACTTACCAGCCGTGAGTTTGTAAAAATATATTCCGCTGCTCAAATTGCTTGCATCAAAAGTTATTTGATAAGCGCCGGCAGGTTGTTTTTCATTTACCAAAGTTGCCGCTTCTCTGCCAAGCACATCATATATTTTTAATTGGACCTGTTGAGAAGTTGCATGCAGCTTCTTTACATTGGCAATTGTATATCGTATTGTGGTTGTAGGATTAAAAGGATTAGGAAAATTTTGATCAAGTGAAAATTTTGCCGGCAGGGTTTTATATCCGGAAACATTCGAAACATTTTTTCTTTTAAAATTAAATAACTTTCCACTGCCTTTACGCAGATTAATTGGGAATGTTGCACCGGAATCACTATTTACGTACTGTACTTCTTCCCATTTATTATCATTTATATTAAATACTTTTAAATTCTCAACCGCGTTGTTCATTGTTACTTCCGCAGATATATTCCCGGAAAAACCGGCGTTCATCAACATAAAATAATTTTCTTTCGATTCTTCATCTTCAAAAACGCCCACAATAATATTTTCATCATTCGATACCGATTTTATTATGTCATCCGGAGTGTTGGTATGCTGTTGTAAATGATAAACCTTAGTTGTTGTTAAGCCGGCCATTATTTGACTCAGCGAATCTATTTCCGCATTAATACTTTGTAAAGAAGGATAAATCTTATCACGGTCGGGGTTTTGAAACACTCCCCAATCTTCCGCATCCCAATGGAACCAAATCAAACCGTGGACTCCGTAAGTCAAAGATGTATAAACAAGCCAACGGTGTTCCGTGCTATCCGGTGTTCGCCAATCCAACTCTTCCGCGCTTGTTCCGTTAGTACCGACGGCTTGCACCGTGTTATAAAACGGGATGTTATGCATTAGTGCATGCTTGCGCATCATAAACAACCTCTCGAAATATTCTTTATTAAGATCGAAACCGTTAAAAAAATTATAACGGTCATAGCACAAAACCTCCACTTTTGTAGTATCAATAAAATATTCGATATTATCGTCGGTCGTATATTCATTATCGCCTATGTTCACCAAACTATAGTGCAAAGGATCCTTTTCTTTTATTCTGGCAATAAGCTTTGCAATATTTCCGTAAGCCGAAGGAAAAGGTTCGTCGCAAATCCAATACCCGATTAAACTAGGATCGTCTTTATATTTTTGTACAACCGTATCAACTTTTTTTAGCATCAACTCACTTATTTCCGTAACCGGTTCGTTGTACGTTTCGTTTCCGTCATCCCAATATTTAACACCTCTTAAAATATCAACACCGTTCGAGTCTTCCTCGGAAAATAATTGTCGGATACTTACAAAAAATTTAAAATGGAATTGATGAATTTTATTCATTAGTTCGTCTTCATCCCTTGCCCACATAAAATTATAGAAGTTTGCATTTTTATAATAGACGAAATCCGAATCGTTGTATGGTGCGCCGCGCCAAGCATAGGGCGGGTTGTAAGCGCTTAATAAAAATCCTTTTACTCCGGAATTTATTTTCTTTTCATTATTATTTATTGTAGTAGATGCGGGTTTTTGGGCAAGCGAAATGTTAACAATCGCTAACAGAAAACTTATCCATAATATTTTCATGTAAGTATTTTTCATAATTAAATTATCTTAAATATCAAATAGTTATAAAATATGATTATAATATATATTAATAATTAAATTTAACTAATAGGATTTATTAAAGTCCAAGTCAAAAAAAAATAATGGAAAGATAAAAATAGATATAAACGGGTTTTAAAAAAAACAAAAAAACGATCAATAATTTACACCGTAAATTAAATAAAATTCATATATTAAATAAGAAAAACAAGAAACGGAAGCCAATAATTCACAATGCCAAAAAGTTATGATATTTGTAAACCAGGGCCCGGGAATCTTAAGATCCCCGGAGCGCTTGACGGATTAAATATTAACTCTTTTTATTATAATCTATGTTTTTTCTAAACATGATTTATTTTCGTTTCATTTTCCAAATTCCGTTTACTTCATCAGTAACATTTTCCTCGTTATAGAGAAATTCCCGGCCGTTAATTTGTAGAAATACAATCCGCTTGAAAGGTTGGAAGCATCGAACCGTACTTTGTAAATTCCCGGGGGCTGTTTTTTGTTCACAAGCACGGCAACCTCTTTTCCTAAAACATCATATACTTTTAGTTGTACAGTCGCAAAATTTTGCGTCTCCACAGGTTGAATAGAATATTTTATTATTGTGCTTGGATTAAACGGATTTGGGTAATTCTGCTCTAATGAAAACGATACCGGTGTCTTACCCTCTTCTTTAACTGAAGTCACACCTTGATAATACACACTGAATTCATAACCTGAAAATGAGGATGCAATTTTTTCTATGTTATCAATTAACGTATTTTCAGAATAATCGGTAGTATACACAAAAGGCAGATACATTTGATACGGAAAATCGGCTGCATCCCAATGATCTCCTGTCCATAATTCATTTTTACCGCCGTTGCATAATCCGTTTGAATTATAGCGGAAAGTGATTTTATTTACTTCATCGTCACTGCGCGTAAAAGTTAAAAGTTTGCCCTCGTCATCAAATTCATAATCTTGTACGGAATAAACTTCCCAATTACTACCGTTATACTTTTCATAACTATGATGAATCAATTTTCCGTTTTCATTATATTCATAAATATCACGGTATTTATCTATCCATGAGGAGCTGGAATTATCCCATTTTTTATAATTAACAAGTGTATTTTGATTATCTGAGTTATAAACATATAATGTTAAGGTATAATTTTCCCATACATTGTCAGCATCATTCCAATTGAAATCGAATCTTGAAATTAGATTATTATTAAGGTCGTATGTATAAGAAGTTTTATAGCTTTTATGCCAAGCATTACTTTGCCAATTAAAAAAAAGCAGTTCTGTTCTGTTATCGTTCGCATCGTAAAAATATTCGTACCTCAGACGGTTTTTCCAAGTTGTGCCATTCCATCCTTTCACAATTTTTAATATCATAATATTTTTCGAAGTATAAGTATACTCTGATCTTTGTTCAGGGACCCAGTCGCTACCCGACCATGAAAATTCAGTTTCCGTTGTTAAATTATTTTTTGTATCGTAACCATATTCCATCTTTAAGTGAAAAACCCAGTCACTCAAAGTAGTATCCCATTTTTCCGTTATAGAAGTAATCATATTGCCATTCGGGTCATAACTGTATTCTTCCTTCTTTTTCCATTCCCATACTCCGTTGTTAAGCTTCATTACAGCATACAATTGAATTAACCCGTCTTGGTTAAAATTAAAGTCGTAGCTGTAGCCCAAATTTGCAGTATTATTGAGGTAAAATATTTTTGTAAAATTTTTAAAATACCCGTTCTCGTCATATTGATAAGTATTAATCATTTTGGAAAATGTAGAGTCAAAAGCGGATGAAACGATACTATCCATTTTAGGCATTTGATTAATTTTTTTTATCAAATTGCGCATTCCAGGTTTTTTTCCACCAATAAAATATTTTGAATTGACAGGGTTTGTTTTTAAGATTTCAAATAGAGCATTTTCTAATTCATCATTCTGTGGCATTGAAAGGCTGCTCTGTGCGAACGTTGCGGCAGGCAATGATAAAAGCAAAATCAACAACGCGTTGATAATGTTGTTAGCTCCGGTTTTCTTATTCATATCTTTTCCCTTTTGATTAGTTTGAAATAATTTAATCTATATTAAATTATATAAGTGAGTACTTAATTTATCTCAAACTTCCAGGAAAAATCATTTTATATTATAAAAATATACTTTTTAAAAATTAAAAACTACTCCTAAAAAGGAGCGAGAGAAAAAAAACACCGAATTTTAAAATCTGCTTTCCGGTTTAATCTTTTTTTAAGACGTCATTTTAACCGTTTGACTAATACAGCTTTATTGTAATATTTAGAAATTACAGGTTGTTCCCGTTAATTTATCCGTTCCTTGCGTTAATTTCCGTTTTTAGTACGGACTTTCCCGTCTTTTTTACAGTTATTGCATAACTTTTACAAATAAGGAATGGGAAACACAAAACAAGTACATTAAACCTCAAGTATAATTTGCGGACAGATAATATCTGTTAATAATATGAATTAAAACATTGTGAAATATAGAATTGCGGGGGAATTATTTTTATTGATAATCCCTAAAGTCTTATTCAAAAATAAAATCCTAAAACTTATTAACGGTTTTGAGTTTGGAATTGAGAATGCAAAAATCAATTTTATTTTGTTTCATCATGTGTCTTTATCATTATTAATTTAATTCTCTCTATTTGTTTTTGCGTTTAAGATGATATTACGTTATGCATACCGGGTAAAGCTGTTAATTTAAAAAGTCTTGTTGTTTGGTTTTTTTTATTTAACTAAATTTGTATTGGTTAATAATAAACTGTGAGATTTAGCATGACAACACTACCTCCGCCGTCGGTTACCGAATTTCCCGAGAATTCTTTGGAAAAAAAAGTTTATACGATTGTAGAGTCTTTCAAAGAAAACATTCCGGTAATGAACGACAGATACCGTTTGGGATTTAATTTAGTCAAATATTTAAAAGGGGAAGGTGATCCTCCCGAAATTACGGTAAAGAATTCCAAACTTTCGCTCGAAAATATTTCCGAAGAAGAATTAGCAAAAAAAATAGATATTGCATTAAAGGAAATTAAAAATTAAATAAAGAGAGCAGGACTCATATAAATCCTGCTCACTGTTTTTTAATTTTTAGAATGGACTGCTTCTTCAATTTCATCTTCGATTAAAAATTTTTTCACCATATCAACGGCTTCGGCACTGCCAATATAAATAGGAACCCTTTGATGTAATTCCTTCGGTTGAATTTCCAAAATTCTGTTTTTCCCGTCAATTGCTTTTCCGCCTGCAGCTTCAACAATAAACGCCATCGGGTTACACTCGTACATCAATCTTAATTTACCGTTCGGATTTCTTTTATCTGCCGGATAAATAAAAATACCGCCATATAATAAATTTCTATGAATATCGGCAACCATAGATCCGATATAACGTGCAGAATATGGTTTCTCGTCTCTATCGTCTGCCGCTTGAATATATTTAATATACTTTTTTAATCCGGTGCGCCAATATTTATAATTTCCTTCGTTAATACTGTAAATTCTAGCTTTTTCAGGAATCCGTATATTGTCATGCGAAAGGAGGAATTCGCCGAAAGCGGGATCGAGGGTAAAACCGAAAACTCCTTCTCCGGTTGTATAAACCAAAATAGTGCTCGATCCGTAAACAATATAGCCTGCAGCTACTTGTTCAACGCCTTTTTGCAAACAATCTTCCAAAGTTCCGGGTGTTCCGTCGGGAGAAATTCTTCTGTAAATTGAAAAAATTGTTCCTATACTAACATTCGCATCGATATTTGAAGAGCCGTCGAGCGGATCAAAAAGTAAGACGTATTTTCCTATTTTGTGTTTTTGGGGAATGTGAATTATGTTTTCCTCTTCTTCGGAAGCCATTACGCAAAGGTGTCCTCCGTGATCCATAGCTCTTATTAACATATCGTGAGCATAAATATCCAATTTTTTCACTTGTTCACCGTGCACATTATTATCGCCCGTAAAACCTAAAATATCTACGAGTCCCGCTTTATTAACTTCTAACGAAATTACTTTAGCGGCTAATGCCAAATCGTGCAGCAATGCGGAAAGTTCGCCGGTTGCGCCGGGATACTTTTTTTCCTGCTCCAAAATATGTCGCGGCAGGGTCATAAAATTAATTGACATTTTCACCTCCTTGGTTAAGCAGTTTTAGTTATTTCCTGATCTTTATATTGTAACTGATATAATTTATAATAAATACCGCGTTTTGCAATAAGCTCTTGATGCGTTCCCACCTCTCTTATTTCGCCGTGATGCATAACAATTATTTTATCCGCTTTTTGAATGGTTGACAATCTGTGCGCAATAACAATAGATGTTCTTCCGGATAACATTTTATCTATAGCGTTTTGTATTAAAATTTCAGTTTCAGTATCGACGCTTGATGTTGCTTCATCTAATATAAGAATTTGCGGATTGTTTGCAAGAGCGCGGGCAAAAGAAATCAATTGTTTTTGTCCAACGCTTAAGGTAGCGCCCTTTTCTTTAACTTCTTCATTAAATTGATTGGGAAGTTTGAGAATAAAATCGTTTGCGCCGACCGAATTAGCCGCAATTAACATTCTCGATTCATCTATATCAGTATTATTCATTAAAATGTTCGATTTTACAGTTCCGGAAAAAAGATAAATATCTTGTAAAACAATTGACATCGATTTTCTTAAATCTTCTTTTCGCATTTTTCTGATGTCGATTCCGTCTACTAAAATTTCACCTTCTTGAATATCATAAAATCTGGAAAGTAAACTTATAATAGAAGTTTTTCCCGCGCCTGTTGCTCCTACAATTGCCACGGTTTCGCCGGGATTAATTGTAAACGAAATATTTTTTAACACATATTCGTTAGGATTATATGCAAAACTTACGTTTTTAAATTCTATTTTTCCTTTTATTTTATCCGGTATAATTGGTTTGTTTGGGTTTTCAATTATTGTTTTATCGTCTAATAACTTAAATATTCTTTCCGATGATGCCATTGCCGTTTGCATTATGTTATATTTTTCCGAAAGATCCCTTATAGGTCTGAAAAACATTTCGGTATATTGAATGAAAGCAAATAATATACCAATAGAAATTGTGCCTTGAATTATTTTTCCGCCTCCGTACCATATAATTAATGCAATTGCAAGGGAGCTTAGTATTTCTACAGTAGGGAAAAAAACGGCATAATAAAAAATTGAGGCTACATTGGCTTTTTTGTAATCGGTATTAATTTTCGAAAATTTCTCGAATTCCTCTTTTTGTTTGTTAAAAAGTTGAACAATACTTATTCCGGAAATCCGTTCTTGCATATAAGAATTTAATTTGGCAAGGTAATATCTTACATCGCGGTAAACGTCTCTTACTTTTTTTCTGAATAAAAATGTTGCGTAAATTAAAATTGGTAATACGGAAAGTGAAATTAAAGCCAAACTCCACGACATTGAAAACATGAAAATAAAAATCCAGAAGATGATAAATATATCGCTGAAAACCATTACAATTCCGGAAGCAAACAATTCATTTAGCGCTTCTACGTCGTTTGTTACACGTGTTACAATCCGCCCGATAGGAGTTTTATCAAAAAACTTAAGGGACAATCTTTGCACGTGGGAAAAGATTTGAATACGTAAATCGTATATTATTTTTTGTCCCATCAACTGCGTGAAGTACGTTAAAAAATATTGAATAAAAGCTTGAGCAATAAGCGAAGCGACTAACAGCAAGGTTATAAATCCCAAGCTTTGAAAGTCTTTATTTGCTATACTGTCGTCTATTGCTATTTTAGTTAAATATGGTCGTACGGGTCCGAAGCCCGCTACCAAAATATTTAAAATAATTGCTCCTATTACGTACTTTTTGTATGGTTTTACGTACCGGAGCAACCGTTTCATCAACTTGGAATCGTATGCTTTTCCTAATATTTCATCGTCTGTTTTATTTGACATAAAAAATTTTAATATTTAAGTTAGTTCTTTCAGCTCTTCTTCCAGTAATTGTTTATAATGGAGATCCGCATAAATTCCTTTCAGTGCAATCAATTCCCGGTGATTTCCTTGCTCTACAATTTTACCTTTATGGAGAACAATGATATTATCCGCATCTTTAACCGTGGAAATTCTATGACTAATAATTATGTTGGTTCTTCCTTTCATAAAGGACCGCAAATTTTTCAATATTTGCTCTTCGGTGTTAGTATCCACTGCCGAAAAGGAATCGTCAAGAATTAGAATTTTCGGGTTAACAGCCAAAGCTCTTGCCAAACTTACTCTTTGTTTCTGTCCGCCGGAAAGTGTAACGCCTCTTTCTCCCAGCATTGTTTGGTATTTTTCCGGGAACAATTCAACGTCTTTATCCAATTGGGAAATCCGGGCGGCTTCAAACAACAAATCATCCGACCGCTTTTCTGGTTTAACTCCGTAAAGAACATTATTTTTAATTGTATCCGAAAACAAAAAGGTTTCTTGCGGAACAAAACCTATTTTTTCCCTGAGTGTTTTAAGAGGATATTCTTTAACATTTCGTCCATCAATCAAAATTTCGCCTTCATCAATATCGTATAACCTTGGAATTAAATTAACCAAAGTTGATTTTCCGGCACCGGTATGACCTATAACAGCCAAGGTTGACCCTTGCGGAATTTTCAATGATAAATTTTTAAGAATATACGGCAAATTAGGTTTGTATTTAAACGATACGTTTTTAAATTCTATTACACCGTTAAAGTCCGTTAACGAATAGTCGGTTTGTGAAGTATCTTTAATTTCTTCTTTTTCCGAAAATATTCTCAACAATCGTTTCATGCTTGCCGAAGCTTGTTGAATAATATTCATTACCCAACCTAGAGCTATAACGGGCCAAATCAACATTCCAAGATAAACGACGAAAGCGGCAATATCGCCCAATGTAATCTGTTCCTTAATAACCATTCCGCCGCCAATCCAAATAACAACAATTATGGAAATTCCGGTAATCAAGAATAGAAGCGGCATAAACAAAGCCTGGATTTTAATTTTATCCATATTTCTGTGCAAATATTCGTTGCTTAACTTTTTGAATTCTTCAATTTCGCTCTCTTCGCGCACGAATGATTTTATTACTCTGATTCCTCCGAAATTTTCTTGCGCTTTGGTTGTTAATTCGGAAAACTTCTCTTGGATTTTAGTAAACTTTTTGTGAATCTTTTTACTAAGCAAATAAACGAAAAACGATAAAAAAGGAAGCGGTATTAAAGTGTATAACGTTAATAAAGGATCAATGCTTATCATTATTCCGATTATTATAGCAAAACGGATTGTTGTATCTACGGAATACATTACAGCCGGACCGAGGTACATTCTAACCGCGCTGATGTCGTTAGTAGCGTGAGCCATTATATTTCCGGTAGAGTTATTTTGAAAGAACTTAACCGGTAATTTCAAAATATGCTGCCAAAAATCCTGTCTTAAATCGTATTCAATTTCCCGTGATGTTACAATTATAGTTTCGCGAATCAAAAATCTGAATATTCCGCCTACAATTGCGGCGAGAAGAATTAAACCGGAATAATAAAGCAATCCTTGTGAAGAAATACCTGTTTTTAACGAATCAATGGCGCTTCTTAAAAAGAGCGGTACGGTTATTTGCGCAATATCCGAAATAAGGATAAAGGCAAAACCCATTATTAATTTTTTTTTGTACCGGTAAAAATATTTATTTAGGTGACGTAAACTTCGCATAAATTATTACTTAATAAGACAAAGAATAAAGATACTAAATCAATTATAAAAATAAATCGAAATAGTTTTTGTAGTGATTAGTAGTGAATTATTAGCTGCAAGCGTGTCAAAGTATTTTCTTTGTCCGGGATTGAGTTTTAATAACGCAGTTTTTTCAGAATATTTTTTGTTTAAGTTTAACTTGAGTCCTTTATTTTATTTCCCATAAACTTTTTAAGTAATTTAACGGTGTTTGTCGCATTAATTCCGGAGCTCAAATCAAGATAAAGCCGGGCAACCTGATCATGTATTACTTTGTAGCAAAAATAGTTTATGCGGTTGAACCGGACCCGTAATGTGATAATCAGGTTAACCGATAATCGAAAATCCCGTGTACGGTTGCAAAACTTTGGGAACAATAACTTTACCTTCCGGCGTTTGATAATTTTCCAAAATGGAAACCATTAATCTGCTTGTTGCAAGTCCCGAACCGTTTAATGTATGAAGATAATTAACTTTTTTATCCGTTTCGTTTCTGAACCGTATATTTGCGCGCCTGGCTTGAAAACTCTCGAAATTACTGCAAGAAGAAGCTTCCAACCATTTATTTTCGGCGGGCGACCATGTTTCAATGTCGTAACATTTTGCCGCAGCAAAACTTAAATCGCCCGAGCAAAGAAGAAGAACACGGTACGGAATTTTCAATTCTTTTAATATATCTTCTGCGTGAGAAACAATATTTTCCAATTCGTCGTACGAAGTTTCCGGTTTGACTAATTTAACCATTTCTACTTTATTAAACTGATGAACCCGTAAAAATCCTTTCGATTCTTTTCCGTACGAACCGGCTTCCCTTCTGAAACATGCCGAATATCCGACGTAATTAATCGGCAGATCGCTTTCTGCAAGAATTTCATTTCTATGCAAATTTGTAATCGGAACTTCGGCTGTTGGAACGGGATAAAGATCATCTTTTTCGCAATGATACATATCTTCCGCCATTTTAGGTAATTGGCCTGTTCCCAGCATCGAATCGGCATTAACAAGAAAAGGCGGAAATACTTCGGTATATCCGTGATGCCGTAAATGATAGTTTAACATAAAATTAATCAAAGCCCTTTCAAGGGTTGCACCCTTACCGGTGTAAACCGGAAAGCCGGAACCCGTTATTTTTGCGCCGCGTTCAAAATCAAGTATTTTTAATTTTTTTCCTAATTCAACGTGATCCAAATATTCAGAATTCTCATTCACATCGTAATCTTCGGGATACCATTTACGCACTTCTACGTTTTCTTCTTCGGAAAATCCAACCGGAACGCTTTTATGAGGCAGGTTCGGCACCCATTTCAGCAAATCGTTTAATTTTTCTTCAACGTTCCGTAATTGATTATCCAGTTCTTTTATTTCATCCGACACTTGTTTCATTTCAGCGATAATCCCGTCTGCATTTTCGCCGGCTTTTTTAAGTCTGCCAATTTCTTGCGAGACTGAATTTCTTTTGGATTTAAGTTCTTCGGTTTTGTGTATGAATTCCCTGCGTTTTTTATCGAGATTCAAAATATCATCAACGGTGTCTTTTTCTTTTTTATTTTTGATCCCTTGTTTTACTATCCCGGGATTTTCTCTTATAAATTTTAAGTCAAGCATATTAGTCTCGTTATATAATTTAAAAACCTATTTAACTACGATGTTGTAAATTTTATTTTTAATATAAATTTCTTTTACAATGGTTTTGCCTGCGGTATGAACTTTTACGTTTTCCTCTTGCCAAACCGCTTTTTTAACCTCTTTTTCGGGGCTATCTACCGGTAAATTTACCTTTGCTCTTACTTTACCGTTTACTTGAACAACAACAGTTACTTCGTTAACGGTAAGAGCGGAGTTATCGAATTGGAACCAGACTGGTTTTTCGAATAGAGCGGTGGAATTACCGAGCAATTGCCAAATTTCTTCGCCGAGATGCGGAGCAACGGACGCCATCAAAACGGCAAATCTTTCCAAGGAGTATGATTGTAAATCTTCACGGCAATTATTTAATCTTTTAGAAAATTCGTTCATTAATTCCATTAATGCGGCAACCGCAGTATTGAAACGGAAATTTTCCAATTCAGTTTCGAATTTTGAAATGGTAGAATTCATTTTACGGTATATAATTTGTTCGTCTTCCGAAAGTTCTTTAATATCGTAGGAATTTTTGGAAGGATGGTTTAAAATAAAATCTTCCTTTTGTTTATATAAAGTATAAACACGTTGAACAAATCTGTCAATACCAACAATGCCTTTATCGTTCCAATCACCGCCCAATTCATAAGGACCCATAAACATTAAATACATTCTGAAGACGTCGGAACCGTATTGATTAACAAAATCATCGGGATTAACAACATTGCCTTTGGATTTAGACATTTTCGCACCTTTATTTGTAATAGTTCCTTGATGAATAAGTTTTTGAAAAGGTTCGGAGCTGTCAACCATTCCAAGATCGTTCAAAAATTTATGAATAAACCGGGCATATAAAAGATGCATCGTTGCATGTTCGGCACCGCCGACGTACATATCGACCGGTGTCCATTTTTTTGCCAATCCGGTATCGAACATTGCTTTTTCGTATTTAGGATTTAAATAACGCAAATAATACCAGGAAGAATCGACAAAAGTATCCATAGTGTCGACTTCACGTTTTGCTGGTCCGCCGCAATTAGGACAAGTAGTATTGATAAAATTTTCATTTCCCGCCAAAGGCGAGCCGCCGTCGTGTTTAAACTCAACTTCATAAGGAAGCTCAACCGGCAATTGATCTTCCGGCAGGGCAACCTCTCCGCATTTATCGCAATAAACTATGGGAATAGGCGTTCCCCAATATCTTTGTCGCGAAATCAGCCAATCGCGCAACCGGTAATTAACGGTTCTTTTTCCCAACCTGTTTGATTCAAGAAAATCATTTATTTTTTCAATAGCTTGGGCGGATTGTAATCCGGAAAATTCACCGGAATTAATCATTTTTCCGGGTTTGGTATAAGCGGAATCGAGAGGATCGTCTTTGCTTGTTCCGGGTTCAAGGATAACTTTTTTAATTGGAAGACCGAATTTCTTAGCAAATTCAAAATCGCGTTCATCGTGTGCCGGAACAGCCATAACACAGCCGGTTCCGTACGTAGATAACACATAATCCGCAATCCAGATAGGGACTTTTTCGTTATTTAAGGGATTTATTGCATACGCACCAATCGGTACGCCGGTTTTTTCTTTTACAGTGGAAGTCCTTTCGATTTCGGATAAATTTTTAACGGACTGAACATATTCTTCTACTTTTTCCTTATATTCGCCGGCGGTTAATTTTTCCACCAATTCATGCTCGGGTGCCAAAACCATGTAAGTTACTCCGAATAAAGTATCGGGTCTGGTGGTAAAAACGGTAATCTTTTCGTCATGTCCTTCAATGCTGAAAATAACTTCGGTTCCCGTACTTTTCCCAATCCAATTGGTTTGCATTATTTTGGTTTTTTCGGGCCAGTCTATTTTTTCCAATCCTTGGAGTAAATCTTCTGCATATTTGGTTATTTTGAAAAACCATTGTGTTAAATCTTTTCTTATTACGGGAGTTCCGCATCTTTCGCAAGTACCGTCGGCTTGGACTTGTTCATTTGCCAAAACAGTTTGGCATGAAGGGCACCAATTTACGGGAGCTTTTTTTCTGTATGCAAGTCCGTTTTTGTATAATTGTAAAAATAACCACTGGTTCCATTTGTAATATTCGGGAACACAGGTCATAAGTTCCGCATCCCAATCGTACATGCAGCCCATTGCTTTTAATTGCTTACGAATATCTTCGATATTTTGTAATGTGCTGTCTTGAGGATGAACTCCTGTTTTAATAGCGTAATTTTCGGCTGGAAGACCGAAAGCATCGTATCCCATAGGTTCGAAAACATTAAAGCCTTTTAATTTTTTGAATCGCGCCCACGAATCCGTCGGACCGTAATTATACCAATGACCGATATGCAGCTTTGAGCCCGAAGGATAAATAAACATTACTAAAGTATAAAGTTTTTTTTCCGTGGAATTCAAATCCGTTTTAAAAACGTTTTTGGATGCCCAGTAATTTTGCCATTTTTTCTCAACTGCCGCAAAAGGGTACTTCATTTTTACTTGCCTAACTTTGTTTTTAAAGAAATTAAAATTATCAAAATAGAATAGGTTTATCAAGAATTCATTATTCATAGATTAATTAAGTAAGTTGCAACTTTTTACTTTATCGGTTGTAAATAAATAGTGAAGTTATAATGTTGTAGTGAAAGCAACGGGTTGAATATGAAAAAAATATTTTGGATTGTTTTATTTGTAAGTCAGGTTTTAATTTCCGCGCCTATAAATCATTACACTAATTTATTGCAAATTAAATCCGTTACGGTTAACTCCGTTCAAGATTCTTTACATAAAGATTCCTCTAAAACAGAATTAAGTAAAATAAAACTGAACGGCACAACCGATAAATTGTTCTATTTGAAAAATATTTTGGAGATAACTTTTTTATATAAAGGCGGTTTTTACTTGCCAAATATTTCAAGTCTTGATGTTCAACAATTTAGTCGCTTTGGAAAATATTCCGATATTTTTATACGTCCCACATTTTCGGAATATTTCAACAACATGTATAAATTAAGATACGGTAAAAGGATCGGTTTGCTCGGTAGAATATTAAATTACGCACAAGGCGTAGCTGCAACATATTTTTTATATAAATCAATTTCCAAATATGGACTCGGCTTTGATAACAAAAAATTATTGAAGCAATAACAATTCCGTTCAACATTCCTAAATCATAGTAATAATTTAAGAACCATGAAAGATTAATAAGCAAATGCGGAAAAAAGCGTTAATCTTTTTTTCCTTCCTAAAAGGATATTACAAATATTTTGCTATTTTTAACTTTTCAATAAAATAGTGTGAAAGATGCAGTTATTTGATTCCGAAAATTTTCTTTATAAAAACAATAAACTTTACGCTGAAAACATTTCCGTCAATGAAATTATAAAATCTACCGGAACCCCGGTTTATATTTACAGCAAAAAACATTTTGTCAATCAGTATTTAAAATTTACCAAAGCGTTTAAAGATATAGAGCACATCGTTTATTATGCCGTTAAAGCGAATTATAACATAAACGTTATTAATATTTTTTCAAAATTAGGCTGCGGGTTAGATGTAAATTCAGAAGGTGAATTAATAAGAGCGTTAAAAGCGGGAGCTAAACCGGGTAAAATAATTTTAACCGGTGTGGGAAAAACAGAGCGTGAAATTGAACTCGGTATTAAAAATAATTTACAATTAATCAAAGCTGAATCGATTGAAGAAATTTATTTAATTAACGATATAGCAAAAAGCTTAAATTCCATAGCTCCGCTTGCAATTAGGGTTAATCCTGATGTAGATCCCAAAACGCATCCTTACATATCCACCGGACTTAAAGAGAATAAATTCGGTATTGATTCCAAACAAGCATTGGAAGCATATCAAATTGCCGCTTCTCTTTCAAATTTAAAATTGTCGGGAATAGATATGCATATCGGTTCTCAAATAACCGAAGTCGAACCTTATGTAGAAGCAATATCCAAATTAGCTGACATTTACAATACGTTAAAGAAACAAGGAATAGAATTAAACCATTTCGATATTGGCGGCGGGATTGGAGTGGTTTATAAAGACGAAAAAGTATTTGATCCTTCACAACTTGCAAAAGCTATAATTCCAATAATAAAACCATTAAAAGCAAAATTAAGTTTTGAGCTTGGTCGTTATTTAACCGCAAACGGCGGAATTTTAGTAACGGAAGTACTGTATACCAAAAAAAATCAGAATAAAAATTTTGTTGTTGTAGATGCGGCTATGACGGATTTATTACGACCCAGCATTTACAAAGCGTATCATCATATTCAACCGGTTTTGTTAAGTGACAGAAAAGATATAATTGCAGACGTAGTTGGACCTGTTTGCGAAAGCGGTGATTTTTTAGCGAAAGGAAGACAATTAACCGAATGTTCACGAGGCGAAAAATTGGCAATTATGTCCGCCGGAGCATACGCAATGGTGATGGCATCAAATTATAACGGTCGCAGGCGACCGCCGGAAGTTATTGTGGACGGGAATAAATTTCATACCGTTAGAAGCAGGGAAACATTCGATCATCTTTTGTATGATGAAAAAATAGTGGAAGATTTGACTTAGTTAAAATACCGCAGATGAAAATGAAGATAAATATTTCTGACCGCATTTTTCATGCTTGTAATTCTCGTTTGTATCAATTGAACGGTTTACAAATTATTATTTTTAATATTAATTATGTATAAATTACTGAACTTGGATACTTGGAACAGGAATGAGCATTTCCATTTCTTTAAAGATTATGATAATCCGTTTTACAATATATGTACGGAAGTAGATGTAACGGTACTTTATAATTTATGTAAAGAAAAAGGATTCTCGTTTTTCTTCGCTTCATTATTTGCTTCCACCAAAGCGGCAAATTTAACCGAAGAGTTCAGATATAGAATAAAAGACGGAAAGGTAATTGTTTATGATTTAATCCACCCGGGATCAACGTTTTTAAACGAAGACAATACATTTAGATTTGTTTATTTCAACTTTAATTATTCATTTCAAAAGTTTAATGCAGAAGCGGAAAAAATTATTAAAAATATTTCAACCGGTAAAAATAAAACTATGCTTGTTCATGAAGAGCAAGATAATTTAATACACTACTCGGTTATTCCTTGGATATCCTTTTCAAGCATTTCACACGCAAGAAATTTCAAGACAAACGATTCCATTCCAAAAATTGTTTTCGGTAAGCATAGCGCAAAATCCGGTAGATTAGTAATGCCCGTCTCGGTTGAAGTGCATCACGCTCTTGTTGACGGTTTTCATGTTGCAAACTATTTGAACAAATTTCAGGAAATATTGAACCGACCGGCAGCTCACTTGGATGCCGGCGCATAATTTAAATTTTGCAAATAGTCTACAATACGGTATCCTCTTATAATTCCCGGCACAACTAAACCATCTCTTAAGTACTCATTCTGCTATTCCCTTAAAAACCCGGGGCATGATATCTATAAAGTCCAATACAAATTTCCGCTGCCGTACGGTTGATTAAAGTGTATTCTTATTTTTAGAAAACCCGGTTAAATAAAAATTACTTACTATTAATAATTTGCTTACATTACGAAGTTAATTAAAATTTAAAAATATTTATTTAGAAGGAAATTAAAACATGACGTTTGAAGAAATCGGAGTTGAAGAAAAATACATCCGTGCAATAAAAAAAATGGGCTTTGAATATCCTATGCCCGTTCAAGAAAAAGTAATACCGCATTTAATTCAAAAAAAGAAGAACGACTTGATAGCTTTGGCGCAAACCGGAACCGGAAAAACTGCCGCGTTCGGTCTGCCTTTAATTCAAAAAACAAATCCCGATGTCAGATATATTCAGCATTTAATTCTTAGTCCTACGCGCGAACTTGCAATACAAATAGCAGATGATTTAACCGCTTATTCAAGATACGATGAAAATATAAAAATTACAGCAGTTTTTGGAGGCGCCAGTATAGAAAGGCAAATCGGTCTAATTAAAAAAGGAGTTCATATTGTTGTTGCAACTCCCGGCAGATTACTTGATTTAATAAAAAGGCGCGTAATTAAAATATCTAAAGTAAAAACGGTTGTGTTAGACGAAGCAGACGAAATGTTGAATATGGGTTTTAGAGAAGATCTTGAAGCAATCTTAAGCGAAACTCCCGCAACAAAACAAACTCTGCTTTTCTCGGCAACAATGCCCGCGGGTGTAAGAAAGATTGCCGGTAAATTTATGACTGATCCTATTGAAATTACCATAGGGAAAAAAAATGCGGGAGCCGAAAATGTTAATCACGTTAGTTATTTTGTTCATGCCAGGGACAGATATTTAGCGTTGAAGCGTATTGTGGACTATTACCCGGAAATTTACGGAATTATATTTTGCAGAACAAGAAGGGAAACGCAAGAAGTTGCCGATAAATTAATTAAGGACGGATATAATGCGGAAGCCATTCACGGCGATTTATCGCAGCAGCAAAGAGCTAAGGTAATGAATAATTTCCGGATTAAACATACCAAGCTGCTAATTGCAACCGATGTTGCCGCTCGCGGTCTCGATATTGATAATTTGACCCACATAATAAATTACAACTTACCTGATGATTTGGAAGTTTATACGCATAGAAGCGGAAGAACCGGCAGGGCGGGAAGAAAAGGAACATCCATTGTGATTGCTAATCTCAAGGAAAAACATAAACTTAAATTAATCGAAAAACAGATTAATAAAAAGTTTGAAAATAAATCCGTTCCGGCCGGTAAAGATATTTGCGAAAAACAGCTTTTCCATTTGATAGAAAAAATTGAAAAGGTTGAGGTGAATAATGAAGAGATTAACGATTTCCTGCCTGAAATTGTTCGCCGGCTCGATTGGCTTGACCGTGAGGAATTGATTAAAAAATTTGTTTCAGTAGAGTTTAACAGATTTCTTGAATATTATAAAAATACAAGCGATATAAATATTCCCATCGGTTCGGGAAGAGACCGCAGATCAGGTTCAGGCAAACAAAGGACCGGGGGATTTGCACGTTTCTTTATCAATTTGGGTAAGACCGATAATCTAAAACCCGTCGATATTATCGGAATGATTAACGATTATACTAACATCCGCAATATTGAAATAGGTGAAATTGATATTAAGAAAAACTTTTCGTTTTTTGAAGTTGATGAATTGTATAAAGATGATTTATTAAAAGGTTTTAAAGGAAAATTATTTAAGAAACGTAAAATAAATCTCGAAGTAGCCGAAGGAAAAAAGAGGGAAACCCGTTCCTATTCGATGAGAAATAAAAAAAGAACCAACTTCAAAAGAAAATCTTCAAAAGCTAAAGTAAAAAGAAAAAGAAAATAAAACTCAATACCGGCAAGGTTTATCATTTATTGGAGTTTTAAAATTTTTTCTTCTTTCTTTTTATTTGTATAAAATCTTCATCTCGGTTTTTAATTTACCTGCTTAAATTTGTATTTTACAGATTCAAATTCTAATTAACTTTCAGGGTAGTTATGAAGAGAATAATCGTCATTCTGTCTTTATTAATAATTGCAATTAATATACAAGCGCAAACAAAGCGTGCTTTAACTGTAGAAGACCTTTGGGCAATGAAAAGGGTTGGAAGTTATGATGTTTCGCCGGACGGAAAAACTATAGTTTTCGAATTGACGAAGTACAGTTTGGATAAAAACAAAGGGGATACGGATATTTATTTGGTTAATACCGGCGGGACCAATCTTAGAGCGTTAAAAAATTCGGATAAAGCGGAAACCGAACCTCATTTTTCTTCCGATGGAAAATCCGTTTACTATCTGGTTGGTAAACAATTATGGAAATGCAATTTAAACGGAACAAACGATAAACGTATTACAAATTTTTATCCGGGCGTTTCCGGTTATGAATTGAATAAAAAAAACGACCGGGTTTTGTTCGTTGCTCAAGTTTATCCTGAATGTTTAAATCAAAAATGCAACGCCGAAAAGGATAGTGCTAAAAAACAAATAAAAAGCAGCGGAAAGATATTTACCGGATTAATGTACCGCCACTGGAACCGCTGGCGCGGCGAAAAGAGAAGTCACTTGTTTTTATTCGATATGAAAACGAATAAATATTTCGACTTGACTTCCAAAAGTACTTCCGATGTTCCTCCAATCGATTTGGGAAGCGCGAACGATTATTCATTTTCGCCCGGCGGAAACGAAGTTGCATTTACTCTTAATCCCGATAAAAAACTTGCCTTAAGCACCAACAACGAAGTTTATACTTTGGATATTTCCGCTCTTTCGAATAAGACAAAGAACGATTGGAAAAAGATTTCCGTTAGTAAAGGAAATGATAACCAGCCGGTTTACTCTCCCGACGGAAAATACATTGTATTCAGATCTATGAAAAGAGCGGGATTTGAATCCGATAAAAGCGATTTAATTCTTTACGATAGAAAAACAGGTCGTTTGAAAAATCTGACGGAAGATTGGAATTTATCGGTCGGTGAAATTGTTTGGTCAAAAGATTCCAAATCTGTATTTGTTACAACTCCGTTTCAAGTTTACAACGTTGTAGTTAAGATTGATATAGATTCCGGGAAAAGGACCAAGCTGATTACAAAGCATGTAAATTCCGCAATACAAATTTCACCCGGCGGGAATGTATTGTTTTTCAAACAGCAAAGGTCAACCCAACCGTACGAGATTTTTTCGTACAACTTGAACAATAACCAAATATTGCAAATTACACACGTAAACCGTGCAAGACTGGCAAACGTTGAAATGAATGAAATAGAAACCTTTTGGACAAAAGGAGCAAACAATACTCCGGTTCAATCCATATTGGTAAAACCGCCTTTCTTCGATTCAAATAAAAAATATCCGATGATATTTTTAATTCATGGCGGACCACAAGGGCATTGGACTGATGATTTTCACTATCGTTGGAATTTACAGTTATTTGCTTCTAAGGGTTATGTGATTGTTGCGCCGAATCCAAGAGGAAGCGTAGGATACGGACAAAAATTTACCGATGAAATTTCTCGCGACTGGGGCGGGAAAGTTTACACCGATTTGATGAATTCATACGATTACGCATTGAACAATTTTAAGTTTATCGATAAAAAAAATACATTTGCAGCAGGCGCCTCTTACGGCGGATATATGATTAATTGGATTGAAGGGCATACAAATAGATTTAATGCATTGGTTTGTCACGACGGAGTTTTTGATTTGGAAAGTATGTACGGCTCAACCGAAGAATTATGGTTTCCCGAATGGGAATTTGGCGGACCTCCTTGGGTAAACCGGGATATTTACAGAAAATGGTCGCCGCATATGTTTGTACCTAATTTCAAAACTCCTATGCTTATTGTTCACGGTGCGCACGATTTTAGAGTTCCGGAAACACAAGCAATGGAATTGTTTACTTCGTTGCAAAGAATGAATGTGGAAAGTAAATTTTTATATTTCCCCGATGAAACTCATTTTGTAACAAAACCTCAAAATTCCAAACTTTGGTGGAATACAATTTTTAAATGGTTTGATGATCATAAAAAGGAGGATTAAAATGAAAGAAGAATTAGATAACCAAGTAGATAATTTGGAAGATTTTTATGATCACGTTGAAAATGCCGGCGATATAAAAACCGAAAAAGAATTTGAAGAGAAAAAAGAATTTATTGAAGAAAATCTTTGGGCTAAACTGGAAAAAGTCGGCAGTAAAATTTCATTTGCAAAAGATTTACGCGCCCTTTACAGATATTTGATGGACCCCAACGTTGCATGGTACCGTAAATCTATTGTTGTTGGTGCGCTAATTTATTTTATTGTGCCTATCGATCTTGTACCCGATATTGCTCCTTTGGTTGGTTATTTGGATGATTTGGGCGTAATAACTGCGGTAATTAAATATTTGGGACATGAACTTGTTCCTTATTACGATTAGTAAAAATTTAAGATATTGAAAAATAAAATTACGGATATTTAATGAATTTTAAGGTTAAGAAAAGTGAAATAATATTCAGGGGACATGTATTCGATTTGCAGGTTGATGAAATTGAGTACGACAGTGGAAACAAAGGAATACGCGAAGTTGCCGTTCACAACGGAGGTGCGGTTGTTGTTGCAGTAAAAAACGACGGGAAAATTATTCTCGTTAAACAATTCCGTTATCCTTTTCAGAATTTTCTTATAGAACTGCCTGCCGGCAAACTTGAAAAAGACGAAGACCCGAAAGTTTGTGCCGAAAGGGAACTTACCGAAGAAACCGGTTACACTGCGGGAAATATTGTGAAATTGGGCAAAATTTATACTACTCCCGGTTTTTGCACCGAGGTCCTTCATATTTATTTAGCGGGTAATTTAAAACCGGGTAATCATAACCGGGAAGAAGGTGAATACGGAATGGAAGTTTTTGAATTTACTCTGGATGAAATAAACGATAAAATCAGAAACGGCGAAATAGTGGATGCCAAAACATTAAGCGGATTACATTTTTATAAATTATATTTAGAAAATAATTGATTTATTGCTTAAATTTTGTCGAAAATATTTTAAAGCTTATTAAGTAGTTTTATCTGTCCGTCGGATTAAACCGGATTTTATAGATACGTTGTTTTCTGCCTCAAGAACTTATTCGTTATCTAAAACCATTTGATTTTTATTTGTATTAAGATAATCTGCATCAACTTTAAAATAATTATTGGTTAAATGTCATCAATCCGACAATTATACTTAAAGAAAGTTGTATTTTTCAAAACTGTAAAAAAGGAAATAATTAATGACGAATTATTTAGAAACAACAAAAAACGTTTACCGTGAAGCGGCTTTAACTCCCGATGTTGGACTCTGCTGCACAACAACACCAATTTGGCAATTACCCGGTCTTGATATTCCAAAAAAAATGTTGGAAATGAATTACGGCTGCGGAAGTACAGTTAATCCGAGGGATTTGGTAAAAAATCCTACAATTCTTTACGTCGGAATTGGCGGGGGAATGGAATTGCTTCAATTTTCGTATTTCAGCCGCAGACCCGGCGCAGTAATAGGCGTTGATCCTGTTGAGGAAATGATTGAATCTTGTAAAACCAATTTAGAGGAAGCGGAAAAAGCAAATCCGTGGTTCAAAAAAGAATTTATACAATTGAAAAACGGCGATGCGCTTAATTTGGATATTGAAAACGAATCGGTTGATGTTGCCGCCCAGAATTGCTTGTTTAATATTTTCAAAAGCGGCGACTTAAACAAAGCGTTAAGCGAAGTTTACCGTGTGTTAAAACCGCGCGGGCGGCTGGTTTTATCGGACCCGATATGCGAACAGTCCATTCCGGAAAATCTAAAAGACGATGAAAGGTTAAGAGCACTTTGTTTAAGCGGAGCGATGCCGTTGCAAGAATATCTTGATGTAATTTCTTCGGTAGGTTTCGGAACTATTGAAGTAAGAGCAAGAAGACCGTACAGAATTTTGGACCCTAAGAATTACGATACGGATGAATTAATTTTTATAGAAAGCGTTGAAATATGCGCTATTAAAGATCCTATGCCCGGAGACGGACCTTGTATTTTTACAGGTAAAACCGCAATATATTTTGGCAGCGAAGAATATTTTGACGACGGCGCGGGTCATGTTTTGCTGCAAAATCAACCGTTGGCAATTTGCGATAAAACTGCCGGCAAGTTGGCAAAGCTTAACAGGGATGATATTTTTATATCGAAGTCAAATTATTTTTACGACGGCGGCGGATGCTGCTAAGTTTATAACAGATTGTGAATAGTTTCCAAATCTATTTTATGCACATGTTTAAGCGATCTTCCCAAGAATCTTTCGGCAATTTCCTTGAACCTTTTTGGAAGGTCGCTTACAAAAAATTCGCTTGTGCCAAGGTTATTGGAGTTATTTAACAATCCGCGTCCTTCCAAATAATTTTTCACTATAATTCCCGCTGCGGTGCCGGAATCGATTAGTTCTACATTATTTCCCATCACCTCTTGAATTGTAGAAGCCAAAATAGGATAGTGAGTGCAGCCTAATATCAAAGTATCTATATTTAATTCTTTCAAATCCGACAGATATTCTTCGGCTATTAATTTTGTAGCCGGATGATTTATTAATCCCTCTTCCGCAAGGGGAACAAAAAGCGGGCAAGCTTTTTCGAATACCTCTATGTTTTTATTCTCTTTTAACAGAAACGACGAATAAGCTTTATTATTTACCGTAGCGTTGGTTCCTATAATTCCGATGCGGTTGTTTTTTGTTTTTTTAAGCGCAAGTTTGGAGCCGGGTTCTATCATACCGATTACAGGAATATCGAATTTTTCGCGCAAAACATCAAGGGCAATAGACGAAACGGTGTTGCATGCAACAATTATAATTTTAACATTTTTAGTTTGAAGAAATTTTGCGTCTTGAATTGCATATTCAATAACGGTTTCGTTGGATTTTGTTCCGTAAGGCACGCGGGCAGTATCCCCGAAATATACAATGTTTTCATTAGGCAGCAATGTTGTAATTTTTTTTACTACGGTAAGACCGCCGACACCGCTGTCAAAAATTCCAATTGGGTTTGTGTTGTTCATAAAGTTCATATTTATAGCATATTTTCGATTGTTTGGGTAAGTTCTAATTTTATAAACTCGAAATCGTTTTCCGAAACTTTATTACCGAACCTGTCCAGTGTATAAAACGAATCTACAATATCGTCTCCTTTTGTAGAAATTTTAGCAAAGTAAATTGTTAATCCCAACTCATACATTTTTTTTGTTATTTGATACAGTAACCCCAAACGGTCGGGTGAGTGAACGTCTATTATTGTATAACGGTCGTGTTTTTCAAAATCGATTTTAATTTTACCTTTTCGTTTAAATAATTTTTGTTCAATCCGCCACCATTTTGATTTAACTTTGTTAAACTCTTTTCCTATTTGGAGGTTGCCTTCTATTACTTTTTGCAAGTCCTCTTTTATTTTAGGGTATTTGGTTTGGTCAATAATGGAGTTTGTTCTGAAATCCGAAACGTTGAAACTATCTATTACAATGCCGTCTTTGCGTGTAAAAATTCTGGCATCCAAAATATTCAAATCGTTTACTGCCAAGGCGCCGCATAATTTGGAAAGTAAAGATTCCGAATCTTTAGTTACAATACTGATATTTGTCAAACTTCCTTCGTTCTTAAAAAATACTGAAAGGGACGAGCCTTTTTCTATTTCTTCCACATGTTTGTTTATTTCTTCCTGCGTGTAATGGGCAATGTATCCCAAATCGTTCATCATATCAAGATGTTCTTTAACGGAATCGTTATCTTTTACTTCATCGCTGCTTATAACTTTCATCGATTCATGATAAAGTAATTGTTCTCCCGAAATCTTTTTTTCGAGCATAGCTTTGGTTTTGGAATACAATTCGCCCAAAAGGTCGCTTTTCCATTGGGTCCAAATTGCGGGACTAACAGCCGAAAGATCGGCGTAAGTCAGTAAGTAAAGGAAGTCCAATTCTTGCAGCGAGGGGAATATTGACGTAAAATTATCTAATGTGGAAGGATCGTTTAAGTCCCGGCGGAAAGCGATTTGTTCCATTAAAAGATGATGCCGGACTAAGAACTGAACGAGTTCGATTTCGGAAGTGTCGTAACCTAATCTTTCCATAATTGAGCCGGCAATTTCCGCGCCTATAATTTCGTGTCCCGAAATACTGATAGGTTTACCAATATCGTGAAATAAGACGGCGACGTAAAGGATATCTTTATTTTGTATTGCTTTAAAAATTCTGGCCATTGCGGAATTCTGTTCGTTCAGTTTTTCCAAGTTTTTAATTGCCACCAGCGTGTGCTCGTCGGCTGTGTAACAATGATAAACACCGGGTTGGAAGAAACCGATTAAATCTTTAAACTCCGGAAGAAAAGCGCCCAACACGCCAAATTCGTTCATAGCCGATAGCACATTGCCCACATTTTGCGGAAGTTTCAATATCTCTCTGAAAAATACGGAAGATTGCACTTCGTAAGATTCGTGTCCTTCAATATCTAAAATGCTTTCAATAATTAGCGACCTGAGGTTTTGTTCGAAAATAGCATCGTGCAGCGCCCTGTAGTAAAACACGCGCATTATTTCCGAAAGTGAAAGGTTTCTTTCCAATTTGGTTGAAATGATATTTCCTTTAAGACGGAAATCTTCATCGAGGTCAATTGATAAATAATCGGACAGCGGATGAATTATTTGTTCTTTGAATTTTTTCATCAAAGTTTTGGAAAACCGGTTGATTGAAGTGGAGGCTTCGAAATAGTCGTGCATAAACCTGTAATTTCCTCCGGTGCCGTAACCTAAAATTCCAGCAATTTTTTCTTGCATTCCGAATTCCAGCCTATCATCTTTTCTGCCTTTAACCAGATGGATATTGTTTCTTATTGTAAGCAACAATTTATAACTGTTAAGCAAGCGTTTAAACGCCCTGCTGTTAATCAATTTGTTTTCGAGTAGTATATTCAGAAAAGTTTCGGTTTGAATCAATTCGTTTTGTTTTGAAAGAAGTTGTTTGTTTTTAATTGAATAAAGCCATTCAATAGCATGGAAATCCCTTAATCCGCCTGCGGTAAATTTTATATTAGGTTCAAGAACCTTGGGAGAATCGCCGTACTTTTGATGCCGTTTGTTAATATCTTTGGTAAATTCGTTTAAAAGTTTAACTTTATCAACTTTATCTATAATTTCGATCAGTTTCTTATTCCACTCGGCATAAACATCTTCCGCGCCGTTTAAAAATCTGGTTTCATAAAATTGAGTAAAAGTATGCAAATCGGCTTCGCTGAATTTTTCAATATCGCTAAAATCCCTTACCGTATGCGAAACTTCTATTCCTGCGTCCCACATCAGCGTAACGCATTCCGTAATTGATTCTTCTTTACCGCCGACAGATGGGAAAATAAACATCAGGTCGATATCGGAATAGGGGGATAATTCCCTGCGACTAAAACTCCCGGCGGAAGCGAGCACGCAGCCGAAATCCTTACCTGCAGTTAATTTATTTATATATTCTTCAACAAGCAGGCTATAATTGACCGACAAAACAATGCCGTTTTTACGCATTTCCGGATCGTTAAAAAGCAGTTCCTTCGATTCTATAAATTGACTTTTTAAGGTTTTAAAATCGGTCGTCATTTTAATTTTGCGTTAGTTAAAAAAAGAACCCAACTTCAAATGAAATTGGGTTCAAAATAAGCAATTACTATTTAATTTTCTTGAATCTTGCTTGGAAAAATCTAAGATATTTCGGTTCATAAATCATTTTCAATCCTTTAATGGATTTTCTGAGGCTAAATACTTCGGCAACCGATTCAACGGTAACGTCAATATGAGCCTGCGTATAAACGCGTCTAGGAAAAGTTAAGCGCACCAATTCCAATTTAGGATAATGATGCTTACCGGTTTTTTTATCCCTGCCGGCAGAAACAACCCCTCTTTCCATTCCGCGAACACCGGAATCGATATAGATTTCGGCTGCAAGGGTTTGTGCCGGAAACTCGTCTTGTTTGATGTGCGGTAAAAATCTTTTTGCATCTAAAAATATTGCATGTCCGCCAAAGGGTTTAACCATCGGGATGCCGAATTCTTCCAGTTTAGTTCCGCAATATTCAACTTGACCAACTCTTGCGTGTATATTATCGTAATTAACCATTTCCTCAATTCCCCGCGCCATAGCTTCCATATCTCTTCCGGCCAAGCCGCCGTAAGTATGCAAACCTTCATAAACCACAACCATATTTCTAGCTTGCTCGAATACTTTTTTATTACGTGTGGCAAGGAATCCGCCGATATTTACCATTAAATCTTTTTTAGCGCTTACCCAAATTCCGTCGAAATAAGAGCAGATTTCCAAAATTATATCCGAGATAGATTTTGATTTATAACCGCGTTCCCTTTCCTTAACAAAGTAAGCGTTTTCTGTAATTCTGGTTGCGTCCAGCCATAATTTAATACCGTGTTTATCGGCAATTTTTTTAACTTGTTTCAAATTGGAAATTGAAAAAGGCTGACCTCCCGCCATGTTTACTGGTCCGGCAATACTTACATAAGGAATTTTTTTAGCGCCTACTTTTTTGATAAGGTCTTTAAATTTTTGAAGATCCACATTTCCCTTAAACGGATGTTCGCTTTCAGGGTCGTGAGCTTCGTCGATAATAACATCCACAAAAGTTCCGCCGGCTAATTCCTGATGTAATTTTGTTGTAGTAAAATACATATTGCCGGGAATAAAATCGCCCGGTTTAATCATAATTTGGGAAATGATATGCTCGGCGGCTCTTCCTTGATGCGTAGGAACAAAATAGGGGAAGCCGTAATATTTTTTCACATTATCCCACAAATAGTAAAAGTTTTTACTTCCGGCGTAAGCCTCGTCGCCAATCATCATACCCGCCCATTGATTATCGCTCATAGCGTTAGTACCGCTATCGGTAAGCAGATCGATATAAACGTCTTTAGATTTAAGTAAAAAAGTATTATAGCCGGCTTCTTTCATTGCTTTTTCGCGTTCGGCTTTAGTAATCATTTTAATAGGTTCAACCACTTTTATTTTCCAAGGTTCAGCCCAACTTCTTTTCTTTAATTTTTTCATTTTCATACTCCGTTTAATTAATAAAAAACCGTTTTATAAAATTATTCAAACAAGTTTGTGGGCTGAGGTCATTGCCAAATATTTAGAGAGTAAAATTTTTCTGATTTTTATCAATTGCAAATAAGGATTGAGTTTGGAAGAATTATGAATTCCCCCGGAATAAAATTTTAATCTGAATAAACCGGTAATATTTAACGCTATTGATGATAAAGCGCTCATAATAAAAATTAATTTAAGTTTTCGAAATTATCATTAGCGTCGTATTCGGCTTCAATAACCGAACTGATTCCGCCCCGCACATTAAATTCAGCGGTTAATTTCATATATCTCGGTTTACAAACTTCAACCAAATCGTCTAAAATTTTATTAGTCACGCTTTCGAAATAAATGCCGTCGTTTCTAAACGAATTAAGATAAAATTTATATGATTTAAGTTCAATGCAAAGTTTATCGGGAATATATTCCAAAATCATGGTAGCAAAATCGGGCTGGCCGGTTTTGGGGCAAAGGGATGTAAATTCCGGCGCAATATGTCTAATTAAATAATCTCTATCGGGATATTGATTTTCGAAAGTTTCGAGTATTTTCTTTTTATCTTCCAATTTACCCCTCCGTACTTTTAAAATAATAGTTAGGTTTCGATTTATACTTTACAGGATCTTCAACGCCGAGTTCTTGAAAGCCTCTCAGACGTAAAGCGCAGCTATCGCAAACGCCGCAAGCTTCATCTTCATTTTGATAACAGGACCAAGTAAGTTCTAAAGGTGCATTTAATTCCAAACCCCTTTTAATAATTCCGGATTTTTTCATATGAATAATAGGCGTTTCAATTTTAATATGTGTTTCCGGTTTAGTTCCTAAATTTACAGCGGTTTCAAATGCTTTAAAAAAGTCCGGGCGGCAATCGGGATACCCGGAAGAATCTTCAAATACGGCTCCAATAAAAATTGCTTCGGCTTTTATAATTTCCGCCCAACTTACGCAAGCCGATAAAATATTTGCATTGCGAAACGGAACGTATGAAGACGGAACCTCTTTATTATTCAGATTTGCATTGGAAACTTCAATTGATTTATCGGTTAATGAAGAACCGCCTATTTTTGAAAAATGAGTGAATTCGATTATAAGCTTTTTATTTACCCCGTAAAAATCCGCTATATCATGGAAAGCTTTTAATTCACGGTTTTCCGTTCTTTGCCCGTAATTAATATGCAGCAACGCCAAATTATATTTTTCGTTTGCAATGGCGGCAGTAACGCAGCTGTCCATTCCGCCGCTCAAAGCTACTATTGCCGTTTTCTTGTTATTCATTTTTAATTTTTGTTTTTGAAACAATAAACATACTAAAATCCTTAAAAATAAAGAAAATAAGGGAATTCAACGTTAAGGCTAAATATTTTATAAATGCACAAAAAATTTGTGGAAAACCCGGCCGTTGCGAAAATTTATTACAAAACCGGAAATCGGAATGTAAGATTATTTGTCAACGGTTTTTAAGATTTTTCAGTCCAATGGACTTCTGACTCCAAAACCGCCTTTATTAATGACGTGGGTG